>VOFD01000246.1_pt1 | contig 40001 bp, 41 predicted proteins | sample 5384101 | NCBI WGS metagenome assembly VOFD01 (sample SAMN12384723, study PRJNA508395) | human gut metagenome | isolation source: healthy gut C | host: Homo sapiens
GAAAACATGTAAACATTCTACCTCAAGGCACAACATTTTCACAGAAAAGTGAATAAATTGCTACAAACACGCACGTCTATGAATGTTTTTTTGTACTTTCGCGGCACATTAAGTCCGTCAAGACACACTAAAATCAAGAAAGACCAAAAAACATATACGGAAATGAAACAGAACATCGTTAAGCCTGCTGAAGGCAGGTTGGGTGTCTTATGCGTCGGTCTTGGAGCTGTTAGCTCGACATTCATTGCCGGCACCATGATGATACGCAAGGGCATGGGCAAGCCCGTAGGCTCCATCACGCAGATGGCAAAGATACGCGTGGGGAAAAACACCGGGAAGGAATACAAGCATGTTTCAGAGATAGTCCCGATGCCAACATGGGACGACTTGGTGTTCGGAGCATGGGACATTCTGCCCGACAACGCCTTCGAAAGCGCACTGAACGCGGAAGTGTTGAGGGACAGAGACATTTATCCCGTAAAGCAGGAACTTGAGAAAATACAACCTATGAGGGGCGTTTACGACCCCGACTACGTCAAGGCGATAGACGGAACATGGGTCAAGGACACGCGCCTCACACGCTGGGAACTGGCCGAACAAGTGCGTGAAGACATCCGCCGGTTCAAGCAGGAGCATGGATGCAGCGCGTGGTTGTGGTATGGGCCGCCTCAACAGAGATTTACGTGCCGCGCCACAAAGCCGTACACGACAGTCTGGAAGCGTTTGAAAAAGCCATGAAAGCCGACGACCGTGAGCACATCGCGCCGTCGATGTGCTACGCATACGCGGCGATAGCCGAGGGCGCACCGTTCATAATGGGGCTCCCAACACGTGTGTCGACATACCGGCGATGTGGCAGCACGCCGAGAAAAACCGCGTCCCGATAGCCGGAAAAGACTTCAAGACAGGACAGACCATGATGAAAACCGTGCTCTCGGCCGCCTTCAAGACACGCATGCTGGGCGTAAACGGATGGTTCTCAACCAACATTCTCGGCAACAGGGACGGCCTTGTGCTTGACGTTCCGGAGAATTTCAAGACCAAGGAGGTAAGCAAGCTCGGCGTTATAGACACCATTTTGAAGAAAGACGAGTATCCTGATCTTTACGGAGACATCTTCCATAAGGTACGTATCAATTATTATCCGCCTCGCAACGACGACAAGGAAGGATGGGATAACATTGACATCTTCGGATGGATGGGTTACCCCATGCAGGTGAAAGTCGACTTCCTGTGCAAGGACTCGATACTGGCCGCGCCCTTGCTGCTCGACCTGGCACTGTTCGGCGACCTTGCCCTGCGTGCCGGCAGGAGCGGAATGCAGACATGGTTGTCGTTCTATCTTAAGAGTCCGATGCATGATGACGGTCACGAACCGGTGCATGACCTGTTCCAGCAGTACACGATATTGAAGAACGCGATACGCGAGATGGGCGGATATGAAGCCGATGAAGAGATTGACTGACAAAAAGCACTACGCATGACCTTACAATCGCTGCCGATAGCCTTGGCGGCGATTGTATTTATTATATACGGAGCCACTTTCATGCCTTCATCCATAAGAAAAATGGAAAGGAGCGTGGCGCTGATAGAGAGCATATCACACTATGAGTTACAGGCCGACGGCAAGCCGATAGCTTATTTCAGAACCCTGAGCGACAGTCTTTCACCTGAAGACTGGTCGCTTTCTGCCGACTCTACCGTCACCACCAAGACTTACTCTAACGCCTGCTGGGTGAACCGGTGGCCGCTCATACCTTCGTGTCCCGGACTTCTTCTCACGGCAAACGGCGACAGCACCGCCGCCAAAAGGCTTGTTTCCGCCAACAGGATGCTGCCGCAAACGCTGGAAAAGACCGTAAACCTGATGAAAGAAAGGCTGGCGCAACTGGACCGCATGGGCGAAGAGACCGACTATTACATGAGAACCCACAACGTGAACGACGACGGATACAACGTCATGGCGGAGTATTCCGCAAGCCTGGAAGCCCGGAAGAAAAAGGTGGGGAAAGTTGCTTTACGCGCTTGAAAGCGCGTCTGTAAAGAAACGGCTTGCGATAACGCTCGTCACGAAACACGCCCTCGTATGCACCGACACGGCCGGAACGGTTCTGCGGACGGCATGCAACGCCATTACGCCCGACAACACAAAACCAGTCCGCCTGCTGCAAACCGCAGACCGGCAAAAGCCCGACGGAGCAAAAGCAATATATCCGCACCAATGGCTTGCGCCGCAGACCGACACGGGAGACAGCCTCGTCATAGCGTCATATCCCGGCTGCCGGCTCAACGGTTTCAGCCCGAACGGAGCCAAGGCACAGACCTTCGGCGGAGCATGCAAAGGGAAAAGGGAGCACGATGTGCCGCCGCTGCTGGCTCCTGACGGCTCACCCGTATTCACCGCCCGCGGCCTTTTCATCGGCATAAGCATTGGCGGAAAGACTGTGCCGGCCACCCACATGGGCTTCGGACTTAAGAATTTGTTACCATGAAGAAGCCTGCCATCACACTTTCCATCATCATTCTGCTGCTACTGGCGGCATGTGTCAAAAAGACACCGACAGGCACGGCCATCGTATCCGACGGCCGCCAGACCTACCGTGGAGGCATGGCCGACGGACGGCCAAGCGGATACGGCGTGCTGACACGCGGCGACTCTACCCTGTACAGCGGACAATGGAAGAACGGACTGAGGCACGGACGCGCCACCGTGACAGACCGACAGGGATGCACGGTGCAGGCAGTGTTCAGCGCGGACACCGTTGTGCGCGGCACTATAACCGACAGCCTGGGCACCTACCGGGGCGAACTTGACAGCCTGTACCGCCCCTCAGGGCACGGCATCTGGCGCGGACGCGACGGCAGCTACTATGACGGCGAATGGCATGACGGACAGAGAAACGGCTTCGGGTGCGGACTGACGGCCACGGGCAAGGTGCAGACGGGCGAATGGAAGGGCGGCGCCTACCGCGGAGAGCGCATGACCTACACCGCCGAGCGCATCTACGGCATAGACATTTCGCGCTACCAGCACGGCAAGGGGCGCAAGAAATACGCCATAAACTGGAACAAGCTGCGCATCTCCCACCTTGGAGACATAAGCCGCAAGAAGGTAAGCGGCGAGGTGGACTACCCCGTGTCGTTCGTATACATAAAGTCAACCGAAGGCGCTTCAGTGCGCAACCCTTACTACCTGAGCGACTACCGCCAGGCAAGACGGCGCGGCATACCCGTCGGAGCATACCACTTTTTCTCAACAAAATCCACCGCCAAGAAGCAGGCGCAATACTTCCTGCGCCACTCGCGCTTCTCCAAAGGCGACCTGCCGCCCGTCCTGGACGTAGAGCCTACGGCCTCGCAGATACGCAAGATGGGCGGAACGGCGGCCATGTTCAGCCGCATACGCACGTGGCTCGACATCGTGCGGAGGCGCACAGGGGTGCGACCCATACTCTACGTGAGCCAGCAATTCGTGAACAAATACCTGCCAGAAGCACCCGACCTGATGCGCGACTACATGGTGTGGATAGCCCGTTACGGCGAGTACCGCCCCGACGTGCGCCTGGCCATATGGCAGCTGTGCCCCGACGGACGCGTCAGCGGCATACGCGGCGAGGTGGACATAAACGTGTTCAACGGATACCACGACCGCTTCAAGAAGTTCCTGAAAGAGGAAACGATAAAGTAAGCGTAACCGACTGACAATCAGGCATATAGCCAAAGGCTGCCTTTCGCGATGCGAAAGGCGGCCTTTTAGCATGCAATCAACGGCCTTTTAGCGTGTCAAAGACGGCCTTTGGGAAGGCGGAAAGCCGTCTCTTGCAAAATCATCCGTACTTCACTATCACCGTAACCTTGGTGAAGTTGTATCTCGTCGCTTTCCGGCTTAAGCCCGAAGGGCCGTCACACCTCATCATGTAGACGTGGTTCTGGGCCTTGCCGGGCACGGTGAGCACCATCGTGAGACCGGTGTCGGTGCGCCGCTCTGTAAGGTCGCCCGTGGCCGCCTCGCGCCTGAAGGCGGCGATAAAGCGGCTTACGTCGGCGTTTCCCATCTCCAGAACCTTCACCACACGCTGTATCTTGCGCGTCTTGGGGTCGCGCTCCACAGCCGAGGTGAACTTGCTCTGCCCCACCGATGAGTGGTTCTCAACCAGCCGGTCAATGCTGTTCTGACTGAAAGCCGAGGCGGTCAGCCCTACGAGCAGCGTCAAAATTAGAAATATCCTGCGTATAATCATTGCGGTTTCTTTTTAGTTCAACATATCTTCCACCTGCCTGCGCAGCTCCGGGTCGTCGATGCTGCCGAGCACGTCGGCCTCGGCACGGTCGGCCACAGAGCCTTGCCCCACCCTTTCTTCCACGCGCTCCGCGTCAGCAAGAGCCTGGCGTATGTCATCCTGTATGCGGCTGAGGTCGTCGGTGCGCACGCCGTTCTCTATCACATAACTGCCTTCATAAAGGCGCGCCAGAGCCTTGTCCTCACGGTAATCAATGTAAGCCGACACGCCGAGCAGCAGCAACAAGGCCGCCGCCACGCCGCATGCGGCGCGCCAGAACACAGGCACGAGCCGCGCCCTATGCCCCTCACCGGCCTGCATGGAGCCGAAGGCGGCAAAGACGGGGCGGTACTTCTCAAGCTCCCGGGGCAGCCCCTTGCGGCTGAACAGGCGGTAGAGCCTGCGCTCCTCGGCCAGAGTGGTCTCGCCGTCGAAGAAGCGGATGACCAGTTTCTCGATGTCTCTTATCTTCCTGCTATTCATCTTTCAATGTGTCAAGATAATGTTTCCTCACGGCCATGCGCGCACGGCTCAGCTGCTTGCGCACGGCGGCCTCGCTCGCGCCGGTCAGCCGGGCTATGTCTTCCATGGGCATACCGTCGATGTGGCGCAGGCGCAACACCACCTGCTGGGCGGCGGGCAGCGTGTCGATTACCTTCATTACGTGAGCGAAGGCATCGCCGTCAACGCCCTCCTGCGGCACAGCCTGCATGGCCGTAAGCTCCAAGGGCACGGTCTGCCTGCGGCGGCGCAGGCGGTCAACGCAGAGGTTGCGCACGAGGACTCGGGCCAGCGGAGCCACCGGGCGGCGCAGCTCTTCAGCCATGCCCCACAGCTTCAGCAGCGCGTCCTGCACGGCGTCCTCGCCATCCTCGGCATTGCCGAGCAGGGCGGTGGCCGCCTGAAGCAGCATGGGGCGCATGGCCTCGGCCTCGCGTTGAAAGTCCTCTTCTGTCATGTAATGCGTCTGCAGCCGGTTAAAAGGCTGATGGATTTAGAACTTGTTTAAGCCAGACGTGTTGATATGCGACACGCCCGTGCCTGTAAACTCGGTCTTATCGGCGGTGCCGGAGAGCGAGATGTCGATTTGTCCGCTCGTGTCTATATTGATGCTTTGGCAGTCTAACGCGAGCTTGAAGCGGCCAACGCCGCTGCACGACAGCTTGGCCTGCGTGCCTGAAAAGTCTTATGTCATAGTTGCTTTGGCCGTCAACATTCATCGCAAGGGTGGCGGCCTTTAGCTTGCCCTCAAAGGCTTGTCAACGCCAGTGTTCTCCATGGCGATGCTGCCGGCGATGATGTCGCCAGGCTCGCGACGACTGCCCGTAGTTGTTGTATTCAAAGCCGCCGTCGAGCTTGATTGCGCCCTTCATGCCGAGAACTCCGCTGTTGGTACACTTCAACGATGTGCCTTCGATGTTGCCGTCAAGCTCCATGTTGCCGTGGTTGACTACTTGGGTGCGGCTTGAAGTGACGTTGCAATCGCCGATATGGAGCATCCCGTTGTTGCTGACCGACAACTCCTGCGCGGAGATTGACGGTGTCCTAACGGAGCACTGGCCGTTGTTAGAAATGGAAACGGTGGCATCCTGCCCTTTGCATGATATGCCGTCAACATCCAAAGACAGCGCACCGTTGTTGACAACTTCAAGACTCTTGGGCGCAAACTGCCCCGCCTTGAACACCGTGCTGCCGTTGTTTTGGATGATGTTCAGGCTCCGGAGCGGTGATGTCAAGCGTCAAGGTGTTGAGAAAATCAATGTTCGTGTTCACCCTGCTCCCGTCTTTCTGCTTTACTACAAGGCGGTTCTTGGAGACGAAAAATTCGCTCCTGTCGAGCGCGTCCTTGTCTCCGCGCACCACCACTTTATAGTCCGCGCCGCACGTATAGTTCACAATCACGCTCGTGTTGACCGTTATCCCTGTGAAATTACGCAGGTTGAGGGAGCGCTCAACCGTACCTGTAGACGCCACGTGGGCAAGCTCCGCGTTTGGTGTTGACGACAAGTTCTTGTCTGTTCCGCCGCAAGCCGACAGCGAGAACACCGCCGCGCAGGCGGTGATTGCCAATGTCTTGATGTTCATGATATTACGTTTTAATGTGTTATACGTTTACCCTTATTACGCAAGAAGGCCGCTTTTGTGACACAAGGAGACGTGTTTTTCATGTTTTTTGCAAAAAAACACACGGCAAAGAACAATAAAAGGCTGCGCGCCCGGCGACGGGGCGGCAGCCTTCTTTGTAAAATTATATATTAAAAAGTAAACGTTCGTGTAAGCGTTCCTCCGTAAGTCTCGATGTCGACGCTCACCTCGTCGCCCTCTGTCGGCTCTATGGGAAGGCGCGAAACGGCGATGCTGAGGTAAACGGTGGCGGTGTAATACTGAGGCACTCCGGCCTGGTCGTGATACAAGGCGAGGCGCACAAGGCGCGTGCCGTCGGCCCGCTCGTCCACGCCGAGGCACACAAGGCCGAGCGTCTGCGTGCCGTATGAGCCGTCCACGGTGCCTGTCTTAACGCCGAGTTCAAGGTTCAGGTACTTGCCGTTGGCGCTCTTCCACGAGCTGACAAAGTCCAGAGGGTCGGCCTTAAGGTCATCATTCATGTCGCCAACGGCGGTGACCGGCGGCACAAGCACCTGCGTGATGCCGAGCGGCTCGGCTAGAAACGCGCCGCCGTCGGCCTCCACCTTATTATAATACAGCAGCGCACGGTACACCGTGTCGGGGCGTTCCATCCAGCCTACGGTCACTCTGTCGGTAAGAAAAAGCCGCTCGCCGTCGTCGGTCTCGACACTTGCCATATGCGCGTCGGCATCGGTCAGCGCCTCGACAAAGTCGGCACGCATGCCCGAGAGAGGGCCGTCGCCTGTGTCATACGCCTCATTCTCGCAAGCAAGGAGCGCGAAAACAAGCGGCAGGAAGATGTATTTCAGGCAATGTCTCATCGCGTGGCGTTAAGATAATTGACGGCTGGGTTGGCATACATGGTGAGCATACGCTCCATAAGATACGGCTCGTCCTTGTGCGGAATGTCGATTTTGGCTAGCTGACCGGCAAGGTATTTCTCGAAAGCAGCCTTCTCTTCTACCGTGTACTTGTCGCTGAAAGCACTTTCGCCGCGCAGAATGTCGAGGGCAGCATAGTTGCAGGGATACAGGCGGTAGTTGCGGTGTATGCCTTGGTCGATGTGCCTTGCTATCATGTCAAACACTTCTGTCTTGGGCGTTGAGGGGTCGAACGCGTCAAGCCAGGCATCTATGCACGGCGCACATTGGTAGTGGACACGCCCCTTGTAGCCGGTTATTCCGGTGCACATGCTCACGATGTCGTCCTCTGCAGACTTCTTCCAGCCGGCATTGTCGCGCTTCAGCTGGAACTCACGCGCCTTCAGATAGTCGCACGGATCATATTCATAAGAGATTGACAACGGCACGATATGCAGCCGGCGGAGCTTCTCAACAACGTCTCCACGGCCTCCGCCCATGGCCATCATCTTGAGAATGGCCGGTTGGGTGCGGTCGTCGGAATCCTTGGCGCGCCCCTCACGCTGGGCTATCCAGATGTTGTCGTGTTTCTCCTCAATGACAAAGTGCATGTAATCGGACATCAGGCGGCTGGCCACGAGCGTCTCGCGCGGCGACAGTCCGCGCCTTACGATGAACGACTTGTTCACCCTTACAAGGTCTTTCACCCACGGCAGGGCCAACAAGTTGTCGCCGATCGCAATCTCGCATGTGGTCTTGAAACCGCTGTCTATCAGCAGTTTGTCAAGAAAACCGGAATCGAGCACAATGTCACGGTGGTTGCTTACGAACGTATAACGTCCAGACACGTCAACCGACGATGCGTCCATGTCGCACCCGGCGGTAAGCTTGTCGACCAAAGACTGCACGAAACCATAACAAACCTTGAGCTGAAACTCCAGATTGGTCTTGCATGAAAGAATGTTGTCACGCACTTTCTCAAACGGCAGTCCGGGCAAAGCATAAGCCAAAACCTGCCTGAACTGAGGGTCGGCAAACAACCGTTCAAACACCATGGGCAGTTCTTCCGGCTCAAAAGGACGGATGCTGTCAAATTCAACGGGTACTTTCATAGCTGTCAAGATTTAGTATTACAAGTATCAAAAAACGTCAAGGGAATATAAAAAAAGACTCTTATACCCTTGACGTTTTAAACTCCATAAAAATCATCTGAACTGGTTTTCCACAATGTCAGTAAGCACGTCGGTCATGCTTAGACCGGCAGCCTTGACCTGCTGCGGAATGAAACTCGTGGCCGTCATGCCGGGAGTGGTGTTGATTTCAATCATGTTCACCTTGTCCACCTCCTGCCCGTCACTGCCCTGGCCACGGCTTATGATGTAGTCGATGCGTATCATTCCGTTGCAATGCAGAATGTCATAGATCTGGCTTGTTATCTCCTCCACGCGCTTGGTTGTCTCGGGAGCGAGGCGGGCCGGCGTTATCTCCTGCACCTGTCCGTTGTATTTCGCATCATAATCGAAGAACTCATGCTGTGTAACAACTTCCGTTGCAGGCAGCACGACACTCTTTTCACGCGTCTTATAACAGCCGATGGATATCTCAGTTCCCTGTATGAACTGCTCAACCATGACATCTTCGCTTTCCATCATGGCCTTGCGTATGGCCGGTGCCAACTGGTCTTTGTTCTTCACCTTTGACACTCCGAAGCTGCTGCCGTCGGCCGCAGGCTTTACGAAACACGGCATTCCGATACGCTCTTCTATCTCGTCGTCGCTGACAATCTCCTCGTATCCCTTTGCGGAGCAGCAAGCTGTCAGCCACACGGACACCATATCCGCGCAGGTATTGGTTGAGCACGAACTTGTTGAAAGTCAACGCCTCGACAAGCACTCCGCTTGTGGAATAAGGCACATGAACAAGTTCGAAATATCCCTGAAGTATGCCGTTTTCTCCCGGCGTGCCGTGTATCGTGATGTAAGCGTAATCGAATTGTACGAGTTTTCCGTTCTCCATGAACGAGAAGTCGTTACGGTCCACAGGAACGGTTGTCCCGTCAGGCAATTCCACGTGCCAATCAAGCCCCCTCACTACAACGATGTAAACATTATATCTTTCTTTGTCGAAGAAAGAATAAAGTCCTTGGCCGGAACGCAACGAAACGCCGTATTCGGAAGAATCACCTCCACACACTATGGCTATTGTTCTCTTTTGAGATTTTTCATAAAGTATATTTATTTAAATTCATTTCCTTTTATATATACCCTCCATTTGTCGAGAAGACGCACCATGTCGTCAGGAAGCGGAGAGGTGAAGTCTATCTGTTTGCCTGTGACAGGATGCACGAAACCCAGCGTCTTGGCATGAAGTGCCTGCCGCGGGCATATCTTGAAGCAGTTTTCTATAAACTGTTTGTAGCTGCCGGAGCGGTTGCCGCGGAGTATTTCAGTTCCTCCGTAACGTTCGTCGGCAAAGAGCGGATGGCCAATATGCCGCATGTGGGCCCTTATCTGGTGTGTTCTTCCTGTTTCAAGGATACATTCAACAAGCGTTACATACCCGAAGCGTTCAATCACGTTGTAATGCGTGACGGCGTGTTTGCCTGTCTCCGAACCAGGTGGAAACACCGCCATTCGCATACGTTCCTTCGGATCGCGCCCTATGTTGCCCTCTATGCGGCCTTCGTCTTCGGTGAAATTGCCCCAAACGAGCGCATTATAACTGCGGTGTGTGGTCTTGTTGAAGAACTGCAAGTCCCAGTTTTGTCTTTGCGTTTGGGGTCTTTGCAATAACCAGCAGGCCGCTCGTATCCTTTGTCTATACGATGAACCAGTCCAACTTCCGGATCATTGGGATTATACGTCGGCACGTCTTTCAGATGCCAAGCCACGGCATTCACGAGTGTGCCGTGCCAATTTCCAATCCCGGATGCACAACAAGACCTGCCGGCTTGTTGATTACCATAAGTTCCGTATCCTCATAAACGATGTCAAGCGGAATTTCCTCAGGTTCAATGGTGTTGTCGTATTGTGGGCGGTCGAGCATTAACGTAATGACATCGAGCGGACGTACCTTATAATTACTTTTTACCGGGCGGTCGTTGACATGTACGAAACCTGCGTCGGCGGCACGTTGTATACGGTTACGACTTGTATGTTGCAACTTCTTCAACAAGAACTTGTCTATGCGCAACGGCTCTTGTCCTTTGTCCACAACGACTCGTAAATGTTCGTATAGTTGTTGTTCCTCGTCGTCCTCTATTTCGTCGATATAATCTTCTGCCATTACATTTCTCTTTTCATAAGGTTTCAATACGCCATACTGCAGGCGCTTCCGTGCAGCCTTATTTTATTCCGGTCCGGTTACGACTTCAAATTCGTCAACATCACCTTCGTTATTAGGGTCGATGTACACTCCGCCGTCCTGTTGTACAGGTTCACTCAGGGAGTCGCCGTATTCTCCGTAGAAATCTTCGGGTTCGGCGTAGATAATAGAGTCGCTCATGTCGCGCATTCCGTCGCCGACCTGTATTATGATGACGTCATTGACAGAAATCTTCTGCCCTGTGTGCAACAATTTTCCTTTGGACTTTAGTCCGTACACCCAGTCTTTCTCGCCAGGTATATAGTCCGTCGGACCGACCTTGAATCCCATTGCAATCAGTTTCGCGCGTGCCTCACGGTAAGAGCAGTTGTCAATGATGTCGGGTATTGTCAGCATCGGTGAGTGCGACGAATTGATTATTACGTAAACAATGCGTCCCGACTTGACCTTTTTCCCTGGCTCAGGCGACTGTTCCAGGATGCAGTCAGGCGGAAGTGTCTTTACATATCCAGTGTCGCTTACTACAACGTCAAGGTGTGAGCCCAGCAGTATATGTTCGGCGTCGGAGAACAGCTTATGCCTAACGTCCGGGACCGGTATTTCCTCACCATGGTGGGTGTATATGTCAAGGCCTATTTTCACGCCAAAGCACAGCAATATGACGACAACCAGCATGGCGCCGAGGTTGAGCCACAGCTTCATGCTGAAGATTTTTCGGAAGAATTCCTTTGTCTTCATTCTTGTCGTATGTTTTTCTGCAAAGGTATGAAAAAAACAGAAAGAAGCAAAGACATTGCTTTACTTCTTTCTCTTTTCTTGTTCAAAATCTTCGTGACTGACGGTTATTTCCCGTGGTTCTCGTCTGAAACTGTAAGTTTTTTGCGACCTTTAGCGCGACGTGCTGCGAGCACGCGGCGACCGTTCTTTGTAGCCATTCTCTCACGGAAACCGTGCTTGTTCACTCTCTTCCTGTTGTGCGGCTGAAATGTTCTTTTCATTGTTTGTACTTATTTTATTGTTATTTTGTTCACACTTTGGGCTGCAAAAGTACACATTTCTTTTTAAATAACCAAGAATTATGTGTTTTTTAGCCCATTGTTTTATGCTTTTTTCTAAAAATATAGTAACTTTGCAGCCTGAAAGTCAGCACTTTCGGGCGGATAGGAGTGAGCCGATTGATAATGATGCCGTTTCCGGATTGACGGATATCCGCTTTTGTTGTATGATAATTATCATTTAATTACAAAAAACAATATGATTAATTCACAGGAAATAAAGAAAGGTACATGCATCCGCATGGACAACCAAGTATGGATTTGTATTGATTTCCAACATGTAAAGCCGGGTAAGGGTAACACGGTGATGCGTACGAAACTCAAGAACGTTACTGACGGGCGTGTGCTTGAACGCACATTCCAGATTGGATTTAAGCTCGAGGATGTACGTATCGAGCATCGTCCTTACCAATATCTTTACGAAGATCCTACAGGGCTCATTTTCATGAACCAGGAGACATTCGAGCAGATACCAATCAACCGTGATTCTATTGTTGGCGTTGACTATATGAAGGAAGGCGATGTAGTTGAGGTTGTTACGGATACGACGGACGGCACCATCCTTTATGCCGAAATGCCGGTTAAGACCAATCTGCGCGTAACCCATAGTGAGCCGGGTGTTAAAGGTGATACCGCGACAAATGCCACCAAGCCTGCAACTCTTGAGACTGGTGTTGAGGTTCGCGTTCCTTTGTTCATTGACGAGGGCGACCTTATCCAGATAGACACACGCGACGGAAGCTACCTCAACCGCGTAAAGGAATAATCGCATACACTTCTTAAAAGTAGCAGTCAAAGTAGTTAAGGGAGTTAAAGTAGTTAAAGACAATAGCATTGACAATTGTTCTCAATGGCAAAAGCATGCGTCTTTAACTACTTTAACTCCCTTAACTACTTTAACTACATAAAATCTGATATTTATGAAATACTCTTTTATAGTTCCTGTGTATAACCGTCCGGATGAGGTTGACGAGCTTTTGCGCAGCCTTACGTCGCAAACGGTAAAGGATTTTGAGGTCGTTGTTGTCGAGGATGGCAGTTCCGTACCGTGTAAGGATGTATGCAGCGGATATGCCGACATGCTTGATATACATTATTATAATAAGCCGAACAGCGGGCCGGGGCAGAGCCGCAATTACGGGGCGGAGCGTGCCAAGGGTGAATATCTCATCGTACTCGACTCTGACGTGGTTGTGCCTGATGGTTATCTTGAGGCCGTTGACGATGAGCTCAGCCGTGAACCTGCTGACGCTTTCGGTGGTCCCGACCGTGCTCACGAGTCGTTTACTGACACCCAGAAAGCCATAAGTTACTCTATGACGAGCTTCTTTACCACAGGAGGTATACGTGGCGGAAAGAAAAAGCTCGACAAGTTTTATCCCCGTTCGTACAACATGGGCATACGTCGTGATGTCTACATGAAGCTTGGAGGTTTCTCGAAGATGCGCTTTGGCGAGGATATCGACTTCAGCATACGCATATTCAAGGCAGGCTGCCGTTGCCGACTGTTTCCCCAAGCGTGGGTGTGGCATAAGCGTCGTACCGACTTCCGCAAGTTTTTCCGCCAGGTGTTCAACAGCGGCATAGCACGAATAAACCTGTACAAGAAATATCCCGAGTCGTTGAAACTCGTTCATCTGCTGCCAATGGTGTTCACTGTCGGTGTCTGCCTGCTCGTGCTTACTTCTGCGGTCGGCCGTGTCATGATGGAGTATGACGACATCCACCGCTGGTATTGGCTGTGCGCGGGGCCGTGGCTTCCAATCATTCTTTATTGTCTTCTTATTTTCATTGATTCGTCAGTTGCCAACCGAAGCCTCAAGGTAGGATGGCTAAGTATTCCGGCGGCCTTTGTGCAGCTGTTCGCCTGGGCAAGCGCCGGCAGGGGGAAAAAGGCGGAAATGCGCGACAGGTTTGACTCCGCCGCGGCCATATACGAATACATGCGGCCGAAAATGCAGGATCTGGACGTGGAGGAAGCATGGATACTGCTGATGAACCAGAACTTCAGGCTGATAAAAAGCGTGATGCTGTCTCACGGCGGCATCACCGAGACGGCCGTAGACATACGGCTCGCCGTCAAGTCCGCACTGCTTTGCAACGCCACCGTCGTAGCCCTCTGCCACAACCACCCAAGCGGCAACCCACGTCCCAGCGGAGACGACGACCGCCTGACGCAGCGCATGAAGAAGGCGTGCGAACTGATGCGCCTGCACATGCTCGACCATATCATTATAACCGACGGCCGGTATTACAGCTACTCGGATGAGGGACGGCTGTAAACGGCCGTTACACGGACAAACAGGCTTAAGAAGCGGCTCCGCGCCGGACCTGAACCGCAACGGGGAAAGCAGGCTTTCCAAAACACGGCAAAACGCAATGCAAAGACGGCAAATCACAGCACGATTCGCCGTCTTTTGCATTGCTTGGCACTGCGCCATCACTTCCCGACAACATCGAGCACGCGGCTCACCGCCAGCGCCGCGCCGTCGCAGCCCGACAGACAAGTGCGTCCGCCGCGGAGCCGCAACCAGGAAGCGTCCGTATAACGCCCAACATACTCAAAAATGGCAGCAAAGCTCACCGCCACTATTACCCACGTCGCCGCCGTGGCAGCGCGGACGGCCTTAGGCTTAGTGACCCGGAAAACATTGTTTGATTCAGTTTTCATGACACGATTATTGTTTTAATCCAAACTGCCATGCCCGTACAAACGTAAGACTCGGCCATGCAAACATACCGAAAAAATAAAGGCATGCGCCTTCGCCATCGCGAATCATGAAAAAACGTGAGTTCGCATAAGGAAATGTCCTTCCAAGCAAAAGATTATCTTGTGTCTTTGCGTTCCTGCCTTTCTGTGGCAAGTCGTCATTCCGCTGAAAAGCGGAATCCATTGTTACAAGGCTGGTTGGTGTGGCATCCCTGTTATGCCTAACTTACGAACTTAAAAAAAAACGTCTCCACACGCCGCAACCGTCCAAAGATACGGATGAGCAGAAGGCACGACGCATACCAAGGCATATGAAAAAGGGCGGACCGCAAAATGGACCGCCCTCCCAACTTTTACATAAATAACACAACTGAACACTCAATGTCCCTTCGTGCGCTGACCGCTGTCAGCCTCATTTCTGATGAATGTCAATATCCCGGATTCTGGAATGCAGCCCTCTCTTCAGCCGTCATCTCCATCGCGTCGAGCTGGCCTTGCGGAATCGGGCGCAGGTACAGGTAGTCCTGGATGTCGCGCGTGACGGTCTCCGGAGTCACTGAGTTTGCATCCATTCCGCAGATGGTGTAAGTCTTCGCACGCTCATGCCATGTCTGGGTACGTGCAAGGTCAACCCAGCGGCGGCCTTCGCCGAAGTACTCGCGGCTCAGCTCGTCGAGGATATAGTCAATGGCTTCGTCTTCCGAAATGTTGTCAAGATCAGGAGTCTCTGCCATCATCTGCTCGCTGAAGTCAGCCTCGTAAACCTCGTTGTTCGCATTGCTGTAACGCCACTTGCCGGCGCGTGCGCGGATCACGTTGATGCAATCGCGTGCGGTGTAGCCCGACTGCGTGGTTGCGCCCTTTACAGCAGCCTCGGCTGCCACGAAGTAGAAGTCAGAGAAGTACAGGATGTTGAACGGACGCGTGCTGGCCGCATTGGGCTGGCCCACTGTTCCGGCGTTGTCTGTGCGGTAAACGCCGAGCTTCCACAGCATCGGGTACTTCAGGCGGCTGATTGCCCTCGTGGGCACAACATAGTCGGCACGGCCCGGCACCTCGTAACCGCCAACGGCATTCTCTGTTGTGACAGGTGTACCCTCAGGCACAACTTCGTCATCTACGAACGACAGTATGGCGCCGCCCACGGGCACTTCCATGTCGTTGGCGTTGATGGCAGCGGTCAAACTGCCGTAATTCGCCTCGTCGAGATTCCAGTTTGAGCGGAACACCGTGGTGAAAGTGCCGTCGTAGCGTGAGTCTTCCGTCTTGTTTGCGAACGTGTTGTAGAACACTTCCTGCGGCGGAGCCATACGCGTCCAAGGACGGCCAAGATCCTGAGTGGCCGCACGGAGCACCGGAGTGAAGCTTGCGCCGGTGTCTGCACGCTTGGCAGTCATGTTGGGATAGTTCCAAGTCACCATCCAAACGGCGAAGTTGTCCGGAGCGCCACCGCTTCCGTAGCTCAGAGAGCCGCCGTTGAACTCTTCGCTGTTCTCAGTATGGTCGGCATAGAGCATAACCTCGTTGTTGCGGTCGTTGGAGCCGAGGTGAACGTCATAATATGTAGGCTGGAGAGCGAACGGGCCGGGATTAGTTATACCCTCAATGGCCAGGTCGTAAGCAGCCTGGAAGTACCACTGCGCGTCGTGCCCGTCAGGGTCTTGGCGTGCACATTCCGGATAAGTCGGGATGTTCTTCGGATTCTGGAGCCACCAGCCGTAAGCCAGGTATGCCTTGGCAAGGACAAGGCGTGCGGCGTTCTTAGTCAGTCCGCCGGTGAGACGTCCCGTCTCGGGCAGGTTCTCAACAGCCAGCTTCAGGTCGGGGAACACGGCCTTCGTATAAACCTCGGGCACGGTGTTGCGCACGGAATAACGCGTTGGCGAAGTGTTGAACTTCAGCTCGCCGGCACCGAAGTCAAGAGGCACGCCTCCGAACGTCTGAACGAGGCGGAAGAAGTCGTATGCACGGAAGAAACGGGCCTCGCTGATAAGCGACTCGGCCATTCCGGCAGCAACTCCGTTCTCGATGATGCCGCTCGCGGTATTGATATACGTGAACACATTGCCCCAAAGAGCGTCAGAACGGCTCGTCTGCGCGTTGAGTTGCCCTACACCCGAGAGGTCGGCGTCCTTGAAGTTGCCGTCGGCGTCATGGCCGTATGTGTACTCGTCGGTACCGGTTTCACAGATACAATAATAGTACGCGTAACCGTAAGTGTCGCGAAGGTGGGCATAAAGTGCTGTCAATCCACCCTCGATACCAGACTCCGTTTCGAAGAAGCCAGGCTCATAGATGGTACGCGGTTGCTCGTCAAGGATGTCTGAGCACGAACCAAGCATAAGCAGTCCTACGGAAGCTATACCTAAGTTCCTTATTTTCATTTTAAACGTATTCATGGTTTGTCGATTTTAGAAAGTCAGATTTATACCGAATAAGAAATTACGTGTAGACGGAGTATTGTAACCCACAACCGGCAGTTTGTGCGCACCCGTGTAGCCTTCCATCGTCACAGCCATTGTGCTTCCGTCGTTGCTGACGGTGTTTGTCTCGGGGTCAAGACCGCACTCGTTGGTGAACGGAGAGAAGAGGACAAACGGATTCTGCACCGTGAAGTAGCTCTAAGCTTGCTGATGCCGAAGTCCTTGACTGCCTTGAAGCGTGCGAAGTCATAGCCAAGGGTGATGGCGCGTATCTTCAGATAGCTCGCGTCGAAGTAACCGAGGGTGCTGCCATACTTCGGGTTGTCGCTTGACATTACGCCGCCCGGCTTCGGATACTTGGCGTCGGTGTTGTCCTCTGTCCAGTAGTCAACGTCGATCTGTCCGCGACGTCCTGACAACATGTTGAGGTAACCGTTGGAAGAGTGCAAGGTACTGATGAGCGTACCGCCAATCTGGAATGCTCCGATAACAGAGAAGTCGAAACCCTTGTATGAAACGTTGGTGTTGAAACCTCCCACGAGATCAGGCTCCATGTCCTGCACCTGCATGTCGTCGGCGCCGATGGAGCGTACGGGCTTGCCGTTCTCGTCATATTCACCGGTGTACTCAACCTTAATCATACCAACGTTGCCGCCCGGCTCAAGGATTTCGCGATACGGGTCGCCCTCCTGCCAGAGGCCGATTTTCTTATAGTCGTAGATCACGTCAATCGGGTGGCCTACGAACCAGCGGTTGTTCCTGTCTTCCTGTGCGCCTGAAGCAAGCTCCACGAGTTCGTTGTGGTTGAAGTAGAAGTTCAGTCCCGCATCCCATGTCCATCCGTTCTTGTTGTCGATGATGATGCCGTTAAGGCTCATTTCGAAACCGGTGTTGCGTGTCTTTCCGACATTGGCCATATAGCTGCCCACACCTGAAGTGGACGGGAGCGAAACGCTGAGGAGCAAGTCCTTGGTGTTCTGGACGTAGTATTCCATCGTACCGCTCAACCTGCCGCTGAAGAACGAGAAGTCAACACCGAAGTTCCATGTTGACGAATATTCCCATCCGAGTTCAGAGTTGGGAAGGGTTGAAACATAGTAGCCGCGGAGGAAGCCTGTGCTTGCCGGGCCGAAGTTGTACGGACGGCTGCTGAGCGCTCCGAGCGTAGAATACGGGTCGATACTCTGATTTGACGTCTCACCATAACCTACGCGCAGCTTGATGTTGTCAATCCACTTTACGTCTTTCAGGAAGCTTTCGCGCGAGATGTTCCAACCTACAGAGACTGCGGGGTATGTATGCCACTGGTGTCCCTTGGCAAGGCGTGAAGAACCGTCTGAACGGACAGCCGCCGAGATCATGTACTTGTTGTCGTAGGTGTACATTATACGCGCCATCCATGACATGAGTCCGCTCTGCCAGTAGCTCTGGTTGTTGGGGTTGACCGAAACTTCGTCGGCTGCTGCGCCGATGTTGTAATACTGGAAGTAATCGGCCGGGATGCCGCGGCCAGACATGTACGTGCGCTCAAACGTTGTCTGCTCGGCTGAGTAAAGGCCGGTGAAGTTCACGTGGTGTTTCTCCGCGAATGTGCGGTCGTAGGTGAGAAGGTTCTCAACTACCCAGTTTCTCGTAACGTCCTGCTGTACCGACGCGCTGTTGGGAGAATCGGGGTTGGTGCTGGTCACGCCGGTTCCGGTGAACACGCCCGTCTTCGATGTACGGTAGTTCAAGCCGACGTTCACGCGATAGCTGAGGCCCTCGATCCACGGGCACTTGACCTCGGCGAACATGGTGTTGTAAGAACCGAGTCCGCGTTCTTCGTTCAGCCATGTGTCCTGAAGGCTCTCGGCCACGTCCTTCGTGAGCACCCAAGTCTCGTCGAGAGGCATCTTGATGGTGCGCTTGAGGTTGCCTTCCTCGTCGTATGGAGAAGCCAGCGGGCTCATCGACAGCACGTTGTAGATGCCGACGTTGCCACCCTTGGTCTCGTGGTAGTTGGTATTTGTAGAAAGTCCGAAGCGGAAGTACTTGCCCACGCTCTGGTCGAAGTTGCCTCGGATGGAGATACGGTCGTAGCCCTGAGTCGGGATGACGGCCTCGTCGTGGTAGTAGCCCGCGCCGAAGCTGTAGCTTCCGCCCTGTGTTCCGCCCTGTATGCTGACGTCATGGCTGTGGCTGATGCCCGTGCGGTAGAACAGGTCTTGCCAGTCCGTGTCAGTGTCGTTGCTCTCGTCGAGTGTGTTCTCGTAGAGGCCGGCGTACTCACGCATCTCGGCATACTTCTTTCCGTTCATCATCGGGTACTTGTGGAACACGGTCTTGAAGCCCACGTAAGCGTTGTAGCTTACCTTGGCCGGCGAGCCCTGCATGCCCTTCACCGTGGTGATGAGGATGACACCGTTGGCACCGCGGCTACCGTAGATGGCGGTTGCCGACGCGTCCTTCAGGATGTCCATCGACTTGATGTCGCCCGGGTTGATATCAGAGAGCTGGCCCATGAAGGGGATTCCGTCGAGCACGATGAGCGGGTCGTTGCTCGCGTTGAGCGAACGCTGGCCGCGGATGCGAATCTGCATCTCTGCGCCCGGCTTTGAAGATGTCTGCGTCATGAGCACACCTGCGACGCGGCCCTGAAGCGCCTGGGCTGCGTTGGTAGCCGCAATCTGGTTCAGCTCAGAGCCGCTGATGTTAGCCACAGAACCGGTAACGGCCTCGCGCCTCTGCGTACCGTAACCGATCACAACCACTTCGTTGAGGTTGTGCTTCTCTTCCTCAAGGGTGATCGAGAGGCTTGTCTTGGTGCCTACCTTTATTTCCTGGGTTATGTATCCGATGTAAGACACTTCGAGCACGTCGCCCTGGTTGGCCTGAATCTTGAAGTTGCCGTCCATGTCGGCGATGACGCCGGTGGACGAGCCTTTCACTTTAATCGTGGCTCCTATCAGCGGACCGGCAGCGTCGCTGACTGTACCGGTCACCGTCACCTTCTGCTGCACGGCCATGGGAGCGCTTGCGCCCGCATTCTCCGGTGGAACTGAAAGTGAAACTGCAAAAGCGTTAGAAGCGGCGCAGGCCATTCCCAAAGCCAGCACTACGCCCTTCAAGTTTGATTTAGATCTTGAATAATCCATAGTCTTTTGAGTTATCAAAGTTAAACAATATAGTATTAGAAAATTTTTGTCAATTATATATATGTATAGGCATGTTGCCGCGACACGCAGACACATCCGCCACGGCCGCAGACAAACGCCACGCTACGGCCCGGCAAGGAGCGGCCGCGTTCGTCGGCACATCTTGACTGTACACATTGACAATCTGGGGCAGGTTTTCATAATAACAGATTAGGCGTCACACGGACAGGTTGGTAATGTTATTTTTGGTAAAGATTGCTTTCAGAACACAAAATTATATTATTTGAATTAACGTTGCATTCTCAATTGTTTCATATATGTTTCTTTTTGTTGCAGGCGCTTAAAACAGGCCTTTTTGAGCCGAATTCTAAGCATTTTGATTTACGTTGCGCCCCGTTTGCGCTCCTCCAAGCGCAAACCTAACGGGCACCGACCCACTAGCATGCAACGGCTTTCGCCGCGGCATGAAACAACATGAAACGTGGCAAGCCACCCTATAGGCTTGCGATTGACGGCCTTTCGCCTTGCGGGTAACGGTCTTTTACAATGCAAAAGGCCGTCTTTCACAATGCGAAAGACGGCCTTTTGGAATACAGCCGGCCACCAGCGTGCCGGCAGGCACTGCTTCATCGTTCTGAATAGAGCACCTGTATGACTGTCTGCCCCACCGCTCCCAGCGTGGCGCGGTCGATATGCTCCATGTCGTCTGACACGGTGTGCCACGTCGGCCCGAACGTGCTCTGGGTGCAATCAGGGTAAAACGCGATGATGTCTATGGTAGGAATCTTGGCCTTCTCGTTCACCGGCACATGGTCGTCGGTGACCATTCCGCCGTCACGGTCGACGAAATAGCTGCTGAAGCCAACCACCTCAGCGGCCGACCATACCTTCTTCACTATGTCGGGAGCGTACTGCATCGACATGCCTTCACGCCAGAACTGGGCTCCCTGGCCGCCTACCATGTCGAGCAAGATGCCGAAACGCGCCTTGTAGCCCTCTTTATGGGGATTGGCCGACCAGTGCTGGGCGCCCAAAGCCCATGAGTCGCCAGTGTCGGCAACGTCGCTCCAGCGCGGCACGCCCCAGTCCTCGGCGTCAAAGCAGACGAAATCCACGCCCACGGCCAGCTTCGCAGTGTCGGCATGAAGCAGCCTGGCCACCTCCAGCATCACGGCGACGCCGCTCGCGCCGTCGTTGGCCCCAGCACAGGCTTGCGCCAGTTGGCGCTGTCAGGGTCGTTGTCGGCCCACGGGCGGGTGTCCCAGTGGGCGCAGAGCAATATGCGCTCGGCCAGCTCGGGGCGGTAGCTTGCAATGATGTTGGTGGCCTTCAGCGGCGTGCCGTCATATCCGTTGAGCGTAACACGCTGCCCGGTCACGGCCATGCCATAGGCCTTGAACTTGCCGACGATCCACTCGCCGCACCGCTCGTGTCCCTCGCTGTTCATAGTGCGCGGCCCGAAGCCGCACTGCTCCGCACAAAAGGCATACGCGCTGTCGGCGCTGAACGCCGGGCCTGCCGGCTGCGTCACGACAGCCTCGCCGTCGCCTGAAGCGGCCTTCTTGTTGCTGTTGCACGACGCGGACACTGCCATGACGGCCAACAGCAATATGAATTTTACAACATTTACCATCGTATTACAATCTATAAAAGCAACATGTAAATCAGAAAGAAGCCGTCTCATACTCAGACTGGGCAATATTAAAGCCTTCTTTCTTCGCCTGAAGCCTCACCTGCCTCATCGCCTTCTGATACTGCCTCAACAGCTTTGCGTCGGCATTAGCCACCCTGCCGTCACCGGCGGTCTTGGCCTTGACCTTATGGCGGACCCTGTCTTCATAAGCGTTTTTCGCCTTCAGCTCCCATTTGTCATACATGCTTTGGTAATAGCTCCGGCTCTTGCCTGACGGCACGCTTGCATCAACACCGCCGTCAACATCGGCCGCGGCCGACCCTCCCTTAATGTCATTTACCATGGTGTTGACAGTCAGACCGGCCTGCACGAAGTTGCCAGCGGCGCTCAACAGTTCGCCGCGCATGATTCTGTTCTGTTCCCTGTTTGACGCACGGAAGGACGAGATGTCGGCATTAGCCTGTAGGGAGTTCTTGAAAGGAGCAAACTTTCCGTCAGTCCATTTCCCCACTTCCCACACATCCGGCGAATAGAACACCATGCCTATGCCATTACGCACGCCGTTTCTCATCGTGCCATACACTATCCCTCCGTCTTCTTGAAGCGTCAGTCCGAAACCGTCCTGCTTGCCGCCAGACATCTCGCCAAAATACAAAGACTCGCCGATTTCGGCAATTGCGAAACGATGATTGTCGCCGGCTGCAGACGAAGAGCCGGACGGCTTGTCGTTCACGAACTTGCCTTTGAAGACAATGTTGCCTGAAGAGTCATAGCATACACCACGCCCGCTCTTCTTTCCATCGCGCCAGTTGCCCACATACACAACGGCGTTTTCAACGTTGCTGATGCCTTTTTCCTGCGATATCAGCATTCCGCGCCCCGAGATTTCATCCTCGACAAAGTCGCCAATATAGACCGTGCCGCCCTTGCCGCGCTCAATGCCAAAACCGTTCTTGCGCTTACCATTGTAATTATATTGCCCCATGTAATCCTTCTTGTTGCCATCACCGAAAAGAATGTCTGAAAGATTCTGGGCCGAAGCAACAAGATTCACGGCCAACAACATGACGGCGACACACGCCAGCCTACTTGCCTTCATAAACAAAGTCTTCGTTAATCGTATATTTCTTGCTCTTCTGAGCTTTCTTAAGCAATTTCAAACCAGCCTTCTCTTCAAGGTTCTCAATGTAAAAGGTCTTTTTCATCGAGGCGTTCACCACGACATAATAAGTCTCGCCATCCTCGAGATTCAAATTAAGCTCAGCATGGTAAGTTCCACGCGCCGACGAACAGTCCACACCGACAACATAGCTGTCTGGATTCTTGAAAATCACCTTGCGCATAACCATGTTATACATTATAGGAGCCGAAGGGGCACTGCTGACAGCCTTCCCTTCCGGCACAAGGGAAAGTTTTTCCCCATTCAGCGTGAATATGTATTCACTATTCCAGAATCTGAAGTCCACAAAAAAGTAAACCGTACTTTCCGCATTGGCTGTTTGCGCAGCAGCCATGAACATCAATACAAAAACAAACGCAACTTTCTTGAAAATAGTCTTCATAATAAAATTCTTTTTTACGGTTTTCAGCCCTATATAACCGTGGGATTATAATTAGAAATGCAGGCCGACACACCAATATTCCAAGTTGTTAACCCTACGAAAAATTGGCATGGCACTTCATCTATTAACGCCGCTTTGCTGCACCTCGGCCATCACCCTGAGCCAGTTTCCGCCCAAGATTCGGGCGATGTCGGGCTCGCTGTAGCGGCGGCGGAGCAGATGCAGCGTGAAGTTTATCATCTCGGAAGAGTCGGCAAAGCCCCTTACGCCGCCGTCACCGTCGAAGTCTGTGCCCAGTCCCACATGCTCCACGCCCATTATGCCGATGGCATGCTCAAGGTGGGCAATGGCGTCCATCACGGTGGCTTCAGCCCCGTCGTTGCGCAGGAAGCCGTGATACAGCGTGACATGGGCCACCCCTCCCTTCGCAGCAAGCGCACGGAGCTGCTCGTCGGAGAGGTTGCGCGGCACGTCGCAAAGCGCCTTGCAGTTGCTGTGGCTGCACACTATGGGCTGCGCGCTGATGTCGAGCGCGTCGTAAAAGCTCTTCTCCCCGGCGTGGCTCATGTCAACCATTATGCCAAGACGGTTCATCTCGCGTATCACCTGCTCGCCGAAACGGCTCACTCCGCCGTGCGTGGAGCAGCCGCGGGCACTGTCGCAGATGTCGTTGTCGCCGTTGTGGCACAGCGTGATGTAGACAACTCCGCGCCTTGCGAAGTGCTCCACGTTGGCCAAGTCGCGCTCAAGAGCCAGGCCGTTCTCTATCCCGAACATTATCGAACGCAACCCGGCGCGCTTGTTTTCATACAGTTCGGCGGGCGAAACGGCTTTGTCGACAAAGCCGGCATTGTCACTTATCATGCCCTCAAGCGTGTCGAAGATGTGCTCGGCGTATGCTTTCGGGCTGTCAAACCGCGGCTCCACCTTGTCGGCGAACGCCTCGCCCGGCTTGGGTTGTGGCAGATAGGCGGCCATGATGACAGCGTCCTGCCGCCCGTCGGCCATCTTGTGCAGGTCAACGAGTATGCGTGGGTCGCGCCGGTCGAAATGAATGCCTTGGGAGAAGAACATCGGCGTGTCGCAATGCGTGTCTAAAACGAGCGTCCTACGATGGATTTTCTTTGCCTTAACAAACGTCCGCGCCTCGCCGACAAGCCACTTGAACAAGGGCAAACCGTCGTCGCCGAGCCATTCGGGATGCCACTGCACACCCATGACCGGCCTGAATTCGTTGCTCTCGACGGCCTCTATCACGCCGTCGGGAGAGACCGCAGACACCGTGAAACGCCGTCCGCAGGCACGCACTGCCTGATGATGGAATGAATTGACAGCCAGTGTCTCCGTATCATACAAGGAGGAAAGCACCGACCCTTTCATTATTCTCACGCTGTGCGTAGGCTCGCCGCGGTCGGCATCCTGGCTGTGCTTCAACAACGGGCGACAGCCTTCCGCCTCGTCAAACGGCCTTAACCGCCCAGTGGAAAAGCCCTCGGCAATGTCCTGCTCAACGTCACCGCCAAGCGCGGCGGCCAGCACCTGTATTCCGCGGCATATCCCAAGCATGGGCAACTGGCGGTTGTATGCCAGGCGGACGGTCATCAGTTCGGCCTTGTCACGCTCACGGTTGATTGAATGAAGACGCGGCGACGGTTCTTCGCCGGTCCCTCGGTCCATCCCTTGATTACCTGACTGGGGCGGAACTTTGTCTGGTCAACAACTGCTGTCGAACACCGTGCCGTCCAAAAGGCGGCCTCCATACTTGACTGACACCTCGTCGTCAGCGCCGGCAATGTCGCCCTCGCCCTTTACGAGCACTTTGTACTGCAGTCCGCTGGGCGTGGAAACCACGCCGGGCTTCCGCCTGTTGGCGGCCAGGAAGTCCTCGCCAGCCTTGCGGGTGGCGGCGTTTCGCTCCTCAACGGCCCGTTCGAAAGCCTTGTTGAAATAAGCCTGCGCCTCCGCTTCTGTCATCACGCCGCCCTTGCCTTGCAGCGCGCTGATGAAGCCTTCGTTGAACACGCGCTCGTCTATCGAGTCGTTACGGCCGGCAAACTCGTCTTTGAGGAAGGGCAGCATGCGCTGGTTCACCATCATGGCGATCTGCTCTCCGGCGTAATAGGCCTTTATGTTCTCGCCAAAGCCCTTGGACATGGCGTCCCTGTAACCACGGATGAAGTCGGCCATATAGGCCGTGTCCACGCCGAGGCTCTGCTTCCAGATAAGGCATCAGGCCGTCGGTGCGCACCACTCCCCGCCGCGTAGCTTAGAGAGTCTGAGGCCGTCTCGAGCCTTCGTTCCTTTGTCTACGGCGGCCACGCCGGCTGTCCTTGCGGCAGGTTTCTCCCTCCCGGCGGCGTGGGCCGTATCGAAAAATACGCCCGCCATGACGGCGAGCGTAAATATTGATCTTATGTTCATTGGCTTGAAACTTTATTACTTGCGGCCCAGGCCGATGAGTTCTATCTTGAACACGAGAGTAGAGAAGGGCTTTATCTGTGATGTCTCGCGGTCGCCGTAGGCCTTGTCGTAAGGTATGACAACCTCCCATGTGCTGCCCACGGGCATGTGGGTGAGTGCCTCAGTCCATCCCGGTATCACCTGGTTGGCGCGCAGCGACACAGGCTCCTTGCGCTCGTAAGAGCTGTCGAACACCTTGCCGTCGATGGTCTTTCCTTCATAATGTACGCGCACGAGCGACGTATCCTTCGGCATTTCGCCCTTTCCTTCCTTGATGACGCGGTAGAGCACGCCGCCGTCAAGCTTCTTCACGCCGGCCTTCTTGGCGTATTCTGCCATGTACTTGGCGCCGGCCTCCTTGTTCTTGCCATACTGCGCTTCCATTGACTTGGCCTTGATAGCCTGAGACTTTATCTGCCATATCTGCTGCGCCTGCTCGGGAGTCATGACGGTCTTCTCGCCGTTGACGCCGCAGATGAGGGCGGCCATGAGGTTCTTCATTGATATGCTCTTGGTCGAGTCGTCGCCGAAGAGGTCGTGGTTGATGGCCTTCACCATCTGGTTGGATATCTGCTGGCCTATCTGTATGCCGGCATAGTAGGCCGCTTTCTTCTTGTCGTCGCCAGAGTTTACGCCGACGTTTATGCCTTTGATGAACTCGTCGATGTAGGCTGTGTCGATGCCCATACCCCTGGTGACGTACTCCTTGAGGCTCTGTCCCTGCATCACGCCCATGGCGTAGCTCACGGTGTCGATCTCGCTCTTAAGGTTTGCCTTGGGCGTAGAATTGCCGCAAGACATGAACATTGCGGTAGCGGCTACCGCAACGGCTGCAAATGTAAGTTTTTTCATTGATTGTTGATATTATTGATATTGATTTTTCACACTACCTCTATCAGCTCCACGTCGAACACGAGGGCTGAGTAAGGCGGTATCGACTGGCCCGCGCCCGACTCGCCGTAGCCGAGCAGGTAGGGGATGAAGAAGCGGTACTTGGCCCCTTCCTGCATCAGCTGCAGGCCTTCGGTCCATCCGGCGATGACCTGGTTGAGGGGGAACACGGCCGGTTCGCCGCGCTGCACGCTGCTGTCGAACACCGTGCCGTCGATGAGGAAGCCCTCGTAGTGGCACTTCACCTTGTCCGTCGCCTTCGGCTTCTGGCCGTTGCCTTCCTTCAGCACCTTGTATTGCAGGCCGCTGGGCAGGGTCACCACGCCATCCTTTGAGGCGTTCTCGGCAAGATACCGCTCGCCCTCGGCCTTGGCCTTCTTGCCTTTCTCGGCCATTTCGGCGTTGGCTTTCTCCTCCTGCCGGCGGAAGAATTCCTGCACTATTGTCTGCGCTTCGCGGTCGGCCACCTTGATTTCGCCGCCTGCCAAAACGTCCTTTATGGCCGTGGCGAAGTCGTCTATGTCCAAACCCGTGGCTCCCATCTGCGCCAACTGGCGGCCGATGCCCAATCCCAAAGCGTAACTTAACTTGTCCATTCTTCTAATCTTTGATTTTCTTTTATACCTTATTAAAAAACCCTGCAAAGGTAATGTTTTTATCGGATTACAGCCGCATTATTATGGAAATTTCACTAATTTTGTGGGGAAAACACCCACCCCAACCCTCCACAAGGGAGGGAGCTTGATATGCTTCAAAGGTTGACAAAGCCGGAAATATGGCCTTCACAATCAGTCAAACAGCATAAAAGGCATTCAAGCCCCATCACTTTGGGAGGGCCGGGGTGGGTATAAAATCAGCGATACAATGAAAAAGCTTTTCGTACTTACCGGTGCCGGAATGTCCGTTGAGAGCGGACTGAGCACCTTCCGCGACGCCGACGGCCTGTGGGAGAATTACCCCGTGGCGCGCGTTGCCACGCACGAGGCGTGGCTCGAAGACCCTGTCTACGTGAACAACTTTTACAACATGCTGCGCCGAAAGCTGCTCGACGCCAGGCCGAACGAGGGGCACCGCCTGGTGGCCGCGCTCGAACAAAGGTATGACGTGACCGTGGTGACGCAGAACGTGGACAACCTGCACGAGATGGCGGGCAGCTCGCGGGTGATTCACCTGCACGGGGAACTGATGAAGACGTGCTCAAGCCGCGACGTTGACGACCCACGCTACCACCGCACGATGACACCCGGCGACCTCGACGTGCACCCCGGCGAAAAAGCCGGCGACGGCTCGCCGCTAAGGCCCTACATAGTGTTCTTCGGCGAGGCCGTGCCCAACATCAGCGTGGCCGCCGGCTACGCGCAGCAGGCCGACCTGTTCGTAATCATCGGCACGTCGCTCAACGTCTACCCGGCGGCGGGCCTCGTGCAATACGCCAGACCGTCAACGCCGATATACCTGATTGACCCGAAGCCCGTAATGGCCGCCGGAAACCACGACGTGCGCCACATACAGAAAGGCGCGTCAGAGGGCATGCGCGAGCTGTCGGCCATCCTTCTTGAGACGAATAGCGGCACGGCATGGCACCATCCGTAACCGATTGAAATTCAGCATATTACAAACCGCCCCGCAAAAGGCCGCCTTTTACACGCTGAAAGACGGCCTTTTGCGTTGCGATTGACGGCCTTCCGCATTGTGATTGACGGCCTTTTGAACACCTACCCCAACCCTCCCAAAGGAAGGGAGTTTTAGTATGCCTTGCCGCATTAGGCTCGTCTGCCCTATCAGGCTCATTAGTCCAATAAGCCAGACAAGCAAAGTGCAAGGCATTTGTCTTTAACTTCTTAGCGGCCGAAGGGAGCGGTAACTTCTTTACCTTCTCTAACTTCTAACACTTAAAATATCCCTTTTCTCTTCACCGTGTGCGATATTTTTCTTAATTTTGCGCCAATATGCGAATTTTGGGAAACAACAAACAAATATATTGAAAGACATGGAAGACTTGGAAAAGACGGAGTGCGGCTGCCAGACAACGCATTCCGCGAACTGAAAGAGGGCGAGGAGTACCGCCCCGTGATGGACCCGCGCAAGGCCTACCCCGAAGTGAACGGCTGGTCGGTGACGTGGGGCGTGCTCATGACGATGCTCTTCTCGGCCGCCGCCGCATACCTGGGCCTGCGCGTGGGACAGGTGTTCGAGGCCGCCATCCCCATCGCCATCATAGCCGTGGGAGTGTCAACCGCCGCGAAAAGGCGCAACCCGCTCGGCGAGAACGTCATCATCCAGAGCATCGGCGCATGCTCTGGCGCGGTGGTGGCCGGCGCGATATTCACCCTGCCGGCAATCTACATCCTTGAAGACAAGTACCCCGGCATGGGCGCGTCGTTCCTCGAGATATTCCTAAGCTCGCTCCTGGGAGGCGTGCTGGGCATACTGTTCCTCATACCCTTCCGCAAGTATTTCGTCAGCGACATGCACGGCAAGTACCCGTTCCCCGAGGCTACAGCCACCACGCAGGTGCTCGTAAGCGGAGCCAAGGGCGGCCAGCAGGCCAAGCCATTGCTGCTGGCCGGACTGGTGGGCGGACTGTATGACTTCATCGTGGCCACCTTCGGCTGGTGGAACGAGAACTTCACCACGCGCGTGATAGGCCTCGGCGAAACCCTGGCCGACAAGGCGAAGCTTGTGTTCAAGGTGAACACCGGCGCGGCGGTGCTCGGCCTCGGCTACATCGTCGGCCTGAAGTACGCCCTCATCATCTGCCTCGGCTCGCTGGCAGTGTGGTGGCTCATAGTGCCCGTAATGGCCGTGCTGTTCGACGGGCAGGTGCTCAACCAGTGGAACCCGTCGATAACCACGGCCGTAGGTGACATGTCGCCCGAGGACATATTCACCTATTACGGCAAATACATCGGCATCGGCGGCATAGCCATGGCCGGCGTGATAGGAATAATAAACTCGTGGGGAATAATAAAGAACGCCGTCGGCCTGGCCGCACGCGAGATGCGAGGAGGCAAGAAAGACGGCAAACAGGCGCTCCGCACACAACGCGACATACCGTTCAAGATCATAGCCATAGGCGCGATAGCAACGCTCCTGGTAGTGTTCCTGTTCTTCTGGTTCGGCGTGATGAAGGGCAACCTGCTTTTCGCCGCAGTCGGCATATTGCTCGTTGCGGTGATAGCATTCCTCTTCACCACCGTAGCCGCCAACGCGATTGCCATCGTAGGCACCAACCCCGTGTCGGGAATGACGCTCATGACGCTCATCCTCGCCTCGGTGGTAATGGTGGCCGTAGGCCTGAAAGGCACCGGCGGCATGGTCGCCGCGCTCATCATGGGCGGCGTGGTATGCACCGCGCTGTCAATGTCGGGAGCGTTCATCACCGACCTTAAGATTGGCTACTGGCTCGGCACAACGCCAAAGAAACAGGAGACATGGAAGTTCCTCGGCACTCTGGTTTCAGCCGCAACCGTAGGCGGAGTGATGATTCTGCTCGACAAGACATACGGATTCGCCAGCGGACAGCTGGCCGCCCCGCAAGCCAACGCCATGGCCGCGGTAATAGATCCGCTGATGAACGGCGTGGGCGCGCCGTGGATTCTCTACGGCATTGGCGCACTGATAGCCATCGTCCTTACGCTCTGCAAGGTGCCGGCACTGGCCTTCGCCCTCGGCATGTTCATCCCGATAGAGCTTAACATACCGCTGCTCGTGGGCGGAGCGATCAACTGGTACGTCACATCACGCTCCAAGAACGCCGACGAAAACAAGGCGCGCGGAGAGAAAGGCACGCTCATCGCCAGCGGATTCATTGCCGGAGGAGCACTCATGGGAGTGGTAAGCGCACTGCTTCGCTTCGCCGACATAAACCTCGTCAACGCCGAATGGCTCGCCAATCCGCTGTCACAGGTGTGCGCGCTCGTTGCTTATGTGCTGCTGATTACTTACTTCATAAAGGCAACAAAGAAAAGGTGAGAAAGTGAGAAGGTGAGAAAGTGAGAAACAAATAAAGTAAGAAGGTGAGAAAGATTGCTGCATTTCGGCACTTCTTTCTCACCTTCTTACTTTCTCACCTTCCCACCTTTACATCATGCGTCGATGTTGGCGTAAGTGGCGTTCTGCTCAATAAACTGGCGGCGCGGCTCCACATCGTCGCCCATGAGCATGGAGAATATCTCGTCGGCCTCGGCCGCATTCTCTATCGTAACCTGTTTGAGAAGGCGCGTCTCAGGGTTCATGGTAGTCTCCCAGAGCTGCTCGGGATTCATCTCACCAAGACCTTTGTAGCGTTGTGTGTGTATGTTCTTGCCGTCGTCCACACCCTCTCCATACTTGTCGAGGAACGCCTGGCGCTGCTGGTCGGTGTAGCAGTACTCTTTGACCTTGTTCTTATACGTGCAGAGGTAAAGCGGCGGCGTGGCTATGTACAAGTGGCCTTCCTGTATAACTTTCGGCATGAAGCGGTAGAAGAGCGTCATTATCAGCGTGTCGATGTGCGAACCATCGACATCGGCGTCGGTCATTATGATGATTTTGTCGTAGCGCAACTTGTCGATGTTTGCCTCCTTGTCGTCCTCGCCGTCAACGCCAAAGCGCACGCCGATGCTCTGGATGATGTTCATTACCGACTCGCTCTCGAACACCTTGTGCCACATCACTTTCTCAACGTTCAGGATTTTACCCCTCAAAGGCAGTATGGCCTGCGTGAAGCGGTTGCGTCCCTGCTTGGCGGAGCCGCCCGCAGAGTCTCCCTCGACAAGGAAAATCTCGCATTCCTTGGGGTCTTTGTTAGAGCAGTCGGCCAGTTTTCCAGGCAGTCCTCCGCCACTCATGGGATTCTTGCGCTGCACGCTTTCACGCGCCTTTCGCGCCGCGATGCGCGCCGTGGCGGCCAGTATGACCTTGTCGCATATCATCTTCGCCTCCTTCGGGTGCTCTTCCAAATAGTATGAAAGAGCCTCTGACACTGCCTGGCGCACGGCTCCCGTCACTTCGCTGTTACCCAGCTTGGTCTTCGTCTGGCCCTCGAACTGCGGGGCTCGGCCACCTTTATCGATATTACGGCGGTCAGTCCTTCGCGGAAGTCTTCGCCGGCTATTTCAATCTTGGCTTTCTCTATCTGCTTCGATATTGCCGGGTCGTTGTCGGCGTACTTCTTAAGAGTCGAGGTCAGGGCCATGCGGAATCCCACGAGGTGTGTGCCTCCCTCGATGGTGTTGATGTTGTTGACGTAAGAGTGGATGTTCTCCGAATAGTCGGTGTTGTACATCACGGCCACTTCGATGGGTATGCCCTGCTTCTCGGTCTTAAGATATATCACGTCGTCGAAGAGGTGCGTGCGGTGGCGGTCGATGTAGCGGACGAACTCCTTGAGGCCGTCAACGGCGTGGAACACCTCCTGCTTCGTGTGCCCCTCTTCATCCGGACGAAGGTCGGTAAGCGTGATTTTTATGCCGGCGTTGAGGTAAGCAAGCTCACGCATGCGCTTGGCGATGATGTCGTATTTATAAAGAGTGGTGGTGAAGATCGTGGGATCCGGCCAGAACTGCTGGCGTGTTCCGCGCAACTCTGTCTCGCCAACCACCTTCACGGGGTACAGGGGCTTGCCCTTCTCATATTCCTGCTGGTATATCTTGCCGTCGCGGAACACCTGCGAAAGCATGTGCGTCGACAGGGCGTTGACACACGAAACACCCACGCCGTGCAAGCCGCCAGACACCTTGTAAGAGCCTTTGTCAAACTTGCCTCCGGCGTGGAGCACGGTCATTACGACTTCCAACGCCGACTTGTGCAGCTTCTCGTGTTCGTCTACGGGGATTCCTCGGCCGTTGTCCTGCACGGTGATAGAGTTGTCCTCGTTGATTGTAACTTCTATATGGGTACAATATCCGGCCATGGCCTCGTCGATGGAGTTGTCCACGGTCTCGTTGACCAAGTGGTGCAGACCTTTCTCGCTGATGTCGCCTATGTACATCGCCGGGCGCTTGCGCACCGCCTCCAGGCCCTCGAGCACCTGGATGTTACTGGCCGAATAATTGTTCTCGTTGTTCTGAATTTCTGCCATTTTCAAGTTAATGTATATTGACTTGCAAAAGTACGCAAAAAAAACAACATGGCGAAATTTTAATTCTTAAAAACTATTTCTTAACCGACGAGAAACAGACCGGCGGCAGACAAGGGGCGACCTGACCGGGAAACCGGCCGCACGCACGTTTTCCACTGCCCCATCCGCGCCCTTACGCAAGCCTGACGGCACAAAAAAATGGCTGCAACCCCCACTCTTGGAGATCACAGCCGCAAACCAACTTATCTCTTATTTATAATTCGCTTTATCCCAACTTGTTCACATGGCAAGCGAGGCTCGACTTCAGGTTGGCAGCCTTGTTCTTGTGGATGATGTTAGTCTTTGCCAACTTGTCAAGCATCTTCTGCACCGAGGGGTAGAGCTTCAAAGCCTCTTCCCTGTCAGTCATGGCGCGCAACTTGCGCACGGCGTTACGCATGGTTTTTGCATAATATTTATTGTGCAATGTACGTTTCTTGTCCTGACGGATTCTCTTAACTGATGATTTGTGATTTGCCATCTTTGCTTTATAACTTTTCCTTAGTTGTTTTTATTGTAGTCCCTAGGAGAGTCGAACTCCTCTTTAGAGAATGAAAATCTCTCGTCCTAACCGATAGACGAAGGGACCATCGTTACGATTTTGCGGTGCAAAGGTAGGGGTTTTATTTCAATCCGCCAAACTTTTTCGCCATTTTTTCTCGCACACAGCTTATTTTTGTGTATTTTTGCATGGTTCAAACCACATAAGGAAGGCTTTTGGCCGACCTTCACAATCACAACCATTACAACACTTACGACATGCTTGTAACCACAAGGGCCATCGTGCTGCACTCATTCAGATACGGCGAGACGAAGACCGTAGTAGACCTGCTCACAGCCGGCCACGGCCGGGTGGCATGCATCGCCACGCTGTCCAAGTCGCCGAAGGCAAAGCTGAAGAAGCAATATTTCCAGCCGCTTTTCATCATAGAGGCCGTGATAGACCTGCGCCAGCGCTCACGCCTGCAGCGGCTCAAGGAGGCGCGGGTGGCCGTGCCCTTCACGTCGATACCCTTCAGCCCGCCGAAACTGGCAATAGCCATGTTCACGGCGGAGTTCCTGCGCAGCGCGACAAGGGGCGAGCAGGCTGACGAGACGCTCTTCGCCTACGTGGAGAACAGCGTGATGTGGCTCGACGGATGCGCCTCGCACTTCGCCAACTTCCACCTTGTCTTCATGATGCGCCTGGCCAGGTTCCTCGGCTTCTACCCCAATCTCGACGGCTACACCGCGGGCTGCCGCTTCGACCTCCGCGCCAGCTGCTTCCGCACGGACGCGCCAACGCACGCCGACTGCCTGCCCCCGGAAGAGGCCGAGAAGATAAAGCTGCTGCTCAGGATGAACTACGCCACGATGCATCTGTACAAGATGTCGCGCACGGAACGGGGCCGCATGGCCGACATCATATTAAGGTATTACCAGATACACGTGCCCGATTTTCCCGAACTGAAGTCGCTGCCGGTGTTAAAGGAGCTGTTCGACTGACACGGCCTTTCGCCCGATCGGCAACCGCCATCCCGTAAACCAATTCCCGATTGGCGGTTCATCCGCAAACCTTTTGGATTAAAATAAGTTCTATTAATAACAACATCCAACCTTAATCCAGGCAGTCGGTAACTGTCATTCCGCGCTCCGACGCGGAATCCAGAGAACATCCTATACATCAAACAGTATATACGGTTTTTACTGGATTCCGCGTCGGAGCGCGGAATGACAGTTACCGACAGCCTGGATTATGGCAGGATGTATTTGTAAATGAAATAATGTGTCACATTTGATAGAGCCATATGTCCATCCAAAAGATTTGCGGATGAACACGATTGACGGCCTTTTGGAATGCAAAAGGCCGCAAAACGCAACGCAAAAGGCCGCCTTTCGCACGATGAAAGACGGCCTTTTGCAACCACGCTGATTATCAACGGCTTACGAAGCCGACTTCTTCCGTGACTTTATCCGCGACCTCATCGTTCGCAGCGCGCCGTCCGTGAGGCACAGTATGCGGCGCATGTCGTCGCCCGCCACGCCCATGTCGGCCAGCATCAGATAGAATATGTGGGTCGACGAGAGGCGGCTGTATCCCTCTTCCGCCTCCGCCACGGCCTCGGGGCGGCGCGTGCGGTAATACTCTATGAACTCGTCAAAGTCCTTCTTCTTCCACGTAGCCGTGGTGCCTCCGGCCACGATGCCGTCATAGAGGGCCTTGCCGCTGTTTATCACGGCCGCCTGCTCGTCCTTCAGGCGGCGTATCTTTCGCTCCAGCTCCTTGGCCTCGCGGGCGTGGCGGCTGTCCTGCCGCTCCAGCGCGGCTATCCTGTCGGTGTGTTCCTTTATCTTGCGGTCGGCCTCGGCTATGGTTCTTTTCGCACGGTTAAGCGTCTTCCGGTGGAACGACACGCCCGTGCCAGCCAGCACGGCCACGGCCAGCGCGGCCATGACGATGCCCGCAGTCTCCTTGCTCTTCACGCCTTTGGCATACTCCTTGTGCTCATATTCGCGCTGCATCGTCACCGTCTCCTCAGTCGGCCGCTGAGCTTCCATGCTGTCTTTCATTGTCTTTGCCTGCCGGTAAAGCCGTGAAGCGGCCTCATAGTCGCCCTTGCGCTCGGCCCGTTCAGCCAGGAACTGGCACATCTCAGCCTTGGTCTCAAAGTCTGCATAGGGTTCGGCCAACCTCATGAGAGAGTCCGCCTCGCGGTCTTTCCCTTGCCGGTAGCAGTTTTTGCGAGGCTTGTGTAAGTCACGGCGCATGGAAGCAGTGACACCGCTGTACGCAGCAACGGCTCGGCCTTGCCGTAAAATCCAGTTTCAGAATACAGATAACCGATGTTGTTTATGAACGGGGCACGTTCGTCTTCACTGACAATGTTTAAATAAGGTTCTATTTTTTGCATGTATATTAGTGCGCTGTCGAGGTCTTTCCTGTAGTCACATGGCGATGTTGTTCTGTGCCATGCATTTCCAGTCTATGTTGTCGGCGCGTTCGGCCTCGGCCAGTCCTTTTCTTGCATACTCAAGCCCTGTCAGCGGCGCTCCAAGCGTGGCGTTGATGTATGCCATGTTGGTGTAAGCCATTATGAGGAGCTGCGTGTCGCCCACTTTCTTCGCCATGCTTTCGGCCATCTTCATGAAAATCAGACCGTCTGCCAGGCTTCCGCGATTCACAAGGCATCCACCTTTATAATAGTAAGCTTCGGCAAGTTTGGCATTGTTCCCCGTACTTTTGTAATGTTTTATGCTCATGTCTATAAGCGAATCATTGCTTGATGTCTTGTCGCTTGTGAAAACGATTTTGGTTAACAACAAGTTGTAATATGCCCTTTCTTCATCTGTGTCCAGTGCGTCATGTGCCATATTGGTGATGCACTGGTATGCCGAGTCGGTTTCGCCGTTGGCGACGAGGCTGTCTATTTGCGCAAGCACGTCTATCGTTTTGTCTTTTTCGTTGCAACTTAGTGTGACGCAGAGTATCACTATTATTGCTGTAAAAGCGTTCCTCATAATCTGATGTTTGTCGTGCAAATGTATGATTTTATTGCCAAACAGACAAGCACAGAGGGCTTTTACTTACATTTGTTTGTTACAATTTTACGTGCTAAATTGCGTCTTTATCGCCGTAACCTCCTGAGAGTCAAGCTATTGTGTCTACCGATGCGTGTAACATCCTACGGTGATGCGTGACACGGATGTTTGGGAATATGTTTGTCCTGTATTATATTTGCAATGCCGTTTTGTACTGTTATGCACCGTACAGGCAAGCAATATATAAGGTTAAACTAAATTTAAAGCTTATGTTCAAAAAGTTTATCGTTGCGGCTGCGGCCGTGTTGTTCACGCTCGGCGCGTCCGCCCAGGCCTCCACCCGGGGTGGAGATGCGGCGCAAGGGGGTGTCCCGTCGTTCTGGAAGAATGTGGTGATAGAGTTTAGTGTGGGGGCAGGCACGGGGCACGGCGGCATGTCTCCGCTGGAGATTGGCGGCACGTTGGGTTACAGGTTCCTGCCGCGCATGTACGCCTTCGCGCACGGAGGCTGTCTCTACGGCATGTATGACAAGGACCACGGACGGCTTTACACCAAGAGCGCGACGCTGTCCGGAGGCCTGGGCTACACACTGTTCAAGGCCGGCAATGTTGATGTCGACCTGCGTGTGTCAGCCGGCGGCAGCGTGGGCAACGCCGACTGGAAGCACACGGTGTATGACGGCGGCGTGGCGTTCCGCATCGGCGGCACGGGCAGGCTTAAGCTGAACGTCGGCCTGGGATACCGTCACATCACTTCGCATACGGCCGGCATCGGCACGTACAACGGCCTTTACGGCACCATCGGCGTAGGTTTCTGACGGCGTCAGGATATTGCTGCTGTTGCGGTTGACGGCCTTTCGCCTTCCAAAAGGCCGCAAAACGCAACGCAAAAGGCCGTCTTTCGCACGGTGAAAGACGGCCTTTTGCAACAGAACTGATTATCAAGCAGTTACGCTCCGCTTGCCTTTCAGGCGATACTTGGCAGTCCTCACGGCTCCCGGCGACATGTTCATGGCGTGCGGAATGTCGTTGTCGGCTATGCCGATTACGGGCAGCAGCAGGAAGAAAGTGTTATAAGGCGTGAGCCGCTTGTAGCCGCTCTCAATTTCGTTCACGGCCTCGGGCCACATCGTGCGGCAGTATTCCACGGCAGCCTCGAAGTCTTCGCGCTTCAATGTCGTCACCGTGCCGCCGCCCTTTATGTCCTCGCAGAGCTTAAGGCCACGGCCTATTATGGCGGCGCGCTCCCTGCGCAGCGTCTCCATCTTGCGCTTAAGGCGGTTTATCACCCTCTCGTTCTCAACCTTTGAGCTACTCAGGCTCGTCTATGCGTTGCCTGTATTTGTCGGCAAGTTTCCCTATCTCGGCAAGCCGCCTTTTCGCCTTGCCAGCTCTCTTGCGGTAATAAACCGACAGCACAACGAGCACCGTTGCCACAAGCACGGCAACCACCACTATTGCAGCCAGCCTCTCGCCGGCCTTCCGCTCGGTGTCGGCATGCCTGATGTCGGCCTGCAGGCGCAGCATGTTCTCCGTGTCTTTGGCGCGCGATATGCTGTCTTTCAACGCTTCGGCCTTGGCCATCAGCTCTGCCGACTCGCGGTATTCGCCGCGTTCTTTCTTCAAATCGGCCGTCCATAGCATCGTCTCCGCCCGAAGCTCAGGCGTGCCCGTCTCCGCCGCCTTGCGCCATAGCGCCAGTGCCTCGTCGCCCTTTCCCTGTTCGAGATATATTATTCCAAGGATATAATAAGCGTGTGATGTGGGGCATGTTTCTAACGATTGAATGACGTATCTTTGTGCTTCATGCATGTAATTTTGGTTAAAATAACTTGCACTGATGTCAGATAAAATGGATGCTTTGTATTTTGTATTGACATACCTTATATAAGGTATGGCTTTTTCGGCATAGAATAAAGCACTATCATGTTGCTCCAGATTTGTAAATGCATTACTGATTTTGTTCATAGACAAGCATGCCATTTCTCCATTTTTACATTTTATGGCCACCCCAAGAGACTTCTTTGCATATTTCAATGCTGTATTGCTATTGCCTATTTCATTATTGATAGATGATAGGTTGATGCAAATATAATTAAGCAACAGTGAAGCCTTTGTGCCATCAACAATACTTTCCGCTTTTTTGATGCAGCTTAATGCCTCTTCATTATCACCATTCATGGTCATTGCCATGCCTTTGTAATATAAAGATCTTGCAAGCTTTTCACCATCATTTATTTGGTCATAAAACCTTATGCTTGTATCTATGGCCGTATCTTCAACTGATATTTCTTGTAGCCTGACAAGTGTTATTGTATATAAAAGATAATAGTATGCTTTGTCTTTTTCACTCATCAAGTCTGTTGGATCAATGTTTACAAGACGCTCATATGCATGATAATTTTCCTCCTTTGCGAGCAAACTATCAATGCCTTCAAGAATAGCATAATCAGAATGGCTATTTCCACATCCAAGAAATATAGTCACGCTAAAAAGCAAAAAGAACTTTTTTATTGTCATAGCTTCTATATTTTATTCATCAAAGATACAAAACAAATTTTTCTTAAGCAATTTTTTACATACAAACTGTTTGGTAATTGTTTCTTCAGCGTCACATTTTTATGTTTCAATTTGTTTCAATATCCTAATTAGCACAATGAAAATCAGTAAGTTAAATGCAAAATGCAGATGTGACAGCCTCAGAAAAATATTTGAATAAAGTTTGGAAAATGTGCGTTGTGATTATAACTTTGCAACTGACGAAATGATTATCTAACATTCAAAATCAGTATAACATGAAAAGTTTATTTGCTACTTTGATGAGTTCGTAAAGCGATAAAAAGTCAAGGCCATATTTATAAAGCACCTTATCACGGCGATCTTGTAACGTCGTTTGATGGCGGAAATGCGGAGACTCTTACCCTATGGTTCCACTATGCGGCTGAAAACGCTGAGGTTATAATAATGAAGGACGGCGAGACCGTAGCCGACGAGACGTTCAGCATGGCCGCCAACGAGCCTGCTGGAGTGTGACTTCTCGGCGTGCGAGAGCGGTGAGTACACTGTCAGCGTGATAGCCAACGGAGAGATACAGATTGTTGCAACATACTGTTTACTTTGAGTCCAAAAGACGGCCTTTTGCAAGTTGCTGGGTATCAGCGTGTTCCGCGGCTGGGTTTATCTCCTGAGCCAAGGCTCGTTGGGTTTGGCCGTGCCGCGCCGCAGTTTGAACTGCAGGATGTTGTCCGCGCCTACGGAGCCGATGGCCTGGCCGGTACTTACCTGCTGACCGCGGCTCACGCTGACCGAGCCGAGGTTGCAGTAGACGGAGATGTAGTTGCCGTGGCGCACCATGACGATTATGCTTCCGTCGAAGTTGAACACGGCGCTGACTTCTCCGTTGAACACCGAGCGCACCGTGGCTCCGCTCTGTCCCTGTATGTTTATGCCCTTGTTGTCGAGCGTCACGTTGCGCAGTCCGGGCACGTTGTACTGCCCGAAGTGGCTCACTATGCGGCATTGCCCGGCCAGCGGCATGGGCAGTCGGCCTCGGTTGCGCTCGAAGCTGCCGCTCAGCTTGCGGTCGTTGGTGTCCATCTCTGATGCTGCCGTGGCCCGTTTCTTGGCCCTTTCCACCTCGCGCTCGCTGCGCTCCTTGTCCGCCTTCTGCCGCGCACCCGTTGCAGGCTCTTCGCGCTTGGCCTCAATCTGCTGCTGCTTGGCCTTCACCATCTCGCCCTGCGACCGCTGGAAGGCGGCGTATTCGCGCACGAAGCGCAGCCGGCGGTACATCTGGGCGAAGTTCTTTGCGCTGAAAATGAACATCAGCTTGTCCTGCACGGTGCGCTTGGCGGCCAGGTAACGCATAGACTTCACATACTTGGCCTTGCGCTCTTCAAGCTGTTTCTCCAGCGTGGCAA
>VOFD01000313.1_pt1 | contig 40001 bp, 38 predicted proteins | sample 5384101 | NCBI WGS metagenome assembly VOFD01 (sample SAMN12384723, study PRJNA508395) | human gut metagenome | isolation source: healthy gut C | host: Homo sapiens
TCCTTGGGGTCATACTGGGCATTCACCAGGCCGAAGCCGGAAACGCGCATTTCCACCTGTTTGGGATCGAAGGCTGGTTCACGGGCCAGGGAAATGGAGATGTCCGGGTTCTGGTTTTTCACCACGGTATTGGCCGCCGGGTAGACAGGCTGGGCCGGGGCCGGATAGAATTCAGGCTGTTCCCGCTGCTGCTATTGTTGCCGGGGGTGGCCGACGGCGTTTCCGGAGCCGTGGGCACGTTGAAATTCAGGGCTCTGGTGAATGTTTTGGGATCCTTGCCAAAGACCATGTAGCGGTGAACCCGCCAGCGGTCCGTGTCCTTGGTCACTTTTTGGGAATCACCGTAAAGGCCGCCTGGAATCCGGCTTCCTCCGCCTTGGTGATCATGTCCGGCAGGACGAATCCGCCCGGGTAGCAGTAGGCTTCCACGGCGGAACCGGGGATATTTTTCCTGAAGGATTTTCCGGGAATTGCTTATTTCCGCCGTAGCCAGGTCCAGAACCGCCTGGGTTCCCTTCCGCTGGGCGGCGCGCCATGATCTGGGGTACAGGTGGCTGACGGAGTGGCTGCCCAGCGTGGCGCCGTTGTCCAGCATTTCCTGAATCTGGTCATGGCTCATGGCGGAGCCGCGGCCCGTGATGAATTTGGTGTACGGGAAAACGGTGAAGGGGAATCCCGTCTCTTTCAGAATGGGGTAGGCGTCCGTGTAAACGCTCTTCCAGCCATCGTCAATGGTGATCATCACGCATTTGGCGGGGGAGCTGCCTGCTTCCCAGTTTCCATTCCAGGAACTCCTTCATGGAAATGACGGGCACGCCGCTGGCCTTCAGGGCCTGCATCTGGGCGCGGAACACGTCCGTATTCATGCGCATTTCCTCCAACCTGGCCTACTTTTTTCCTCTTCCGCAAGGAATTCGCCCGCCTGGCTACCCAGCAACGCGAGTTCAACGAGTTTGACGACGCCGTTCCCCAGTCCTGGGAAGACCGCAATGACAAGATACCGGCGTGGGTGACGCTGGCGCACGTCTGCTTTCTGACCTGGACGGTTCTCTTCGCCCATGAACCGGTCATGTTCATCGGCGCTTCCTCTTCTTCATCGGCTTTACGGTGGCTACCCCGCAGTACCAGAACCAGATGTCCCTGCGCGTTCCCATGATGGTGGGCTTCTTCCTGGCGGGCCTGGTCATTCTGGGCGGCGTGCAGGCCTGGTGGCTGGAACCGGTGCTGACGCGCCTGGGGGACTACGCCATGATCGGAGCCACGCTACTGACGGCATTCAACGACAACGCCGCCGTCACCTTCCTGGCGTCCACGGTTCCCAACCTGCCGGAAGCCGTCAAATACTCCGTGGTGGCCGGCGCCGTGACGGGCGGCGGCCTGACGGTCATCGCCAACGCCCCCAACCCGGCTGGGCAGGCCATTCTGGGCAAGTACTTCAAGGGCATCAATCCCCTGTGGCTGTTTGCCTGGGCGGCTTTTCCCACCGCCATCGTGTTCATCTTCTTCACCTGCTTCGGCCATTAAGGGCCGGAACCGGAGCTTACTCTTATGTTTACCGGACTCGTTGAAACAACAGGAACCGTGGAAGGGTTTACGCCCATCAACGGCGGAGCCAGACTGACGCTCCGCCTGACGGTGGATGCCCGGGACGGTGAGCGCGTCTCCTTTGACCTGCTTTCCCAGACCCTCCGCGTCACCAGCCTGGGAAACCTCCAGCCGGGGGGGCTGGTGAACCTGGAACGCGCCATGTCCGCCATGGACCGCTTCGGCGGCCACTTCGTGATGGGGCATGTGGACAATACCGGAACTATTACGGCCCTGGAGCCCGTGGGGCAGGACCACCGCCTGGAAGTGCGCATTCCGGATGAACTGGCCCGCTACTGCATTGACAAGGGCTCCATCACCATTGACGGCATTTCCTTGACGATTGCGAATTTGAACGGCTCCCTGCTTGAATTCTGGATCACGCCCCATACCTTCGGACGCACGAACCTGGCGCGCCGTTTCCGGCCAGCCGGTGAATCTGGAAGTGGATATGCTGGCCAAGTATGTGGAAAAGCTGTTTACTGCGTGAAACCCGCGGGGCGCATTGATGCTTGTGCAGGGCGGACGGTGCATTCCGCTGGCTTGTGAAGGTACTTCCTGCCGGGAACAGGGCTTTCCGGCCCTGAAAAACCTTGTTCAAGGAGTACGCGCTGGATGACGGGAGGGTATCCGTGATGAAGAACACCAGGGCCGGGAGGCCCTGGTTCCCAGTTGGATGTTGATTGGCATGCCGGGGCAAGTGTTATTCCATGCCCCGTGAAGGAATGCTTACTTCACCATGCCGCCCTTGGCTGTGACCCATTTGCCGCGTTTGATGACCCGGTCAAAGGAAAGTCCGTTGCGTTCGGCTGCGGCTTTCGTTTCTTCCCATTGGGAGGCCAGAATCCCGGAAATGACCAGCACGGCATCCTTCTTCATGGCGGCGATGATGTGCGGGAAGGCTTTTTGAAGGATGGTGGAAAACAGGTTGGCGACGACCAGATCCCCCCTTCTGCCGGGTGCGGGCGTCCATTCAAAGACGTCCCCGACGAATAAATCAAGCTCTTCGCCGGTGACGTCATTGCGTTCCATGTTGTGCCATGCCACTTCAATGGCCATGGGGTCAAAGTCGAAGGCCGTGGCGTGTTCCGCTCCCAGCTTCAGCGCCGCAATGGCCAGCACGGCGGTTCCGCAGCCGATGTCCGTCATGCTCCAGGCGGTTCCCCTGCGGGATTTGGCAGCGTCACAGATGAAGCGCAGGCAGGTGGACGTAGTGGCATGGTCTCCGGTCCCGAAGGCCATTTCCGCAGGAACGCTCAGGATATGGCGCGCGGGGAATTGCTTCCGCAGGGCGGCCAGCTTCTCCGGAGAACTCTGCTCCGTAATGACCAGGGCATCCCTTATTTTAAGCGGAGCGCGTTCTTCCCGGCTCTGCGCCGCCACCCAGTCCCGGGTTTTGATTTCCCGGACGGTCCCCCAAAATATTCCTTCAAGGTCAGGGCGTCTTCCTCATGGTCGCAGTAGCCGGTGATTCTGATGGTCTTGCCTCCCTTGATAATGGTGATGGAGGCATTGGGATTTCCGGCAATGCGTTCACTCCACGCGTCTTCCCATTTGGCGGGGGACAGTTTGTTCCAGCTCCAGGTCATGCGGGGAGTATGGTTGCTTTTCCGGCAGGAGGCAAGGACGGATGCAATGGAAAGAACAGTTGAAGGAAAGGCCATGAAGCGGGGCAGGGGCTTGCGGCGCTCCGGAAACTGGCCGGAACTTACAGGGATTTCCCGTTGGGCCACATCAGCATCCGTTTCAGGAAGCGTTCGTTGTTGACGGTGACCTTCGGGAAGATGCGCCTTCTGGCTGACTTGAGGGCCCTGATGGCGTCTTCTCCCTGCAGCGGCGTGCGGTCGGAACCGCTGATGACGGTGCGCAGCCACGCGGTCTGGGGCATGTTATGGGCTTCCACGGCTTTAAAGGGCATGCGTTCCCTCCAGTTGGTGCCTCCCGTGGTGCCGGGGATGTTCAGGCGCTTGTTGACGTCAAAGAGGGCAGGCCAGAGAATGGCCGCGTAACGGGAGTTGGAACGGAACAGGGCATTGTACATGGCCGTCTTGATTTCCAGGTTCCAGTAGGAGAGCCAAGTGTCCGGCTGCATCCCGGCGAAGTCCGCAAACCATTTCAGCAGGCGCGCTCCGTCCTCCGCCTGGCGCACGATGTTTTCCTGTTCCGGGTTGGACGGCGTTTTGGGAGAGACTCCCTCCCACAGACCCAGCTTGCGGGCACGCTCGATTTTGGCGTAGCTGTCGTTCCAGGTCTGCATGATGGTTTCAAAATCATGCGTGCCGAATGCCGCGAAGGAGCATTCGTGATATTCCTTTCCGGGGATGATGTTGCCGTCCGGTTTGATTTCCCAATGGGGAATTTTGAAGCCGGGAATGTCCAATTGGCGCATGTTCGGGCGCACGTATTCCGGCACGCAGCCCAGGTCTTCCCCCACCACGCTGACGCCGGGGGCGGCAGAGATCAGGAGGCGAAGGTACAGGTCTCCGTCCGTCAGGTTCAGGTTACGGTCCACGGCGTTGTCATCCCCGCGGGGCTTGAAGCCGGGCAGCCTGCCGCCCGTTCTCTGGGCCGCCTGCTCCAGCGTGAGCGGCAGGAAGACCTCGTTTTCCGTAGGCTTCCACGGGAAGGAGTAAATGCGGTAAAAGCCCAGGATATGGTCAATCCTGTACATGCTGAAAATCTTGGTGCAGTATTTTACCCGGCGCCGCCACCAGGCGAAGTTGTCCTGGGCCATGACTTCCCATTTGTACAGGGGAATGCCCCAGTTTTGCCCCCCATTTGCCCGTGAAGGGGTCTTCCGCGTAGTTGCCTTCCGCAGGGCGCCTCCGCACCAGTCCGTATCAAACAGGTAGCGTTCAAAAAAGACGTCCGCACTGCACAGGGAAACGCCGATGGGGATGTCCCCATCAGTTTCACGTTGCGTTCGTCCGCATAAATCCGGATGAATTCCCATTGCTTTTCACAGAGCCACTGGAGCCAGCGGGCAAAGTCCTTTTCTTCCTCGTAATCGGCGGCGATGGTTTTGGCCCGGGCCGGGTCCTGCTCCGGCCAGTGCCACCAGATTTCCGTGCCGAACAGGTCGCAGAGAACCTGGAAGCAGACAAAGTCTTCCAGCCAGCTTCCCTGCTCCTTCACCCATTCCCTGAACTTGGGCATGATGCCCTCATATTCCGGCTTGGTTTTAAAGTTGTTCCATGCGCCCCGCAGAATCCACATTTTCCAGAACCTGACCTTGGGGTAGTCCACTAGGTTCGGGCCGGAGGGTTGTTCCCACGGCAGCGTGTCCCCGGTTTCATTGAATACGCGTTCTTCCAGGCCGGGAATGGTCCAGGGTTCCAGGGAAAGGTACAGGGGCTCTAGAGCCACGGAGCTGATGGCGGAATAGGGGGAAGGGTTTTCGTCCCGACCCAGGGCGTTGACGGGCAGCAATTGGAGAAATCCCACATGGGCATCCGCCGCCCAGTCAATCCACTGGCGCAGAGCCGTCAGATCCCCGATGCCGTGGTCGTTGTTGCGGCGCAGGGAGAACAATGGCAGAACTACGCCGGCTAATCTCTTCTCATCCATAACAGAACAAATGCTTGAACGGTTCCCCCGGATGGAACTGTGCCAAACGTGGGAACCGCAGGTGGCAGAATAGCATTGCCGGGAGGAATGCGGCAAGCCTAATACGTTGCCTTTGCGCCATGATTTGAGGTTTCCCCGGGAAGAGAGCGGGGAAGGGAATCCGTAAGGACGGCCTGTTTTTCCCCGCCTGCGGAACCGCTTACTTTTCCCGGCCCCGGCTGCCTGCCGGGAGCGTGTTTCAGGGATGGAGTAGGTTCCGCCGCGGGGAACAGCATGATGGCCGGGGTTCCCTGTTTGTTGATGGAAAGTCCCGGTCTCCGCTTTTTTCCGTCTTCCTTCCATGAAGTGAGGGGGCCCGGCAGGAGTCGGGCATGATTTCTTCCGCCCTGCGGATTTTGTATTTGCAGAGCGGCGCGGAGAAGTAATCGAAGCAGGCGCCGGACCCGCGGCAGGGCAAGGGAGGGGGGCCCGTCCGAGTCATCAGGGGGGCGCATCAGAGTGCTGCCCTGGGTTTCTTTTGCCTTCATCATGCAGCATGACGAAACAATCAGGAAAAGCGCCGGGAAAAATCCCTTGATCATTTGGAAGTGAGGTTGATATGCCGCAAGCCTGTACGGAAGTTTTCTTGACTGTCCAGCACGAAGGAACGCTTATTGGCGGGAAAGCCGGGATTTTTCTTGTTGAAACGGCATCCTGCATCAACAGGCGCAAATTCTGCTTCCATCCGCAATCTGTGGCAGTTAAGATGCCCGGCAAATGAAATTGGCACTTCTCCCTTCCGCTCTGCTGGTGCTGCTGGCTTCCTGTGGTCCGAACAAGCATTTGAATGCCTGGGACCGCCAGAGTTCAGCGCTGGATCCCGTAGGCATCACTTCCAAGAAAATGGCGGCCAAGAACAAGGCGGACCAGGCATTTTACAAGCCGGGGGAATCCGTTACGTTCAAGAAGGAAAAAATGATGGTGTTCGAGCAGAATCCGGAGAATAATTTTTCCACGAGCGGAACCGTCAGGGGCGGCGTGAAAACCGGGAAGGTGCTGGTTTGCGGTGATTTGTTCGCCAAGGTTGAGTTTGAGGACGGCAGCCAGGGCTACGTGAGCCTGTCGGAAATCGTCAATCCGCAGGAAATGATGGGCTTTTATCCCGTCACCGCTCCCGACATGGTCGGTCCGGACGGAGCCCTGCTTCCGTTGCCCGCGAACATGGGCGCCGTCAGTCCGGAAGCCGCTGCGGCTTCCCGCGAACTGGATTTGTCCCGGATGAATACTTCCCTGGTCCCCGTTCCGGATTCCGCTTCTCCGTCACCTTCGGGAGCCGCACCGCAGGAAGCCCCTCCGGCCAGCGCGCCTCTCCCGGAATCAAGCGTGAAACAATAAGCGCCTTTGGCTCAGATGCCGGAGATGAGTGATAAGGGATCAGATATATCCCGGCTTGCGCCGTGCCTGTCGCTCTTGTCCCTGATGCTCCCATCCAGCCGCCCGCGGAATCTTATTCCGCCGTCAGTTCATACGCCACGGCATCCGTTACGGTGACGGTGGCGAATTGGCCGACGGGCAGCGTCAGGGGGACGGAAACGGTGCCGTCGATGTCCGGGGCGTCCCATTCCGTTCTGGCAACGCCGGGAGCGTCCACCAGCACGCGGATTTTCCTGCCGATCTGTTCCTGGCCCGTTTCCGAGGCAAGGCGGGTCAGGAGCATGGTGGCTTCATTGTAGCGGCGCGCCTTGGTGCGGTGGTGCACCTGGTTCGGCATCTTGTAGGCCTTCGTGCCTTCCTCCCGTGAGAAGGTGAAGATGCCGGCCCGTTCAAAGCGGAACTCCTCAATGAACTCCATCAATTCCTGATGGTCGTCCTCCGTCTCTCCGGGGAATCCGGTGATGAAGGTGGTGCGGATGGCGATTCCCGGAACGGCCTTCCGGATGTCCCGCAGGAGGTTGCGGATGTAGTCCCCGTCCGTCACGCGCTGCATGGCGCTGAGCATGTTGTCGGAAATGTGCTGGAGGGGGATGTCCACGTAGCGGGCCACCTTGGGGCTTTCCGCGATGGCGGCGGTCAGTTCGTCGCTCCAGTGGGCGGGGTGGGTGTAAAGAAGCCTGATCCAGAATTCCCCTTCAATGGCGTTCAGGGCGCGGATCAGGGAGGCCAGGGACTCTCCGCGGGAGGAATCCACCGCGCTGCGGCGGTTCGGGCGCGCATCCGTCCATTTGTCCATGCCGTAGTAGGTAATGTCCTGCGCAATGAGGCAGATTTCCTTCACGCCGGACCGGATGAGGGCTTCCGCTTCACGCACCACGTCCTGCTGGGAGCGGCTGCGGTGGCGTCCCCGGATCATCGGGATGATGCAGTAGGCGCAGCCGTGGTTGCAGCCTTCCGCTATCTTGATGTAGGCCGTATGCGGGGGAGTAAGGCGGTAGCGCGGCGTGTCCCAGTCCGGAACATATTTGCACTTGCCTTCAATGAAGTTCCGGTCCTGCACGGTCCGGTCCATCACCTCCGTGATGATTTCCGGGAGCCTGGTGATCTGGTCCGGGCCGATGAAGGCGTCCACCTCCGGCAGCAGGGCTGGCAGTTCCTTCTGAAAGCGCTGGGACAGGCAGCCTGCCACGATGAGCTTCTGGTTTTCCGGATAGGCTCCGCTTTCCCTGGCGCGCACGACGTCCAGAATGGCGTCGATGGCTTCCTGCTTGGCCTGGTCAATGAAAGCGCAGGTGTTGACCACCATCACGTCCGCCAGCTCAGGTTCCGGAGTCATGGTCATGCCGGCCTTCTGCATGTGGCCGATCATGATTTCAGAGTCGATCAGGTTCTTGGGGCAGCCCAGGGAAATGAGTCCAACGGTGAGAGGCATGGCAGTGAGTGAAAAGCGTGATGGCGTCAGTCCCCGGAGGGGGATTCGTCCTTGACGACGACGAGGTCGAACGGACGGATGTCCACGACGCGCACAGGGGTACCCTTAATCAGTATGCCTTGTCGAGAGAAAACCTCGCATATTTCACCATGGATCATGGCCTTGCCGTTGGGCTTCAGTTCCGTGACGGCGTTCCCCCGGTCGCCTACCTGCACGCGCGCAATGTTGACGGCTTCCCCGGCGGGGCCGCCGCTGACCGTGGCGTTCGTGACGCGGCGCATCAGGACGGAGTCCGGCAGGTACTTCATCAGCACGGCGATCAGGATGGCGCCCCGGTCAGGCCCAAGGCCAGTTTCAGGGGGGATGCCCAGGACCATCGCCAGCGTGTTGACGTCGTCCCACTGTCCGTCCCGGATGATGTGGTCCCATTCCCAGGAGCTGATCATGCCGCCGAACAGGGCCAGGAAGATGCAGATGCCGCCCGCAATGGCCGCAATGAAGGTGCCCGGGATGACGAAGAATTCCACGCACAGCAGGACCACGCCCAGAATGAGCAGGGCCGCCGTTTCATAACCGGCCAGGTTTCCGGCGATGTTGTTGCCGAAGAAGAACAGGGCAAACGCGGCAATGGCCACGATGCCGCCGATGCCGAACCCAGGCGTCTTGAATTCCATGTAGATGCCGCCGATTCCCAGCAGGATCAGTATGGGGGAGGCCCACGCAATCCAGAGGCCGATGCGTTCAAAGGCGGTGGGTTCCGCCGTGACCGTGGGGGCGTCCACCTTCTCCTGAGCCAGCAGGTCCGTGACGGAGGTGGCCGTTCCCTGGGCCAGCAGGGGCCTGCCGTCTTCCAGCCGCGTGGCGGCCTCCTTGCCCGTCAGGGTCAGGAGCGCGCCTTTTTCCAGCTTGACGGGGCCGAATTGCTGCTCCTGGTCGGAGGGGATCATCATGGCCTTCACTACTTCCGGGCGGTAGCCCTTTTCCGTTACCACGGAGCGGGTGAAGGCCCAGAAGGCGCTTTCCGCCTTCTTGCGCATGACGGGGTCCATCTCCTCCCCGGAGGAGGTGATGATGCCCGCCGCGCCGATGGAGGAGACGGGCGCCATGTAAATCTTGTCGCACGCCGCGGAGATGAGCGCCCCGGCGGACATGGCCTTGGGATTCACGTAGGCGTAAGTGGGGATGGTTAGCGGCTGGATGCTTTTCATCATCATCTCGCTGGTTTCCCAGGCCAGGCCGCCGGGCGTGTTCAGGTCAAACACCACGGCGCGCGCCTGTTCCTCCTGCGCCCGCTTCAGGATGCGGTTCATGAAGCCGAAGCTCTGCTTGCTGGTCAGGGAGTCCTCCCCCACCGGAATGACCACTACCCGGTCGCGGAAGGATTCCTCCGCGGCCGCCCGGAACGGGGAGCCGGCGAACAGGGCCAGCAGAGCCAGCAACAGAAGGTGAATGTGCTTCATGCAGACAGGCTAACACGTTCCGAGCCCGCGCTCAATGGGGAAATGCGTTCCGTGCGGACGGGGAGGCCGGATGCCGCCGCGCCGTTTCACCCGGTTTTCCTGAGGGAACACGGGAGCTCCTCTGTTTTTCCAGTGCGCGCCCGGTTGTTTCCTCCCCCTGTTTTCCTGTGAATGGCGTCCTGATTCTGTCTTCTTGTGCACCCGGCGGGGCTGTGATAGACTGGCCGCGCCTTATGGGAAGGATTGATGAAGACAGCATCCGGCGCGTTCTGGAAGCCACGGACATTGTAGATGTGGTGGGTTCCTATCTTTCCCTGAAAAGGGCCGGGTCCCGGTGGAAGGCGTGCTGCCCGTTCCATAATGAGAAGACGCCTTCCTTCATCGTGGACCAGACCCGGCAGAACTTCAAATGCTTCGGCTGCGGGGAAGGGGGATCCGCCATCACCTTCGTGATGAAGATGGAAAACCTGGGCTTTGCGGATACCGTGCGACGGCTGGCGGAAAAAGCCGGCATTACCCTGGTGGAGGAAGTGTATGACGCCGCGGAGGAAAAGCGGCGCAAGGCGCGCACGGCCCTGCTGGTGGCCCATAAGAAGGCGGCCGAGTTTTTTCACAGGCTCCTGCTCCGTTCCCCGAAGGCGGCGGAGGCCAGGGCCTACCTGAATTCCCGCGGATACGGGGCGGACATGGCGAAGCGCTGGCAGGTGGGCTGGGCTCCTGATTCTTCACGGGAGTTCCTGGCCTGGGCGCGTAAGGAGGGGCTTCCGGACCAGGTTTTGATAGATTCCGGCCTTGCCAACCGCGGAGAGCGCGGGGACCTGTACGCCCGGTTCCGGGACAGGCTGATGTTCCCCATTAACAATGTGTACGGGGAATGCGTGGCGTTCTCCGGACGAATTCTGCGGCCCCAGGAAAACGTGGGCAAGTACGTCAACTCCCCGGAAACGTCCATTTTCAAGAAAGGGGATGTGGTGTTTGCCCTGGACAGGGCGCGCGGTCCCATGGGGAAGAGCGGCAAGGCCCTGCTGTGCGAAGGGCGCTTGACGTCATCGCCTGCCATGAGGCCGGCATTTCCTTTGCCGTGGCTCCCCTGGGAACGGCGTTCACGCCGGAGCACGCCAGAACGCTTTCACGCTATGCCTCCCGCATTGTCGTATGTTTTGACGCGGACAAGGCGGGCATGGCGGCGGCGGACCGCGCCTTCCGGGAGCTGGCCCCATTCGGCAAGGATGTTTACCTGGTGAATCTTCCGGAGGGGGACGATCCGGACTCCTTCATGAAGAGGGAAGGGAAGGAAGCGTTTTCAGAGATGGTGGAGCAGGCCCGTCCTTTCTTTGAGGTCCGCATTGAACGCGCCAAGGAACGCGGCCTGCTGACTGACGCCGCCGCCAGCGCCGCCTTTGCCCGTGAGATGACGGCCCTGCTGGCCTGCATGAGCGACCCCGTGGCCCGCGACCTGGCAACGGCGGACGTCGCCACCAGGATGCGCACGACCGTGAATGACCTGCGGAGCGCCGTCAGGACGGCCGGACGCCGCAAGGGAAGGGAACAGGCACAGTCCGCGGACCGTGCGGCGGCTGCGGAAGTTCCTCAGACGCAGCCCCCCGTGAAGATGGACCGCGCCGTGGCCGTGCTTTGCGAGTTGTCCCTCCAGAACGCCCGTGCCCAGGGGCTCATCGTGGACCGTATTGAAGAATTGCTGGAGCCGATGCGGATGCTGCAAGGGGGGGGAATCCTGAAAAAAATCCTGGCACGGCTTCCTTCTCCGGACAGTCCCGCGGCCATTCAGGCTTTTCTGGCATCCCTGCCACAGCCGGAACGGGATGCCCTGAACCTGCTGAACCTGGACCCGGTGCCCATCCCCGATGTGGACCGGAGCGTCCAGGAAGCCTGCTCCGGCATTGCGAAGGCGGCCCTGGAAAGGCATATCGCGTCCCTGATGGCGGAATTGGCGGACCCCTCCACGGACGCCGCCAGAAGGCTGGAATTATCCAAACTTAGTGTTGACTTGAAGCGTTTGCTGGGTACAATGTAGTGCCTCGATACCTCCGGGTATTGATATAATGGTGAATTGTGCCCTCTTCTTTTTCAAGATATGTCCAAATCCGGTGACCCATCCTCCTCTTCTCCCAAGAAGACTTCCGCCAGCAAAAAAGCTTCTGAATCCAAGGAAAAAGTAGCATCCAAGCCTGCCGCAAAAACTTCCAAAACCACTTCCAAGGCGCCCCTGCCAAAAAAGCCTCCGCCAAGGCCGCCGCCCGGCGGCTAAAAAGCCCGCTGCCGCCAAGCCCTCAGCAGAAAAGAAAGCTCCGGTGAAAAAGGCGTCTCCGGCCCCTGCCGCCGGAAAGGCCGCAGTACCCGCCAAAAAGGCTCCGGCAAAGGCGCCCGCGGCCGCACCGGCCAAAAAGCCGCCGCTCCCGCCGCCAAGAAGGTTCCTGCCAAGCCGGCGGAAAAGAAACCCGCCGAAAAGAAGGCATCCAAGCCTGCCGCTAAGGCGGAAGCTCCCAAGAAGTTGAGCGAAATCCTGGAAGAGGAACGCAAGAGGGCCGCCAGCCGCAAGGTCACGAATCCGATTGACGCCCCGGAAATCCAGGAAAAAATCCGTGAACTGATCAAGCTCGCCAAGGAGCAGGGCTACCTGACTTTTGACGACATCAATGACTCCCTTCCCAACGACATCGTTGACCAGCAGGACTACGAGGCCATCATGGACCGCCTGCGCAGCATGGCGTTTGACATCATTGACGCGTCCGACGTGGACAGCTACACGGACCGCACCCGCATCAACACGGAGGAAGAGGACGAGGAGGAAAAGCTTGAAGCCAAGATGGACATTCTGGACGACCCCGTCCGCATGTACCTGAAGCAGATGGGCCAGGTTTCCCTGCTCACCCGTGAAGAGGAAGTGGCCATCTCCAAGAGGATTGAGGATGCGGAACAGAACGTCCAGCGCTGCGTGCACCGCTTCGGCTTCATTGCGAACGCCTATCTGGACGTGGCCTACCGCCTGCTGGACAACGAGGAACGCTTTGACCGCGTCATCCTTGACAAGAAGATCGACTCCCGCGAACGCTACATGAAGGGGCTGGCCCAGCTCTGCGCCCAAATCCAGCAGACCCATCAGGACGCTTCCAGCGCCTTCCGCAAGCTGTACCGCAGCAAGGAGGCCGCCAAGTCCGTGAAGGCCCGCCAGGCGGAGTTCGACAAGATCACCGGCGTTCTGGTGAAGCTCTTCGGCCGCCTGTACTTCAAGCACAAGGTGATTGAGGATTTCTGCTCCATGATTGACGAGGCCCGCGACCGCGTGCTCCGCATGCAGAAGAAGGTAGCCCAGGACCCGTCCAACAAGGAGCTCAAGGAACACCTTGCGGAACTGGAACTGCGCATGTGGATGACTGCGGATGAAATGGGGGAAGCCTATCAGGAGCTCCGCAAGTGGCTCCGCGAAGCCCGCCGGGCCAAGGACGAGATGGTGGAAGCCAACCTGCGCCTGGTCATTTCCATTGCCAAGAAGTACACCAACCGCGGCCTTTCCTTTCTGGACCTCATTCAGGAGGGCAACATGGGCCTGATGAAGGCGGTGGAAAAGTTCGAATACCGCCGCGGCTACAAATTCTCCACGTATGCCACCTGGTGGATCCGCCAGGCCATCACCCGCTCCATTGCGGACCAGGCCCGCACCATCCGCATTCCCGTGCACATGATTGAAACCATCAACAAGCTGATGCGCGTTCAGAAACAGCTGGTGCAGGAATACGGCCGCGAACCTACGCCGGAGGAAATCGCGGAGGAAATCCACCTGCCCGTGGAACGCGTGCGTTCCGTGCTGAAAATGGCCCAGCAGCCCATTTCCCTGCAAGCCCCCGTAGGGGATTCCGACGACACCTCCTTTGGTGACTTCATTGAAGACAAGGCGGCGGAAAATCCCATGGAGGAAGCCTCCTTCTCCTTCCTGAAAGAGAAAATCAAGGATGTGCTGGACACCCTTACGGACCGCGAGCGCGAGGTTATTGAACAGCGCTTCGGCCTCCGGGACGGCAGCCCCCGCACCCTGGAGGAAGTGGGGCGCCAGTTCAGCGTCACGCGGGAACGCATCCGCCAGATTGAGGCCAAGGCCCTCCGCAAGCTGCGCCATCCCACGCGCATCAGCAAGATCAAGGGATTCCTGGAAATGACGGAATCCTGACCGGATTTGCGCCGCATGCCGTGCTACGCTCCGTGGTCATGAAGACCTGCGTGGCCGCGGCATGCGGCATTTTCATTTTACTGGCTTCCTGCTCAGGCAGCGGGGAATTCAAGCCCTCTTTCAACCAGCCCCTCCAGCCCGTGATGCAGCCGGGCTTTGTGTACGTGGACCAGGTGGCCCCGCTGGTGAAGACCAACCTGAAGTATGCCGGGTATGACAATTTCGTGGGGCGTCCGCTGGACGGCTACCACGGCAGGCGCGCCATCCTGCGCACCCAGACGGCGCACGCCCTGAAAAAAGTCTCGCAAGACCTGTACAGGCAGGGCTACCTGCTGGAAATCTATGACGCCTACCGCCCCCACACCGCCGTGCTGGACATTTGCAAATGGGGCGCGGACGCCGGAGACCAGAAGATGAAAGCCCGGTATTACCCGAACATTGACAAGGCCAAGGTGTTCGGGGACCACTACGTGCGCGACTTCTCGGAACATTCACGCGGCGTGGCTGTGGACGTCTCCCTGCTGTATGCCAAAACTGGAAAGCCCGTGGACATGGGCGGCCATCATGACCTGCTGGACCCCAGTTCCGCTACGGACACCGCGCTGGTGACCCCGGCCCAGCACCGGAACCGGATGATTCTGAAAAAGGCTTTTGAAAAGCAGGGGTTCGCCAACTATTCTCCGGAATGGTGGCACTACCGCCTGCTGAATGAACCCGCGCCCTCCCTGCATTATTACTTCCCGGTGTGGGACGGCATGGCCTCCCGGTAAATCTTTGACGCGTCCGCTGTCACGGACCGGGCATTTTATCCTTTGATTTTTTTCCGACGGAAATAGGATGGCGGAATACTGAAGAATTTGACCAGATGAAAGAAGAACATTCCCATGATTCCGCCGTGCAGCCCGAAGCCTACCGCTGGGCTGCCGTAATGGCCCTCCCTCTGCGTCTGGTAGTAGGCTGGACGTACTTCTCCGCGTTCTGGCGCCGCCTGGTGCTGGAAAACAAGCTGATTCCGGATGATCCGGGATACATCGGCGTCAAATTCAACCACTTCCTTCCCAATGCGCTGGGAATCAAGCCGGTCATTGAATATCTGGTGACGCACCCGTCCGAACTCTGGTGGTTCATGGTGGCGTTTACCATCATTGAATTCCTGGTGGGGCTGATGCTCATGCTGGGGCTGCTGACGCGCCTGGCGAGCGTGGGCGTTTTCTGCCTGGCGCTGGGCATTCTGCTGGGTTCCGGCTGGCTGGGAACCACCTGCCTGGACGAATGGCAGATAGGCATTCTGGGCATGTGCGCCGGACTGCTCCTGTTCCTGACCGGGGGCGGTTCCTGTTCGCTGGACGGCAGGCTTTCCAAACTTCCGTGCTGCGCGCGCCGTTCCTCCCTGTTTGCCTGGGTGGGGGTCCGGTCCGCTGCCGCTGGGATACGGCCGCATGGCCCGCGTTTCCATCTGGGGAGCCGTGTTCATGATGCTGGTCACGCTGGGAACCAACCAGTTCTTTCATGGCGGCGTATGGGGGCCGCTCCATAACAAATCCGTGAAGCCCCTGCTGGAAGTCAGCGGGGCCTCCCTGTCCGGGCAGGAATTGCGCTTCAACGTATTCCGCACGGAAGGCGTGGATACCTACGGCTCCTTCCTCGTCCGCATCAGGCTGACGGACGGCCAGGGCAACACCCTGTGGAAAATGGAGGCGGACCAGCTTTCCGCGCTTCCCCCCTCCGCTATGGAGAACGCTTATCTGGCAAAGGTCAAGCCGGGCGCCTTCGGGCTGGTCGTTCCGCTGGGGGCCAGGGCCGGCGTAACACTCCCCGCCGCGCTTTCTGCGGTTCCGGAAGGTCCGCTTTCCGTAGTGCTGACGGATGTAAGCGGCAAGGAATGGTCCGCCCCGGTCCGGAAGGCCGGCGGCGTATGAGCGGCCCCGGAAGAAGGAGAAAGGCGGGATAAAAGGAAAGAATTTCCGGCTGGGGATTCTTTCCGGAGGTGGCTATGTTTGTCCGTGCCGCGCTGTTTTTCATCTTCGAGAGCTTCTTTGTTTCAAAGCGATACGTTCCTTTCCATCTTGACAGAATGAAGGGAGGGGATAAAAGGGGAGTAATGAAAACTACCCTGATCATACTCTGTCTCGCCTGCTTTTCGGCCGTTTCCCCGGCGGAAGAAACCTTGAAATCCCTTCTCAAGGAAAGGGAACGGCTTTTATCCAGCATGGCTGAACTGGCGCAGGAACAGTACAAGTCCGGCATGGTTCCCTGGGAGGAAGTGACGCGGGCCAACTTGAACTTGCTGGAATTCCGCCGAAACAACGCCGGATCTCTGAAAGATGCCATCGCCGTCCAGAAGGAACTGGTCAGGTATCTGGAGCAGCTATTTCGGGATGCGGAAAAGGCCTATGCTTCCAGCGTGGGAGATAAAATGATGGTTCTCAAGGGCCGGGACGCATGGCTTGCCGCCAAGTGCACCCTGCTGTCCATGGAGAGCCGTTTGGGAGGGGAAGGGAAGTAGCCGGAAGCTGCGGCCGCACGGTGGCGGTATAAACGGCATTTGTTCATGCCGGGTTTTTCCATGCCGCTGAAAGGCGCGCATGGCTGTTGTGAATGATGGTTCCCCGTATTGGGAAAGCCCCTGTTTTCTTTCCGGACGCGGGAGGCCAGGGTATTCGTGCAGCGTTTGCCGCTGGACGCGTCCTTTCCGGATGCGGCGGCAAACCGCAACCCATGTTGAAACATCATGTCTGACGAGAAAAATAATGATTCATCCTTCCATTTTCCGGAATCGGATGAAAAGCAGTTCCTGGAAAAAATGGAACGGCTGGAAGGCAAGCTGGATGATCTGGAGCAGCAAGTACTCCAGGCTCTGTCTGAAGTGGAAATCCCGAATACCTGGCTGGAGGAATGGGAAAAGTTTACGAACTCTGCGCCTGAACCCGGCGAACGGGAAATCAGGAAGTGGGTGGAAACCCAATTGGGCAAGCTGAAGGGGTTTGAAGCCCTGGACCAACTGGAACAGAACCAGATCGCGTCTCTATACCAGGACGCCCTCCTGTTCTCCCGGGAGATTTTGTCCAGAAAAGAGCAACTGGGCGGCACGCTGACGGATGAAGAACGTGATGTGCTGTATTATATTCAAAATTCAATTCGATAAATACCATGACTCCATTACTTCATCTCAGGCACTTGTTTGACTTTATAGCAACCAGGTATTTTTCCCGCCAGGATGGAAGGCGCAGGCTGGATGCCTTTCTCATTCAGGAAGGCCATGCGGCGCTTCCTCATTATAATTATATCATGGAAAGACTTTCGGGGTTGCCTCTGACCCGGCATTCCGCTCTGGTCCAGATATTGGCCGGCATTATGACGGCCAGGATAAGTTGCCGCCTTCATTACAGGGACAATACGCATTATCCTGCCCGCATTCCCACTTGGATCACTTTTTCCCGGTACGCCTACCTTAATCCGGGAGCCGGAGGGTATCTGATGGGAATGGCGCCGCATCCGGACGCAGCCCTTCTGCCAGGCGTTCCATTGTCCTCCCTGAATCATGCCTTCTCTCCTTTTGGCGGTGCAACCGGGTACGATCCCGTTAGTGGGCATGTCCATGTGCACCATGGGTTTAATGCCTACATCAAGTGCTCGGGCAATAACATTTATGTTGCCTTCCGGGGGACGGATACGGGACATTGGGGTGTCTTGGTTCCCAATGTATTGACGGATATTTTCCAGTTGTATTCCTGTGACATTTGCTACGTTAGGGCGGCGGGACTGATTCGCCATTTGTTGAATCATGTGCCGGGAATAGTGTCCTTGCAGGCCACCGGGCATTCCCTGGGAGGCGGCATGGCCCAATTCGGGGTGGCGGCCAATGTAGGGTCACCTCTCCCGGTTGGCGGCGTCGCGGTGAATGCTGCGGGATTGTCCGGTAATTCCTTGCAGGCGCTGGGTGCAGACCGTTTGGCGGCCGCTGCCGGCGTCTTGGACCATATAACCACTTACTGTGATCCGGTCAGTACGTATGGCGGAGGATTGGTGGGTGGCCGGTACCGCATCCCCAGGCAGAATGCGCCCCTTTCCAACGGCCATGGCATTGCCGATGTAGCCGCCTGTTATATGGCGGCGGCAGGGGGTGGGGGAAACATCCCGGCAGATCCTCGCTAGTGTACCGGAGGGAGTTGAACGCGGAAAGGGGTGCCCCTTGAAGCAGCTCCCGGCACTTCCCTCTTTTCTTGTGAAAAACGCAAGCCGTCCCATTGCTGGCAATGGGACGGCTTGAACGTGAAAAAGGCAATTTGATTAGTGAGGCAGGCGGAAGTTGCGGTTGAAAGCGGAGACTTCCTCCTTGAGCTGGGCGAAGCCGTCCGGGTTCGGGCAGACCTGGTCGCCTACGTACAGGGCCAGGGCGCGGGCGATGAATTCCGCTACCTGTTCCACGTCTTTTTCCTTCATGCCGCGGGTGGTCACAGCGGGCGTGCCGATGCGGATGCCGGAGGGCTTCATGGGGGAACCCGTGTCAAACGGGATGGCATTCTTGTTCACGGTGATGCCCACGCGGTCCAGGGCTTCCTGCGCGTCCGCCCCGTTGATGCCCTTGTTGCGGAGGTCCACCATGAATACGTGGTTGTCCGTGCCGTTGGAGACGACGCGGAAGCCGAGTTCCGCCATTTTGTCCGCCATGGCCCTGGCGTTTTTCACGACCTGGGCCGCATAGTCCTTGAATTCGGGTTTCAGCGCTTCCCCGAAGCAGGCCGCCTTAGCGGCAATCACGTGCATGAGGGGGCCGCCCTGCATGCCGGGGAAGACGGCGGCGTCAAGCTTCTTGGCGTATTCCTCCTTGCAGATCACGAAGCCGCCGCGCGGGCCGCGCAGGGATTTGTGCGTGGTGGAGGAGACGAAGTCCGCATAGGGAACCGGGTTCGGATGCTGTCCGCCGGCCACCAGGCCCGCGATGTGGGCCATGTCCACGAACAGGTAGGCGCCGCAGGCCTTGGCGATCTGGCCCATGCGTTCAAAGTCGATCGTGCGGGAATAGGCGCTGGCTCCGGCCGTGATCATCTGCGGCTTCACTTCCAGGGCCAGTTTTTCCAGCGCGTCATAGTCGATGGCTTCCGTTTCCTGGGATACGCCGTAGTGAACTACGTTGTACAGCTTGCCGGAGAAGTTCGCGCGGTGGCCGTGGGTGAGGTGGCCGCCGTGGGAAAGGTCCATCGTAAGAATGGTGTCGCCGGGCTTCAATACGGAGAAGTAAACGGCCATGTTGGCCTGGGAGCCGGAGTGGGGCTGCACGTTGGCATGGTCCCCGCCGAAGATTTTCAGCACGCGGTCAATGGCAAGCTGTTCCACCTTGTCCACTACCTCGCAGCCGCCGTACCAGCGCTTGCCGGGATAGCCTTCCGCGTATTTGTTGGTCAGCAGGGAGCCCTGGGCTTCCCGGACGGAGGGGGAGGCGAAGTTTTCAGAAGCGATCAGCTCAATGTTGTTGCTTTCGCGGCGGCCTTCCTCCTGGATGAACGCGGCCAGTTCGGGGTCCGTCCATTGCAGGGGGCTGCCGGAGGATTTGACGACGCGGCGTTCATGGCGGCCGCCTTCAAAGTCCGCGTGCAGCCATGCGTCCAGCACGTCTTCCACGCTTTCATTGTCCACATAGGCGGAGGCCAGGCACAGCAGGTTGGAATCGTTGTGCTGGCGGGAAAGGGCCGCGGCGGGGGCCGTGCGGCAGAGGGCGGCGCGCACGCCCACCCAGCGGTTGGCGGCGATGCTCATGCCGATGCCGGACCGGCAGATGAGGATGCCGCGGTCATTGGTACCGTCAGCAATGCTGCTTGCGACTTCATTGGCGTAGTCGGAATAATCGCAGGAATTCTTGGTCATGGTACCCATGTCGGTCACTTCATGGCCCCATGCCTTGAGGAGTTCTACTACGGTTTCCTTGAGGTCGACTCCGGCGTGGTCCGCGCCGATGGCAATTTTATATGTCGTATTCATGATGGTGCTCATTGCTGACGGGCAAAGATACTGCCTTATTTCACCCCGGCTGGCAAGTCCCGGATTCATTCCGGCACGTTCCGGAAGGAGCGGCGGCCGCCTTTTGCCCCGGAAAAAAAAGGGCCCCGGTTCCTGGAGGAAACCGGGGCGAGTGGGAAGGAATGGGGAAGGGTCCGTTATTTTCCGGAGGATTCCAGCTTCAACATGTCCTGGACGATGTTGATGCCTTCGCGGAGTTCCGGGTCAAGGCCGGAGGGATATTCCGGGGAGTCGTCCAGTTCCGCCGTGGGGTCTTCCGCCAGGTGCATGAACTGTTCGTTGTCCTTGTCCGGGTCCGCCAGGGGAAGCTCCCTGGCGTTGACGTCGTCCAGCGTCAGGCGGTAAATCTTGTACTTGGTGGCGTCTTCCTTGGCCATTTCCGCAAAGCGGCCCTTGCGTTCCTTGTTGATGGATTTGCGGCGCTCTTCCAGCGTGGAGTTTTCCTGTTCCCGCGTCTTCTTGTTCAGGGAGAGCTTGTTGTCCTTGATGCGCTGCTTCATCATGGCGATGTCTTCCCTGGCAATCTGGAGGTCGCGGTCTTTTCCACGCGCTTCGCGCTGGCTTCCTTCAATGCGGGCAGCATGGCCGTGATGGAGGAGTCCTTTTTGTAATTGGTGCAGGGCGTGATCTGGTCATAGGGCATCGCGTAGTCCAGAATGTCTTCCCCCAGTTCAAACGCCGCCGTAGCGGTGGGAAGCTGAATGTCGCTCTCCACGCCCTTGAGCTGGGTGGAGCCGCCCGCCACGCGGTAGAATTTCTGGGTGGTGACTTTCAGCAGGCCGGCACGGTCCCTGGCTGCAAAGAAGGGCAGGTACTGGCCGATGTCCACCGGCTGCTGCACGGAACCCTTCCCGAAGGTGGAGTCATCCCCCACGATTACGGCGCGGCCGTAGTCCTGGAGGGCCGCGGCCAGAATTTCAGAGGCGGAGGCGCTGAGCTTGTTGATGAGCACCACAATGGGGCCGTTGAAAAGCTTCTGGCGGTTGTGGGCGGATTTGATGTCCACGTTGCCCCGGGTGTCCTTGATCTGCACCACGGGGCCGTTCCCGGTAAAGAAGCCCGTCATCAGGCGCACTTCCTCCAGGGAGCCGCCGCCGTTGCTGCGCAGGTCAATGACCAGGCCGTCCACGTTTTCCTTGTTCATCCGTTCCAGGATTTTTTTGACGTCCTTGGCGCAGCGGCGGTCGCCGCCTTCCATGTCCGCATAGAAGGAGGGAAGGCTCAGCACGCCGATGCGGTTCTGCCCTTCCGGAGCTCCGGTGAGTTCGATGATTTCGCCCTTGGCGAGTTCGTCCTTCAACGGCACCTTGGAGCGGGTCAGCGTGATGATCTTGGCCTGGCCGGGAGCGTCCGCCGGTTCCACCTTCAGGCGCATCTGGGTGTTTTCCGCCCCGCGGATCATGTCCACCACCTTGTCCAGCTTCAGGAACAGGATGTCCACCATTTCTCCGGAGTTGTTGGAGTCAATGGCCACGATGCGGTCGTTCAGCTTGAGCTCTCCGGATTTGTCAGCCGGACCGCCCACGACGATACCCGTGATTTTGGTGGAGCCGTCGTCTTCACTGCCCAGCAGGGCGCCGATGCCGGTGAGCTCCGTGCCCATGGAAATCTTGAAGCGGTCCACCTGGCGGGCGCCCATGTAGTCCGTGTGCGGGTCATAGGTCATGGCTACTGCGCTGAGCAGGGTTTCCGCCACGTCTTCCAGGTCCGTTTCCTGAATGTTGCGCTGGATGCGTTCATAACGCATGAGCAGTTTTTCCTCCGCAGGCTTTTCATTGGCCAGCGGGTCGGGCTTGTTCTGTTCCTTCGCCAGGCGCGCCACGGTTTCACGGCGCAGGATTTCAGACAGGAGCTGTTCCTCCACCATGTCTTTCCAGACCTGCTGCATTTCCGCCTCATCCTTGGGCCACGCGGCAGTCTTGCGGCGGGAGCGTTCAATGGACCGGTCCTTGTCAAAGGTAAAGCCACCCTTTTTCAGCAGGTCCCGCGCATAGGCGATGCGCTGCATGGCGCGCTGCCGGTACAGGGCGTGCATGGCCTGGGCCGCGTCCATCATCTGGCCGGACATCAGGTAGTCGTCCAGTTCCCTGCCGTATTTCTTCTTGAGGGCGTCCACGTCCTGCTGGGTGAAAAATATCTTGTTGGGATCCACCTTGCGCAGGTAGGTTTCCAGGAATTTTCCGGACAGTTCGTCGCTGAATTCCTTGCGGGAGAAGTGGAAATTCTGGAGCAGGAGGGACATTTGCTTGCCCACCTGGTTGAAGTCCGTGGCCGCGGAGGCGCAGGAGGTGATGGCGGCGCGGCCAGGGCCGAGAATGCTGTAAGTCGAATCCAACGGAATGAGTGCATGTTCATAACGGAAAAGGGTGCGGTTTTCTCCATCAGGGAAAAAAAGCTAGTGCTGGGATGTGAGTGTTACTGATTTGTAGGTGATTGTCTATCTTATAAAACGTCCACATGACGCTATTTTACGCGCCGGGTTTCCGGAAAGGGGAAAGGGACTGCCGGAGAGCGGAAGAACCCCCGTCCGTCCGGAAGGAACGGCATTCGGCGGGGTTGCAATCCTCTGCGGGTGCGGGGCGCGGGAGAGAGGAAGAAAGAGGCAAATTCATTAGTGGACAAATACACCATAAAGTTTGAAATTCTGTGCGGAAGTCCGGCATTTGTCATATTGGGGCCGTACAGGAAGGAGAACGCGGTTTCCGGAGGCTTTTTCCCGTGCGCCGTAGCGCCGCCCGCTTGACGGCAGCCTTTTTCTTTTTCCGCCGCCGCATTTCTTCCGGAGCGGGGAAGGCATTCCTTCCTTGTCAGCGGCGGGGGAGGGCCGGACGGGGAGCGGATGTTTCCAGTATGGCCGCCGCGGGGAAGGGAGCATTTCAGGATTGAGGTCACGGAGGTTTTCTGTACACTTCGCGTGATGATGAGAACACCGAACCAGGACAAGAAGCCTTCCGGAAGCAAAATGGGCGTTCTGCTGCAGCGTTCATTCAGCACCGTGGTTCTGCTGGGTTTGCTGGCGGGGGCCCTGTGGTGGGACCGTGAACTTGGGTATTACGGGCTGGTCTGCATCTTCTGCATCCTGGCCTCCTGGGAATGGAGGCACATGCTGCTGCGTTCCAGAAAAGCCTCCCAGCCGAACCTGAGCTTTCTTTTCGGCGCGGCGTATCCCGTGCTGCTGTCCTGGGCGTGCTACGTGACCAAGTTCCGGGAAATCGCCCCTACGGAGAATGCCCCGTTCCTGATTCCCCTTCCCCTTCTGGTGGCGCTTGTCGCCCCGGTCCTTCTGGTCGTGATTTCCTTTATTCGTGAAATGAAGTATCCGGTGGTGGGAAGCCGGGCGCTCCGTTCCGTCGGAACCACGCTGCTTTCCTTCATTTATCCCGGCTGGCTGTTCGCCTTTGCCATTCTGGCCCTGCATCTGGCCTATATGAGGGTGGGGTATGTTTATCCGTCCATCGTCATGTGCGTGCTATGGGTCATTCTGGTGACGAAGATGGCGGACATTTTTGCCTATGTCAGCGGGTTCCTGCTGGGCGGCCGCATTTTTTCACGCAGGCTCATTCCCCACATCAGCCCCAGAAGACGTGGGAGGGCATCCTCGGTTCCTGGGTGCTGACGAATGCGGCGGCCATCGGGCTGGTTTTCCCGATGTTCAGGGTCTCCGTCCTGTCCATGCCCCAGATGCTGGTGCTGGCGGGCTGCGTCTCCTTCATTTTCCTGCTGTCCGTTTACGGGGACCTGGCGGGCTCCCTGGTGAAGCGCAGCCTGGCCATCAAGGATTCCGGCTCCCTGCTGCCGGGGATAGGCGGCATTTTTGATTTGATTGACAGTCCTTCCTTTACCGTGCCGTTCTTCTGGTTCCTGCTGGCCTGCATCGGTTGAACGGCCCGGGCATGAACGGATTCCCCTGTAACCCGGTATGGATTCCCCCTCCCTTCCCATTGAGGAAATCCGCGGAGAATTGCTGGACGCGCTGCAAGCCCCCTCTCCGCGCATCCTGCTGAAAGCGCCCACGGGCTCCGGCAAGTCTACCGGCGTTCCCCCCATGATGGATGACGCCGGGCTGGGGGAACGCGGCCTGATCGTCGTCGTTCAGCCCCGCCGGATGGCCGCGCGCCTGCTGGCGCGCCACGTGGCCCGGCTGCGCGGAGTGGAGCTGGGGAAGGAAGTGGGGTATGTGGTGCGCTTTGAACGGCACATTTCCCCCCGCACCCGCATTGCGTACGTGACGGACGGCATGCTGGAACGCTGGCTGACGGAGCGGCCCGCCCTGGAAGGGGTGAGCGCCGTGGTGTTTGATGAGTTTCACGAACGGAGCCTCTCCGGGGATTTGTCCCTGGGGCGCGTATTGGACTTGCAGGAAGGCCCGCGCCCGGACATGGCCGTGGCGGTAATGTCCGCCACGCTGGAAATATCCGGCCTGCGGGATTACATGGGCGCCTCCTGCCGGGTGCTGGAGGCGCACGGAAGGCAGTATCCCGTAGAAACCGTTTACCGGGTTCCCCGGCTGGTCAGCGACGGCCGCGGCAGGGTATCCCCCCCCTCCGGTATGGGAGCAGGCGGCGGCCGCCGTGAAGGAGGCGGTGAAGGATGACGGCTGCGGGGACGTGCTGGTATTCATGCCGGGCGTGTATGAAATCCGGAAAACGGCGGAGTTGCTGGCAGGCAGGCCGTGGATGGGCGGCCGGGACGTTTTTCCTCTTTACGGAGCGTTGACCCCGGAACAGCAGAATCGCGCCGTGGAGCAGGGGAAAAATCCCCGCGTCATCGTTTCCACCAATGTAGCGGAAACCTCCCTGACGATTGAGGGGGTGCGCACGGTGATTGATTCCGGTCTGGTGCGCCGGTCCGGCTGGGACCCCTACAGGGGCATGGATACGCTGCACCTGACGAAGATTTCCAAGGCGTCCGCCGCCCAGCGCGCGGGCCGTGCCGGGCGCGTGGCTCCGGGCCGCTGCTTCCGGTTGTGGAGTGAGGCGGAGCAGGCGCGGAAGGCGGATTTTGATCCGCCCGAATGTTTCCGGGTGGATCTGGCGGGGGCCGTGCTGAATCTGGCCGCGTGGGGCATAACCGCGCCGGAAGGGTTCCGCTGGCTGGATGCGCCGGACCCCCTGGTGATGCAGCGGGCCGTGAACCTGCTGGCCGCCCTGGGAGCTACGGAGGCGGACGGGAGCCTGACGGACGTGGGAAGAAGGATGACTGCTTTTCCTCTGCCGCCGCGGCTGGCGCGCCTGATGGCGGCCGGGCAGGATGAACAGTGCGTGGTGGAGCTTGCCGCCATTGCGGCCCTGATGCAGGGGGAGGGCGTGGCGATGAAGGGCGGCTTGAACGACAACCTGCGCGATTCTGCGGACTATACGGATTTTCAGGCGGAGTGGCGCGCGGTGGAAAAGGCTGTGGACGCCGGGTTTGAGGCGGGGGCGTGCACCCGCTGGGGCATTTCCGCCCGCGGGGCGCGGGAAGTGTGGATGGCGTACCGGCAGCTTTTGTCCATCGGCAGCCGGGGGAAATCCCGGGAAATGCCGGAGCCGGATTTCACGGCGGCGCGGCCTGCCGTGGTCCGCGCCATGATGGAGAGCTTTGCGGACCATGTGGGCGTCCGGAACGGAGTGGCCGCCAACACGTGCCGCATGGCCGGCGGCGTGGGGGGCAGGCTGGCGGAAGGCAGCGTGGCGTTCCACGGGGAGCATTTTGTGGCGGCGGAGGTGGCGGAGTTGTCCGGAAAGGCGGTGGAAACCCGTGTGGGCCGCTGTACGCTCATTGACCCGGAGGAGCTGCGCGCCGTCTGGCCGGAGCGTTTTTCCGGCGGGGAGGCGGCCGTCTTTGACGCCGCGCTGCGCCGCGTGCGCCTGCACCGGAGACTGATGTATGAAGACCTGGTGCTGGAAGACCGGGACCGCGGGGACGCTCCGCCGGAGCTGGCCGCCCCCATTCTGGCGGAAAAGGTAGTGGACGGAACCTTGAAGCTGGTGAAATGGGATGACGCCGTGGAGCAGTGGATACGCCGCCTGAACGGTTTAAGCGTCTGGATGCCGGAACTGGAACTCCCCCGTTTTTCAGAGGAAGACAAGCTGGTAGCCATCTCCCTGGTTTGCGAGGGGGCCGTGGGCTACAAGGACATCAAGGAGAGGGAGATCATTCCCGTGCTCCGGGACTGGCTCTCCGGCTGGCAGGCGAAGGCGCTGGACGATTACGCTCCGGTGAGCCTTACGCTGACCAACGGCCAGCACGCGAAAGTGAGGTACGGGGAGGATTCCACGCCTGTGATCGGCCTTACGGTGCAGCGGCTGTTTGGCGTGGCGGAGTCTCCGCGCATTGCCAACGGCTCCGTGACCGTGAAGGTGGAGGTATTGGCCCCCAGCCAGAGGCCTTGGCAGGTGACGGGCTCCCTGGAAAGCTTCTGGCGGAACGGCTACGGCCAGATGAAAAAAGACCTGGCGGGGCGCTATCCCCGGCACCGCTGGCCCGATCCTGAAGAGCTGGATTTCCTCCCCCGTTCCCGTTGAGAAGGCGAAAGGATTTTTCTGTAACAAAACAGTAGCAAAATCGTCCGTTTCCGTGTAAAGAGGCGGTGGTGCAGCTCGCGGACGCCCTCCGCCCACCATTCACAAGAGACAGTTATGGACTCAATTTACTGGATTATCATCGTAGCCCTGCTGCTTCTGGCGGCATTTGACCTGATCAACGGCGTAGCGAATGACGCCGTCAACTTCCTCAACTCCGCCATTGGTTCCAAGGCCGCCCCCGTGCGGGTGATCCTGACCGTGGCTTCCATCGGCGTGCTGGTGGGCGCCTGCTTCTCCGGCGGCATGATGGAGGTGGCCCGCAACGGCATTTTTCACCCGAACATGTTCAGTTACCACGAAGTGATGCTGCTCTTCCTGGGGGTGATGATCAGCGAGGTGATACTCCTGGATACCTTCAATACCTTCGGCCTTCCCACGTCCACCACCGTTTCCCTGGTGTTCGGCATTCTGGGCTCCGCCGTGGCGACGGCCCTGTTCAAGATTTCCAAGCTTCACATGACGCAGTCCGTGTGGGACTTCATCAATACGGACAAGGCGTTTGAAATCGTCACCGGCATTCTCCTTTCCGTAGCCATCGCCTTCACGGTGGGCACCATCGTCATGTGGGTTTCCCGCCTGGCGTTTACGTTCAAATACCAGTCCCGCTTCAAGTGGTTCGGCTGCTTCTGGTGCGGCATCGCCATGACGGCGGTGGCCTACTTTGCCGTGTTCAAGGGCTTGAAGGAATCCACCCTGATGGAGCCTTCCTTCATTCAATACATTGACCAGAACCTGGGCATGGCCCTGCTGGTGGCCTTCGGCGGTTTTTCCGTGCTCATGTTCCTGCTCCAGCACCTGTTCATGACGAACATCCTGCGCCTGACCGTGCTGGCCGGCACCTTCTCCCTGGCCCTGGCCTTTGCGGGCAACGACCTCGTGAACTTCATCGGCGTGTTCATGGGCGGCCTGGATTCCTTCCAGTACGCCACGGGCGTAGTGGAGGCCGGCGGCTCCGCCTCCTCCATCACCGCCATGGAATGCCTGATGCCCGGGCAGGGCGCTCCGGTGAACCATTACATTCTTTTTGCCGCCGGATGCATGATGATTTTTGCGCTGTGGTTCTCCAAGAAGGCGAAGACGGTGATCGCCACCGGCGTGGAGCTTTCCCGGCAGGGTGAAGGAGGCATTGAACGCTTCGGCTCCGTTCCCCCCGCCCGCGCCATCGTGCGCAGCGCCATCGCGCTGGGGCGCGGGGTGAAAAAGCTTATCCCCGCCCGCATGCTGGTGCGCATGAACCACCAGTGGGATGCTGCCCCGCAGCCACTGAACCCCAAGGACCGCGTGGCCTTTGACCTGATCCGCGCCACGGTGAACCTGACGGTGGCTTCCCTGCTGATCGCGTGGGCCACGGGCAAGCAGCTCCCCCTTTCCACCACATACGTGACGTTCATGGTAGCCATGGGTTCCTCCCTGGCGGACAAGGCGTGGGGCAGGGAAAGCGCGGTTTACCGCGTGACCGGCGTACTGACCGTAATCTCCGGCTGGTTCATGACCGGCCTGGCCGCCTTCACGCTGGCCGCCGTCATGGCGACCGTCCTGCACTACGGGCAGGTGTACGCCATCTTCGGGCTGCTGGCCCTGGTGGTCGTCATCCTGGTGAAATCCACCATCATGCACCGCAAGCGGGAGAACAAGCTTTCCGTAGAGCGTTTTGACCAGATTACGGAGGAAAACATTCTGGACGTGTGCAGCCACCAGGTCGTGGACAGCACGCTCAAGCTGCGGGAAATCTACAATGACACCGTGGAAAACTTCTTCCAGGGGGACCGGAAGGCCCTGAAAGAGCTGGCGGACGCCGCGGAACGCCTGGCCCTGACCAGCAGCGAGCACCACAAGTATGACATTCTCCCCATCCTGTACAAGATGCAGTCCCGTTCCCTGGACATGGGCTACCACTTCGTGCAGGCCCTGGAGCATTTGAACGAAGCCACGCAGAGCCTGGCGCAGTTTTCCGAGTCCATCTTCACGTATGTGGACAACAACCACACGCCGTTCACGATTGACCAGGTGGACGACTTGAAGGAGGTGCATACCGCTCTCATGAAGCTTCTGGATGAATACTGCAAGATGCTCCAGACGGGAACGTACATCCAGTTCGACTATACCATGGTGGCCCAGGAACAGCTCCTTCAACTGGTGGCAAAGGCCACCAAGCGCCAGATCAAGCGCGCCCAGCGCAACCAGACGCGCACCCGTTCCTCCCTCCTTTATCTGAACATGCTTAATGAAATGAGGTTCATGGCCGTGCAGGTGCGGGCCCTGACCAATGACGAACGGAACTTCGTGGCGGCGTAAGGCGGCGGGGAACCGGGCTTTTTGCATGAAAAGGAAAGAAAAATCTTGAGCGTTTGGTTCATGCAGGTATGCTGAATGGACAGGGGTGTTCGATAAGGAAGGAACGAGAGCCTTCCGAATCACCAGGAACGACCCTGATTTCATAGGTAGTTAGTTGGAGCGGCTGCGGAAGGAATTCCGCAGCCGCTTTGCCCCCGCAGGAGGGGGGGCGGACCTTGTGTCATACAAAAGAAGGAATGTTTGAACATATTTCCCGCCCGGCTGTCTCACCCATAACGGTTATGATCCGGATGCAGTGAAAGAGAGAGCACTTCATCCACTTAAGGACTCAACCGTCTTCATAGGTAGTTAGTTGAACAGCAGCCCCGGCGAAGGGATTCGCCGGGGTTTGTTCGTCTCCGGATGGCGCGTTCCACGCCGTAAACGGCTGGAAGGAAGCGGGGAAGGAAGAATAGGAGGCGTTTTGCCGCGGGGTTTGATTGACGAGCGGGACGCATCAGGGCATAGTGGCAGGGTATGAAGAGAGCGTTTTGCGTGATAGCCGGTGCATGCAGCCTGCTTGGATGGGCTCCGGCGGACGAGGCAGGCATGAAGAATGCGCTGGCGGACTGGCAAATGAGGCAGTCCGACTGGGAATCCGCATTCAAAACGGCTGAAAGCGATGAAAAAAGAGCGGAACTGATGGAGAGCCGTCCGAACGCCATTCCGGTGGCGCAGGAATTGTGGAGGCAGGTGGGGAGGGACCTCCAAAAGCCCGAGACTCAAAAACCCTACCTTCTCCCGGCTGTCATTTGGTTCCTGGACCATCCCCAGGCCGTGGCGCAGGCTTTCCCCAACGGAGACGTTGCCAGGAAAATTGTCGTGCTTTGCCTGGACTCCCTGGAAAATACCCTGTTCCGGGAAAAGGGAGCGGGAAAGGCGGCGTATGCGTTGAGCAACTCCCGCGACCTGCGCTGCCGCGTTATTCTGGAACAAATCAAGGATTACAACCAGTTTCCGGAAGACCAGGGGCTGTCCGCCCTGGGGCTGGCCATGGTGATGAAGGAAACGACGGGAATGCTCCAGGATGACGTCAGGCTGGTGGCGGCACGCGGAAGGCTGCTGAAAGACGCCATCATCAAATGCTATGATTCCAGCTTCGGTCCCGTTCCGGTCCGGAATCTGGTGAAGGAAGAGCTGTATGAAATACGCAATCTCAACATTGGACAGACCGGGCCCAAAATAAGCCTGCCTTCCACCGCCACGGGCGCGGAAGTGACGGTCCCCTCCGGAGACAAGCCCGTGCTGCTGGTTTTCTGGGATCCCCGGGATGTGCGCTCTGTCCAGTTTTTGCAAAAGGCCGTTTCCCTACGGAAGGAATTTCCGGGCCTGACGGTCATGCCGGTGGCCCCCGGAAACAGTGAGGACGTGAAAAAGGCCCTGCTGAATTTGGAGATGGATACTCCCTCCCTGGTAGATGAAAAGGCGGCGGCGTTCAAGGATTACCGCGTGATGCTCACGCCGCGGGTGTACCTGCTGGACCCTGCGGGGAAAATCCTGATGCGCGGCACGCCGGACATGCTGTTTGACGCGAATCTGTACGCGGTCATGGGCAAGCTGGAAGGGAAAAAGAATGGAAAGGCGGACGAGAAAAAGGCCCCGGCCGCCCCCGCCGCCGTGAAGCCGGCTCCGCTGCCGACTAGGATCAACTCTCCGGATACGCGCATTCCCTCCGTTCCGCAGCCTGCCGCGCCCCGGCCAGCGGCCCCGCCTGCTTCCTCCGGTGCGGAGCAGCCCTCTTCTCTTTCCGCTCCCCCCCTGCGGCCCATGCCCGAATAGCCTGTTCCATGGAAAATATTCCATTGAGAAAGGCCGCGGAGGCTGTGGCGCGCGTGCTGGCCGGAGCGGGGCACACGGTGTATTTTGTGGGAGGCTGCGTCCGGGACAGGCTGCTGGGATATCCCGTGAAGGACATTGACATTGCCACCTCCGCCCGTCCGGACGAGGTGCTGCGCCTGTTCCCGGACGCCTGGGAAGTAGGCGCCGCCTTCGGCGTGGTGCTGGTGCGCCGTGGCGGTTTCTCCTTTGAAGTGGCTACGTTCCGCAGGGACGGCAGCTACAGGGACGGCAGGCGCCCGGAATCCGTCTGCTTCACGGATGCGGAGGAGGACGCCCGGCGCCGTGATTTTACCATGAACGGCCTCTTTGAAGATCCGTTTTCCGTTCCTCCGGATTATGTGGTGGATTATGTGGGAGGCGTGGAGGACATCCGGGCCCGCGTGCTGAGGTGCATCGGGGAGCCGGACCGCCGTTTTGAGGAGGACTCCCTCCGGCTGATGCGCGCCGTCCGTTTCGCCGTTACCAGGGAAGTGCAGGTGGAAGCGGAAACTTATGCCGCCATTTGCAGGAACGCCCCGCTGCTGGCCCGCATCGCGCCGGAGCGCATCCGGGAGGAACTGGACCGGATTCTATTGTCTCCAGGAAGGAAACGTGGCGTGGAAATGCTGGTGGAAACGGGGCTGATGAAGCATGTTATTCCGGAGCTATACGGCATGATCGGCTGCACGCAGCCTCCCCAGTGGCACCCGGAGGGGGACGTGTATGCCCATACGCTGATGATGCTGGACGCGCTGGGGAAGGACGGCGCCCCCGTGTCTCTGGAGCTGGCCCTGGGCGTGCTGCTGCATGATGTCGGAAAGCCTCCCTGCCGCCAGGTGGATGAAACGGGGCGCATCCGTTTTTCCGGTCATGACAAGGAGGGCGCCTCCATGGCGCGGGAAATTTTAAGGAGATTGAAGTATTCCAATGCCGTGATTGATGCGGTGTGCGCCATGGTGGAGCGCCACATGCGCTTCATGAACGTGCAGCAGATGAAGAAGTCCACCCTGCGGATGTTCATGAGCGCTCCGCATTTCAGCGACGAGCTGGAGCTTCACCGCCTGGACTGCCTTTCCTCCAACGGATTGATGGACAACTGGCAGTTTGTCAGGGACGCCATGGATTCCTACCGGGACGCACCCCTGGTGCCTCCGCCCCTGGTGACCGGGCGCGATCTGCTGGACCTGGGGCTGCCCCCCGGTCCCGATTTCAGGAAATGGCTGTCCCGTTTGCAGGAGCTCCAGTTGGAAGGAACGCTCCGGACCAGGAAGGAGGCCCTGCTGATGCTGGGGCAAATTGCCTCGGTGGAACAGAATACACTTGCAGAGTACCTGGAAAAGTTAGCATTATAGGCCGCAAGACCTCATCCTTTCAGCTCATGCGCCCGGTCATTTATCAACTGTTTGTCCGCCATTTCTCCAACATGGAAACCCATGGGGTGGACTGGGGGACCCGGGAGACGAACGGGTGCGGCACCTTTAACGGCGTGACGGACAAGGCCCTGAGGGAAATAGCCCGGATGGGCTTTACCCACATCTGGCTGACCGGGGTGCTGAGGCACGCCACGCAGACGGCCTATCCCGAGCTGGCCGCCCAGCCGGAAACCATCGTAAAAGGCCTGGCCGGCAGCCCCTATGCGGTGGTGGATTATTTTGACGTGGACCCGGACCTGGCCTCCGTGCCGGAAAAGAGGATGGAGGAATTCAAGGCCCTGGTGAAGCGCTGCCGGACGGTGGGACTGCTGCCGATGATCGACTTCATCCCCAACCATGTTTCCCGCGCCTACCTGGCGGACTGGGACGGCCATGACGATTTCGGAGAAGGGGACGACCACCATACGTTTTTCTCTCCGGAGCAGGGGTACTTTTACCTGACCTCCAACAGCCCGGGGGACGGCCCCCCCCTGCATCTGCCGGATGGCCTGTTTGAAGGGGAAATGACCTTCGGCCGCGTCACGGGCAACAATGCCGTTACATGGAACCCCACCAGGTATGACTGGTATGAGACGGTCAAACTCAACTACGGCTATAACTTCCTGGCCGGACTGCCGGCCCTCCGCCTGCTGCCGGACTGGACGAGCCCCAAGCAGCGCGTGCCCAAGACCTGGCGCATCATGGACGACATCCTTTCCTTCTGGCAGGGCCTGGGCATCGGCGGTTTCAGATGCGACATGGCCCACATGATTCCCATGGCCTTCTGGAAATGGGCCATCTCCCGCTCCCGCGTCCGCCTGCCGGACGTGTTTTTCATGGCGGAAGCGTACAATGACCACATGAAAACCACCCCCGGCGATCCCTGCGCGCCGCGCTGCTGGAATCCGGGTTCAATGCCGTTTACGATTCGGCCTGCTACCGCCTGGCGCTCCATGTGTACACGGAAAAAAACTGGGCAAACGACTTCGACCGCCTTTTCCGGAGCGACCCCAAATACATGGCCAACGGCGTCCGCTACGTGGAAAACCATGATGAAACGCGCGTGTGCTCCCCGCTCTCCTGGGGCGGGGTGGGCCGCATCATCCTTCCGGCGATCATGACGCTGGTGTACGCGTCCGGCCGCGGTCCCGTGCTGGTGTACAACGGGCAGGAAGTAGGAGAGCGGGCGGAGAGTCCCGGCGGCTACGGCGGCCATGACGGCCGCACCAGCATTTTTGACTACACCTGCCTGCCCCAGCTCCAGCCCTGGGTGGCGGACGGACGGTTTGACGCCTCTCTGCTGCCGGAGGACTCCGCGGAGCTGAGGAACTTTCATCAGCGGCTGCTTCCCCTGATGCAGCATCCGGCGCTGGACCGCGGGGATTTTTACGGCCTGAACTGGGCCAACATGAAAAACACCACCTTTGGCAGGGAACCTGCGGAAGACACCTCCGGCCACTGGGTGTACGCCATGCTCCGGCATGATGCCCGTGCCAGGGCCACCGTGCTGGTGGTGGGGAACCTTTCCCCGGAGATCAACTTCTACAACCTCCGCATTTCCATTCCCCAGCACGCCTTCGGCTGGTGCGGCATCCAGACGGACCGCGTGCGTGTCAGGAACCTGATGGACGGAGAGGGGGAAGACCGGGTTTTTGACCGGAAGGAACTGATGGAACGCGGGCTTCCCCATCCCCTGAAACCGGGGCATGTGGGCGTGCTGGAACTCTCTGCCGTTTAAAGGGGCATTCCCTCCGGAGGGGTGTGGCTGCCCTTTCCGATATTTTTTGCTCTGCTGGGCGTTTTTATAATGACGGGCGGTTTTTAATTCGGTATAGTCCCGGAAATTCCTATGACTAGACGTTTCCCTCACTCCATGTCTGCCATTCAGCAAATTGCCCTGGCGCTTGCCGTTGCCGGTATTGGAGCCGGCCAGGGGTTGGCCCAGGAAGGAGCAGGGGCCGCCCGCCGGACTGCGGCCCGGATGGAAGAGCAGGCCCAGGCTTCCATGCTGCTGCTGGGGCAGGCGCGTCAGCTGTATTCCGAGGGCAAGTACCAGGAAGCCCTGGACAATTACCGCAGGAGCCTGACCGCGCTGCCCAAGTCCCCCAACATGGAGAAGCGGCGCCGTTTTCTGGAAACCAGCATTGCGGACGCCAGCGTGGCCGTGGCGCAGGAATACATCAAGGTGGGGCGTTACGACGAGGCCGTCAAGCTGCTGGAAGATGCCTTGAAAGCCACGCCGGGCCATGCCCTGGCCAAGCGCACGCTGGAAATAGCCCGGGACCCGGTTCGCACGAATCCGGCCCTATCCCCGGAACACGTCAAGAACGTGGAGGAAGTCAACCGCCTGCTTCGCCTGGCTTACGGCTATTATGAACTGGGCCAGTATGATGCGGCCCTGAAGGAATTTACCTCCGTCCTCCAGACGGACCCTTACAACACGGCGGCGCGGCGCGGCATGGAGCTGGTCAACCGCGCCAGGACCGCCTACTTTGACGCTGCCAGGGATGAAACCCGGAGCAGCGCCCTGGCGGACGTCTCCAAGCTGTGGGAGATGCCCGTTCCCCTGACGGAAACGCCGGAGGAACCCGCTTCCTTCTCCCAGCCGCTGGACAATCCGGTGGTGAATGTGGACCAGAAGCTGGGCATGATCCGTCTGCCCCGCGTGCAGCTGGACGGCGCAACGGTGCAGGAAGCCGTGGACTATCTGCGCAGCCTGGCCAGGACGCATGATACAACGGCCATGACGACGGCGGAGCGCGGCGTGAACATTTCGTGGACCCCGGTCCTGCGGACAGCGTTTCCGCCAAGGAGACCGCCGGCAAGAGAATTACGCTTAATCTTCAAAACGTGCCGCTCCGCGACGCCCTGGAATACGTGGCGCGCGCTTCCGGCCTCATTCTGCGCACGAACGCCTTTGGCGCGGAGCTGGTATCCAGTTCTGACGGCACCTCCTACATGGTGACCAAGGCCATTGCCCTTCCTCCGGGCTTCTTCTCCGGCCTGTCGGAATCCTCCGATTCGGAAAATGCCGATCCCTTCGGTTCCGGGGATGCCGGTTCTTCCGGCATGACCCTGAAACGGGTGGACCCGCAGAAGGCCCTGGCCTCCCTGGGCGTGAAATTCCCGGAAGGCAGCTTCATCAAATACAACTCGGGCAACTCCACCCTCCTTTTCCACGGCACGCCCAAGGACTTGAGCATGCTGGAGGAGCTGGTGGCGTCCAAGACGGCGGAACAGCCCCTGCAGGTGGTTGTCAGCGCGACGTTCCTGGAAGTCAATCAGACGGACCTGGAAGAATTGGGCTTCAACTGGATCGTGAACCTGAACCTGGACCCCTCCAAGTGGTTCATGGGCGGTGCGGGCACCAACAAGAATGACTACAACAACACCGTGCTGGACAGCGCCGCCAGCGTGGTCGGAGCCGCCGTCCCGGCAGGGGTGGTGGGTGGACTGAGGTCCGGCAACCAGGTTTTTACGGAAGACAGCATTGACGGCATGATTGAGCGCGGTTCCTCCGCCAGAAGCACCGGCGTGGCCTACGTTCCCGGCGGTGCGCCCAGCATCGTCACCATGCGCGGCATGTGGAGCCAGGCGGACATCACGATGATCATGCGCGGCCTGAGCCAGAAGAAAGGCACGGACATCATGCAGCATCCTTCCGTGATTGTGCGCCCAGGGGAAAAAGCCACCTTCTTCAGCGGCAAGGAACTGATTTACCCCACGGAATACGATCCGCCCGAAGTTCCCAACAGCACGGGCAACAACAATAACGGAGACGACTGGGGCGACTATGACGACGATGGCGGAGACCGCCTGCCGGTCATGCCCATCACGCCCGCCCACCCCTCCGCCTATGAAACCAGGCAGCTCGGCACGGTATTCAACGTGGAGGTAACAGGCATCAGCGATGACAAATCCATCGTGGAAATGACCGTAGTGCCGGAAATCGTGGACTTTGACGGCTTCATCAACTACGGTACGCCGCTCTTCGTCCCCGTGGCCTCCCAGGAGAAAAATGCGAAGGAAGACATCGTCATGGTGAAAGCTTCCGACAACTTCATTCTCCAGCCCGTATTCTCCACGCGCCGCCTGACCGCTCCGGTACGCATTGCCACCGGCAGACGCTCGTCATCGGCGCCTTGAAAAAATCCACCTCCATCACGTATGAGGATAAAATCCCCATTCTGGGGGATATTCCCTGGGTGGGGCGCCTTTTCCGCTCCAAGGGATCCAAGGAAGAGCGCAAGGCCATCATCATCATGGTGAAGGCGGAAGTGGTGGACCCGGGCGGCAAGCAGCTTTACACGCCGGGCACCGCTGTTCCGGATGAGGAAGCTCCGGCAGGGCTCGCGCCTCTTCCCGCCCTCAGCAATGCCCAGTAACCTTTAACCGGATTAAGACTATTGAAGAACAGTGATTCCGATCCTGAGTCCTCTTCTTCCTCCCAGGGGGCGGACAATATCATGCGCCAGCTGCATGCCTCGGATTCCCAGGGCGTGGAGCGAAAGAGGGAAGTAGTGGTGCGCCCGGACGGCAGCAAGGTCATCCGTGTGGAAAAACGCCGGCGGACCTACAATGACGACCACGGGGACGCCAAGCAGGCCGTGCTGAAAAACAAGCGTTTCCTCATTGGCCTCTGCATCCTGGTCCTGCTGGTTGTGGGCGCCTTGGCGGGAACGTACATGTACCGCCTGACTTCCTTCAATACGGAGGAATTCGCCGGGCGGCTGCAATCGGACCTCTCCGCCGCCTGGGGCGGGAAGGTGGAAGCCTCCGGCATGGCGATGGACGGCCTTTCCATGAAGGCCGCCCGCATCAAGGTCACTTTCCCGCAGGATTCCTGCCTGTCTTTTGTAATGATGGAAGGCGTTTCCGGAGAAATCTCCGCCACGTCCCTGTTCATGGGAAAAATCAAGGGGGAAAGCCTGAACATGGCCAAGGTCACGATTGGCCTGCGCCCCGGATTCTCCAAATTTGCCGTGCCGCAGACGAAACGGGAACTCCCGTTCGTCTTCCGGCGGTACACCTCTCCGCGCCTGGAGGTAGGTTACGCCCACAAGACGGAGGAATTTACCCTGGAGCGGAATGACGGCCCCTTCTACATGACGGCGGAAGCCTACATCCGCACGTCCGGAAACGGTACGGAACCGGAATACGTGCTGGACCTGTCACAGCAAAAGCTGAAAATCAAGGGCTGGCCTCTGATGGGCGTCGACTCCGGCTCCATCATTTTAAACGGAAACGGCGTCAAGCAGCTCACCTTCTCCGGTTTTCTGGACAAGGGGCGCCTGCTCAACAAGCCTACGGACCTCAGCCCCTTCATGATTACGGGGAATTTCCTCCTGGGTACGGATTTCCGCCACCAGGCCTGGACCCTGACGGGCAGGAATTTTGACCTCCTCTCCCTGGTGGGGGATGACTTCGCTTCCTTCCTCAAGGTACAGATGGGGGAACAGGAAGTGGATGAAAAGCATGAATTGAAGCTGGACTTTGCGCTGCCCGTGATGGACGAACAGAAAAGGCCCTCCGTAAAAGGGTACAGCGGTTCCGTCATCAAGGCGACCATGCTCAGGCGCCCGTTCTGCGCCTGCTGGCGGCCATGACCGCCCGGAACACGGAAATAAGGTCGCCTTTACTCTTCCCCAGTCTTTACGTCCGGCTCCTTTCTGCTGGAAAGCGACGGAACGAACCGTTCCGCCTCCCTGAAAGAGATTTCCCTGTTTGAGCAGGGCTTCCTGGGAGTGACCGGGGTTCTGTACAGCAACGGTTCCGCCGTAACGGGAGAGCTGGTCTTTAAAATCCCCTCCTACATGGTGGATAGCCGACGCCTGCCGTCCGGCGTTACGCAGGAGGGGCATGAAATCATTCTCTCCGTGAAAATTTCCGGTACGCCGGCATCCCCGCAGGACAACTCCGCCGGCATGCTCCAGGAAGTGGAGCCGCGCACGGACCGTCCGGGAATGGGGACTGCCCCTCCCGCGGAACGGCTCTTCCCGCTCCGTCAAGTACCCCGCCCGCCCGCATTACGGTGGACGGATTCATGTGATATTGCCGAGGATTCATGTTCTTTGCTCAACCCCATTGTCCGAAAAACGTCCGAAAAGCGTTCCCGCTGGTGGACCAAGCTGGCCGGCTTCGGCCTGTGGTCCTTGCTCCAGCCCATCTGCATGAGCCTGAATATCCGCTCCATCAAGGAGGAGCACGACGACGTCTACACGGCGCCCTTCCTGGTGGCCCTCTGGCACAACCGCACGACGGTGCCCGGCTACGCCTGGTCCCTGGCCCAGAAGCCGCTCAAGATGTGCGTGCTCACCAGCGCCAGCAAGGACGGCGCCCTGGTGGAGGCCGTATGCAAACACTTCGGCCTGGATTCCGTCCGCGGTTCCTCAGGACGGCGGGGAGCCCTGGCCTACATGGAAATGATGAGGAAGGTGCAGGAGGGGGACGTCTGCTTCTGCCTCACCCCGGACGGTCCGCAGGGCCCCATTTACCAGGTGCACCACGGCATCATCAAGATGGCCTCCCAGTCCGGGCTTCCCATCGTTCCCGTGTGCATCGAATATGAAAGCTGCTGGAGGCTGAACAAGGCCTGGGACCGCTACGCCATTCCCAAGCCGTGTTCCAACGTGAACATTCTATGGAAAAAGCGCCTGTTCATTCCTCCGGACGCAACGGATGAGCAGGTAGCGGACTACGCCCGCCTTCTGGCCGGGCTGCTGAGCGAGGGGCTTCCGGACTTCCCGCCACTTCATCAATCATTATTATGCAAATCATCGACGGAAAACAGGTAGCCTCCCAGGTGCTGGAAGAGGTTGGAAAGGACATTGCCCGGCTCAGGGAACAGGGAATAACGCCCGGCTTGGCCGTGGTTCTGGTGGGGGAGGACCCCGCCTCCCAGGTGTATGTGAATTCCAAGGTGAAAAAATGCGCGGAGCTGGGAATGAACTCCCGTAAAATCGTTCTCTCCGCGGACGCCTCCCAGGAAGAACTGCTCCAGGTCGTCCGTGACTTGAATGCGGACCCCTCCATCCACGGCATTCTGGTGCAGAGCCCGCCTCCCCCCCATATCGACGAGGCGGCCGTGGTCCTGGAAATAGACCCCGCCAAGGATGTGGACGGCTTCCACCCGGAGAACGTCGCCAAGCTGGTGCTGGAGGATGAAACCGGTTTTGTGCCCTGCACCCCGCTGGGCTGCATGAGGCTGTTGCAGGCGGCCGGCATTGAAACGGCGGGCGCGAATGCCGTGGTCATCGGCCGCAGCATGATCGTGGGCAAGCCGATGGCCCATCTTCTGATGTCCAAGCAGGCGAACGCCACCGTTACGGTGGCCCACTCCCGCACGAAGAACCTGCCGGAGCTTTGCCGTTCCGCAGACATCATCGTGGCGGCGATAGGCAGGCCCGCATTCGTGACGGCTGATTTTGTGAAGGACGGCGCCGTGGTAGTGGACGTGGGCATCAACCGCGTGGAAGATGCCTCCGCCAAGCGCGGCTACCGGATTGTTGGAGACGTGGCCTATGATGAAGTGGCGCCCAAGTGCCGGGCCATTACCCCGTGCCCGGCGGCGTGGGGCCGATGACCATCGCCATGCTGATGGCTAACACGGTCAAGGCCTGCCGCCAGCAGACGGGAGCCTGACGGAGCGCCGTGACGTCCGTTTTTCTTGTCAAATGAAGGAAAGTAGGGCAGTATTCACTTACCATTATGTCAAGTAAATTACTCGAAGGCAAAGTTGGTGTCGTAATCGGCGTGGCGAACAACGCAAAGCATCGCGTTCGCAATTGCCAAGGCATGGCATGAAGCGGGCGCAAAGCTCATCTTCAATTATCAGGGCGAACGCCTCAAGGACGGCGTGCTTAAGCTGGTCCATGAAAACTTCGGCGAAGACGTCCCCGTTTACGATCTGGATGTCAGCAATGATGAATCCATCAATGCATTCTTTGAAAAAGTCCGGGAACACACGGACAAGGTGGATTGCATGCTGCATTCCGTGGCTTTTGCCCCGAAGGAAGCCCTTGGCGGCAGTTTCCTGGATACGGGACGCGAGGCGTTCAAGATTTCCCTGGATATCTCCGCCTACTCCCTGGTGGCCCTTTCCCGCGCCGTGGAGCCCATGATGTCCGACAACGGCAGCATTCTGGCGATGTCCTACCTGGGTTCCGAAAAGGTGGTGCCGAACTACAACCTGATGGGCGTTTCCAAGGCCGC
>VOFD01000888.1_pt1 | contig 40001 bp, 31 predicted proteins | sample 5384101 | NCBI WGS metagenome assembly VOFD01 (sample SAMN12384723, study PRJNA508395) | human gut metagenome | isolation source: healthy gut C | host: Homo sapiens
GGGTGGCGGACATCACCTATATTGAAACGGACGACGGCATCTGCTATCTCCACTTGCTTACTGACGCGTTTACCCATGAGATAGTAGGCTGGACCCTGTCCGAGAGTCTTGTAGCGGAGAACACTCTGCAAGCACTCAACCAGGCCATAGCCATGTTTCCCGAGGCTGATTTCACACGACTGACCCATCACTCGGACAGAGGCTTTGGAGGCTTAACGCCTCCAAAGAGCTAAGGCAAACCACCGTGGTGTTTTTCATAATATTCCTTGTCGGATATATAATTAATGGCTAATTGGGGCATGGAAAAATACACATCTATAGAAGATGTATATATTTATAACCGGCAGGGGAATGTGTGAAGTTTATCAGAACGTAAAATCCAAGATGTAAACTTACGGTCTGTTCCCCGTTGGTTACCGAAACGGGGGACAGCAACACTGGCAGAACCGTCGGAAACACTAATCTGCTTGTAGTCTGGATTTGCCTCGGCCAACTGTTCATATACCTGTTGCCAATTAGTATAAGGAGAATACCTGTGTGCGCCACGGCCTTCCCTACCCTCCGGTTTACCGTCCCGCTTACCGCCTTTGGCGGTCGCATTGGCTGCCGCGTTGCCGTGTCCCATACTGGGCTGCACTTCCACGCCAAAGGTTTTATAAAATCCTGTCCTGTACCACTGGAAAGACCACGTCAATCCTGTAAGAGCCATAGCCAGCAAGAATACAAGTGCATACATTCCGCCCGCCACATGCAAGTCGTACCAAAAGCGACGCCAACCTTTATTCGCTACAATCTTCAGACTGTTCTTCAATGCCTTGCGCGTACGCGGCCACCAGACGACTACGCCTGATATCAGTACAAACACGAACATCAGCGTACTGGTGCCGACAATCATCTTCCCCCAGAAGATGCCGCCATCCTGCTTCATGCTGTCCAGCAACCAACGGTGCATCCGGAACATAAAGTTGAAAAAGGGCGCCCGTTCATACTTCCCCGTAATCTCACCCGTATACTGATCCACATACATAGATGCACGACGAGGTTTGGAAAGCGTGACTTGGTAAGCCCGTTCAGGATCAGACGAAATATTAACGCCGGTCACTGACACGCTATCGGGCAAGGTTGCCGCCACTTTAGTCATCAATTGCTCCATGGGTAGCGGAGCAGCCTCAACCTTTTTCACAAAGTAGAGCTCACGATGGCAAAGTTCCATCACCTCTTTCTCGAATACCAGTGCTGCACCCGAAAAGCAGATCAACGTAATCAGTATCCCGAAAGGAACGGAAAGCCACAAGTGTATATTACGGAATATCTTTCTCATTATGTCAATTTATGAAGTTCGTAAAAAAGAGCCTGGCCGGCACATACCAGCAGGCTCTTTATCCCTAATTATAATCAATGAATGGTTTTGCACTTATTTAGTAGGTGTCAACCGACCCACACCGCTGATCTGAGTAGCTTCAATGGTAACTCCCTTCGTTGCAGTGGCGCCCGACGGATTGATCTTGTAGATGGCAGGATACCCCTCGGTTGTCGTTACAGTCAGATAAACATTGCCATTTTCGGTATAAGGCGCGTTGCCGAAACCGGAAATCAAATTAGTCTCAGGCAAGCCGGTTACATAAGTCAGCTTCTTGTCGCCTGCCTTGAAGATGGCCAGTTGATTCGCAGTAAAATCTTCTTCAGTCAAAGGACGGTCATACATCAACATCAGGAAGTAGTCACCCGTAATGTGCCAGCAACGGAGGAAAGATTTTCCGCCACTTTGAGCTTCCAGATCACAATAGTAATCATCAAAGTCTTCCGTGCCGTTAGGAATACGTACTACACCGGCAGGCAAAGTGGTCTGTTGGCGCACATCATCCATCGTCTTTGCAAAACTGGGAGAGAAAACGTAGATATCACCGTTGTCTGCTTCCCAGATTGTCTGGTAATACTGAGATTTATTACGTCCGCAAGCATAGCTGATTTTATCTGTACTGATCAGTTTCTTACTGGTAAGAGTCTCATCATCGAAGATAGCTACCCAACATTCATTCGGATATTGCGTCCATTGCAACTCTCCTTTTTTATAGCTGCTGCTGTTTGAGCCACCGTCTTCCTTTTTTATCAGGTCTTGATTATCCGGTAACACCCATTCGCCATTATTATACGCTACGCCATACTGGCTCAGCCCCATCGGAACAGCTGCGCTATAAATCTTGTTGCCGTGTTGCAAAATACCAGCCAGCGTCACAAACTCACCATTTCCCAGGAAATTCTCTGAGAGATAGGCCTTATTTTGAGTGTCATTGGTCTTATAAGTTTCGGCCTCTACATCCAGATAAGAAAGCAGGAATGTTTTAGGTAAGTAACCGTTATCATCGGCATACCCCGTATATCCGTCACCTGTAGAAGAAGTGATGATATATCCCTCGTAAATACCATAGCTGGTGAACCGCTTCACTGCATACTCGCCCGACCGTGCCACCATTTCATAATTTGAATTCATGACGAATGAACGGGTAGTACCGGCATTACCTTGATTGTAGGTCAAACCATACAGATATTGATCTTTATAAAATATCCACTGTGACGCACCGTCATTCACAAGGCCATTGTTTATGGCGGAAACCGTTCCTTTATCCAATGTTTCGGAAGTCAGCAGAACGTTCGTAGTATTTCCCGAAGCTGTCACTGAGGATGCTATCACATACTCACCTCTACCTTCGGTGCCACCACCAAGGCTCGGCTCATTGTCAGTACATGCAGTCAGCGCCAGTCCGGTTATTGCTGTTGCAAAAATCCAGTCAAAAAGTTATTCTTCTTCATCTTACTTTTTACCTTTAATTTTAATCTAAACTATATAATCTATGAATCTTTAATTACCAAAAACACACGCACTTTCCGTAGAATGCCCGCCCGGGCTTCTGAAGACTGAAGTTGTCATACAGTTTCTCGTTCGTAAAATTGCGGCACTCAAACGACAAATTATACCGTCCGTTGCGCAGACTATAAGAAAGCGCCAGATTGTGCGAGAACTGATTAGGCACCACATAATCGTTCTTATTCGATCCGATATTAGATGAATAATAAGTAAAGCTATGCAGATACTGGTTGTCATAGGAAATCGTCAGCGTATTACCTTTCTTCCAAAGGTTGCGCCAATAGAACGTCACATCCGAATCGGCAAACATATACGGCAGATTGGGCATACGCTCTTTATAGGCAAGATTGGCCGCACTGCTGGAGATCGAGGTCTTCATGTTGTCACGCACGTTCATCTGCGTAAAGTTTCCTCCAACACTCAGCCATCTTCCGAAACCATATCGGGCGGAAACATTAAAGCCTTTCGTCAACACCTTACCATAATTTATATAGGTAGCAGCTGATTTACCTCCACTCAGGTCGGCAATGTTACGCTGAATATAGTCTTTTGTATTACGGTATATCAAGCCTCCTTCCACATATACGGAGTGTTTCCCGAATGTCCGGGTATAGCTGAGGTTAAGGTTCAGGTTGTCGCTATTCTCAGGCTTGATGCCGATATCTCCCATTTCCAGGTCTTCATCACCGAACATTTCTTCAATAGTAGGCAGTCGATAGGCTTTCTCATAGGACAATTTGGCCTGAAGGCCGGGCAATATGAAATAGGTTCCGGCTGCACCATAACCCATGGAACTCACATCGCGAGTAGTGCGCACATACTCACTCTGATTACTGGATGTAGCTATCGGCCCTCCTACAAACTGGTGGTAATATTTGCCGAATACGGAGAAGTTCCAGTTTTCAGACGGCATCAGGCGATAGGACAGGCCGGAAATATTCTTGCGTGTTTCCTTGGCGATAGCCTCTTTTTTGCTCTTCCTTGGCAAGTAGCGAGGTGTTGGAACGGTGGAAAGCATTCAATACATGATTGAAAGTCAGCATCTGTGCCCTATTGATGCGGTAGTTCACAGTCAGCGTACCATTCCAGTTGTTATTGTCCGCCCGTGAATATTGATAAGACTGCTCACCGGGAGAGTTCATCAGCGCCTTCTGCCCATACCAATTGTACTTGTATGAGGCAGTATCCACATTAGTGGTTTCATTCTTATTGTAATTGACGGTCAGTGCCACATCCAGACCTTTGGTGAGCAGGTCACGCTTGCTATATTCCAATGAAGGCATCAGTGAATGACCTTTACGATGCTTCTGACCGTATACGATTTCCTGACGGACACCGGTCTGTATATCCTTATACATGTGCGAATAGGTGAAACCCAGCAACAGACGATCCGCCCATTCCTTATCTACAAAACCAATCTTTCCGATAATGGCTTCGTTATGGTACGTATCGTTGAAGCGCTTTACGCGCACCTTCTTATCCCTGTCAATTCTGCCGGTTTCGAAATCTTCTACCGGTGCCTCTACATGATAGTCGTTATCCGAATAATTCTGGAAAGCATTGATTTCATAAGTAAAACCATTCTTAAAGGTTTGTCCGAAGTTGACGTATGATTTATGTGTATTAAATGAGCCATAAGAATAGGAGGCATCCAGAAACCAGCGGCGACGTTTCTTGTTAGTTACAATATTGATGACCCCACCGATAGCATCGGTACCGAATCCCACAGGTACCACTCCTTTATAGACCTCAATCCGGTCGGCAAAGTTCACAGGAATATTGTTCAGTCCGAAAGAATTTCCTACGCCTTCCTGCGGTACACCGTCAATGAATACTTTGACGTGCTTTCCACTGAATCCATCCAGCATGAGTTGCATATCCGAACCCACACCACCCGATTCACGAAGTTTCATACCCGGTGCCTTGGTTAAGGCGTCACTCAGATTCTTAGTAGTGTTCTGTAACTCTTTCGTATCGACAGCCACTGCATTAAAGGCTGATCTCTTCAAACGGGTCACCCCTAGAAACAATGGTCACTTCGTCCAACTGCTGTGTCTCGGGAGTAATCGTGAGATTCTGTTTCACCCGCTCCCCTGCAATCAGCTTCACTTGTTTCTCCACTGTCTTATAGCCGATGGCAGACACAATCAATGTATAGTTACCGGCGGGTGCTTTTATATGGTAAATACCTTCCTGATTGGTAGTTCCACCATAACTGGTACCCTTCAGGTAGACAGTCGCAAAATCAACGATTTCCTTCTCAGTAGACAGTATCTTACCGGAGATCATTGCTTTGTCTTGTGAAAAGACAGATAATGAGGAAATTAACAAGACAACGAGAACGGAGAGTTTTATTATATTTGCTTTCAATTTACAAAGAGTTTTATACGATTAATAAATCGCTGCAAAGGTCTTTATAAAAGGGAGGCAAAACAATCGCTATATGCAGGTAAATTTCTAATCGGAGTATTAGATAGGAGTATACGCCGCAATCGCTATTAATAGGTATATTGCATTAACACAAAAGGATTTCAGCATAGTTCTTTTTAAAAAAAAGAGGCGGCATACTCATGATGAGCATCCACCTCTTCATCCACTAACTAACCTTATTACCCCTATTTATTTTTCTTTCCAAATCTTATTCCAACTATTCTCCCATGTTCCCCGGTCTTTCTTATCTACAAAAGGTTGTTCTTTCGCCGGATAAACCAAACCATCAGAAGTAAAGTCAGCACGGATAAATCCGATTTTCTCCCGGAAATGAGATTGGCTGTCATTGCCGAAATAGCTGCACCACCAATTACCTTCTTTATCTTTAAAGAATCCGGTGCCACCACCGCAAGGTATCGATTCATGGCGTTTTTGATAGGGTCCGTAAACATTATCAGAAATTGCCAAACAAGTAGAATATCTTCCTTCATAATTGTCAGCCGCTCCCAGATAGTATTTCCCATTCCGCTTGAACAATACCGCGCCCTCATGTCCCAGATCATTCATACCACGACCTACACACTTCTTAGCATGATGGTCCGGATTATGATCCGGTTCAGTCAGGACAACCTTACGAAAGGGTTCAGCCAGGCCACTCATATCATCTTTCAACAGAGCAATCTCAGTTGCCTTCCCGTATGTGAAATAGACTTTACCATCCTCATCCTCGAATAAAGTGGCGTCAATTCCCTCAACAATGGGGCGATCAATAGTAAAAGCGTTTACGTAAGGCCCTTCCGGCTTGCCTGTACTACTTTTCAATATTCCAATCCCATCCGGGCACATGCTGAAACAGATGAAATAATTGCCTTTGATGTAATGAATTTCAGGTGCCCAAACAGCACGAACTGCACGTTTCGGGTGCTTACGCCATGCTTTCACCCAATCGTCCGCTTCCTTATCAATATCCCAAACCAGACCTAAATACTCCCAATTATGCAAATCCGCAGATTTCCACAGTTCTATACCCTCAGCCCAAGCCCAAATATTATCACCGGAGGAACCTGTAAGATAGTAATTTCCATCGCCACCCAAAGTTACAACTCCATCACGCAAATGTAGTTCCCACGCAGGCTTAATGGGAGGTACCAATCCTTTTTCCACAGCTGAACCCGTACACATCCGGAGATTTCCTTCCTGATATTCCGGACGGGGATGATTACCATAGTATACAACTCCTTCAGTACCACTTCTCCAGCCTCCACGACCATCTCCCTCTACAGGCATTCCCGGTCCGCTAACGCCAGAGAACTGTTTAGCCCACTCTATTTGTTCTTGCGGTGCAATATATATATCTTCCTGAGCAAATGCCCAACAGGAAAACAAACAATTTACCACAAGAAGGAGACTCCTTCCAAAGCTTGAATTAAAAGAAAACATTCTCTGATTCACTCTCATGTTTTTCTATATATAAAATTAATCTACTTTTACACAACGCACGGAGAAGGCATTGGCACGGCTATTCTTCCCTGCCGTATCTACCTTATCCTTGCCCACGTTCATGTAACTTGCATCTGCCCCATTGGATGCGGAGGCTGTACTTTGCCAATAGTAACCGGATTTCTCCGCATCCTGAAGTTTCCCTGTTTTACGATTACGTAAGCCACCAAGCGGATACCACAACTCCTGTCCATTATAATTTAAAGAGTAACCTAAATTCTCCGCATCCCAATTAGAGGTAGAGAGAAAAACACTCGCCTCAATGCCGGATGTAGAAGAAGATGAATTCAACCATGTATCACGTGGTGCAACCATATAACCTTCAGGACAAGGATCGTATACAGATTTCTGAATAGAAGCAACTGACGGATAATCATATCCTTCGGGATTTCCCCAGAGAGCATTATCACCCCAATAGAGCCAGTCATATGAATAATAGTAAGGGGGGCGGCAACATTGCTCTTGGAACGTGAATACTTAATATACGTAGCCGGATTCCGGACAGAATAGGCCACCGTACCTCTTTCTTCACTACCACTTTCTATTTTCAGGCTAACTACCCCACTCTGGTCATACATCTCAGCTTCAGTATTCTTTCCTATTTCACTGGTTGTTACAAACGGGTCCTTACGCCCCCATTGATAAAGTAACCCTATGGCTCCCGCATCACCCGGAGTAGCAGAAACAGCACCCAGATTACGATCCATAACTGTATAACTATTGCCTTTGCTATTTACTCCGAAAGGCTGATCTGCAACATCAGTAACCCAAATATGATAAGACCAGAGAATAGTAGCATCTTCTGCATCAGCATCTTCCATGTCATAAATAGCGACAACCGCATTACCCGGTTGCCCATTCAAAGTAGCTGTAAAAGATTTACGGTCGGAAGATAATGACACATTGCTTATAAAATCGGTAGAAACATCATTCCAAAGTAATTTGGCAGAACGAGCTAATCGGCTATCGTCCGAAGCATGATTCTCGTAAGTGTACTTCAGACTGGTAGTATAGTAAGGAGTACAATCAACAGTTACTGAAGTTGTACCGGGAGCCACTATGATTGAATTGGCCTTACCATAATAATTGGTCACCGATACCCATTCAATGCTCTCTAAAGCAACAGAAAGTACTTTACCGCGTTCAATGCTCTTTCCGTTCAAGTCTACAGAGCAAGTCCCCATTCCTTTAGGAGAAACAAGTGTTATATCCAACGTACTGCTCAATGCCATCGGCGGAAGGGCAAGATACAGTTCCTGACCTTCGGATATGTTTATATCGCCTTTCAACATAAGTGTTTTAGATGTATTCTCCAGGAAAGTAACCTGTCCCGTCGTTGCATCTACACGTACATCTCCCGCAAGCATATCGTTCTTGGACTCAAAAGTAACGGAGGTAAGAGAAGCAAAATCTTCATTAGCCGGAACTATCAGTTTCAATCCTCCACAGGCTGCATTCATTTTCATATTATTCAAACCGTCATTATCCGTCAGGCAATAAAGCGGACAAGCGGACTGGTCTATCGCACCTTGTGTATAAGTCTGAACCGTCGGTAAAGAATAATCCAGATTATTACCCGAAAGTTGGGCATTAGCAGGATAATAAATCAGATATTGATTGGCAACAGGAACATCGTACATACTAACGCATGCATTCGACAATACAGAGTATTCCGTTCCATTGATGCCTATTTTTTCTCCGGTCTGGATTTCTACCTTCAATTCATCTTCCTGATTAAGGGTCAAAGTAAACGAATTGGGCTGTTCATAAATTAATTGTTCGGTATCGTCACAACTAACCATAATTACCACTAATGCAGCAACGAGATATTTTATCAGTGTTTTCATACTGTTCCTTCTCCTTATGTTTAAGAGTTAATTATTAAGTTTAGCATCAAGTGTAAAGATATAGTTTTCGATATTCGTATAACCGTTGTTTGCTATCTTTGCAGCATCAGAGGGGTCATTCTTATCCAAGCCATATTTGTCTTCAAATTCATCAGGCATACCGTCATTGTCGCTATCCAAAGGTTTCTCCCCGTTTTGAATAGTACCTACACCTCCCAATGAAAACTGCTGTACATCTTGTTCATTCTGAATAATCGTTCCCTTTTTACCCAGTGAAGTCAGCTCATCAATCAGATATTGGTCCACTTCGTCACGAACCGGAAGACTGGCACCTACATTCTTTACAATCCAGTTATAGGCTTCTGTTGCAGATGTTTGCTGGCTAATAGCAGGATGTTTATCCGAAGGCGCACTCAGGAAAGTAGGTTCCCCTTTGCAATATTCGGCCCAGTTGGCTTGCGTCAGTTCAAAACCATTGAGCGAACCATCCTTATCATTATCATAATAATTTCCTTTATAATAAGCTCTAAAGTCGGCATTACCTCCCAGAAACGGCGGAGTAGGACTCATCGGAACTTTTTCCACCTTAATAGAGTTATCTTCTTGTCTTACATTCTGCCAGTTGTCCACAGGCCCTACAATGAAGTAGTTATCCTCAATAGTTGTTTCCGACTGACCGGACGAATCACCGCCCATATTATAAGCGGCACCACTTCCCCAGTTATAAACCACATTGTTTACAAACTGATTCAGACCTTTCACTTTCGGATTACGTGTTTTATTATCAGTATAAAGATTACGGAAAAGGGTAATGCCTGATTCTGTATCTGTTTGAATCAAACCACCGCAAGAATGATTTTGTAATCCCTGACCAAGAATTGAATTCTGAATGGTAATATTGCGTGGAAGTGTCCCTTTACTATCCCAGTTGATGGAGAAGTTTTCATCACGTCCCCCAAGTAACAGATAAATGATCGAAAATCATATTTTCACCATTTGCTATTCCGGCAGCGTCTTTTCCATCAGGCCCATTCGTTCCCCATACGGATACGCAAGTGACGACAAATCAGATTACTGGCTCCAGTAAACGAAACGCGGTTACCATAAAGGACTACACCATCTCCAGGAGCTGTTTGAGCTGCAATAGTCAGATTCTTGGAAAATACAAGTGCCTCTTTCAGGTTGATAATACCTGCAACATCGAATACAATTATCCGGTCGGGTTTACTTACTGCAGCACGCAATGAGCCTTCTTCTCCGTTGTCTTCCAAAGTAGTAACATGGTAAACGTCACCACCACGACCTCCTGTTGCCCCGGCTCCATAACCTTCAGCACCGGGAAAGGCCAAAACTTTACCATAATCAGGGAAAGGACCGTCGCTGCCTTTCTTTATAATAACTTCAATATCATTATCACTGCAACTCATTCCTAATGTTGCAATAAGGAGTAAAACCCCGGCATTCTTAAAGAAATTAAATAGAGTAGTTTTCATTTTTAGGTTGATTTATACAGGTAAACATTTTGTTGTTCGTTAAAAGCAATAAAAATTGCTGCCTCTGTCCGGAAGGAGCAAAGCCAATCTTTTAATAGTTGAAATAAATTACGAGAAAGATTGAAAAGATATAGCCTTAAATTCGTAAAGTCGATTACCTGTTGCAGGATAAACACCTCTGCGAATTTAAGGCTATAGACATTAAAAGTATGTCAAAGAGTGGTTATTCACCGCTTTGTAAGTAGCCTGGATGTTGTGTCAGGTTAGGATTGTCAATCATCGGATGTCCGGAAGACTTAGCAGCAAAAGGTAATAATTCACATTTGTTTTTCTCAAAACCATAATACAAGCCGTCACTACCGTCTGCAGCCTCAATCCAGTTCGGATAAGTACCACCATTTTCCGCAGAACCGGTCGGTTTCGTATAGATAATATTACCTATCTGCAAAGCATTATAACCATTGGTAAATCCTACTGCCTTACGTGCGTTACCATTATAAGTACTTGTATAGGCTTCGAACATATTGACGGGATACCATTTATCTCCATCGGCCATAGTTATACCATGTGCTTTCACAATGTCTGCCAATGTTTCCTGGAAAGCATCATACTCAGCAGAATTAGTAGGCACAGCTTTAACCAAAGCTATTTCATTAGCATCTGTCAGATCAATATAATCTAAGGCCAGGAATTTATCACCATAAGCCTGAGCATCTACCTGGAACTTATACAAACGATATACCGACACATCCGCATACTCATTTCTGCGATCAGAAAGATCTTTCATCGCCTGTTTACAAGTAGCCAACTCATCAGCCAGCCTGTTCATACGAGTTAAATCGCTACGTAATGTAAACTCACCAGCAAATTCCCATTTACGTTCCTGAACAATAGCGTCCTCAAATTCCTGTTGTCCAGTAGGTATTTCCATAGAGCCAATACCGGCACGTTCGCGAACTTCTTTCAAAGCATCTTTAGCGGCTTGAGTCGGTCCATTATTCAAATAGTTCTGAGTTTCAGCATACATAAGCAATACATCTGCATAGCGCATAACAGGAATATTCAAGTTACGTTGTGATGCTCCTGCCGGTTCTACACACCATGAAATACGGAACTTACCCGGCATGATACAAGAGTAAGTAGTACCGACATCTACCCATGTGTCGCCAGCGGCACCTTTATTCAGAAAATAAACACTATAAGATGTACAAGAAACATCACGGCGGGTATCGTTCTCATCAAATGACAAATAGTAGGTAGGCAACATGAACTGCATGGCCTTACGCGAACCATACGTACCACCTCGTGAACCCGGATGTGCATATACACCAAAATTAGAGTTAGTGGTAGTACCATATTGGGCAAGTTCCCAAATCATTTCACCACTGGTTGCGGAGAAATTACGTTGACAATAATTATACCATAGGTACTGAAAACCAGTCATATTATTTTGTGCTTTAACCAGAGAGTGTTCGCTACGATTGATAATTGCCTTACATGCATCATCAGCAATCTGATAAAACTCCTTTACCTTAGCATCATCACTACGCCGAGCCATCTGGAGAGTACTCGGATCATTGGTTTCGAAATTCCAACGCAATGAATATCCTCCTGCATAAAGAGCTACGCGAGCCAACAATGCATAAGCACCTTGTTTGGATAAACGTTCAGGAGTACCATAACCACTTTCGCTGTACCAAGGCAAGTATTCTACTGCCTGCTGAAGGTCAGCTACAATTTTATCGTAGATTCCATCCCGAGGTGAACGTTTAGGATAAAAGGTGTTTTCATCCGACGGATCCATCTCTTCCAAGGGTTGAAATATGGAAGGTACATCACCATATATACGGATAAGATTATGATAACAAAACGCACGAATAGCAAGCAATTCACCCATTAAAGCATTGCGTTTGCTCGTTTCCGGCATATTACTCAGTTGACTGATACCGATATTTGTAGATTCGATGATACGATATTGTTCCTTAAAAATAGTAGTGACCGTAGCCGGCATGGTCGGATCATACTTATAGTTACAAATCATATATTTCGAGTTATTTGTAGTACCATCTTCACTGGCATGCATCACTGTTTCTCCCATGCCCAATTGGTAAAACATTTCTGAGTGAATCAAGCCACGATAGCAACCTTGTACAAACATGTCAGCTTTATACTCGTTTTCAAAAACGAAGTCTGAATCTTCTGCCGTTAAATCTGGCATTTCAAGCCAGTCCTGGCAAGAAGATATTCCGAAAGAGAAAGATACTATGGCCAAAGCAATAAATGTCTTTTGTATGCCAGCCAATATGATTGATATTTTTTCATGATAAATCTTTATTTAGAATGTTAAGTTAAGACCAACAACATAACTTCTTGAACGAGGATAAGTAGAACTATCATAGCCCGGTGTACAAACCACGTTATCATTAGCTGACGATACTTCAGGGTCATAACCCGAATAACCGGTAATAGTAGCCAGATTGTTAGCGGTAAAATAGACGCGTGCATTAGATATCATTATCTTTTGCAACCACTTCTTAGGGAATGTATAGCCCAATGTCAGCTGTGCAATACGCAAATAAGAACCATCCTCTACATAATAAGAAGAAGGATAAGTAATATAACTTGAGTTGGTTGTATTCAAACTCCATTTACGCAGTGATTCATTAGGATTCAACTCTTTAAGACGTGCCAGCGTAGTGGCTTTCTTTCCTGTTGCAGGATCAACCAAACGATAATAATTATTGCCAAATTCAGCCGGAACATTCTGATAGAGAGCATAAGGACTCATACTGTGCTTTGTTGCATTATACACATCATTTCCAATAGAGAATTTCATGAATACACTCAAGTCAAAACCATAGAAAGAGAAAGTATTATTGAAACCTCCAATGCAATCAGGAGTACCGTTACCTATTTTCACATATTGTCTCGTAAACTGATCGCCAGCTTCATTGTCAGCTGCAAACTTTATATCACCAGGCTGGGGTGTTCCATCAAAAGGTTTCACAACACCATCACGCAAAATGAAAGAACCATCTTCTCCCTGAGTAAAATCATCAGTAGTATAAATGCCGTCATATACGTATCCATACATATCACCCAATGCTTCACCTACCACAGCATAATAGGTTAACGTACCCGAACGGTTACTACCAGCTGCAAACGTCTTATGATCTTCTACTCCTTCTAGAGCCAAAACTTTAGAACTGTTGAAAGCAAGATTCAGGTCAGTAGTCCAACGGAAGTTCTTCGTGTTGATGTTCACCGTATTAAGAGTGATTTCCCATCCACGGTTACGCATTTCACCAACATTCTGATACTGACTTGAGTAACCCGTTGAAGACGGAATAACACAATTCATCAACAAGTCACTGATTTGGTTATTATACCATTCAGCAGTCAAATTCACGCGACTGTTAAACAACGATATATCCAGACCAATATTCGTTGCATGTAAAGTCTCCCATTTCAAATCCTTATTACCCAATGTAGTACCTACAACATAAGCTGAATTATTCTCATTATTACCCATAGGGTAAGTGGTTTGTGAATAGTTAGTGGTATATTTACTACTACCAATAGCATTATTACCAGTCACACCATAACCAACACGAAGCTTTAAACTATTAACTACATTCATCAATTTACTGTTCTTCCAGAAATTTTCTTCTGAAATACACCATGCACCAGATACGGAAGGGAATACTCCCCACTTGTTTCCTTTGGCAAAATTAGTTGCTCCATCACCGCGAACTGTAGCTGTTAATAAATAACGTTCGTCAAATGTATAATTAAAACGTGCAAAAGCCGAAACAATACCACTGTTTTTATGGCTCGTTGATTGTTCCTTAACTGTTGCATCAGTAATATTATCCAGTCCATGATTTGGATAAGGGAACTTGATAAGTGTCATCTTATCACTCTCACTTTCTGAATAAGTAACTTCATGACCCATAAGAACATTTACCTTGTGTTTCTTGGCAAAAGTCTGGCTGTAATTCAAGGTATTGGTTACTTGCCATTTATATGACTCTGAATTACTGATACTACCGTTTATACCAGTATTACTGGGATCCATTATATAAGAAGTAGAATTCTCATCGGCAAAAGAAGTAGATTTACTATGCGACCATGTATAACTACCTGCTGTTCTCCAAGTAAAATGTTTCAGGAAGTCAAATTCCAGACCTGCATTTACCGTATATAATTTGGAACGTTTATTCGAAGTAGAAGCATCATTCTGTACAATCGGATTGGCAGTATCAAAAGAAGCATCAAATCCCGAGAAGTCCGGATAAGTCTGCGTATAGAGCAAATCATCACGGGTAAACATGCTTCCTCCATTAATAGGCTGAAGAAGTACATTCTTCATTCCGGAATAAGCGCCACCACCATCTGTCGAATTGCCTGAAAACATTGTGTTAAGATCAAAACGAACCCCTTTATAAAGTTCCGTATTAACCTTCGCACGGATTGAATTCTTCTTTATACCATGATTAGCAAGCAAACCTTCCTGATCACTATAATTATAACTCAACATCACCTGGGTCTTTTCAGTTCCAGTAGAAACATTGACATTATGATTTTGTGTCAGGGCTGAACCTCCAAATACTTCATCTTGCCAGTCGATGCCATAAGCATCTCCATATTGGCTATTGATACGTCCATAAACTCCTGAATAAAAATCACTGGCATCAATACCTTTTCCATTATCAAATACATTACTCCACACTGCTGTTTTACCTTGCAGTTCTGCCATCTCATATTGATACTTTACAAAATCCTCAGCATTAGACATCATATCCAGTTTTTTGGAAAGTTTGTCAAAAGAGAAGTAAGTATTATAAGTTATCTGTGTCTTTCCTTTCTTACCGGACTTTGTCGTAATTAACACAATACCGTTAGAACCACGTGAACCATAGATAGCAGTGGCCGATGCATCTTTCAAAATATCAATGCTTTCAATATCATTCACATCAATATTGGTCAAAGCATCACTCATTTCAAAACCATCTACAATATAAAGAGGTTCCGTGCTCTGAGTAATAGAAGTACCACCACGGACAGTGATATTAATACCAGCACCAGGTGCACCACTTTTTGTGACGATGTTCACACCTGCCGCCTTACCCTGCAAAGCCTGAGCAGCTGTTATTGCCGGAACAGCTGCTAACTCACTGCTTGAAACAGAAGAGGTAGACCCCGTCAAATCTTTGCGCTTCACCTTTGCATAACCAATAGCAACAACTTCTTCCAACATCACACTGGATTCTTTCAATGTAATGTCAAAATGCGTTTTGTTACCGATTATCACCGTATGGTTGTCATAACCGATAAAAGAGACTATCAACTCTTTGGCAGAAGCTGGCACAGAGAGTTTAAAGTTACCATCCATATCAGTAATTGTACCGACAGAACTATTACCTTTCACCGTAACAGAAGCACCGATTACCACGTCAATTGCATCCCTGACGGTACCGGTAATCGTTTTGTTCTGAGCTAAAATGCTTAGAGGACAGCTTATTAATATGAGCATTAATAAGCACAGATTTTTGTGTAAGATTCTCATAGATTATTAATATAATTGATTAATAAATAAATTCAAGCCTAACAAATTACACCATGACCGTTATCGGACACAGAACTTGTGTCAGCAAAAATAGAAACTCTTACGTCTATATAAAATGCGAATTTTGACCGAAACACTTTTGCTTTTGATTTTATTCATGAAAAGAAAAGCACTTCAGAAGCTAAATCAACAGATTCACAAAGGATTAATAATGATTTTGATCTAAGACTAAACGTTTTGATTTTACAATAAGTCCTCTTCTTCTACATTGGTTTCACGCCCAAAAGATCTATATTCCAAGGGGGTAAATCCAGTACGTTTTTTTGAAAAGAGAGAAGAAATGCTCGGTAGACTTATAATCGAGCATAAAAGATATTTCCTTGACAGACTGGGATGTACCTACTAACAACTGCTTTGCTTTACGGAGTTTCAATTCCTGAAAATATTTGGCAGGTGCATATCCCGTATAATCCTTAAAAACCTTGCGAAACCAGGAATAGCTAATATTCAGTTTCATAGCCAATTCTTCCGGATCAATATCTTTGAACACATTTTCATTCATAATGATTTTCGCTTGTTCAATCTTTTGATCAACATCACCGACCTCAAAAATCTTATTCTTAGAAATGGAAAGGATCATTCCTATCATATGCAACACAATACCAGAAAGATATTGCTGAGAAGAAATCTTATCAGCTTCAGCAATTTCCAATGCACGCGAGAAAAGAGTAACTAATTCTTCATTCAACCCCACCTCTAATACTTGATTATCTTTCGATAGAAAACCACCTTTCACCATATCATCTATGACCGGTCCTTCAAAACCAATGTAGTATTCATTCCATCCTGTCTGCTGGTATGGGTGGTATGTGTGCCACTGTCCGGGAAACAGCACCATGAGCCTTCCCTTACAAACTTGCTTCTCAGGAGTGGTCTCAGAGGTAAATAATCCTCGACCTTTAGTTATGTAAACCAGCTGATACTCACGTAAAACACGTCCTTTCTGCGCATTGAAAAAATAACCGGTAGGATGATCCTTCAACGGATAAGGAGAATTAGGCTGGATAGACTGAAAGCCCACAGTATTTACCCAAAGACCATATTTCTGGTCCATGTCATTTACAATCAAGTACTTAAATTCAACCCCTAAATCATTATAGTTCTTAGTCATAATACGTGTTTTTACAGGATAGGATAGGTAAGGGCAAAAATAGAAATTATTTGCGAATAAAAAATGTCCGCTCCGGGTTAATTCTAAAAATATACCGGAGCGGACTAATAAATACGAATAAAAAGAGAAAGAGTCTATTTCTTTACGACAATCTTATCATATTGTTGTTCGGCCTTGATTTCTGTATACTTAGGTGCATCTATCATCTCGATAAGTGCACGGAGTACAGGACCTTCACCCATAGGATCGTTCTCCTGGGTAGGACGGTTGTAATAGTATGCCACAGAAGGCATAATGCCGGTTCCTACACAAATAGAAGTTACATCACCATCATCTGAGATTTTTTTCATCATACCCTTCAAACCTTGTTCAGCCACATAGATAAAGTCCGGATGCAACCAACCCTCCTTCACACCACGGGCAATACCGAACACAAACATAGCGGTACCAGTGATTTCTTCATAAGAATCTTCCTTATCCAGCAATTGATGCCAAAGTCCGTTCTTACCTTGATAGCGTGCTACACCACTGGCTTGCTGACGGAAATTTTCAATAACCGCTTCACGCATCGGATGATCTTTCGGCATCATACTGAGCAAATCAGCTTGTGCCATAAACACCCAGCCATTGGCACGGCTCCAGTGAGCTACTCCATGTTCCTTGTTGTCTGTATGATAACAATGATAATAAATCTGCTTTTCAGGACACCAGAGATAGCGATTATAATTCAATACCTGATTAGCGGCATCATTGAAATACTTCTCATCACCGGTCAACTTACCCATACGTGCCAAAAAAGAAATTGCCATGAATGCATCGTCCGCCCAGATAGTATTAACGTGTGGCCAGATGCGGGCAATGGTACCATCAACCAGACGAGGTTCACCATAATTCAGATGTTCGGCAGTCTCATTAATGTAACCCAGAAATGAATCATTAGGATACTTCAACTGCAACTCTATCAAACTGGCTCCCATCGGTCCATTATCGTCCAGACGTTTGCCACGGAAGATCATGTGCCAACTCAATTTGCGGACAGCATTCCAACCATCCCGCTTAAAAGCTTCATCATATTGTTTACGGAAGAAATCAAGGTTACCTTCGTTGAATACGAAGTTCATATTCTTCAAAACATATTTCTCATACTTCTTATCACCGAGCTTATCACCCAGTTCCATCAAAGCCATATTTGTTACCCCATTGGTATAGTGCCAGTTATTATACTTGCAAGCAACCTTTACATCCATATCAAGAGGTAACTTCTTGACGGACTTATATATCTCACCAGTCTTCGTATTCTTGAACTCGTATGTAGTGCTGGCAAGAATGCGGTCTGCAATCTTTACGGCAGCTTCTCTTGCCGTCATCTTAGTTTGGGCGGTAAGGGTTGCCACTGCCAACAGCAGGGCGAGGGAAAAGAATGTTCGTTTCATGATATTTGTTTAAGTACTTGATTATCATTTAGGAAGATTAAATGCGCGAGTCATTTCCTGCATTTGCTCCTGACTCATACCATCAGGCTCAAAGCCCATGTTTTTGGCAGCAATATAAATCAAGGCAGATTTATTCAATACATCTAACTGATCGAAAGCAGACATAACATCCACATCTACAGCAAAAACACCATGTTTTTCCCACATAGCCACGTCATAATCTTCAAGTTGTTCAATAGTTGCTTCCGCCAGTTTCACGGAGCTTGGCAGTTCGTAAGGAATGATGCCTAAACCACGCGGACAGAAAGCCTTTGTTTCAGGAATCATACTCCAAAGTAAATTGGTAGCCACATCTTTCTCCAGGAATTTCTTGCAATGCGTCATAGCAATCAGTTCGATAGGATGGGTATGCAATGAAGCTTTATAGGGAGATCCTTTCTCAATCAAGCGATTGTGCACACTAAGATGGGCAGGAAGTTCGGAAGTAGGCATCACCGGATGATCGGCAATGATGACATAGCTGGCACAGTCATCCAGAATACGAATTACAGAACCGTGCTCCATCGGCCAACGGGCCAGATCACGCATGCGTTTATTGGTGCCTTTGCAATAGAAATAGCAATCTTTCAGATACGGAAGAGTAGCACCGATTTGTTTCACTTCGCTGATGGCAGGCAATGCTTTTATTTCATCGTCTACAAATTCAGTAATATTCAGGGTGATATTACCGCCATTACGTTCGGCCCACCCTTTTTGCCAGAGATATCCGGCAACCTCTGCCACTTGATTGACTGCATAAGTCAATGCCGGACGGTTTTCGAGAATTGATTTCATTATAATAAATTAAGTTACGGGTTACGAGCTACAAGCTACGAGTTGCTGCGCTATCATACCGAAAGGCACTTGTAACTCGTAACTCGTAGCTATATATACTATTACACTTGTGCCATTGCCACCACAATAATAGAAGATATCAGAACTACCAACCCCAGAATAAGAACCGCAATCGTAGTATTGCTGACACCTTTCCATTCCTTCAACAGAATTCCCCAGACATTGCTGAACGTCACGTTCAACGACATCAGGATACTCCAGGAGAAAGCAAGTAGTACAGGACTGTCTGTCAGGAAGCTCTTACCCATTTCAAGGCCGAAGAACTGAGAATACCACAATACGCCTGCAAGCGCACAGAACAACAGATTATTCGTCAGTACCGAACCTTTCACAGAAAGATATTCCTTACCCGTCTTATTCTTGATATTCTGCCAAATACAGTAAGCGGCATTCGTACAGAAACCTCCAAGAGTTACCAGGAAAATTACAGGTAATCCGGCATAGAGCGCTTCTACTCCACCAGCCAAAGCAGCCTTTTTATCGGTGTTCCCGCATCCAGACCGAGAGCGAAACAAGCGCTCATCACACCTGCCAACAGAGCCACAAGCAGCCCCTTTGTCAGAGCAAAATCCTTAACGGCAGCGCGTTTCTCCTCTTCCGTCATATTCTTGGAACGAAGACTACCGGCATATCCGATAATAGCAATACCTGCCAACGTGATACATACGCCGATGAGCAACATCAGTCCTTCACCATGAAGCAAGTCTTTTCCGACAAACAAAGCTGGGAAAAGTGTTCCGAAACCGGCGCACGTACCGAGGGCAATACTCTGTCCGAGTGCTACACCCAGATAGCGCATACTCAAACCGAATGTCAGTCCACCCACGCCCCACAGAACGCCGTAAACCATTGCAGGCAAAGCGCCTCCGGCCCCCCAAAGTTCAATCAGCGAACTTCCCGCCGGAATGGCAAGCAACGCACCTAACAATGGGAAAACAAGCCATGCAAAGATTCCCTGTACAAGCCAGAAACTCTCCCACGACCAGTTTTTCACCTTGTTAATGGGTACATACGAACTACTCTGTCCGAAGCTCCCGATAGCTATAATCAACAATCCTATCAGTGTATTCATGATAATAACGTTTAGTGATAAATGATGAGTGTTTAACACAAAGAACCGTACAAAGATACAGCTTTCTCCGCTAAACACTCGTCACTAACCATTAATCCCTCAATTACGTTTCGACGTAACGTCTGCTTCGTATTTCTGTATCTCAGTAATGAATTCCTCACCTACAGGTACACCGTTCTTCAGACAGAACATATCCCAAACAGCATTCCAAGGCAGAGATTTTCCTTCTTCGAGCAGAGCAAGGCGTTCAAACAGCTGATCGTTCGCCTCGTATTTACGCAATGTATCCAGCGGTTCCAACAGAGCTTGCAACACACACTTCTGTGTAGCACGGCTACCTACTACATACGCACCGATACGATTGATAGAAGCATCAAAATAGTCCAAACCGATATGCACGCGATCTAACGCATTACAACGTACGATTTCTTTGCAAAGATCCATCGTCTCATCATTCATTATCGTTACATGGTCAGAATCCCAACGTACCGGACGGCTCACGTGCAACATGATTTCCGGAATAAACAGTAACAATGAAGACAACTTGTCGGCAACGCTTTCTGTCGGATGGAAGTGACCTGTATCCAACGTAACAATCTTATTACGGCTCACACCATAACCGATATAGAAATCGTTGGAACCTACCGTATAACTCTCCAGACCGATACCGAATACCTTAGATTCCACACAGTCCTTCATATTCTTGTATTCCACCTCGAAGATACGATCCAAAGAATCCTTCAGTAACTCGCGATATAACATACGGTTTACAGTAATATCCTTACTTCCATCATGTACCCACAGGTTCATGATACAAGGATCGCCCTGGCGTTTACCCATTTCCTCGGCAATAGCACGGCAACGTTTTGTGTGCTCTACCCAGAAATCACGGATTCCTTTATCAGGATTAGCAAGTGAAAGATTACCACTCTTCGGATGAGAGAAGGAGGTAGAGTTGAAGTCCAGCTTCATATTGTTTTCGGCCGCCCATTGTATCCAGCTTTCAAAATGAGCCGGCTCCACCTGGTCGCGGTCAACGAACTTACCGCCGAAGTCACCATAGATTTCATGCAGATTCAAACGATGAGTTCCAGGAATATAGCTGGCTGCCTTCAAGACGTCTTGTCTCAATTCTTCCATATTGCGAGCTTTGCCGGGATAGTTTCCGGTAGCCTGGATACCTCCTGTCAGCGCACCCTGCGCTTCAAATCCGGCTACATCATCTGCCTGCCAACAGTGCAGGGGAGGGAAATCTTTTGCAAAGCATCCATTGCTTTTTCTACATCTACGCCAATAGCCGCATAACGTTCTTTTGCCAATTCATAGGCTCTCTGGATTAATTCTTCTTTCATGATGGTACTAGTTTTAATTATAAAGTTTTAAGTATTAAGTATTTTCTATTCAGGCGGTAAGGTAAATCAGGCTAACTGCAAGAAGTGCAGATAAGCAGCATTCCATACTTCCACATTTTCCGGGGTGAAGGTTTTCAACGGAATGGAACGGTTGATGAGCTGACGCATGGAAACAACGTCACTCGCCGCACCCGCTGTAAGGGCTTGTATCATGACATTACCGATTGCTGTCGCTTCTGACGGACCGGCCACTACTGGTATACCTACTGCATTGGCTGTCCACTGATTTAATAAATCATTACGGCTGCCTCCTCCGATAACATGCAGGGCCTCTACCGGACGGGGAGAAAGACCGCGCAGGTTCTCCAGCACCTGACGATAGCGCAGTGCCAGACTTTCGAAGATACACCGTACCACTTGCCCTCGGGTCTCCGGTATCGGCTGATGATGGTCAGCACAATAAGTACGGATTGCCTGTTCCATATTCATCGGATTGGCAAACAGAGCATCATCCGGATTTATCAGGCTACGGAACGGTTCACTGGCTTCCGCTTCGGCGATCAGTTCGGGATAAGAGATTTCTTCCCAATCGCAACGGCAGCGTTCCAGTAACCACATTCCACAAATATTCTTGAGTAAACGAATGGTTCCGGCAACACCGCCCTCATTCGTAAAATTTAAAGCTTCGGTTTCTTCATTAATAACCGGTGCATCCGTCTCTACCCCCATCAATGACCATGTGCCGCTACTCAGATAAGCAAAGTTACGATCCAATGCCGGCACAGCCGCCACAGCCGAAGCCGTATCATGCCCGGCAACAGCAATCACCGGAATTGCCCCCAACCCAGTGATCGTTTGTATTTCTTTAGTCAATACACCTACCTTTTCGCCCGGATAAACAAAACGGCCGAAATGCTCTTCCGTCAAACCGATTTCTTTTAACAATGCCGGTTCCAAACGACGCGTTTCAGCATTCACCAGTTGCGCAGTGGTGGCAATGGTATATTCTGTCACCATCTCCCCCGTCAATAAGTAACTAAGGGCGTCCGGCATGAAAAGTATTTTATTAGCTGCTTCCAGTGCACTATCTTTATTACGGCGTAAGGTATCTAATTGAAAAAGTGAATTGAAATTCATGACCTGAATACCTGTCCATCCATAAACTTGCTTACGGGGAACACGGGCGAAGAATGTCTCAGGAGCACCCATGGTATGCGGATCACGATAAGAATAGGGCTGGCGAAGCAATCCACCGTCTTTACCTACGCACACAAAATCCACTCCCCAAGTATCAATTCCGATAGAAGTTATCTGTACATCATCCATGTGGGCAGCTAGTTTCAAGCCTTCCAAAATGTGACGATACAATTCGTAAATATCCCAGTAGTAATGTCCACCGACTTCGATCAGATGGTTAGGAAAGCGGTTTACATCCTGCAATTCCAATCCCTGCGGAGTAAATGTTTCCCAAGATGGTACGGCCGCTGGTAGCTCCCAAATCGACCGCAAAAAAGCAATGTTTCATGATATTAAATATAATTTGACGATACAAAAATAGGGGAAACCTCCCCTATACTTTGTATTAGTTTTTGATTGAAAAGGTGCTGTTTCTGATATTCTTACCAGAGAGTACACAGAGATCAAATTACTCCTCCACTCCTTCACAATAACGGGTCACTATCTTTTCTCCTTCCGTATTACGAATATTCACATTCTTCATACTGATATTCTTACTATATATAAATTCAGCCCCCAATCTAGAAGTAATATCTATATCTTCCAACACAATACCATCAATCGGCATTTCAGGAATACCATTGAAGAATAAAGCACGGCGGGCTCCGGCGCAAACCAGGTTCTTCACATGAATATTCCGGAAACAAGGAGTTGTTTCATCCACAGGAAGAGGCTCTACTTTAGCCGGAACTTTTTCACCGCTCTCCAACACTTCAACGGCAGATTTTCCACCATAATAAAGATTGAAAGTAATCGGCTCCGTCGGGATATCCATCATGGCAATATTACGTATCCAGATATTCTCAACAACTCCTCCGCGCCCACGCTTGCTCTTAAAACGCAGTCCCACATCCGTTCCCAGGAACTGGCAATTGCTGACGGATACATTACGTACCCCGCCACTCATCTCACTACCAACCACAAAACCACCGTGGCCTTTGAATACTGTACAACCATCTACTACCACATTCTCACAAACACGTCCCCGGCGGCGACTGTCTTCGTCTTTGCCACTCTTCAGACAAATACCATCATCCCCCACATCAAAGGTAGAATTCACAATCAGCGCGTTTTTACAAGATTCCAAATCCAGCCCGTCACCGTTCTGCGCATAGCTCGGATTACGCACCTGCACATCTTCAACCAGCACATTCTCACACATCAGCGGATGCAGGTTCCATGCCGGAGAGTTCTGGAAAATCACCCCTTGCAACCACACATTCTTACACTCTATCAGGCTCACCATCACCGGACGAAGAAAATGACGGACACTTTGCCACTCTTCTTCCGTTTTCAGATTCTGGGGGACATTCATATTGCTGATAGTATCCCCTTTCAAAGTTTCAGGATAAGGGAACCAGTAGGTAGGACGTTTATATACCCCACCCCGGGCGATAGTCTGTTTCCATACACCTTCTGTTACTTTCTCCCGTTTCAGAGGACGCCAATAATGTCCGTTACCATCAATGGCACCTTCTCCCGTTATCGCTACATTTTCCAGATTGCGTCCGGAAACAGGCGATTGGCAACGCGGGTATCCAATCCTTCAAATACAGTCTCTACCAATGGATAGAGGTCTACATCAGGTGAAAAGAGGATAACAGCACCCTTTTCCAAGTGCAGGTCAATATTACTTTTCAGGACAATAGGACCTGTAAACCAAACACCGGCAGGAACAATCAAATGTCCGCCCCCCTTTTCCGCCAAGGCATCAATAGCCTTGGCAAAAGCCGCCGTACAAAGTTCTTCGCCATTACCCACTGCACCAAAGTCAGCAAGGTTCACCTTGCGATCGGGGAATTTCGGTGCTTCTACCCTTGGCATATCAAAAGGCAGGTCTTTATATACTGCTTCATACTTATACGTTGAAGATTGGCAAGCACTGAGCAACCACAGACACACGGCTGCAATCACATACAATTGTTTCGTCATTCTTAGTTCTTTTTTATTTATAATCAGATATTTATTTCTATTCTCCCAGATAGAAGGAAGGTACGGGCGCTTGCGGATATCCCATGCTGCGATGCGCCACATAGCTACGATAAAGCGGATCTTGCATCAGCGTTACGCGGCGGTCGCGAGCCGGAATATTGGTATGATAGATACGCAACTCTCCCGGCAAAGCAGTAATCAGTTCTTCACGCCAATCACCTTCCAGGTCAGCTATCATCAAGATATCACCTTCGATTCCTTCAGTCAACACTTCTCCCTGCCATTTCCAGATGCTTTGTTTGCGCCCACCTGAAGATGAAGAAGCTCCCCAGCGGTTATCATCTCCTTTAAAAGTCTCACGCAGCAGATCCGCATCCCACCATATCCAATTACGGCAACCGGGTACTTCCGCATTTGTAGTGTTTATTTTCTTGCCATCGGCAGTGAGCAGGTATTTATCCGTGCTGCCACCTTTACGGTCTTCACTGGCAAAACATTCCATACCGGGATGTGAAGAATCAAAATCGGCCACCATACCGTCACCTACATGATAGGTGGTCTGCCCGATTTTCCAGATCAATTTGCCGGTAGCTGCATCCACCACGGAAACACCGCGACCATCCTCTTTCTTCGGTTCACTCACCATAAACACCTGCATACCTTCCATATCAGGATGAAGTTTGCAGAGATAAGCCTTGTCACTATGCCCCAAGCCGGAAGACCAAAGTAACGTACCATTATCATCGAGCATACACGAGCCTAACAGAATCTCATCCCGTCCGTCACCGTCCACATCAGCCGTCACCATGCTGTGCGCACCCATACTGCGCACAATGGGATTTTCTTCATCCCCATCCCAGCGCCAGGCACGTTGCAGTTTTCCGTCTTTCAGCATCCAGGCATCTACCACCATCAGTTTGTAAGTGCCGCGGGCAGCCAATATATAAGGTGTCTTTCCATCCAGATAAGCAACCCCCATTTGGTTACGGTTCTGGCGAATCAGATTTCCATAGCGGTCGTTCCGTTCAGGCCAGTCCACGCGATCTATCTCTTTACCGGTCATGCCATCCAGCACGGAGAGGTATTCACTGCCACCACAAACACGACCTTTTTCATTCTTTACATAGTCATCAGCAGCAGTCTTGATAGCAACTTCAGCTTTCCCATCTCCATTGAAATCGTATACTATGAAAGGAGAATACCAGATTCCCGGTTCGATACCCGGTCCCATATCATAGGTCCAGAGGTAGCGTCCGTCACTCAGGTAAGCTGATATTTTATATGTCTTTCCGGTTGTATCTCCGGGCATACCGGGGTCAACATTCGTTTCGGGAGTACGGATGATATAGTCATAAATACCGTCACCGTTCAAATCCGCTAAAGCGATCTTCCCGGCTTTCACACCCTCTTTCAATGGAATAGAAGTATAAGGCTTCAATTCGGAAAGAATCACTTCCCGTTTCTCCGACAAGGCAGGTTTCTTTCCTCTCACCAGAGCTTCCACCCAATAAGACGCCTTTTCGGCAGGAGTGACATCCATAAAGTCACAAGTCTGTGTAAGCGGCTTTTTAGTCAGGCGACGCGCTTTACCGTCAGCTTCCCGATAGACATGAAATGCAGTACCGGGAGCATCCGATGCCAATAACCGCCAGCTGAGATAAATACCTTTGCCATCGCGGGCAGGGGTTACTGTCAGTCCACGGTTCAGATTCTCAGTCACCCGTTCCCGGGCAAAACCTTCCACTAAGGGTTTCGGTTCATGCCTCGGATCAAGTATTTCATAGTAGTAATGCCTCTCGCGAGGGTCCTGGGCATTCAGAGTACTCGCCAACCCAAGCAGGCAGAGCATAATTAGATTCGATTTCATTGATTATCGCTTTAGTTTGAGGATGTACCGGAATCACCACAGATTACACAGATTTACACAGATATAAATATGATTATTAATGATAAAAAAAAATAATCTGTGATAATCTGTGTAATCTGTGGTGCTTTCCTGTCTCCGAATTATAAAGTTCTTATTTCAAAGTCTGCATAGGAATCAAGTGTACAGGTCCCAGCAAACCGCTTGGAACCGGCTCCCATTTACCATAATTATCCTTTTTATAATGGATATTCACAATATTGGCATCCTTATAAATACGCCAGGGAACGTCGCGCCGATCCATATCAGCAATACGGTTAGCGGGCAGATTGGTTACTTCCACCTCCAATGTATTCACGCCCGGACGAAGATACTTACCTACCAGACAACGATAAGGAACTGCAATAAGCGTAGCTACCGCCTGTCCGTTGATGCGTACACGGGCACTCTCACGAACATCCCCGAGATCGAGCATCCACTCTTCGACATCGGCAGGATTCTTCAGTGTAAACGTAGTGGTATAGCAAGCAGCTCCCATCACATTCTTTGTACCTTCGGCAGGAATTTCCGTCCATGAACCAAGAGATACACTGTCCGGAGTGGCAGCAACCGCAGGGCTTGCCTCTACAAAGCGGAATCCCCATTTACCGGTAAAAGAATAAGTTACCGGAGACGTCTTCTTCACATCGTTCTGCACCACAGGCGTCCAGTATCCATATTCGGGTGCAGAAACTTCCTGGTCCGCGAACGTCTTCAGGATAACAGATTCACCGGATGCCAATTGCAGGAACACTTCCGTCCTGTCATTATTCTGGCGCAACCGTGCCTTACCCGAGGTTCCGTTCATTGGATTATAAAGCATTGCCGAACGTGCCTGCACAGCCAAAGGTATCCAGTTCTCGGTATCTTCTGTTTTCAAAGCAGAGATGAAGTAGTGGTGTCCTTCAGGATGCGAGCGGCGAATGCTGCTTAATCCGAAAGTTGTTTTCATCTCTTCGGGAACAGCAGCAGTGGCGGCCAGTGTACGAGCATAGTCTGTTCCAAAGAGAATATGTCCCTTTCCTTCCCGCTCCTTTATCTGTGCCAGCGCCTTATTGAACTCAGTACGGCGTCCTTCCAAAGTATTCAACCCCGGCACATCTTCCGGATATTGCTCCAGAAAGACAATCGTAGCACCTTCATCTGCCAGACGAAGCAGTTTCTCCAGTACATCGGCAGGCATCAGGCGGGCACCGGGAACTACCAGCGCTTTATAAGAGACACCACCGGAAGTCAATATCTTGCCGTCCTGACACATGGCATTACGGATGAAGTTATCAGAAATATAGTCCATATCATATCCCGCACTATAAATACGATGCACCGCCTCTATAAAACGGGGAGCACGCTTTGCCATCTTATGAATATCGAAAAGCAACAGACGCCCGTCCTGTTCATCCCACATATCGTATACAGGCAGATAAACCAGGAAGTCATTATCCGGTTGTCCCATTTGCAGGAAACTCTGGCAACGGGTGACATAATCGAAAAATGCAGGGGCATCCCGCCAAATATTATTCGTAGGACTCATATCAATGGAAGCATAGAACTTCCAACCCGGCCAGGCAGCCTCAGCGGGCGAGTAAGTGGTTCCATGAAAATACATGTGATTCACACCCGAGATAAACATCAGGTCCATATCGGGTTTGCACTGCGAAAGTGAAGTGCGGAAGTGCTCTGTCAGCCAAGTGAATGTTTCTGAAGTAGTGAACGGCTTTCCGGCAATATGTGCTGCCGAAGAAGCATATTTCAGCATGGAAAGATCAGAGTCGTTGGGACGCGTCAGCGCATCCTTACGCAATCCTCGGATACCGAAGTCGGACAGTCCGAACCCCTCACATTCGGGCACGTCGACCGTCGCATAAAGATCTATCAGATTACCGGGAGAACCGTGTGCCTGGTTACGGGTACGTGAACCATGTTTGTGCGCCCAGTCCGTCCACTGGCGGGTGAAGTTCTCCTGAAGCAGTTCGGCAAGAGTTTCGCGGTAATCGGAGATAATGCGACGGGTAGTCTCTGTCCGGTCTTTCGAAAGGAAATCCGGAAGAAAGTGTTCCAGTTTATAGCCACGACGGCGGGCAAACTGTTCAAAAAGGTCGTCCGTCCAGTCGGCACCGTAAACTTCATAAGAGTCATTGAAAAAATTATGCGGATACTCTGTTGGAGTTCCGGCAGAACCATCAGTCGCCTTTCCGGCAAAAGCCCGTTCAAACCGGTTCAGATAATTGGATACTGCTTTTGCCGAAAAATGGTTCATCACATATCCTTCACCACCGGGAGCTGCACGCTTCACTTTCTGAAATGTTTTACCTACGAAAGCGGCAATCAGCCGCCACTCCCCTTTCGGAGCCTTCCATACCAGCTTTCCGTTCTCTATCTTCGAAGTCAGGTCATAGCAACGCACAGCCTTTTGTTCTTTCGGAGTAGCACCGTCAGTCAGCACTCTGAAAGCCATCAGCTTACACAGTTTGGCATACGGACGTTGTTTTTCATCCGTCACTTCTATCTTTGCTTTCAGGCGTTCACCACCCTTCAGTGTATATTCTTCAATCAGCAATTTACAGGCAGCATCTTCTATACCCACTTCCGGGCCACCGAAAGGCCAGCCCGTACCTGTGTTCATATCAATCTTCATACCCAGGCGTGCAGCTTCACTTTCCGTATGGCGTAACATTTGCATCCACCCGGGAGTCAGGAACTGAATTTCGTTTGCATCATTACCCTGCACCCCATAGATAGGAGTAACTTCCATCGTGCCCATCCCGGCTTTGGAATATGCTTCCAGATTGCGGGTCAGGTTAGCCGCATCTACCGCACTCCCCATCCACCACCAGCGAGCACCCGGTTTAGCTTCCGTAGTTACTTCAGGCCACGCTATATTTTGTGCGGAAAGGGTTCCGGCACAGAAAGAAGCAAAGATTATTGCCAATAAATTCTTTTTCATGATATATACTATTTATTCAGCTCCAGACAGCCCATAATAAACGGTCCTGTTGCTTTTGCATCATTATCCCGCATCTTCTCACCGATATAATATTCGAAGCTGCCATCGCGATACGGATGTCCGCCCAAGCCGCCCACCTGGCAGCAACGTGTCAGTGTCAGCGTACCATCCTGGCGTTCTACCATCAGTTTACTTTTCAATCCCTTGAAAGCCTTCTCAGCCACAGCACGATATTTCGGGTCAATATACCCTTTATTCACAGCTTTTGCATAAGCATACATGAATTGCGTGGTTACAGATGCTTCCGGGAAGTTTCCTTTCCGTTTCGGCTGGTCGAGTACCTGATACCACAAACCATTTTTGTCCTGATAAGCGGGCAACACTTCAGCCAGTCCCTGTATCCAGCCAATCATCCGGGCACGTCCTTCGTGGTTTTCGGGAATGAAATCTAACGCATCCACCATTGCCATGAACCACCATCCGATACTCCGTCCCCAGAAGTTAGGCGAATGTCCTGTTTCCGGATCTGCCCAACGCTGGCTCTTGCTTTCATCCCAAGCATGATGATAAAGCCCGGTTTTGGCATCATACGTATGTTTCTGGCAAAGCGTAAACTGCTTTACCGCCTCATCAATCCATTCGGGTTTGTTGAACTCCGCACCATATTGTGCGAGGAAAGGAGATGCCATATATAAGCCATCCAGCCAAATCTGATGCTGATAGATCAGCTTATGCCAGTACGCGCCTTCCAGCGTGCGCGGATGGTTTTTCAGTTGCTTAACCAGGGCATCCATTGCTGTTTTGTATTTCTCTTTGCCTGTTTCACGGTACAGGTCGAACAACACCTTACCTGAATTTATATAATCGAGGTTGTATGTTTCCACATGATACAAATGGATTTCTCCTTTATCATTAATCAGCGAATCCGCCCATTGCTCCACATAGTCGAAATAACGGCGCTCTCCTGTCTTCTTCCACATCCGCAACATCGCACAGCAGCCTACACCCTGCGCATATCCAAAGAACAGACGCTTCCCATGATCCAACTGATAGGCTTTCGGAAAACGTACCATTTCCGAATCGGCAAACCAACGGGCATACGAATCCGGCTCCCACGTATCTGTACGGAAAGGAGTAGCCGGGAATCCGGCTTTATTATAAAGATTCACGCGGAAGAAATTGCAATATGCATAACGCACAGCTACCGGCACGGAAACCTGCGGAGCGGAAACTTCCAGTTTGCCTCCCTGATTAGGGCCGTAGCGGGATAAAAGCGGCGATCTTCACCGGCAACGATAAAACCTTTCACCGGTTTATTGTCCGGAGTCATCAGTCCGTCGTCAGCATAGTCAAAGCTCAATACAGCTTTATTCCCTTCCACCTTCATTGTCTTGAACAACGGGCCGGAATAAGTCACGTCCTTACCATATTGCTTTGCCAATGCCCAGGCAGCCAGACGTTCACCCGTCACTGTTTTATTGCGGGATGGATATCGAGCGAGTCGCCCGCATCAGTGATAACTGCCATACCCACATTCTTGAGTCCGCTTTGCCAGGTCCGGAGTTGAGCTTCGCGGATAGTGGCCGGCTGTCCGTAGTGCGGAGCTATCTGCACAAAGTAGAATGGCATATCCGGCTGTTTCCATTCCTTACGCCAACTGTTTATCATATTGGTGAATACCTGCTGGTATTTATCGGCACGGATAGAGTTTGACTCTCCCTGATACCAGATATTTCCTTTTATCGTATATCCCAGAATGGGATGTATCATACCATTCCACAATGTTGCGGGTACTTTACAATAGTTTTTCTGTTGCTTCACGCCTTCCAATGCAAAGTCTTTCAGCACATCGGCATAAAGCGGATTTTTCTTCATTACATCCAGCTTTGTCCATGACTCCGCATGTGTTCCGCCCCAGGTAGACTGAATCAACCCTACGGGCATCTTCAGCTCTTTATACAACTTACGTCCGAAGACAAAGCCCACAGCCGAAAAGTCATACAGGTTCTTCGGATTGCAAACCAACCATTCCCCCTCACAGTCGTCCAATTCACCCTCGTGCGCAAACTGGTGTTTCACATGGAACAGGCGGATTTCCGGATAATCGGCATCCTTCAGTTCTTCCGCTTCATTCAGCATTCCGGTATTCCACTTCACATCCGGATGACGCGATACGGGGAACTCCATATTACTCTGTCCCGTACAAAGCCAAACTTCACCTATTAATACATTATTAATGGTAATCTCATTTTCACCGCTCACCGTAACGGACTGGTTGGTTGTTGCCTTCGGTGTCTTCAGTTTCACGGTCCATTTACCATTGGCCGCAGCCTTGGCAGTCACAGGTTTATCCAGCCATGATGCTTTAACCGTTACTTTTTCTCCGGGCGCAGCTTTCCCCCACATTCACCTGTGTGTTTTGCTGCAATACCATGTTGTCTGAAAAAAATAGCAGGAAGTGTTACCTTTGCTTCTGCCGTGAGAGAAGCAATCAAAACGAATACAAGAAAAATAGAAAATCCAAGAAGCTTTTTCATGTGCCTTTAATAGTTTATAGATTCACATAGATTATTTTATAGAACATGCCAATACCTGACGGCACAAAAATAGGGGTTTCCACCGAAACCCCTTCTTTATATTTTGATAGTTTTCTTATTGCTTTTGTCGTTTCCATAAAAACAGAATTGGCATTATCTATCCCTTTATCTTCAGCCAGCCCCAAATCGTTTTCTTTCGGGAGATGTAAGTAAAGCAGCCCCATCAAGCAACAGGCACAGCGTAACTCTTTATTGGAAAGTTTATTAAGATTATCAACAATACCGGGTAAAGGGTAGTTCTCTTTAAAAAAGGAAAATACATCGGCTGAGTTTTCTAAGTCGGTTTTCATTTGGCAAGTGCAAGTAAAAGGTTCATCCATCGTGTTATAAGTTTTAAAGGTTGATGTCGCCCCTATACCTCTATAATAGAAGTGGCGTAAGAGCTATTAACATATTATTTAATTCAAAGGCTCTGGTAAACCCGCAAGCAAATAATAAGCAATAGCTCCACGCCAGAATGTATATAACAAAGTTATATGCAACTCAGACGTGGAGACCTTCACTTATTATCCGTGCTTTTAAAAATTTACCAGACTTTTTGAATTACGAATAATAAAATGATCTCCAAATCATAAACATATCCCTTCACCACTGAAGAAATATGCAACAAAGATACACAAAATATCGGAATAGATATCATAGGATACGGCAATTATCATTTAGCGCATTATGATAGAGAAAACGACTCCACCAACGTTTTAGAAATAATGTTCCCGACCGGAATAACGCAATCTAAGTATTGTAGAACGGTATGTTAAAGATACAAATGACTATTTATCCCATACAAAAACAACGCAAACAATAAATTTCTTCTATTGGAAAAATAGTTCTCTATTTCCTACATCCTACACCGGAGACTTTTTTCATTTGATTATCAGACAAATAGATGCGTGGAGAATGATGTAGAATGGTGTAGGCAAATTTCATCCTACACCCCAAAAACAGGCTTTCAAAGCACTTTTTCTATTACAACCAGCTAATAATCAGACTCTCAATACGTTTTTTACATACCTTACGCACATCCCCGTAAACACCTCTCTTTTACAAGAAAACAGAGGATATCTCTGCATTATTCTTCAAAAAACCTTCCTGATTCCTTTCATATCATAATATTAGGCGACGAAAAGAATTTGAAAATCCTGTTGCGGATCGACAAATCCCACAATAGAATATTTAGGAACAATAAGAAAAATGGAAAGAAGGTCCTATGAAAACCTAACTTAGCCTTATTGTTTTTGTTCCTTTGCCCGTAACAAAACTTCGTCCCACAGTTGCGAGCTCTATGTTTTCCAATTGAGGGCTGTCGGTCCCACAACTGCGGGCTGCACAGCCTTCAATTGAAAAAACGAGGTTTTACTTATAGCATAATGACATTAACATTAAGGCTTTAGGAGAAAAAGGAAGGAGCATATCAAGTTTTTCCTCTATCATTCAGCTTTCTATATAACGAGATAATGAAATCTAACTCCTGCAAAGCGCTCTTTCTTATTTGCTTTACGGTGCAGGATTCATCTCCGTGAAACTCTGTGTTACTCCGTGGCGAATTAATTCATAACTCAATAGATATTTATTATCTTTGCTACAGAATTTCTAAACAACGAATGCTCCTTTAATGAAAAAGTTCCAAATGATATTACAAGAAAGAGTCAAACTGCTGCTGTTTGTCTTGCTTTCTATTAGTTTGAACTCTTTCTCTACCAATACAAAATTCTACAACATCAGTGACACCTATGGCATTACATCAGGAGAAGCATTTTCCATCTGTAAAGACCAGTATGGTTTTATCTGGACCTCCACCAAAACAGGCATTTTAAGAGTGACTGAAGGCGACTGCCGCAATTATGAACTTCCCTGCCGAACCACAGATTTTGTATTCGTAAAGCTGACTTATAGCAATTCACAACTATTCTCCTACACCAATAACGGCCAGATATTCCATTATGACGAACCTACAGACCAGTTCTTCTTCCTGACAGACTTGCGGGAAGAAACCGATAATAGCCACATTACAATAGGAACCATCGTTGCCGATACAAGCAATGTACTTTGGATTGCTTCCTCGATCGGACTCTTTAAATATGAGAATAACATACTTACAAAAATCCCACAAACGGAAGAGGACATAAAGCATCTCACTTTTTATGACGACAATCACTTATTCTATATTACATCGGCAGGCATTTCACTACTGAATATTTCGACATCAGAAAGCCGGCTTCTTTACTCAAACATTACGGAAGATTTCTTTCAGGTACCCAGCCTGTACTATGATGACCAGCTAAAACGTCTATGGATTGGAACCGGATCGGCCGGGCTTTTCTACTATGACATCATCCGGAAATCTTTATCAGATATCCCTATCAGAAACTTTCCGAAGCAACCCATTCTTGCTATCAGAAAGGATGCCAAAAACACCCTTCTGATTGGTATTGACGGACAAGGTATCTGGAACATCAGCGAAAAAAGGAGATACAATTCTCCATATATATAAGGAGGACCTGAACAATCCTTTTTCACTCCGGGGGTGACGGAGTATATGATATTCTTTGCGACGGTTCAAAAACTGGATAGCCACATTCACCGGAAAGCTGTCTTTCTTTGAAAACAACAACTCCCAGATCACACCGGTCACTTACCAGATAAACAACCCAAACTCCTTAGGAAACAACTACGTCAACCAGATCATTGAAGATCACGAAGGGCATATATGGTTTGCTACAAACAATGGTGTAAGCCGCTGGGATGCAGCATCCAACAAGTGGAAGCATTATTACCAGAATAAATCGGAACAGGCAAAGGTATTCTTATCTCTATGTGAAGATAACCAGGGACATATCTGGGCAGGAAGTTATTCTTCCGGCATCTATCTATTGGATCGTGAAACCGGAAAAACGCTGAAACATTACTCCTCCAAGACCAACACTCCCGGCTTTACTGGCGATTTCATCTTTGACTTTTTCGTGGATAAAGAAGGAGACGTGTGGATAGGCGGCAACCAAAAGCTATCCTGCTATCTGATAAAAGAAGATCGTTTCCGTGAATATCCGGTTCAGCCCGTCAGCGCGTTTGCCGAACTTTCTCCGGGGAAACTGTTGCTTACAACCTCACGTGGTTTGTTGTTGCTGGATAAAAATCAGGGAACGGTGGAAACGTTAGTTGAAGGCAGTCTGACTCAGGACGTAGTAGTAACCGGCAATACAATATGGGTTGCCACTTGCAGAGACGGCCTGATAAGATATGACTATGACAAACAACAAACAGAGAGATTTACAACGGAATCCGGCCTGACGTCCAACTATGTGAACAGTATCTTATTTGACAGCGGTTTCTTATGGATTGGTACAGAACGAGGCTTATGCCGGCTCAATATCTTAAATAATACAATCCAACCCTACACATCGGTCTATTCCCTTTCAACCACGACTTTCTGCGTCAACTCCTGTACGCGGCTGAAGAATGGCAAGCTGATCTGGGGAACAAGCAACGGTGCAATCATGTTTGCGCCGGAACTGATTCAGGAAACCCCTCCACGAGGAAATATATTTTTCCAGAATATCACCGTAGCAGGCCGCTCCATACGCACAATTCCCGGTTTATTAAACAATACTCCCGTCAATCAACAGAAGAATCTTTCCTTAAACTACACTCAGAACAATTTCATGTTAGAGCTGCTTCCAATAGGGAATTCTTCAGGAAACATGAAATTCTCGTGGCTATTAGAGGGATTGGACGCAAACTGGAGCCGCCCTTCGGAACTTCACTTTATTAATTATACCAATCTTCCGGGTGGAAACTTCAAATTACACATCAGGATGTACGACAGTTCTCTATCGCAAATGATTGATGAACGCAGCCTGAACATACACGTCACGCCTCCTTTCTGGAAAACCTGGTGGTTTGCAGCTATCATCAGTCTATGCACCATCTGCTATATCATTTATGCTTTCAAAAGTTATTCGAACCGCTTGAAGCGGAAGAGTACCAATGACACGCTTATTGCCGATGCCGTCCAGGCACTCATGCAAGAAAAGAATGGCACAGGCAGAACCGGGCATCCGGGAAGAGCTGCCTGTGCCCCAGAGTAAGCCAAGTGATCCGTTCGTAAGCCGGGCAATTAGCATCATCAACGAAAACATTTCCAATAGCGAATTTGGAAAGGAAGAATTTGCCGCAGCCATGAATGTGAGTTCTTCACTTCTATATAAGAAAATAAAAACATTGACGGATCAATCGCCGTCTGACTTTATCAAGACCGTACGGATGAATCATGCTCTCAAACTTCTGCAATCCGGTCAATATACTGTAACCGAAGTTAGCGAACTTTCCGGTTTTTCAAGCCTTAGCATTTTCAGCCGCGCCTTCAAAAGCTATTTCGGCAAAACACCAACCGAAATCTAAGAAAAGTCTCAAAAATAAGGCCGGAGACCATTATGCAGGCCTTTTTTATCTGAAATGCAAAATGAAATATCTAAAATGAAAAGTCCTTTCCCTATCTCCTCCCCTAACTTTGCAGGCAGAACTTTTAAAATATCAGAATAATGAAAAACATGTATCATACCAATCATTCCAAAGTATTATTTCTGCTACTCTCCCTATTATCCATTCTATTGGCAGCATGTAGGGAAAAAGAGAATAAGGTCAAAACAATTTGTAATCCGGTAAACCTAAGTTATCGTTTTTCACTCGACTCTCCGTCCTGGCGTGAGGCAGCAGACCCCAGTATGATAAAATACAAAGGAGAATATTATCTTTTCCTTTCTAAATCCGGCGGTTATTTCCATTCAACAGATCTTGTTCATTGGGATTTAATAACCACTGACAGTCTTCCCATCGAGAAGTATGCTCCCACCGTTATGGAAATGGACGGAGAGATCTACTTCACGGCCTCCGTAGCCACCAACAAAATCTATAAAAGCGCTGATCCCAAATCAGGCAAATGGGAGTTGGTAACCGATCAGTTTCCTTATATCCTGGCAGACCCGATGTTGTTTTACGATTCAGATACTGACAAAGTATATCTATACTATGGTTCCGGTGCAGCCACTCCCATGATGGGAATGGAATTGGATAAAAAACATTTATGCCCAAAGGGGAAGCCATTCCCTTATTTTACAGCAATGCTGAAAAATACGGTTGGGAAGTATCCGGAGACTATAATACCAATTACAAGCACACTTGCTGGCTTGAAGGCGCATGGATGAACCAATACAAAGGGAAGTATTACCTGCAATATGCAGTACCCGGTACCGAATTCAAAAGTTACAGCAACGGAGTTTACGTATCGGAAAATCCATTGGGCCCATTCACTTTACTCAAACATAATCCTTTCTCTTATAAACCCGAAGGTTTTGTCAACGGAACCGGACATGGCAGCACATTTCAGGATTTATATGGAAACTACTGGAATATCGGTACTTCCACAATCTCACGAAGGCACATGTTCGAAAGAAGGATTTCCCTATATCCAACCTTCTTTGACAAAGATGGGGATGTTTATGCATACACAGCATGGGGGACTATCCTATGATTGTTCCTGATAAAAAAATATCTTCTCCACAAGATTTATTCCCGGGATGGATGCTCCTGTCTTATAAAAAAGAAGGTAGAAGCGTCATCTACATTGGAAGGATATCCTACAGAGAATGCCTGAATGAAGATATCAGAACATGGTGGAGCGCAAAAACCGCAGACAAAGGAGAGTTTATGACTGTTGATTTAGACCGGAACTCTAAAGTCTATGCCATTCAGGTCAACTTTGCCGACCAGGATGCTACCGCATTGGGAAAATCGGATTCCATATATTACCAATACCGGATAGAAGAATCCCAAGATGGGATTACATGGAATCTGTTAGTTGACAAATCAGAGAACAAAGTTGATGCTCCCAATGACTACATCCAATTGGACAAACCGGCAGACACCAGGTATATCCGTATCACCAATATCTATTTCCCTTCCGGCAAGTTTTCCATCTCCGGCTTAAGAGTGTTCGGGAAAGTGGATAAACCGGTTCCGGCAACTGCCCAATTCACGGAATTAACCAGAAACAACGATAACCGCAGAACCGTAAATCTGAGTTGGAGTAAAGTCAACGATGCTACCGGATACAATATCCGGTTCGGTACACAGAAAAACAAATTATACCATAATTATCTGGTATATGAAGACAACAAGGTATCCATTAACATATTGAACACTGACCAGACTTATTATTTCGCAATAGACAGTTTCAATGAAGCGGGTGTCACTATCGGAAAAGAAATCAAAACCATTCAATAAAATTCATACATTAATATCCACAATAAATATTTGTATTAAAAACAACTATCAACAATAACGATTATGATGAAAAACAAGATTTTAGCCCTATATCTGGGGTTCCTTCCACTTTTGGCAACGGCTCAAAATCCGATTATTCAAACCAAATATACAGCCGATCCTGCTCCAATGGTGCATAACGATACATTATTCCTTTATGTGGGATGCGATGAAAAGGATGCTCCTTCCAACGCATACCTGATGAGAGAATACCGCCTGTATACCACTACCGACATGGTGAATTGGACGGACTGTGGAGCACCGCTGAAAACAAGTGATTTCAAATGGTCAGCCGGAGATGCCAGCGCTGCACAATGCATAGAGCGGGATGGCAAGTTTTATTGGTATATATCCTCACAAAACAGATTCAGTCCGGGTTCATCCATCGGTGTAGCCGTTGCAGATACTCCTTATGGTCCCTTCGGAGATGCATTGGGCCAGGCATTAGTAACCAACGACATGACTACAGCCGCCAAACACTCCTGGGATGACCTTGACCCTACGGTCTTTATCGACAGTAATAAACAAGCATATCTCTATTGGGGAAACGGGGCTTGTTATCAGGCCAAACTGAATAAAGATATGATATCCCTGGACGGCTCAATCACAGCACTCGACATCAAAGACCAGACCGCCTTTGTGGGAAGGTTCACAGAGGCGCCCTGGGTATATAAGCGTAACAACCTGTATTATATGATTTATGCCGCCGAATTCCCGGAATCCATACATTATTCAACCGCCCGGACCGCAGAAGGTCCCTGGAAAGCCCGGGGAGTCGTAATGCCATTGGAAAAAGGAAGTAATACCAACCATCCCGGAATAATTGATTTTAAAGGTAACTCCTACTTCTTCTATCATAATGATGCGCTGCCCGGTGGGCACAGTTATTGCAGATCGGTATGTGTGGAACAGTTCACATACAACCCCGACGGAACCATACCGCAAATGCACATGACTAATGAAGGTATAAAGAAAGGAACAGGTACACTCAATCCATACAAACGAACTGAAGCGGAAACTATAGCATGGGCACAAGGCGTTACATCTGCCACCGATAAAGAAAAAGGTGTATATATAACCGCTATTCATAATACCGATTACATCAAGGTGCGTGATGTGAACTTCGGACAGAAAGGTGCTTCGCAATTCACCGCTTCCGCATCCAGCAGATATCATGGAGGAGAAATAGAACTAAGAATCGACTCACCCGAAGGTGAAGTGATCGGCACCTTAAACATTCCCTATACCGGAGAATGGGATAATTGGGAACAACACTCTACCCATGTGAAGCCGGTCAAAGGAGTTCATGACCTATACCTTATATTTAAAGGTAAAACTCCCCACGAGCTTTTCAACTTCGATTATTGGATGTTCTCCGAAAAGTCCTCAAATTAATTAATTTATTCTATTTATTATGACCATGAAGCATATATTCTCTATCATC
>VOFD01000129.1_pt1 | contig 40000 bp, 49 predicted proteins | sample 5384101 | NCBI WGS metagenome assembly VOFD01 (sample SAMN12384723, study PRJNA508395) | human gut metagenome | isolation source: healthy gut C | host: Homo sapiens
TCGGTGGCCGCTTCGTTCAGTTACCGGCATTGCCGTTACGGTGACGGATGGACAAGGCAATCCGGTGTCTGATGCTTGTGTGGGTTCTATAATTATGCGGGTTCTATACCGTGGCCGGAAGCAGAGCGATGCGGAAAAAGCACGTCCTTGACGACCGGCAAAAGGTGACATGTAGCACGGTATGGGCCTCATAAAGACAGGAAAGTTCGGCTATGCCAAACTGTCTTTTTCGGCAAGGACCATGAACTGACAATGAAGATGGACAAGACTGCGGCGACGGCCATGCCGTAGACTTCGAACTTGTGCCGCCCCGGAAAGTGCGGAGTTGCCGGAGGTTACGCGTGCTGCGAACGACCGCCGCATGGCTCATGAAGATTCCCGCCATGCTTACGGCTACGTTTATGACGGATGAGATTTCGGCACGCCACTTTGCCCGTCAGTACACCAAGCTCGATTGAGGATGCCGTTGCCCGGATTCTGGTAGCTCGAGACCGGCATCGTTAAATATTCAAAGTCGAAAATAAATATACCTTGGAGTAAAAAGAGCGGTTTTGGGGAGTGAAATGAACACTGCATACAATATCAAAAAAAAATAATACAATAAATTTCAGCAACGGCAATGCCATATATTGACAATAAGGTGCAGAAACATTATAATTTATTGTGTAAAAGAATTATAATGAATAGGAGCAAAAGTGCGGTTTTCGGGAGTGAAATTATCTTTGCAAATAAAAAGCAATCAAACGATTGCCTTTTATTTTTCAGGCATCAGAGCCAACCGAAAAGCCATTGAAATAATTGTCCAAACACTTTTTGCTCCCCTTTATTCTATTGTATGGGATTACAATAGCAAACAAAAAAGGCAATATAAATACAGTCTGGAGCAAGATACTCTATTTTGAGAGTAAGAGGGTGAAAATATGTTTGCGGCTTTGTGTGATGACGATAAATACATAATCGAAGAGCTAAAAAAAGCTGCTTTTGACATATCAAAGGAAAATCGTATAATTATTGATATTGATGAATTTGAAAGCGGTGAAAAGCTTTTTGGATTCCGAGAATAATTACGATATAATCGTGCTTGATTTTCAGCTTGGCAGTACGGACGGACTGACTGTTGCAAAGGAACTCAGAAAACGCAATGTGCTTTCCTGCATAATTTTTCTGACATCTTATCCCCACTTTATGATTGATGCGTTTGAAGTGAACACATTCAGATTTCTTTTGAAACCGATTGACAAATCAAAATTTTTCAAGGCAATTGACGACTATGTAAAAATTGTAGATGCAGATTATCCGATAACTCTTATTCAAAATAAGGAATTGAAAAAATTAACTCAAATGAAATCTGCTTTATTGAGGCAGACGGAAAGTACTCAAACATTCATTTAAACACCAAGGTCATGCACTGTTCAAAAAACTCTTTCGGGAGTTACAAATCTTCTCCCAAAGTATTGTTTTGTAAGAACCCATCGTTCTTTTTGTGGTAAATCTTCACTACGTAAAATCATACTCATCAGATACGGTGTATCTGAGTAACGGCGAATCTGCTTATCTCAGTAAAAATTATCAAAAATCCTTTAGGACATCATATATGAATTTTCTTGAAAAAAAATTATGTGAGGTTATAATTTATGCTATTTTACAGCTATGCGGAGCTTGTAGTGGGACTGATTGCAGTTTTTTACTTTACTTCAAAAATTTTTGTAATTACAAAATACAAGCTGTACTTTATTCTGTCACTGCTCGTTGTTATCATTACGGCAAGCATTTCTATGTTCATAGACGAAGGACAAAAAAACGGAGTTTTACTGTTTCTGCACTTTGTGGCATTGACATTTATGCCTGTAACATTAGGATACAGTAAAAAAATGATGTTGATACTGTCATCGCTATTCTTTTCGGGGCTGACTTTTTTCATTTTTGAAATTTTTCAGTTGTTGTGTTCCATTCTGAAATTAGATTTAACTTCTCAAAAATCTGCTGTTTTCAGTCTTATTTCTAATTTGATTGTTTTCGGAATGTTTATAATCCTGTCAAGTCCGCTGAAAATCAAAACAAAGCTTGTGGTTGAGTCAATTACCAAACCTACAATAATTATGATATTGATTTTTCTGTATCTCGGCGGAAGTATGGCAACTTTCGGCACATACTACATAATTCCGTCATCTGATTACAGAACGATTGTGCTCAAAATTCTAACCTTGATTGTGTCGATTGTATTCTCGTTTTCAATACCGATTCTTTTGTACAATCAGAAAAAAGAGCCGATATATGCATGAAAACGATATCTACGAAAGACAGCTTAACGCACAGATTAATTATTACAAGAGCATTACGACTTCGGGATATGAACTGAGAAAAATCAGGCATGATTATAACGATCTTTCTATCGGATTAAAATCGCTTATCAACAGTCGGAAATATGATGAGGTTCTTCCTCTCCTGCAAAAATATGACAGCGAGATTATAAGCTCATTTCAGATTTTGTACAACACGGGCAATGATCTGACCGATGCAATTTTAAGCGATAAGCAGAAAAATGCAGATGAAAATATTAAAATCACTTTTGAGGGTTCGCTTGCAAATGTGCCTGCCGACAACCTTGAAATCTGCGTTTTGTTTAACAATATGATTGACATTGCGTTTGAAAATGTAAAGGAATTTTGCGGAAACGGAAAACAAATTATCGCCTTAAAAGCAGAAACAAGGGCCGGATTTCTCTTTTGCTGCATAAGCTTTCCGATTGAAAATGAAATAAAAAAGGCACAGAACAATGTTCTGTACCACAGCTTTGCGTATAAAACTTTGAAAAATCTTGCCGAAAAAAACGGCGGTAAAATTGAAACAAGCCTGTCGGATGACAGACTTGCAATAACCACGGGTTGGGTAATTAATAATTTTAGTTAATTCTTTTCGGGAATTTTTGAATAAGCTTTTTAACATCAGTCTTTTCAATTTTGAGAAGGCTGATTTTTTGTCTATGCCGCCCGCATAACCCGTAAGGTTTCCGTTTGTCCCGACAACACGGTGACACGGCACGATTATCGAAATCGGATTGTGACCCACAGCACCACCGACCGCCTGTGCAGACATCTTGGCAACGCCACGCTGTTTTGCCAAAATTTTTGCAATTTCGCCGTAGGTCATAACTGAGCCGTAGGGAATTGTCAGGAGAATATCCCACACAGCCTTGCGAAATTCTGAGCCGTTAAGCGAAAGTTTGGGCGTAAAATCAGGTTCGTTGCCCGAAAAATATATGTCAAGCCACTTTTTTGTCTGTTCAAAAACAGGCAGGGTTTTATCCTCAGTTTCACCTTTTACGGTTGACGCAAAGTACTTTTGTCCATCAAACCACAAACCGCAAAGGCTCTCACCGTCAGATGCCATAGTTATATTGCCAATCGGAGAATTGTAATAATCGTTAAAAACATAATCTCACCCCACCTAATTGTACCGTTAAAGGCAGTTTTTGGCAAAGAAAAAATCGACACGAAAATCGTGCCGACTTTGGTTACAGATTCATTTCTGAAAGTTCTTTTGCGGTTGCATCAACAAGTTTTTCACACTTTTTTGTGTTTTCGCTGACCATTCCGCCAACGCTGAAAAGCCCGCCTGTGATTGAATCCAATGCCGCATTTTTGGCTACATTGTCCATACCCGCCTGAGTGGACTTTTTGAATTGAGAATTTCTGCGTTTCCTTGCCGAAACCGTTATTCATAATCCACACCTGATTCTGACTGTCGAGAGCGGGAAATGTTATTACGGTAGCCATTCCATGCTTTGTAAGTGACGGAGTTCCTGCCGTAAACTCTTTGTCTTTGATTGCATCAAAAAGCTCTCAATCGTATAAGAATTTTGTGTCTTAATGTTTTTGGTTTTAACTCCGAATGCCATAGTAACTTCCTTTCAGATTAGTTAGCACCCCAGACATTTCCGTTTTTGTCCGTAAATTTGCCTGTAAGAACCATAATAAAATCAACAAGCCAACCGATACCGAAAACACCGCAAGTTAAAAGCCAGATGATACCTGTTCCGATTTTGCCTGTCATAAATCTGTGAACACCGAGTTCACCGAGAAAAAATGTGATTAGTACCGCCGCTGTTTTGCTCATTTGTAAGCACTCCTTTAAATTTATTTGTTGAGTACACTATACAGAATAAAAATTATAAATGCAACAATTTGGCAGTAATGTCAGTTTTTCGGCAAGAAAGTCATAAAATCACAAAGGACATTGCCAAATGACAATGCCCTCTGCGAATGAGTTAAAATGAATAAACCTGTTATCTGTTTTGAATTGCAATTTTTCTGTAGGTATCGAACTTAACCCACTTTGCAAAGAAATCCGCATCGTTGATGCTTTTAAGATTTGAATACTCGGAAAGAAACTGCTGAATTTTTTTTCGTTGCTGTCGGCAAGAACCTCAAAGCCTCTGCCGTTTACAACAGGAACACCGCCGTAGCTGTACTCCGATGTCGGAACGATATCGGTAATCTTGCGGTCACGAACCTTTACGGCAACGCTGTCACGAAGAACTATAATATCAAAGCTGTCTGGATACTTATAGCTTTCGCCCTCAACAGGGATTGTGTCCCCTTTGTATAGGTTTCCTTAACAGGCTGATATTTGAGAACATTAAGACTTGAAGTATCGTAGAAAAAACTCTTCAAAGATGTCACCTCTTGCCTCAAGTGAACCGAGTACGAATGACGCCTTTTTTGCATCATCGGCTTTTTCTTCAACCGAATCAACAACACCGCAGGCTGATGTCATATTTGACACACGGTCAATCAAAATAAGCTCGCCGAGTGTTTTATGCTTTGAGAAAAGGTCAACCGCAATCGGCTCTGCAAGCAGAATTGTGCAGACTGCGATTCCGTTCTTTGTGAGTGAATCGGCAGGAATATGCTCGCCTGTGTTCACATCAACAGCATACTTGATTTCGGAAACGATACCCGAAATAGTCTTTTTGTGCCGAGCTTTACAAGGTAATCCTTGCCGGCTGTAAGCTGTTCGTCATCCATCCAGAGAATTGACGCTGTAAGCTCCTGATAAGACGCAAGATTTGTGTCCTTTGTAATTACACAGCCACGGGATACATCAACTTCCTTGTCAAGTGTGATTGTCACGGGCTGTCCCTTGAAAGCAGTTTTAACATCCTTATTTGTCATAAGAATCTGCTTTACATGAGCCTTTTCATTGCTCGGGAGTGTTACGATTTCATCGCCTATGCTGATACTGCCCGACTCAATCTGTCCCTGAAAGCCTCTGAATGTGTGGTCGGGACGGCAAACTCGCTGAACAGGAAGATAGAATCCTTCTTCCTCCTCCGAGGAATCAACATCAACAGTTTCGAGATACTGAAGCAGAGGAACACCGTTGTACCACGGAATGTTTTCGGACTTTACGGTAACATTGTCACCCTCTGTTGCGGAAAGCGGAATGATGTAGATATCGTCAAGTAAAAGCTCGTTTTTAAGTTCTTCAATCTGCTTTACGATTTCGTCAAAGCGTGACTTGCTGTACTTTACCAAATCCATCTTATTAACGGCAAAGACAAAATGTCTTATACCCATAAGCTTACAGATTCTTGCGTGCCGTCTTGTCTGAACAAGAACGCCCTGTGATGCGTCAATGAGGATAACTGCGAGGTCTGCAAAAGATGCGCCTACAGCCATGTTTCTTGTATATTCCTCGTGACCTGGTGTGTCGGCAACGATAAAACTGCGGTTGTCGGTTGTGAAGTAGCGATAAGCAACATCAATTGTGATGCCCTGCTCACGCTCAGCCATAAGACCGTCAAGCAAAAGCGAATAGTCAATGTCACCGCTGCGACTGCCGACCTTACTGTCAAGCTCAAGAGCCTTTTCCTGATCGGCATAAATAAGCTTTGCGTCATAAAGTATGTGACCTATGAGTGTTGATTTACCGTCATCAACACTGCCGCAGGTAATAAATTTAAGTAAACCTTTCATCAGAAGTAACCCTCCCTTTTTCTGCGTTCCATACTGCCCTGTGCCTCGTTGTCAATTACTCTGGAGGTACGCTCCGAAGAAACGGAGCTGAGGGTTTCGTCAATAATTTCATCAAGAGTTGTTGCAGTTGACTCTATGCCGCCTGTAAGAGGATAACAGCCGAGTGTTCTGAAACGAACCGATTTCAATTCGGGTACTTCGCCCTCTTTGAGCGGAAAACGATCGTCATCAACCATAATAATGTTACCGTCACGGTAAACAACAGGTCTTTTTTGCCGCAAAGTAAAGCGGAACGATGTCAATTTTTTCTCTCTGAATGTACTGCCATATGTCCTTTTCTGTCCAGTTGGAAATCGGGAACACACGAATGCTTTTCGCCCTTATTGATTTTTGTGTTGTAAAGCTTCCACATCTCGGGGCGCTGGTTCTTAGGATCCCATGCCTGTGCTGTATTTCTGAAAGAGAAAATTCTCTCCTTAGCTCTTGACTTCTCCTCGTCTCTTCTGCCGCCGCCAAATGCTGCAGTAAAGCCGTATTTGTTAAGTGCCTGCTTAAGAGCCTGTGTTTTCATAATATCTGTGTAAGCCGCACCGTGATCAAACGGGTTGATGCCTTTTTAACACCTTCTTCATTGGTGTAAACGAGCATTTCAATTCCAAGCTTTTTCGCTGTCTCATCCCTGAACTTAATCATTTCCTTGAACTTCCATGTTGTGTCAATGTGGAGGAACGGGAACGGCGGTTTTTCGGGATAAAACGCCTTCATTGCAAGGTGGAGCATAACCGAGCTGTCCTTGCCTATTGAGTAGAGCATAACAGGCTTTTCGCACTCTGCCGCAACTTCTCTGATTATGTATATAGCTTCTGCTTCAAGCTCATCTAAATGTGAAAGCTGACTCATACCTTATCTCCTTTTCACGGAAATACTTACAAAGTGTTTCCTTAGTATTTGTTTGATTCTTTTTGATTTATATCAATCTTAATGACCTCGCCATGCGGTTTTTCAATTAACCACGAGAGGATATCTCCGTTCTTTTCGGTGTGAACCTTACTGCCCATACCGCCGATATCTGAACCGAGGAAAAAGCTGATTGCATATGCGGGACATTCTTTTTATGCAGGAGGTGCAGCCCCAGCAATCCTTGGGATATTTGATGTAAGCTTTGCCGTTTTCGTCGGTCTTGATAAGACTTCCGGGGCAGACATTGCGACACTTTTTGCAGCCTATGCACTTGGACTTGTCAATTACTATGCTCATACTTTTCACCTCCCGTTACAAGGTCACGAATAATAATTTTTATCTCGCCGTTTTCAAGACGGGAATTAACATACTTGTTAAAATTCCTGTCATCCTTTTCGGGATAGTCAAGGTTTTTCGGCAAAGCTGTGCCAGCGTGTTTCCTTTCTCGCTCTGAGGTGAGCAATTACGCTTTTGCAGACCGTAAGCCTTTCTTTAAGCTCGCAGATATACATAAGCTCCTGAAAATCTTCTGCGTAGAGGTCATCTGTGAGCGTTTCAAGCTGTCTGATTTTGCAGTCGGCAATGTCAAGCTGTTTTTCGTTGAAACGGTAGTTTGTTTTTATACCGCCTGCGTAGCTGTCCATAACCGTCTGCATTGCCTCTTCAAGCTGTTCCGTGGTGTAGAGTGAATGGCGGTCTGTGAGATATTTCTCTGTTTCTATGAGGTGATAATTTGTATCTTCATTGCTGATTTTCTCAAAGCTTTCTTTGCTGTCAATATACTTAACTGCCGAAAGCCCTGCAATTTCACCCTCTGCAAGAGCGCCCGTAACATACTTCTGCGGACAACCGCCTGCAACATCACCGCCTGCAAAAAGTCCTTCAATTGTGGTTGCACGGTCTGTGTCAACCCAGTAACCGCTTGCCGTGTGACCGCCTACGATATACGGCTCTGTTCCCTCAATTTCAACATTCTGCCGTGAAGGATTTCTTCCGCTTTCAATCCACTTGATTGTCTGCGAAGGTGCCATATTGAGATAGGCTTTTAAAAGTGATTCGTCCTGCTCGGCTGTGATTCCCTCTGTTCTGAGGTAGCAGGGACCTCTGCCCTCCTGATTTTCATTTACCGTACCGTAAACTCTTTCGGAAGTTGTAAGTCCGTACTTTGTTTCATAAACCTCGCCGAGTGAATTAATCTGCTTTGCGCCTACACCCTGTGCAAGTGTTCCCGTAGGAGCGATTGTGTCCTTGCATCTGAGTGCGATAAAACGCATTTCAAAGGTTGTCATCTCTGCACCGGCTCTGATTCCCATTGCGTAGCCTGCACCTGTATTAAAGGGCGGATACCACATCTTATGGCGGGAAAATCCGGGGTTGTTCGGCTTGTAAAGTCCTGCCGCACCGCCTGTGGCAATTATGACAGCCTTTGCTTCGATTGTGTAGAAAATTCCGCTTTCAATGCCGAATCCGAATGCACCGTTGATTTTGTTGTCCTTTACCGAGTAATCAAAAATATTGACACGGTTGAGAACGGTTACATTCTTTGCCTTTTCGACTGCGTCCGCAAGAATCGGCTTTATGTTTTCACCGTTGATTTTAAGGTTTCGGTTGCCTCGTGTAACATACTTTCCGTTCTCGTCCTTTAAAATTACAAGACCGAGTTTTTCAAGCCTGTCGGTTACTTCGTTGAGCTTTTCGGACATGGTAAGGAGCAAATCCTCTCTGACAATCCCGTCGGCGTCCTTTTTAGCGTAGTCAACATAGTCCTGCGGTTTTCTGCCCTCAACAATGTATGCGTTAAGAGCATTTACACCTGCGGCAAGACAACCGCTTCTTTTTGATGTGTGCTTTTTCACAGATAAGAACCTTTTTGTCCGAATTTTCGGAAATGGTCAGAGCCGCATAACAGCCTGCCGTTCCGCCGCCTATAATGAGGACATCGGTGCTTATTTTTTCTGTTTTCAAAGGATTTCACTCCCTTGCCGTTATTGTTTTTCGTCAAGATATTTTTCTGCCGAAATCACACAGTTTGCACCGTCCGACACGGCTGTAACAACCTGACGAAGTGCTTTTGTTCTGATGTCACCGCCTGCAAAAATACCGTCTGCGGAGGTTTTTCCGCTTTCATCGGCAATAATGTAACCGTACTTGTCGGTTTTGACAAGATTTGCAAGAGGTTTTGTATCGGGAACACTTCCGACTGCAACGAAAACACCGTTGCAATCAAGCTGTTTTTCTTCTCCGTTTTGTAAAAAGTGTGACCGAAGTCACCTTTGTATCTCCGTTAATTTCAGATACCGTTGCATTTGTAAGAACTTCAATATCTTCCGTGGCAAACACCCTGTTCTGCAAGGCTCTGCCTGCTCTGAAAAAATCCCTTCTGTGAACGAGATAAACCTTTTTGCAGAATCTTGAAAGCAGAAGTGCGTCACCCAAAGGAGTGTCACCGCCGCCTGTTACCACGGTAATTTTATCCTTATAGAAAGCCGCATCACACACCGCACAATAAGAAACTCCGTTACCCGAAAATTCCTTTTCGCCTTTTACACCAAGCTTTCTGCGCTGTGTTCCTGCCGCATAGATTACGGTTTTTGTTTCAAGACTTTCACCGCCGTCAATGTTTACGGAGAAGTTACCGTTAACTCTTTCAACCTCGGTAACCTCTCCCTCAACAAATTCAGCACCGAGTTTTTCGGTGTGAGTTCTGAACTTTTCTCCGAGGTCAAAGCCTGTTTCACCGTAAAGTCCGGGGTAATTATCTACTCTCTCGCTCTCGGCAATCTGTCCCGTACCCATAAATTCTTTTTTTCAACCACAACCGCTTTAAGATTTTCACGCTGTGCATAAATTGCGGCTGAAAGTCCTGCGGGGCCGCTGCCGATAATCACGATATCGTACATAATCTCCCTCCTTTACTCTATAATAAGCTCTTCCTTTTCTGCCGTATCTCCCGTAATTTTGAATGAATTGAGAACGGGGTTTTCTCTGTCCATAAGCGAAAGAATCACATAGCTTGCCTTGCTGTCAAAGGCAAGTCTTTTGTCCTCTTCAGACGGTCTTGACGGCGATTCAGGATGTGAATGCCAGTTGCCGAGAGGAACAAATCCGTTCTTTCTCATATCTTTGATTGCCTCAAGCTGTTCCTTTGGAGCAAGCGAAAAATGTTCGTTTGAGTGGTCGATATTTGTAAGGAGATAAACCTTTTTAATCTCCTTGTCACCGCCCTCAACCGTTCCTGCAATAAGACCGCAAGCCTCATCGGGAAGCTCCTTTACAGCGTGAGCAAGTATTTTTTCAAAGTCACCTTTTGTAAGTTTTATCATAAATGAACACCGTCACATTCTGCCTGTTCGTAGTCGATAAGCTCTGTGATTGTCGGATTGTCACCGCAGACTGCGCAATTGTGTGTGTCACTCGGAAGTTTTACCTTGCGAAATTCCATTTTGAGTGCGTCATATGTAAGAAGATAGCCCGTGAGCAACTCGCCCTGACCGATGATGTACTTGATTGCTTCCATTGCCTGCAGGCTGCCGATTACACCGCCCATTGCACCGATAACACCTGCCTGCTTACAGGTTGGAACTGCGTCCTTTGGCGGAGGGTTCTTGAATACACAACGGTAACAAGGACCTTCACCCGGCACATAGGTCATAAGCTGACCTTTAAATCTGATAATTCCGGCGTGTGAGAAAGGCTTTTTAGCCATTACACAGGCATCGTTGATAAGGAACTTTGCCGGAAAGTTATCCGTACCGTCAATGATGAAGTCATACTTCTTTACAAGGTCAAGTATGTTTTCGCTTGTAACAAATGTGTGGTATGTCTTTACGGTAACATCGGGGTTGATAGCCTCCATTGTTTCCTTTGCCGACTCAACCTTCGGCTTGCCGATATCCTGTGTTGAGTGGATAATCTGTCTTTGAAGATTTGAGAGGTCAACCTCGTCTGCATCTGCAATTCCTATTGTACCTACACCTGCGGCGGCAAGATACATTGCGGCAGGAGCGCCGAGTCCGCCTGCACCGATAATGAGAACCTTTGCGTTAAGGAGCTTTTTTCTGTCCCTTTGCGCCGACCTCTTTAAGAATAATGTGTCTTGAATATCTTTCAAGCTGTTCGTTTGAAAATGCCATTACTGACCGCCTCCCATAAAGTAAAGGAACTCTACAACATCGCCGTCCTTTAAGGTTGTTTCTTCAAATGTACCGCTCTTAACAAATTCGTCATTGATTGTAACGGTTACATACTCGGGTGTTTCAACATTCTCGTCAATAATGAGCTGTGCTACCGTAAGATTGTCTGCAACTTCCTTTTTGTTTCCTGCAACTGTGATTGTCATAACGATTACTCCTTAATAAGTTTTTCTGTCACTTCGATTATTTCTGATTTTTTGACCGCACCTCTGAGCCTTTCTTTCTCTTCACCGTTTTTGAAGAAAACGAGTGTGGGTGCCGCCTGTACTTCATATTCCGATGCAAGCTCGGAATCAAAATTAACATTTATCTTTGCAATTTTCAGCTTGCCCTCATACTCTTTTTCAAGTTCAAAGAGTACGGGTGAAAGTCTTTTGCAAGGGATACAGCTGTCGGAATAAAAATCCGCAAGTACGAGTGTATCGGCTGAAAGAACTTCGCTCTGAAAATTGTCTTTGCTTACTCTCTGCGGCATTTAATCACCAACCTTTTCAACAATCAGGTCATATGTGCTGTCCTCGTTGTCAATGAGCTTGAGAATTTTGTGTCCCTCTTCCTTGATACTTCTCGGAACATTCTGAACAGGCTCGCCGTCATTCATTTTGATTGAAAGGATCTGACCTTCGTCAAGTTCTTCAAGGGCAACCTTTGCCTTTACAAAAGTTGTCGGGCATACCACATCGGTAATATCTACTGTATCGTCAATTACAAAATCAGCCATTGTAAACCTCCAAAATTCTCTGTTCAAATTTTTCTCTGCCTACTCTGTCGATTGTAAACTTAAATCGTTCGCTTGGCTTTGCGTTTTCTTCAAAGAAGTTAACAGCCGCATCGCAGATTTTCAAAAGTTTTCTTTATTTTCAATGAATGGAATGATTGTTTCGCCCTTGTTGATTGAGTTGCCGAAAAGTCCGCCGAATGAAACAATGTAGCCGTGAATTGTGTCCCACGCATCTGTCGGGCAAGCCTTGAAGCATCTGCCGCAGTAGTTACACTCTGAATTGTCAACGGAAATTTTCCCGTCCTCAAGAGTGATTGCACCCCTTACGGCAGGCCTTTACACAGACTCCGCAGCCGATACAAGCGTCCTCTTTCCATGAAACCTTGATTCCGCCCTTGATACCGACATCGTTTTCCTCAGCTTTAAGACAGTTGTTCTGACAGCCTGTTATGCCGAACTTGAACTTGTGCGGAAGTTCCTTTGCAAAATATCTGTCATCAAGCTCCTTTGCAAGAGCGTATGTATCAATACAACCGCTGGGACAGATTGCCTCACCCTGACAGGCTGTAATTGTTCTTACTCTCGGACCGCAAACGCCCGGCTCAACATCGCCCTCGGCAAGTGCGTCCTTAACTGCCTCAACATCATCAAGCTTTACAAAAGGAATTTCAACACTTTGTCTTGATGTGAGGTGAACATAACCGTCACCGTAGTTTTCCGAAACCTCGGCAATTTTCGCAAGCTGTTTAGCTGTGAGGTTGCCGCCTACAACTCTGAGCCTGAGTGAAAAATTATTTTTCTGTTTTTGACGCATAAAGCCGCCCTTTTTAAGCGTAGCATAATCAACTGCCATTTCTCTTACTCCTCCGATTCATTCACATTTATACTGTCTACAGCCTGTTTGAAGTCAGACTTTAAATCCTCAATATCCTCAATGCCGACGCTGATTCTTATTGTATCATCAAACACGCCTGCGTTTCTTTTTTTGTTCTTCTGTTCCGTGAGCGTAAATTGTGCTTGACGGATGAATTACAAGTGTTCTTGTGCCGCCTATATTTGTTGCATTTGTTGCATACTTCAAATTGTTGATAAGCTTAAACGCTCTTTCTTTACTTCCTGCCCTGATTGTGAGGATTGCACCGCCTTTTCCCTTCAACAGCTTTTGACAAAGACTGTAATATGGAGAAGCTTCAAGAGCCGGATAGTTGACTTCGATTCCGTTTTGTGTTTCAAAGAACTTTGCAAGCTCAATAGCGTTGTAACAAAGACGCTCCATACGAAGTCCGAGCGTTTCAAGTCCGACAGAGTTCATAAAAGCATTAAACGGTGCAAGGCAACAGCCTATGTTTCGCCAGATACCGTTTCTCAGCTTTGCAACATATGCAAGCCGACCGAATTTTTTGTACTCTGCAAGACCTTTGTATCTTTCCGTATTCCATTCAAAATTGCCGCTGTCAACGATTATTCCGCTGATTGAATTTCCGCCGCCGTTAATGTACTTTGACGAGGAATGAACAACGATGTCCGCACCGTGTTCAAACGGCTGAATAAGATACGGAGTTGCCGTTGTGCTGTCGATAATGAGCGGAACACCGTGTGAATGAACAAGCTCTGATACAGCGTCAAGATCGGCAATTTCAAGTCCGGGATTGCCGATAAGCTCGGCAAAGACTGCTTTTGTTTTTTCGTTTATGAGCGGTTCAATCTCCTCGGCTGTCACCTTGTTGACATATCGTGTAACAATTCCGAAAGGCTCAAGATCTCCAAACAAATCAATTGTTCCGCCAAAAAGACCTGCGCTTGCTATTACCTCGTCACCTGATTCAAGAATGTTCAGGAGTGCCATCGTAACGGCTGCCATACCTGACGAACACGCAACCGCACCGACACCGTTTTCAATGGAAGCAATTCTGTTCTCAAAAGATGTTACCGTGGGATTGCCTATTCGAGAGTAGGCGTAGCCGGGAGCTCTGTTGTTGAACACCTTTTCAAGCTGTTCGGCAGAGCTGTGCGAAAATGCACTGACCTGATATATGGGAGTTAAGGTTGAGCCAAAAACCTTTTCACCGTTAAACCCCTTGTGAAGTAATGCGGTGTTAAACTCCATAATATCACCAACCCCTTAATTTCATACAACCAACCCTTTTGTGTAAGACCGTCGTAAGAATTTGTCTGACGGCTTCGATTGATATAGGTAGATTATACTCCATTAATCATAGTATTTCAATAGGTTTAATAAGATTTTACCTGTTGCACAATTTTTCTTTAAAATTTGCCGTAATTCCATTATTTCCTACAATGCATATTTGTTTAGTAGGTATTGATTTTTAAATTAAAAACTGTTACCATTATTATATACTCTTTCAGCAAACAAAACGCACGGAAAGGAGATGCTAAAATTGAAGATTTCAACAAAGGTGGAATTCGGAATCATCGCTGTTATTGACATTGCGTCACACTCACTAAACGGCAATGCGGTAACAACTCCCGAAATTGCCAAACGGCAAAATATATCTAAAAAGTATCTTGAACAGATTCTCTCATCACTCAGCTCGGCAGGACTTGTGCGAGGTCAGAAGGGTTCAAACGGCGGTTATGTTATTGCAAAAACCTTAAAGAGATTACATTCAAGGATATCATAAACGCACTTGACGCAAATGTTCTGAGCAATGTTTATTTTAACACTCGGGGCGATGATGATGTTATGATAAGACTTATCGACAACAGTCTTTGGTCGAAGATGTCGTCATATCTTCAGGAATATGCCGAAAGCATTACACTTGCACAGCTTTGCGATGAGTATATCAAAAACAATGAAATTGAACACAACATTCCGATGTACTACATCTGATAGATTACAAACAAAAAGCCACCGATTTTTATGTCGGTGGCTTTTCTTGTTTTTATCGGATTTTATTTAAAGCTTTCAATAACCTGACAGGTTTTTTCAATGTCATCTTCCGTGTGTGCAAATGAAACAAACATCGCCTCAAACTGTGACGGTGCGGCCTAGATTCCGTTTTCAAGCAGATGATTGTAATACTCGGCATATCTCTTTGTGTCGGCTGTTGTTGCCGTATCATAGTCAACAACCTTTTTGTCGGTAAAAAATGCCGTCATAATCGAACCCACACGGTTCACATTAAGTCCTGCGTTCTTCATTGCATTTCCAATCTTTGCAGACTTGCGTTCAAGCTCGGGATATATCGAATCTTTATTTTTTTCAAGAATTTTAAGCGTTGCAATGCCTGCACTTACCGCTACCGGATTTCCCGAAAGTGTGCCTGCCTGATAAACAGAACCGAGAGGAGCAACACACTCCATAATCTCTTTTCGTCCTCCGTAAACCGCAAGCGGCATTCCGCCGCCGACAATTTTTCCGAGGGTTGTAAGGTCGGGTTTTACTCCGTAAAGCTTTTGAGCACCGCCGAGTGAAAGTCTGAAACCTGTGATTACTTCGTCAAAGATAAGAAGCGAACCGTGCTTTTCAGTGATTTCACGCAAGAATTTTAAAAATCCTTTTTTGGGCGGAACAACACCCATATTTGCGGCACAAGGCTCAACAATTACACAGGCAATTTCATCACCGCAGTTATCAAAAAGCTGTTGCACGGATTCTTCATCGTTATACTTTGCAAGGAGAGTTGTGTCTGTGTAGCCTTTCGGCACACCTGCGCTGTTCGGAATTGAGTTTGTCAGAAGTCCCGAACCGCCCTTTACAAGCAAGCCGTCGGAATGGCCGTGGTAACAGCCCTCGAATTTTACGATTTTATCCCTTTTTTGTAAAGCCTCTTGCGGCACGGATTGCGCTCATAACCGCCTCTGTGCCTGAATTTACAAGTCGGAGCATTTCAATTGACGGCATATTTTCGCGGATAAGCTCGGCAAGTTCAATTTCTCCGCTGTGGCACGCACCGAATGTAAGTCCGTTCTGACAGGCAGAAGTCACGGCCTTGATAACATCGGGCTGTTTGTGACCGAGGATATTCGGTCCCCATGAGCAGATATAGTCGATAAACTCGTTTCCGTCAACATCATAAATTTTTGAACCCTCTGCACGGTCGATAAAAAGCGGAGTTCTTCCGACCGAACGGCACGCACGGACAGGGCTGTTCACACCGCCGGGCATAAAGTCAAGCGCCTGTGCGTATAGCTTTTCGCTTTGAGTTGTATTCATAAAAGCACTTCCCTATTTGTAAAATTCGTCAATCCATTTTGCAACATCAAGTGCGTGGTATGTGATTATGATATCCGCACCCGCCCTCTTGATTGCAATCATATTTTCGCACACAATTTTCTTTTCGTCAATCCAGCCTTTTTCGGCAGCCGCCTTGACCATTGCATATTCACCGCTTACATTATAGGCAACAAGCGGAAGGTCAAAGCGTTCGCTTGCGGCTTTTACGATATCGAGATATGCAAGTGCAGGCTTGACCATAACCATATCCGCACCCTCGTCAATATCGTCTGCAATTTCACGCAGAGCCTCTTTGCCGTTTGCGTAATCCATCTGATAGCTTTTTCTGTCGCCAAATTCGGGGGCAGATTCTGCGGCGTCACGGAACGGCGAATAGTAGCCTGAGGCAAATTTTGCACTGTATGACATAATCGGAGTGTTGATAAGTCCGTTTTCGTCAAGTGCTTTCTGATTGCAGACACTCTGCCGTCCATCATATCCGACGGAGCGATGATATCCGCACCTGCTTTTGCAAGGCTAACAGCCATTTTAGAGAGGAGCGGAAGTGTTTCGTCATTGAGAATTTCGTGACCGCAAACAACACCGCAATGACCGTGACTTGTGTATTCACAAAGGCAGACATCGGCAATAATAAGGAGTGAAGGATAATTTTTCTTTATGTATCTGATTGCGTTCTGAGTTACACCGTTATCGTCATAGGCTGATGTTGCAAGCTCGTCTTTATGCTTTGGAATTCCGAAAATAAGAAGTCCTGCAATGCCGCTGTTTTCAATTTCTTTAAGAATCTCGTCTGCTCTGTCAAGCGAATATTGGTAGACATTCGGCATTGAATCAACAGGCTTTTTAATATTTTCACCCTCTGCAATGAAAATCGGGTAAATCAAATCGCCCTTGTCAATTCTTGTTTCACGAACAAGACTGCGAATTTGTTCGCCTGCTCTTAATCTTCTGAATCTTCTCATATATTTATCCTTCTTTCAAAGTTACTTCCTTGATTATAGTTTCTAAAATTCCGTCTGTGTCCTTCGTTTTTGCAATCTTGAACGAATTTACGCCGTGACTTTCAAGTGCCTCGGCGGTAATTTCACCTATGCAGACAACGGAAGTTCTGTCGGAAATAGTTGCTCCGCCGTCAAAAAATGTGTTCACACCCGACGCACTCGCAAAAGTAATAAAATCGGTATCAACAACGGAATTGTCCTGTTTTTTCTCAAGCTGAATGTCATAGGTTTTGACATCGTCAAAATCAATGTTGTTATCAGCCAAAATCCGAGTGAGTTCGGGCGAACCGTTTTCGGCACGCAGAATCAATACTTTTTCGCCGCTTTTCACCGTTTTTGCAAGCAAAATTCCAAGTTCACGGGTTGTGTAGACATTCGGAATACAGTCGGCAAAAATTCCGTACTTTTTCAAGTACAGCCGCTGTTCCCGAACCGATCACCGCAAACTTAATATTTGCAAAACTGCGGATATCCTTTTTCAGCTTACGCAGTCGGCTCATAAAAATTTCTGCACCGTTCATACTTGTAAGCACCACATAATCGTAGCCGTCAATGCCGTTTATTGCATTGTCAAAAACTTCGTTGTCATGATATTCAATCACCTTTAAAAGGTCGTGTCTTTTGACCTCCGCACCAGAAAGCGTGAGCATTTTGCCGAGCTTGTCGGAGAGCTTTCTCGTACCCGTAACAGTAACCGAAACATTTTTCAAAGGTCTTGTAATTGTGGGGGCAAAGTCAAATTTTGCGGTTTCGCCAACCACTATAACGGCAGGCGGAACAACCTCTGCGGATTTAACATTTTCGCAGATTGTCGAGAGAGTTCCCCTCACGGTCTGATTTTTTGCACAAGCACCGTTTGAAACAACGGCAACGGGAGTATCCTCCGATTTACCGTTCTGAATAAGATTTTCCACAATGTCGGGGAGGTTTCTCAAGCCCATAAGAAAGACAAGCGTTCCGTCGGTTTCGGCACACTTCTTTATATTTTCGGGCAGGGTGTCCTGTGCCGTATGTCCCGTGATTATATGAACACTTCGGCTCAGATTTCTGTGTGTAACAGGGATTCCCGCAAGTTCGGGAACGGCAATCGAGGAAGAAATTCCGGGTACAATGTCAAACGGAATATCTGCACTTTTGAGGGTTTCAATCTCCTCTCCGCCTCTGCCGAACACGAACGGATCGCCGCCTTTAAGACGGACAACCGTTTTGCCCCTCTCGCCTTTTCAACAAGGATTTCGTTAATATTTTCCTGTTTTTCGCTGTGTCTGCCCGAACGCTTTCCAACGCAGATTTTTTCAGCCGTTTCGGGTGCAAAACCGAGCAATGACACATCTATAAGGCTGTCGTAAACAAGCACATCGCAATGTCTGATATACTCCGCACCACGCATTGTTATCAGGTCAAAATCGCCGCATCCCGCACCGACAATATACACTCTTCCGTTACTCAATTTCGCTCACCAGCCTTTTTGCAAGTTTGATTCTGTTTGAAATTTCATCTGTTCCGCTGACTGTTTTTTTGCAGTCGGCAGACAGAGAAAGCGTTATCCTGTCGTTTTCAACCCTTGAAATTGCACCGACGGGAGTTGAACAATCGGCATTGAGGCTGTGTAGAACCTGTCTTTCGGTTTCAAACGAAAGCATTGTATTTTTGTCGCTGATTTCAGCGAGCATTTTGGAAACCTCGCTGTTTTTTCTGCTTTCAATCGCAACTATTCCCTGACACGGTGCAGGGAGAAATTCATCGGCATCAAACGGAGTTACCGTGTAATCCTCACCATTGCAAAGGTCAAGTCTTTCAAGTCCTGCCTTTGCAAGCACAAGAGCATCGTACTCACCGTTCAACAGCTTTTTAAGTCTGGTGTCAACATTGCCCCTTATATCCTTGAATTTTGCATTAGGATAGATTTTCTCCGCAAAAAGCTTTCGCCTTAAACTGCCTGTTCCGATGACAAAGCCGTCCTTAATTTCAAAATTGTTGCGTGTGACAAACACATCGCCATAGCTGCCCCTTGGCAACACGGCGGAAATCTCAAGTCCGTCTGCAATTTTTGTCGGCAAGTCCTTTGCACTGTGAACGGCAACATCTGTTTCTCCGCTCAAAAGTGACATTTCAAGCTCCTTGATGAACACACCCTTTCCGCCCAAAGCTGTAAGCGGTTTGTCAAGGGTTTTGTCGCCTGTTGTCGAAATGTAAACCGTTTCAATTTTAACATTCGGAAAACGGTTTTTCAGCGTTTTTATTAACATTTCGGTTTGTGCAAGGGCAAGCCTGCTTTTTCTTGTTCCGATTTTTATCGTCATTGTTCGTATTCCTCAATCAAATTTTCAACAGTTTTTTCATCGGGTTCAAGTCCCGAAAGGCAAAGCGAAAGAAGCTGTTCAAAAATCTTCCTTCTGTCATCTTCCTTTTCAACCTTCTCCTTAATTATCGGGCGATATTTCCACAAAACCTCGGTTGTGTTTTCGTTCATACTTTCAAGGATTCCCACAAAAAGCTCTTTAAGATATTTTGCGTAAATCGGACTTTTGCCCGATGTTGTAATTCCTGCCGTTATGCCGTTTTTGCTTGCAATTGCAGGAAAAATAAATCCGCATTTTTTTCCTTATCGTCAACTGTGTTGACAAGAATATTTTTCTCGTTGCAAAGCTGAAAAATTCTGCCGTTTTGCGTTTCATCATCGGTTGCGCTGATAACGCAAAACGCACCGTCAAGGTCACTGTCACAAAATCTGCGGTCAATGATTTTCACATTCAAAGCCTTGATTTCATCGCAGATTTTCGGGGCAACAACGGTTATGTCCGGCGAGAACGGAGCCAGCTTTTCAATCTTTCTGAGTGCAACCGTACCGCCGCCGACTACGAGTATTTTTTGTTTTCAATGTCAATATAAAATGGGAAGTATGCCATTAGTTATTCTCTCCGCACTTTCTGTAGATTTCAAGAATTCTTGCAAATTCTTCTGCCGAAACATCGGATTTCAGCTTATAAATGAATTTTTCCGAAAAATCTGACGGCATTGCGTTTTTCACAGACTGCATACACGGCAAAAATTCGTGAAAGGCAAGGTCTTTTTTGAGAACTTCAATTTCCTCAAAAATTATTTCTTTTGCACTTTCAACGCTGTCGAGTTTGAGAGCATTGTTCTCGTTTGCAAGCTGTTTTATGCAGTCAATGTTAATGAGCCTTGCACCGCTTATTTTGGGGATATTTTCGTCAATGTCGGGCGGTACGGCAAGGTCAATAAACAGCCTTGATTTTTCGGTTTTTATATTCTTTTTTTAAATCATAATATGTAACCGTGTAATGCGGTCCGCTTGTGGCACTGATTACGCAGTCTGCAAAATCAAACGCTTTGTATCTTTCGTCATAATCAATCACATTCGCACCCGTATTTTCAAAAACAGTTTCTGCTTTATGCTTTCGTGAAGTCACGGTAACGCTTATACCTTTGTGCGACAAAAGATTTTTCACAACAGTTGAGCCGACCTTGCCTGTTGCACCGATTACAAGGACATTCAGCTCACCGTCTTTGAATTTTGCCGCCTCGTTTGACGCAAGAGTTGCAACTGAAACCGATGTTTTTGAAATGGCGGTTTCGGTCTTGATTTTTTTGCACAGGCAACAGCCGCCTGAACGCACATATTAAGCTCATATGCAACCGTGCCGTTGTCCTTTGCAAAGGCGTAGGCTCGCTTTAGCTGACCGAGTATTTCATCTTCACCGATAACCATTGAATCAATTCCGCCTGCCACCCTGAAAAGATGGAGCAAAGCCCTGTCACCGTAGAAAAGACAGATGTACTTTTTTAGTTCATCAAAATCAATTCCCGAAAAATCCGAAAGAACGGTTTCAACCGTTTTCACAGATGATTCGTCACCGCAAAAATAAACCTCGGTTCTGTTGCAGGTGCAGAGAATCAAACACTCGCTGATATTTTCAGAATAATAAAGATCGTCAAGAAATGTCTTTTTTTTTGCTCATCTGGAAAGGCAAGCTTCTTTCTCACAACCACATTTGAAGTTTTGTGACTTACGCTCAGGCAGTACATAAAAATTTCGCTCCGTTACAAATAAAATCCGACAGTAAAATACACTTTTAAAGTTATTTTATTACTGCCGACAGCTATTGTCAATTAAAGTTAGTCAGTTATTTTACCACTAAACCTATCTGTTTGGTATGTTTTGATTATACTACATTCACCATTCTATGTCAATAAATTTCGGGTTTTGCTTGACAAAAACAGTGATTACAATATAAACTATACAAAGATACCTCCCGTCAGCAAACAGCGGGAGTTTTATTCCGATGTAAATACTTATTGTACCGATAGGAATACTAAATGATTTGAATATGTATTAAGGAGCGTTTTTATGCTTAATCAGTTTTCAAGAACACAGCTTTTGATTGGCAAAGAAGCTATGGACAGGCTTTCAAAAACAAGTTGCAATTTTCGGAATCGGCGGTGTAGGCGGATACACGGCGGAGGCTCTTGCAAGGAGCGGAGTCGGCGAGCTTGACCTTATTGACGATGACAAGGTGTGCCTTACAAACATCAATCGCCAGATTTTTGCAACAAGAAAAACAGTAGGCAAATACAAGGTTGATGTTGCAGAGGAAAGGCTCAAGGACATCAATCCCGACATAATCATCAACAAACACCAGACCTTCTACACTCCCGAAACCTCGGAAAAATTCGACTTTTCAAAATACGACTATGTAGTTGACGCAATTGACACGGTAACAGGCAAAATTGAGCTTGTTATGCAAGCCGACAAAGCCAAGACGCCTATCATCTGTTCAATGGGAGCAGGCAACAAGCTTGATCCTACAGCGTTTGAGGTTGCCGACATTTACACAACCTCGTTCTGTCCTCTTGCAAGGGTTATGAGACACGAACTCAAAAGAGAGGTATCAAAAAGCTGAAGGTTGTTTATTCAAAGGAAAAGCCTATCACACCCGTTGACGATATGGCAATCAGCTGTAAAACAAATTGCATATGCCCTCCAGAAACTGAGAGAAAATGCACCCAACGCAGACAGGTTCCCGGCAGTACCGCATTTGTTCCGTCGGTTGCAGGTCTTATCATAGCCGGCGAAGTTATCAAGGATTTGATTAAGTAAATATAATTTTTAATAACGCAAAAGCACCGAGAGAAATTACTCTCGGTGCTTTGCTTGTTTTTATAGGATTTTTACAGTTGATATCGTGATTAAACAGATTAGATGATAACCGATTCTTCCTGAAGTGATTTGTTACGGAGAATCTGAACCTCATCGCCTTTGGTAATGAAAAGCCGATAAAGAAATACATTGACCTTTTCCCCGACGGTAATCGGAGTTTCGTCAAGTCCTCTGTATGCATAAACCGTGCCTCCGTCACATTTTACGGCAATTTCGATATTGTCACCTCTGAACGAAGTCTTTATAACCTCACCGACGGATACAGACGCTTTTTGTGCGGTTGTTTCGCTGAGCTTTGTCACCTTTACAAATTCGGGACGGATAACTGCACGGTCAACATTATCGACAACATCAAAGGTCTTGAACTTTGTATAATCGTCAAGCGTAGTAGTCTGACCGAAAAATGATGCGGAAAATGCGGTTTCGGGATGCTGATAAATGTCAATCGGCGAGCCTATCTGCTCAATTCTGCCCTTGTTTGTAATTATAATTTCATCGGCGACTTCAATCGCCTCGCTCTGATCGTGGGTTACAAATATACTTGTAACGCCGAGCCTTTCAATCATATCCTTAAGCCATGAGCGAAGCTCCTGCCTAACCTTTGCGTCAATTGCGGCAAATGGTTCGTCAAGCAGAAGAAGATTAGGGTTTGGCGCAAGCGCTCTTGCAAAGGCAACACGCTGTTTTTGACCGCCCGAAAGCTGGCTTGGATAACGCTTTTCAAGTCCTTCAAGACCGATAAGCTTTACAAGCTCGTTTACTCTTTTCTTGATAAATTTCTTGCTCTTTTTCTGAATTTTCAGCCCAAAAGCAATGTTATCAAAAACTGTCATATATCTGAAAAGAGCGTAGTTTTGGAATACAAAGCCTATGCCTCTTTTGCTTGCGGGAATATCGTTGACAACCTTTCCGTCAATTACAATTTCGCCGCTGTCGGGATTTTCAAGTCCTGCAATCATACGAAGAATTGTTGTTTTGCCGCTGCCCGAAGGACCGAGAAGTCCGATAAGCTTACCCTTTTTCAATACCAAAGTTTACATTGTCGGATGCCTTGTAGTCACCGAAAGTTTTATTTATATTTTTAAGCTCAACATACATTACGCATCCTTCTTTCCTTTGTATTCAACCACACTTCTGATAATCAAAATCGCAATCGCCATAAGCACAAGTATTGATGAAACCGCAAATGCGGGAACATACTTGAACTCGTTGAACAAAATTTCAACATGGAGAGGAAGTGTGTTTGTTTTTCCTCTTAAATGTCCCGAAATTACCGAAACTGCACCAAATTCACCCATTGCTCTTGCGGCACAGAGTACAACTCCGTAAAGGAATGCCCATTTTATGTGCGGAAATGTTATTTTTCTGAAAATTGTTGTGCCTTTTGCACCCATAAGTGCGGCGGCTTCTTCCTCATCCGTACCCTCGGATTCAAGCACGGGAATAAGCTCCCTCGAGATGAACGGGAATGTTACAAACACGGTTGCAAGGATAATTCCCGGAACGGCAAAGATAACCTTGATTCCAAGTTCGCTTAAAAGCGGATATATCGGGCTTTGTCTGCCAAATGTGAGTACAAATATAAGACCTGCGATTATGGGCGAAACCGTTACGGGGAGGTCGATAAGTGTTGTAAGAAGTTTTTTGCCCTTGAATCTGAACTTTGTAATTGACCAGGCGGCAAAAATTCCGAATACCGTATTGAACAGTACCGCAAACACGGTTGCCTCAACAGTAAGCACAATTGCCTTTACCGTAATCATCGCTGACAGCCTGCCAGAACACCTCTGCACCGCTTTTGAAAGCCTCGCAGATTACCGTAACAAGAGGAAGAACGAGCATTACGAATACAAATAAAAGAGCAATGCCTATGAGTATGTACTTTACAACCTTTGAACGCTTTGTTTCTTCGTACATTTTATCTTCCTCCTTTCAGAATTTTTGCATTTCTGTGCTGAACCATATTTACAAGGAACAGAATCAAAAAAGATGCGGCAAGCATTACAAGTGCGATTGCCGTTGCACTTTTGTAGTCATATTCCTGCAGCTCCGACATAATAATAAGCGGAGTGATTTCTGTTTCAAACGGCTTGTTGCCTGCAATAAAAACAACCGAACCGTACTCGCCAAGACATCTTCCGAATGCAAGACCAAAGCCTGTGAGAACCGAGGGAAGAATTTCGGGAAGAATAATTTTTCTGAAAATTCTGAATCTGCCTGCTCCCATAACTCCTGCCGCCTCTTCATAAACAGGATCAAGCTTTTCAAGAACAGGCTGAACTGCTCTTGTTACAAAAGGTATTCCAACAAACACGAGTGCAACCGTAATACCAACTCTTGTGTAGGCAATGCTTATGCCGAACTTTGCAAAAAATCCACCGATAAGACCTGTGTCGGCAGTCAAAGAAGTAAGTGCAATGCCTGCAACCGCTGTCGGAAGTGCAAACGGAAGCTCAATCATACCGTCAAGAATTCTTTCGCCCGGAAATTTGTAACGAACAAGCACCCACGCAAGAATTACACCCATAACGGCATTGATGAGAGATGCAATAAATGCGGTTATAAAACTAACCTTGTAGCTTGCAAGCACTCTTTCACGGGTGATTGCCTCCCAAAATTCAGATGGGCTCATCTGTGCCGTATAAATAACGAGAGCGCCAAGAGGAATCAGCACAACAAGGCTTAATAATGTAATTGTTACACCCAAAGAAAGACCGAAGCCCGGGATTACTCTTTTTTTGCTTTTTTTGACTTTTTTGCCTGAACCATTATCACACCTGTTTCCCCTGTAAAAAATATCATCCGACATCAGACAGAATTGCCTATAAACTGCCTGATGTCATTTTTTAATCGGTTTTATTTTTTCTCGTAAATCTTATCGAAGATACCGCCGTCTGCAAAGTGCTTTTTCTGAGCCTCGTCCCAACCGCCGAAATCGTTGATTGTTACAAGATTAATGTTGAGGTCGAACACATCGGAGTATTCCTTCAAAATTTCCTTATTATAAGGGCGGTAATAGTTATCGCCTGCAATACGCTGAGCCTCATCGCTGTAAAGATAGCTTAAATACTCTGTTGCAACCTTTCGAGTGCCTCTTTGGTCAACCACTTCATCAACAACAGCAACAGACGGCTGTGCAAGAATGCTGACGCTCGGAGTTACGATTTCGTACTCGTCGGGATTGTCCTTGATTGAAAGATACGCCTCATTCTCCCAAGCAAGAAGAACATCGCCCTGTCCGTTTTCTACAAATGAAGTTGTAGCACCTCTTGCGCCTGAGTCAAGCACAAGCACATTTTGATAAAGCTTTTTAATGAAATCTTCAATTTTTGCCTCATCACCGTTATATTTCTTGTCTGCATATGCCCAAGCGGCAAGGTAGTTCCATCTTGCACCGCCCGAAGTTTTCGGGTTTGGAGTGATAACGCCCACACCGTCTTTTGCAACATCATCCCAATCCCTGATGTTTTTCGGATTACCTTTGCGAACAAGGAATACAATTGTTGAAGTGTATGGTGAAGAGTCATTGTCAAACTCATTTACCCAACCGTCCTCAATCAGACCTGCGTCACGAATTGCGTTTACATCGTATTCAAGTGCGAGTGTTACAACATCCGCCTCAAGACCGTTTGCAACCTCAAGAGCCTGTTTGCCCGAACCGCCGTGTGACTGGGTAACTTCAACATCTTGTCCTGTTTCTTCTTTCCAATGCTTTGCAAAGATTTTGTTATATGATTCATAAAGCTCTCGTGTAGGGTCATACGAAACATTTGTTAATGTTACTTTTTGAATCGTTTGTTGTATCTTTTTTCCGCATCCTGTAAAGGCAACCGCTGATGCACCCAATACTGAAACTGCCAATACTGCCGATAATACTTTTGTTCTTAAATTTTTCATTTTGATTACCTCACTTTAAATTAATTTGATTTTAGGTTCTGACAGGCAATTACATACAACAGTACGGCTAGCCTCCAAGTGAGGTACACATTCGTATTTTCTTCAGATTGTAAATGTTTTTCATAAGCGTCACCTTTTGGATTTTTGAGGTTATTTTATTTAACCTACAATTCCTATCAATTTACTATGCGTTTCTTTGAGAACTATTTTATACTGTACAGGGTGAAAAGTCAAGGTAAAATTTTTACACATCCGACACTTTAGCAAATTGCAACAATACACAAGCAATATTTTTCGCAAAAATAGTAATAAAATCGAAAAAACAGGCATAAAATAACGGATAGGTATTTTCAAATGAAATATGCCTATCCTAAAAAAAATATTTTTTTGCGTAAATCTATTGACAAATCTATATAAAAAAGGTATAGTAGTATTAAATCAATAATGATTATTATTTTATTCAAAAATTAAATACACAAAAGGCGTATTGAGTATTTTAAATTTCAAAAATTAATTTAACGGAGGAAATATTATGGCTAAAACAACAAAGTATTCGGGAACACAGACAGAAAAGAATCTTGAGGCTGCTTTTGCAGGCGAATCGCAGGCTCGTAACAAATACACATATTTTGCATCTGTCGCCAAAAAGCAGGGCTTTGAGCAGATTGCAAACCTTTTCTTAAAAACGGCAGACAACGAGAAAGAACACGCAAAAATGTGGTTCAAGGAGCTTAACGGAATCGGCGACACAGCCGAAAATCTTCTTGCCGCTGCCGAAGGCGAAAACTACGAGTGGACGGATATGTACGAAGATTTCGCTAAAACTGCCGAGGAAGAAGGCTTTACAGAGCTTGCACACAAGTTCCGCCTTGTTGCCGCAATTGAAAAGCATCACGAAGAAAGATACCGTGCATTACTCCGCAATGTTGAAACTGCAGAAGTTTTCAAAAGGAGCGAAATCAAAGTTTGGGAATGCCGTAACTGCGGTCACATTGTTATCGGCAAAGAGGCTCCCGAGGTTTGCCCCGTCTGCAACCACCCACAGAGCTATTTTGAAATTCACGCAGAAAACTACTAATTCTGATTTAATCAAATATATAAAGGAAACTCCACCGCGTTTCACGGTGGAGTTTTGTGTTTAGTATCAAATTAAATTCAAAAAACTTACTCTTCTTCGGGATATTTCATGCCCCAGCTTTTGCGGATGTCGGTCATGATTTTCATAACATCCTTTGTGTAGTCAAGGTGCATAAGAGCCGTGTCGCCCTCTATCGCCTTTTCCATATCTTCAACCTCATAAAGCAAAGCGTCCTTTGTCTGACCTGCCGAGATTGTTTCACAATGGCCGTCAGCCGTGTATGTAATCTTTGCCTCCATGCCTCTGGGATATTCAAAGATTTCAACATAACCCTTGTCAAACGAGATTGTGCCACGCTTTGGCTGTTTTGCGTGAAGTGAAAGAATGACAGTTGCCATTTCCTCCTCTTTATTCTTTAAAAGAATACTCGCTTGTTCGTCAACGCCTGTTTCTGCATATTTAACCTGCGACAACACATCGTTTGGGCATGAGCTCATAAACATACGAACAAACGAAAGCGCATACACACCGATGTCAAGCATTGCACCGCCTGCAAGATTGCGGTTGAAAAATCGGTTGTTCATATTGTACTCTTTGTAACTGCCGAAATTCATCTGAATAAGCCTAAGCTCGCAAAGGTCACCTGAATTTACCTTTTCAAGAAGTGCCTTGTAAATCGGCATATGGAAAATTGTCATTGCCTCTGCAAGCACAACATGGTTTTTTTCTGCAAAGAGATTGCCTCGTCAAGTTCATCTGAATTAAGCGTTATCGACTTTTCGCACAAAACATGCTTTCCTGCCGCAAGAGCCTTGCGAAGATATTTTATATGCGTGTTGTGCGGTGTGGAAATGTAAATTATGTCAACATTTTCGTCTTTAAACAGCTCATCAATATCGTTGTAAACCTTTTTCAATGCCGTACTTTTCGGCAAACGCAACCGCCTTTTCATGGGTACGGTTTGCAACGGAATAAAGTGTCTGTCCTCTGCTTTTGAGTGCGGCTGCAAGCTCATTTGCGATAACTCCGCAACCGAGTGTTGCCCAGTTGTAGTTTTTCATAAAAACACCTCCGTATATTTTTCGAGAAAAGTTTAACACACGGAAATGCGTCTGTCAACGGTATTAGATGGCTTTTCTCGTATCTGCTCCGTACTTTTTTTTCATAATCTTGCGAAGTTCGTTATTTTCGCTTTTTGAAAGGCTAAAATACATAAATCCGTGCTTAACAGTTTCATCACCGTCACACGCAGGCATATATGTATTACAGCCTATTCTTATTGATGCCTCGGAAAAACCGCAAGACGGTGAATCAAAATATGCGGATTTGCCCTCAAACATTTTCTTCACGGTTTCGGCATCTTCGGCAGACATCTTAGCGTCAACCTTGTCGCAGTACTCAACATCAAAATACACGGTAGGCTCACACGCATAGAAACTGATTTTCGGCACGGCAAATACTGCGGCGGCAACGCATAAAATAACTGCAACCACAATTACTGCAATCTTTTTTCTTCATAACATTCACTCCTTTTCGCTTATCCCTATAAACATATATTATATTGAGCTTGTATCATAATTGTATCATTATAATTTAATCGGCATATACACCAATTTTAAAATCATTTATTTGTAGGTTAAAAAATTTTTCGTCAATGCTTACAAGAGAGCAATTTTACTTTTGTTGAAGAGGCACAAATTGCATACAAATTCAAAGCCTTGTTTATTGAGAAAAATCGGTCTGAAAATATGCAGAAAAGCAGTTTTTACCATATTATAAAGGCATAAAAAAAGAAGAATTTTGACGAGGTAGTTATTGTAACTAAAATTGTGAGCAAAGTAAACTTTATGTTTATAAGGTATTTTGCTTGTTTATTTCAGGCAAAAGGATTACAATAATTGTGGAAAATGGAAAAGAATGGTATTGTTTACAAAGATTATGTGATTGAAGAGGTTAGAAATTAATGGGGAAAGTCAAAAAAAATGCCCTCACTTGCGTTTGCAAGTCTGTTTAAAAGAAACAAAGGTCAGAATACCGTAAAAAAGAAAAGCGACGGCGCTCACACCAGATAAATATGCTGGAAGGTCCGCTCGTAAAAAAATTCTTCTTTTTCACACTTCCGCTTGCAGGATCCAGTATTCTTCAACAGCTTTTCAACTCAACCGATGTTGCGGTGGTCGGCAGATTTTCAAGCAGTCAGGCACTTGCCGCAGTCGGAAGCAACGCCCGCTCATCAATATGCTTGTGCTGTTATTCACGGGACTTTCGGTCGGCGCAAATGTTTTGATTGCACGATATATAGGTCAAAATGACCGTAAAAAGGTTTCGGAAGCTGTTCACACGGTAATAACACTTTCACTTATATGCGGATTTCTTCTTCTGATACTCGGTCAGGTTATTGCAGCACCGCTGTTAAGGCTGATGAACACACCGGATGATGTAATTGACCTTGCGGCAACATACCTGAGAATTTACTTTATGGGCATGCCGTTTGTAATGCTCTACAACTTTGGTTCGGCAATTTTGAGAAGTGTCGGCGACACAAGCCGTCCGCTCTACTGTCTTGTAATTTCAGGTATTGTAAATGTTCTTTTGAACCTCTTCTTTGTAATCGTCTGCGATATGAGCGTTGCAGGAGTCGGCATTGCAACAGTAATTGCCGACGGCATAAGCGCCGGACTTGTTATGATGTTCCTCATCAGAAACGAGGACGAATCAATCAGAGTCAATCCAAAAAAACTTTCATTCAAGAAAGAACATCTCATTATGATTTTGAAAATCGGTGCTCCTGCAGGTATTCAGGGTATGGTTTTCTCAATTTCAAATGTATTCATTCAGACAGCCATAAACGGCTTCGGTTCACAGGCGGTTGCAGGCTCATCGGCTGAACTCAACTTTGAGTACATTACATACTATATAGTATGTGCGTTCAGCCAGACAGCCGTTACATTCACAAGTCAGAACTACGGCGCACTTCAATTTGACAGATGCAAAAAGGTGTTTAGGCTTTGTATGCTTTTTCAGCTGTATTTTCACAGGCTGTGTGAGCGTTATATTCATGCTCGGAAGCGGATTTTTCATCACCTTCTTCACAACCGACCCCACCGTTATCAAGTACGCAATCATCAGAATGGCGATTGTTATGCTCCTTGAGCTTATGACAGGTTCATACGAAATCAGCGGCGGTGCGCTCAGAGGAATCGGACATTCACTCCTCCCTGCAATCCTCACAATCTTCGGTTCTGTTGTGTTCAGAATCATCTGGCTCTTCACAGTATTCAAGGCATTCCACACACCTATGATATGCTCCTTATGGTTTACCCCGTTTCATGGCTTATCACAGGCACATCCGTTTTGATTGCCTACTTCATCATCAGAAAAAGAGAATTCAAAAAAGGTAAGCGCCGCTTTTGAAATTTAAAATCAAATAGGTTTTTATGGCTGACATCGGCATTGGTGTCAGCTGTTTTTGTTTAGAAGAGGCTCTAAAATTAAAAAATAATAAAAAGCAATTATTTCGTACTTTTTGTGCGGAATAATTGTTTTTTTGCTGTGTTTTATGTTATAATCCAATTATAAACACACGGAGGTGCGACAATGACTAAACGGACTGTTGCCAACAATTTTTTATACTACATTTTTTGCGGATTCAGCGGTGCGGTTACTTCGCTGATAGTATGGCTGTTTCTAAAACTTATGGGTTTGGGAATCGGTCTTGTGTGGGATACAATTCCGTCAAATTTTGATTTCAAATTTTATCCGATTATCGTCTGTACGGCGGGCGGACTTATTCTCGGAATATGGCAAAAAGCTGACAAATGCCGTTCCCGATGAACTTGACGAGGTTATGAAAAAGGTAAAAAAAGATAAATTTTACCCGTATAACAAGGTGCTTTTGCTCTGCATTTCGGCACTTTTGCCCCTTGTTTTCGGCGGAAGTCTTGGCCCCGAGGCAGGCTTGACAGGCGTTATCGTCGGACTTTGCTACTGGGCGGGAAGTCATATGAAAGACGCTAAAAGTAAAATTCCCGAACTAATGCAAATCGGCATAAGCGCAACCCTGAGTGCGGTATTCTACGCACCGCTTTTCGGTCTTGCATCGGTCAATGAAGAAAGGCTTGACAGCGAAGAAAAAGCCTACCGATATCCGTTCAACAAAGCTTATTTCAAACATCATTGCCGTACTTTTTGCGGCGGGAACTCTGTTTTTGCTTAACTCGATTTTCGGCGGAAGTATGGGACTTCCACGACTTGGTGGTTATAACATTACAAATTTTGAGCGTTTGTGGGGAATTCCTCTCGCACTTTTGGGTGCTGTATGCGGTTTTCTGTTTATCGTATCTTCAAAGATTTTCGGAAAATTTTTCGCACTCATTCAGGGTAAACTCGGCATTATTATCAGCACAACTCTCGGCGGAATTATCCTCGGTGTTATGGGTACATACCTCCCCCTCACAATGTTTTCGGGCGAAGAAAGCATTACCGTTGTCAAGGAAAGCTTTGCCGAATTTGCACCGTGGATTCTCATTATCAGCGGTGTGCTTAAACTTGTTCTCACAAACATCTGCATAAAGTCGGGTTGGAAAGGCGGTCACTTCTTCCCCGTCATCTTCTGCGGAGTAAGCATCGGCTACGGTGTTGCAATGCTCGGCGGACTTGACACGGCATTCTGTGCGGCAGTCATAACGGCAGGACTTCTCGGTGTCACAATGAAAAAACCGCTTGCCGTAACAATGCTCCTTTTGCTCTGTTTTGACGCAAGAGTTATTCCGTGGATTTTGCTCGCCGCATTCCTCGGAAGCATTATTCCGACTAAAATTTTCGGCAGTAATAAAAAGAAAGCTAAGTGAGCATATAAAAAACTGCTTTGCGAACCACCGTTTCCTTTGGAACACATTGAAGAAATGACCGCTCTTATGGGTGGCTACGGTTCAATTAAATAAAACCAAGAAATCCGTGTTGTAACCATGCAACACGGATTTTTATATAAAGAACAACCTCCCCGTAAGCTGAAATGCTTTGCAGGGAGGTTGTATTATTCTTATATGGAATTTTATTTTACTTGCGGATAATTATTGCTTTGCCGTTGCAATGAATCTTTCCGTTTGAAACCGTAACTGTTTCACCGCTGATTTCGTTCTTATAGTCGCCGTCGGGGAGGTCAACTTTTACATAAGCCGACTTTGATTTAAGGCTGAAAATGCCGACTTTTTTGCTCTTGTTGTTGTCACGCTCAAGAATTGCAATATCGTTTTCATCATCTGCATCGGCCTTGAAATAATCGTCATCATCAAGAACGGTTTTCTTGATTGTATCGAGCTTTGCAAAAGGTTGCTCAAATCAATGCCTGTGTTGCGTGGGAAAACATCCTTGTCAAAAAGGCTTGGAGTTTCGTCACAACCAAACTCCTGACCGGCATAGATGAGAGTTGAACCCTTCAAGAAATACAGAAAAGCTGTGTAATTTTCAAGGTCGCTCCTGTTCTTTACATAATGGCAGATTCGGGGCTGATCGTGGTTTTCAAGGCAACGCATTTTATCGTAATTCTGCGGATAAATTGCCTCCTGATAATTGAACATATCCATATAATTTGAAAGTGTGGTTTCGCCCTTCAAATATTTGTCGAAAACCTCACGGATATCGTAGTCATATTCCATATCAAAAGCGTCAAAAAGCTCATAGTCGCTTGCGGTATAAATTCCGCTCTTGCGAGAGAACACATTGAAAGAGCTGTGTACGCTTTCGGCAAGCCAAATGCAGTCGGGATTTACCTTTGCAACAGCCTCTCTCGCCTGTTTCCAAAATTCAACGGGAACGAATGATGCAACATCACAACGGAAGCCGTCAACAATCTTCGCCCACATAACAAGTGAATCAATCTGATACTGCCATAATTCTTTGTTAGAATAATCAAGGTCAATTATGTCGCTCCAATCACCGACTTTGTTACCAAAATTGCCGTCCGGCTTTCTGTAGAAAAAACTCGGGATGTTCAACTGAAAGATTTGAGTCGGGCGAAGTGTGGTTATAGACAACATCAATGATGCACTTCATGCCCTTTGCGTGAATTTTTTCAACAAGGCTCTTGAAATCGTCCATTGTGCCATATTCGGGATTTGTTGTGCGATAGTCCTTGTTTGCATAAGGACAGCCGAGAGAGCCTTTTTTATTCTTGACGCCAATCGGATGAATCGGCATAAACCAAATGATGTCCGTGCCGAGTGACTTTATTCGGTCAAGGTCGTCTGCAACGGCATTAAATGTGCCGTCATTTGTGTGGTTGCGGACATAAATCGAATAAATAACCTTGTTTCTCAAGCTGATTTCAGTATTTTTTGCCATCTAAAACATCTCCTTATGTATTTTTCCACGGTCTGTTTTTACCGTTCCAACCTCGTTCTGCCCAGTAATTTTTATCGGCTTCATTCCAGCCGCTTTTCTGAATCATTCTCATAATAAAGAAAAAGCCTTTTGTTTTTAACCCTGCCTTAACTTTGCCGTTATTTTTCTTTACCTTATTGGCAATTGAGGTAGTCTTTTTGTCAATTTTCTTTTTTGAGTTCATCGGTGACACCTGAATAATTTGTTGCACGAACATTGACACCGTAACGATAAGTTTTTGGAACGCCCCAAAAGAACATACTGTCGGCGATATCCTTGTTGGCAGATTTTGTACCCGAACCTGCGGCTGTCGAAATTACAACCGCCTGCTTTGTGAACATTTTCTGTTCGGGACGGTGAACCATCCAACGATAACCGTAATGATCAAGAAATGCTTTCATTGAGCCTGTGCAATGATAAACATACACGGGCGTTGTGAAGATGAGTACATCAGCCTCGTCCATAGCCTCGGTAATCTTTTTCAGTCGCTCATAATGCGGACAAAGTGTTTCGGATTTTAGAAAACACTGCGTACAACCTACGCAAAAATCGCCGAAATCTCTCGGAAGAAAAAACTCCGTAACCTCGCCGCCTAATTTATCGGCAACCTGCTTGCCAACATGATAGGTTGAGCCTTTATGATTCTGACCGTTTATTACTGCAATTTTCATTTTATGTCACCAAATTCATCAATTTCAAGTCAATTTTAGCACAACAAAGCAATATTGTCCATATGATTTTTATGCCTTTTAAGAGCATTTTTATGCGGATTTTTTATTAAAAAACAGCTCCCCGAAAACGGAGAGCTGTGATAAGTACAAATAGATTTGTCAAACAAATCAGAAGTCGATTTCTGTATCGTAGTAGCAAGCCTTGAGAAGTTTTTCCATTTCTTCCTGATTTGGCTGGCGTGGGTTAGAACCTGTGCAAGCATCGGCAATTGCGTTCTTGGCAACTTCGGGGAGCTTTTCGAGGAATTCTTTTTCGTCGATAATGCTCTCGTCAGCCTTAACACCGCCCGGACCGTAGTTCTTAATGCCCTGCGGAATGTTGAGCTGATCGTTCATTGAACGGAGTTCAGCGATGAGTGCGTCAACAAGTTCTTCTGTTGTTTCGCCCTTGAGGTTGATGAACTTAGCAATCTTAGCATAACGCTCAGCTGCAACAGGATCTTTTGAGTTATACTTGATAACCTTAGGAAGATACATAGCGTTTGCACAGCCGTGAATAATGTGACCGCCTGTGAAAGCCGCACCTGTCTTGTGAGCCATTGAGTGAACGATACCGAGCAGAGCATTTGAGAATGCCATACCTGCAAGGCACTGTGCATCGTGCATCTTGTCACGGCAAGCCATGTCGCCCTCATAAGACTTCTTGAGGTTGTCGTGAATCATCTCAATTGCATGGAGTGCAAGCGGATCTGTGTACTCACAGTTGAGAGTTGAAACATAAGCTTCAATTGCGTGAGTCATAGCGTCCATACCTGTGTGAGCAGTAAGTTTAGCCGGCATTGTTTCGGCAAGTGCAGGATCAACGATAGCAACATCAGGTGTGATATTAAAGTCAGCAAGCGGATATTTGATACCCTTTGCATAGTCTGTGATAACTGAGAAAGCCGTAACTTCTGTTGCAGTACCCGATGTTGACGGGATAGCGCAGAATTTAGCCTTTGTACGAAGTGTTGGGAAACTGAACGGAGTGATGATTTCCTCAAAGGTTGTGTCTGGATACTCATAGAATACCCACATAGCCTTTGCGGCATCAATCGGAGAACCGCCGCCCATTGCAACAATCCAATCGGGTTCAAATTCACGCATAACAGCGGCGCCCTTCATAACTGTTTCAACAGATGGGTCAGGCTCTACGCCCTCGATAAGCTGAACCTCCATACCTGCTTCTTTAAGGTAATCAACTGCTTTATCAAGGAAACCGTTACGCTTCATAGAGCCACCACCGACAACTACAACAGCCTTTTTGCCGGATAAATTTTTAAGACTTGAGAGAGCATCCTTACCATGATAGAGATCTCTCGGTAAAGTAAATCTGTACATTTTAATTACCTCCTGAAAGGATATTTTGTCAACTTCTCCTTGACTACCGTAATTATAACACCGAAGATTTATAAAGTAAATACCTTTTTTGAAAATAATGTGTGTTTATTTTGTGAAATTTTCACTATAGTTCTTTATTGGAATTTATATTGAGAAATATGCTCAGTTACAGCCCGTAAATGTTGTCATCGCCCTTGGCATATTTCTTAACAGCCTCCATAAAAAGCTTTGCAGCAGGATTTGAAATATTCTTTCCCCATGCCATAACATAGGCTATGCTTGTGTCCGCATCATCAATAAGGTATGAATCGGTGTATTCGTCAGAAGTGTATGCGGCAACCGAGGTTGGTATGACAGACACGCCGATTCCCGAAGAGGACGATACATATATAGAAACGAGATCGTCAAATGAATTGCTGATTTTAGGAGTAATGTGAAATGTGCGAAACAAGTCCATAATTTCCATATATACAATCGGTGCAACCGATTCCGAAAGTACCAGAATACTTTCGTCAGCCAATTCGGAAAGCTTAATGCTTTTTCTTCCGCTGAATTTTGAATTTTTCGCTGTTACAACGGACAAAGTTTCATTATGTGTAATGATTGATTCAATACCTGAGCTTTCGGGAACCATATCTCTCGGCATAAAGCAGAAGTCGTATTCACCGCCTGTGATTGCAAGCGTGCGGTCAGCCTCGTCAAGCTGTCGCACATCAATTGTGATTCCCGGATATTTTTCCGCAAAGTCGGCAATACATTTTGTCGGGAACGAAAGCGAGGTAACATCACAGCCGAGCGTAATTTTACCCTGACCTCCGTCATGCATCTGCTTGATAACGGTTTTTGCTTTCTTTAAAGTTTCAACAATTTCAATCGCATAGGGCAAAAGTGCCTTGCCCTCGCTTGTTATGATAACATCACGGTGAGAGCGTGTAAAAAGCTGAACCCCAAACTCCTTTTCAAGGTCGCTTACATATCTGCTGACGGTTGACTGAGAAACATAGTTCCGCCTTGCCGCCTCTGAAAAGTTGAGCGTCTGAGCCACAGTTATAAAGCAATTGAGCTGATTTATATCCATAATAACCTCCGTTTTGACAATTTCCCGCAGTATTTTGTCGGTTTTTTTTCAATATTATGCAAAACTGTAAATTTAAGACTGCCAAATCGTCATTTTGCATAATCAACGGTATTGAATAATTTTTCCATATTTGGTACAATTCAAGTATAGCATAATAATATGCAAAATGTAAATAACTTATTTTAAAACAAGGAGCTTAACGAATGAAGAAAATAGTTGTAACCGGTATGGGTGCGGTAACACCTGTCGGCATCGGTGTTGAAAACTACTGGAATAATATCACGGCAGGTGCATCGGGCATTGACACAATTAAGACTTTTGATCCGTCTGAACTCGCTGTTCAGATTGCCGGCGAAGTAAAGAACTTTAATCCGTCCGACTATCTTCCAAAGGATTTAATCAGAAAAACAGATCCGTTTATGCAATACGCTTATATTGCGGCTGAGGAAGCCATGAAACAGAGCGGAATCAAGATTGAACCCGAAAGAACGGGTATTGTTATGGGTACTGCAATGGCAGGTATTGCAACAATCGCATATACTCAGGAGGCACTCACAGGCGCATCACACAAAAGGTAGGTCCTCGTTTTATTCCCAAAATTCTCGGAAACATTGCCGCCGCAAATATCGCAATCGACTACAATATTCAGGGACCGAGCTTTACGGTAAGCACAGCTTGTTCGTCAGGCGGTGACGCAATCAACACAGCTTGTATGTGTATGCAGAGCGGCAAGGCTGATATTATGCTCGCAGTAGGAGCAGAGTCCGTTCTCTGTCCTCTTGTAATTTATTCGCTTGCCAACGCAAAAGCTCTTTCAAGAAGAAACGATTCGCCAAGCACTGCAAGCCGTCCGTTTGATGTTACCCGTGACGGTTTTGTAATAGGTGAAGGCGGCGGTGCGCTCGTTCTTGAAACAGAGGAACACGCTCTTGCAAGAGGTGCAAAGATTTATGCAGAAATCAGAGGTTGCGGCAACACGGATGACGCTTACCATGTAACTGCTCCGCATCCCGAAGGACGAGGTGCAATCGCTTGTATGAAACAGGCAATTGCAGAGGCAGGAATCAATCCTTCCGACATCGGCTACATCAATGCCCACGGTACTGCAACAAACAAGGGTGACACAGTTGAAACATCTTCAATCAAGAAGGTTTTCGGCAGCACTCTCCCCTATGTAAGCTCAACAAAGGGCGCAACAGGTCATATGATGGGCGCAGGCGGTATTACAGAAACAATTACCTGTGTCAAGGCTATTGAAACATGCACAGTTCCGCCTACAATCAATCTCAACGAGGTTGACCCCGAATGTGCCGGCATTGACTTTGTTGCAAATACCGCAAAGAAAGCTGAAATCAACTTTGCCATGTCAAACGCATTCGGATTCGGCGGTCAGAACTCAAGTATTATCGTAGGTAAATACGGCAAATAATCTGCCGACAAAACAACATACAAGCAACACACATATGTGTGTATAAAATAGTGTACATCCATACATAATAGGACAGGAGGATATTATGAATTTAACATATGATTCACAGATGTTCAGAGAAACATTTGAAAGTGAATTTACATGGCTTAACGGCTTTATGAGAAATGTAAGACGCTTTTCGGATAAACCTGCTGCAATTGATCCTCAGAGCGGCAGAACATGGAGCTACAAAGAACTTAATGCCGATGCAAACAGATTTGCAAACGCTATGAAAAAAAGACGGCGTCAAGAAAAAACGACATCGTGTTTATGCAGCTTTACAACTCACCGCAGTTTTTGTTCGGTTACATTGCGCCGCAGAAACTCGGTGCAATCTCAAATCCCGCTAACTTTAACCTATCACCGGGCGAAACCGCAGAAATTATGGGACACAACAAGCCTGTTGTTTATGTTTATGATGCAGACATTATGCAAACAGCCGTACAGGCTCTTGAAATCTGCGAGCATAAGCCAAAATTGATTCTCTGCGTTAATAATTCCAAAAAGGAAGTAACTCTTCCCGAAGGACACATTTTCTTTGACGATTACATCAAGGACAGCAGTTACGAAAATCCGCCTGTTGACTATGCACCGCATATTTATGACGAGGTTTTAAGACTTCAGACCTCGGGTACAACAGGCACTCAAAGGGCGTTCCGCTTAACGCAATCAACGAAGTTCTTTCGGCTCACGATGTAATTATGCACTTTCCACTCTCACCCGTTGACATTACGATGAATATGACACCGTGGTTTCACCGTGGCGGTATTCATTCGGGCGGTCCTACACCTACCCTTTATGCAGGTGCGTGTCTTGTGATTATGAGAACATTCAACCCGAGAAGCTGCATGGACTTTATCGAAAAATACGGCATTACATTCATCACAGGTGTTCCGTCAACTCTTGAGATGCTTGCAAACCGTCAGGAAAAACATCAGAAAAACCTTTCTTCGCTCAAGGGCATTATTACCATGGGCAGTCCGCTTGAAAAAGCCGCTTGCATTCGCTATCAGGAACTTCTCTCCCCCAACATTTTTAACGGCTACGGCACAACGGAATCTTTCTGGAATACATTTCTTCGTCCGTATGACCTTCCTGAAATGGCAGGTTCGGCAGGCAGATCATGCACAGATGATGAGGTAAGACTTGTAAATGTTTATGACGACAGAAAAGCAGAGCCCGATGACACAGTCCCCTGCGATAACAAAACAGAGGGAGAAATCATCATCAAATGTCCGAACAAAACTACCTACTGCTATGTAAATAACGAAAAGGCTACAAAAGACAAGTTCTACAAGGGTTGGATGTACACAGGCGACATCGGCACTTGGAACAGCGAGCAGTTTGTTACAATTGCAGGCAGAAAAGATGATATGATTATCAGCAAGGGCGAAAATATTTATCCTGCAAGAATTGAGGAAATTCTCAACTCACACCCGAAGGTTCAGGAATGTATCGTAACAGGTGTTCCCGATTCAACAAGAGGCGAGTGCGTTGCGGCATATGTAATCAAGGCCGACGAAAGTCTTACGGTTGCAGAGCTTATCAATTTCTGCGACGGCTCACCGAATATTTCAAAATATCAGGCTCCGAGATATTACCGCTTTGTCAATGAACTTCCGCAGACTGCAACAGGCAAGAAACAGCATTTTGTAATAAAAAAACAGGCAGCAGAGGACCTTAAAAACGGTTTGTTGCTTAAAAAATAATTACGGATTTTCCGTATATATGTAATGGAGAAAATATGACCGAGAAATTATACAAAGCAAAGGTTTCATACTATGAAACAGACTGTATGAACATTGTTCATCACT
>VOFD01000484.1_pt1 | contig 40000 bp, 50 predicted proteins | sample 5384101 | NCBI WGS metagenome assembly VOFD01 (sample SAMN12384723, study PRJNA508395) | human gut metagenome | isolation source: healthy gut C | host: Homo sapiens
TTCTCAGTATTTTGAGTTCGTCTTGTTGCGTCTTGTGTTAAGCAAATGTGGTAGAATTTGTGGTAATCTGGATGCCACAGCGCAAAAGCCTATACCATATAATAATAGCCACATCTTTTGCCATTATATATCACACGGCCTACTCTGTCAAACCCACAGCGTAAAAATGTGGGGAGAGTTTTAAGTCCCTCCCCTATTCATTATACACCGTATCCACGAATATCTTCAATAAACGAATGGTTTCTCAAATGAGTTTTCATATGCCTCTCTGATGATCCTGATAGCAATGTCAACCTCTCCATTCGTCATACCATTTGCGCTGATGATCGCCTCATACTCTTCGTACAGCTTAAAGATACGATTGAACTGTTCTTTCGTCACTGGCTTTGTTTCATCAATCACCAATGAAGCAAAGCTAATAATCGCATTACGTTTATTGTCAACGAGGATGGAAAGCGTGTCGCTATTGTTTTGTCCAGCTTTCTATCAAGTTCGGCCATGCTTGCATCATATTGGTCAAGCTTAGAATTTACCCTCTTGATCCACTCGTCGCGCATCTGAATATTATCCGTACTGTAATGCTGATTGAGTTCGTCCATGGTGGCCTGCACCCGATCAAGAGTCTTTTCCATTTTCTGCATCATCTCTCGCTCTTTTTTACGACGAGTAAAGATTTTGCGTACTTTGACAAACTCAGGTACAACCTTCCCTTTGAACTCTAAAATCTCCCCTATCAACTGCATAATAAGAAAAGCGCCAATCAAAACGATTGCCACCTTTACTGGAATGTTCAAATATTCAATGTAATCAAGCATTCTTGAACACCCAACCTTTATTCAGCAGGTGTTTCAGTTGGGGCTTCTGAGTTATTTACAACTTTGCTCATATCACATAGACTATCAATTAGTTCGCTAATTGCCTCGATGTCAACATCATAGTTGATACTATCCGCAGATCCTTTAATCATGGCAAGTACCCATTCTTTTCGATCTGCGCCCTTTTCAAACATACCCTCAGCTGTTTGCATCAAATCCATGACCATATCGAGCATCTTATTCCAGTTCTTCTCCTTCACTGCCTTTTGCACATATTCCACAAGTTTTACAACCAGCGGAATAGCTGCGGCAAGTCCAGTAAGAATGGAGATTACAATCTCTACCCAATTCAACTCCATAACCTTTTCCTCCTCATAAAATAAAGAGCAACAGCATCCGGCAGAATACTGTTGCTTATATCAAATGGAAGGACTATCTACGCTTCCCAAATCATACGTATTTGCGACAAAGCGATTTGCTTTTGCTGCCGCATATTTTATTCCTTCACCGTCTGCGCTCGTATTTTCAGCACGGCTCTTATCTACAATCCGAGCTAAAACAATGCTACACGCAGTTCCAATCGGTGTGAAAACTACAGTCCAACATGTAAGTGCTCCTGTGTACCCTGTTGCGATGCTTTTCACCGCAAGATAAAGCCGCCGGCCAAACCAGCGGCAAGAAATACCATGATGTAGAGAGCAAGGCGATTTGTGAACCCAAGGTTTTTAGATGGGCAAACAACCCCTTTTTTTCTCTTTTCGTCTAACTCTTCTCCCCTGGTGCTCGAAACCGCCATACCAACACCACCTTTTCAGATTACGCCAATCCGTTCTTCTGAGCAAAGTTATAGAACAACTGCGCGGCCTGCTCACGAGTCAGCATATCAGCCCACATATAATTTGGTGTTCCATCCGGCAGATTGCCACTACCAGCAAATAGCCCAGTAGATGTTGCCCAATCACGAGCTGCCTTGCTCCAATCTCCGCAGTCGTTGTCTCTCAGCTCTGCACGATACTCGTTCATCAATTTCTTAAATGTATCCAAAGTCATATCTTCATCATCCTCCGTTACTGGTGTCGTGGATGCGATCTTCTCTGTCCATTCAAGAGAAACCCATCCGGTTCCTGTAAAGCCCCACCCAGATTGCTCCTTAGAAATATTCAAGATGGTTCCTTTTTCATAGGCCATAATGACAGTTCCGTTAATAGGAGCGGTTCTGCAATTTAGACCGGCATCAGCTGTAACTTTCACCTGATAGCTTACCGCTGTGCCAGTATCAACACTTCCACCTGCCAAGCGTCGATTTACCTCAGCTACAATTTGCGGATGCAAATTATAGAGGTAATTACCTGGGCAAGCTTTATTTGCAAACCATCTATGTACGGTCAAAACCATCTCATTTGATTTAGGCGTGTAATTCAAAGTGGTATTTTTATCTCCAAACCAGACTACTTTGTTTTTACCGTTGCGCTTACAAATATCTGTCACCAAATTCAGCAGACCAGCATATGCGGCTTCGGTTACTGCGTATGGGTCAGTAGTGTCGCTTGCCACTTCGATTGTAACGGCTCTATTGTCATTTGCCGCTGAAGAAGTACACCATGAGCGGTCTTTCTCTTCTACATACATGCCAACTCTTCCGTCATATCCAATGCCATAGTTTGAAGAAGCTTGCCTTGAAGACGGAGCAAAAAATACTTCCAAGAGACTGAATACTACACTGACCAACTACGCAGTGAATTGAAATTCTGTCAATCGCATTCTTTCTTGGAGATGATCTGTTTGGTGAAATTCTTGTGTATTCTACAAGTGGACTGTTGCTCATCCCAACATTCCCTCCTTCCTGGGCTGCGCCCGCAAATTGGTTGTAATAGTTCTGGCCGTAAGAAGCTCGTTTGTTCTGTACAGATACACTTTGATCAGCTGGCCTCTCAAATTGCAGCAGTACAGAATTAGAAGCCTGCAACACAGAGGTCGCAGACTTCAATGTAGACAAAACACTCTTATATCCAGAACTTAGCTCTTGAAATAAAAAATTCCAGCTGCATTGTGAGATCCCCAATAGATCTTCCAGTGGATTTTGCATAGTCGTAAAGACCTTGCTTTCTGCTCCAGAAAGTCCATTGCGCAAGACCATATCCGGCGCTATCGTGAACAAAATTTCCATAGCGTCCAGCGTCAACAGCAGCCGTATACTCATCGTCCGTCATGCCGAACTTATTGTTATATGTGTTCTGAAGATTTGTTGGAGAAAGACCAGACTCAGCATATAAATTGCCCATAAGCCCAGCAGCCCCATAATCATTCAACCCTCGTGATTTCAAGAACTCCCAAATTGTTTTATCGTTTGCCATTTTTGCACCTCCAGATAAAAACAAAGGTTATTCAAACCCATCCTCATCGTCGCCCTTACCATCACCCTCGCAAAATTTTGCAATGGTATCCTCATCTACAACGTCTCCCTCTTCGTCGTAGATAAATCCGGTCTCTTCATCGTAATCAAGATGACCAACATAGGGTAGATCATCATCAATTTCTTTGTTGTAATAACGCATGTTCAGCGCAGGTTTTGTTTTGTTATCCATAAAGAAATCCTCCTGTTACACAAATTTGTAATGCGGCTTTTCTTCATTGAAAATCCAATATCTTAAATAATCATCGAGAATAATCGCTAAGCATGAAATGATTATCCATAGGAGTGAAAAAAGGTAAACAGATTTGTCCAAGGATATTAAAAGGGAGTGTAGAATAATCCCACACTCCCAAACCAAGCCAGATATTCACAATGACACCAGTGATAAATTCACAGACAGTTATAATGACAGATCCGATTAAAGATTGCCATAATAAACCAAAATCCCATGGAAACACTTCATTGATTAGCCCGATGACCACGAAGCAAATCCCGCCAAGAATAAACATAGAAATATGGCTATGCCCTCTCCATATCAATTCAATAATTACATAGGTAATCCCTCCGATAATAGCGAGCATCGCTTCTTTAATGGCAAATCGAGCACTCATAAGCTATCACGCTTGATTGGTTGCTGCGGCCTGCTGCATTCTGCCTACAATCGCCTGCATCTGTTGCTGTGCCACAGACAGTTTCTCATTCATCTCTGTCAGGTACGGCTCTGGCAATGTCATGCCATATTGAACAGCAGATACCTCTTCTACATCCGTCAGTGTCTGAACATACTGCTTCAGTTCATTGTGATAGGTAGTCTGAGTTGTAATAAGCGTCTGTGCCGCAATATAAATAGCTGCAATCTCAGCAGCGGTATAAATACGGCAAACGCCTCCATCGGCCTGATAAAGGGAACTCTGTACCACCCAGCTCAACGACGCGGAATAGGTTATTGATATTGCTCTGATCCTCAATGCTCAAGTTAAAATGAACCGTCTCTTCTCCGAACTTGATGTCTACGCCATTCACGATAACTGCATTGCAAGCATTAGAAATCTCAGACAGTTTTGCGGACATCACAACAGACAGTGCGTTGTCCTCGCCTACGATTTCAATAACATCCGCAATCGTAATCCAATTCTTTGCAACTGCATTCAAAAGGGCTGTAGTATCAATCAAACTTTCCTCATACATATTTCTTAGCTTTTCTTTCATTAGTTTTGCACCCCCAATGCAGAAAGAATAAGATCATCTACAAGACCACCTTGTCTTTGCCAGAACAGCGCCCCCGTCGATCTCAGAGACAACGACTGTATCAGCTCCCTCAATCTTGTCGTGACCGATTAGATTATATGGAACACAGTTATAGGCCACACCAATAGCCTCGTCCTGGGCAGCAGGTACAAAACACCCGCTTTTCCCATACCGGATAAATTCGATGGTATCAGTTACACCAATCTCCGTACCATCTGACACTTTAATAATTCGATACATCAACGCCCCTCCTTTGCACCAATCAGATTTGCAATATACTTCAAGTCTTCGATATCAGCATTGTAGAAATCGTGGTTCCAAAGCCAATAGTCCTCGTGCTCAGGTTTCTTATACTTCTGGCAAAGCGTATCCTCCCACACTTTGTCCCAACGGCTCTGATAGTTAGAATCCCTACGCTCAAGCGTGTTCTTGATTGCTCTCACAAGATTTCCGCGCCGAACTCCGTTCCCATCGTCATTCTGAGAAAAGTAGGTGTGTGCATTGTTGCTGGTAACAGAGCAAATTGGTCTTCCCTGATAATAGAGAAATCTTCCATCCACGGATACCTCTGTACCATATGGAAGATTGACATACCCACCAATGCCCTGAATCTTGGCGCGTCTGTTTGTGATATAAGTTTTGTATTCCACTAAAAACCCTCCAAAATAGAGAAAACACCCAGAGAATAAAACTCTGAGTGTTTCCAAAATTTAATATGAAATTAGGTTAATTATAGCCTGCCTCAGTTGGTAGGTATAATGTAGAAGCCTTATCCCGCCATCTTCAGCGGAGCAGCCTCACGGTATTTGTTGAAAATAGCGTAGTGCATTCTTCTCAATTTCAGGAGCCTCCCATGGTCGTTAAAGGTGCGATAATACGCAGTTTGAGACTCCATAAACTGATCGATTTCTTGAAGCGTTCTCTTCCCTTCAAGGAATTGACGATGGAACAACTTCAATTTTCTACGCGCCCTCTTCACACCATCTCTGCATCCGTTGACTTTGATTTTACCAGTTTCGGTCAAAGTAAATCTCGCCTTACAGAACCTAAACGGCTTTGTCAGAGGAATGATTTTACACTTCCTCTTATTGACCATAATGCCGGCCATCTCAAAGCGCTTAATAATAATTCTGGCAATTCTTTTTGAGTTCTTCAACATCTGGTAGGATGATATAATAGTCATCCATATAGTGCCCAGCACAGTGAATCCCAAGCTGGCATTTGATAAAGTTATCAATGTCGCTGGGCAGAGATACCATCTCCTGCTGGCTTGGTTCAACACCAAGCGGCATTCCCGGCCAGGTACAGTACACGGCGATTCCGTAACAATCAGATCCGCAAGCGCTCTTAACCTATCATCCATGATAAACTTCTTATGCCGTTGATAGATTAGGCTGCGGTTGGCATTTGGGAAGAACCCTTTGAGATCGAGTAAGAATACAGCCCCTTCCCTACCATACCTGCGGTAATGCCAAGAAAGCTGTTTCTTCAGCCGTTTGAAATGCCAGTGTAATCCTTTTGCCCTTTTGACTTGCTCCATTATCATAAATCATACTTGGGGCATACAGCGGGGACAAAACCTTATTATTCTCCAGCTTATGGATTTGCCGGTCTTCAATATGCGGTGCGTCGATTGGTCTGATCTTACCACGCTCATGTAGTGTAAAATGAGCGCATTTTTTGGCTTCCACTTTCCCTCTAAAATAAGCCGTCTTCTTTTTTGCTGTTCCAGAAAGCAAGTGAAGCTCAAAATTTTGAGTTGATTGCTTCCACCTTACACCGTTGCAGCACTTCTTACCCCAATAAAACATATCGCGGTAATTAAAAACTTCTTCAAGTGTTCCAACGGCTTGGCTTCGCATCCATCGTTTCATTTGTCGCTTTCGTTTCCTGCGACGGTAACGCGCCTCACGGCGCTCCTCACTTGTCATAATAAGTTTTCGCCTTTCGTACAGATAAGTTGTAGGGTGCCATCTAATCTGCATTGTCCTTGCACATGAAATGGGATTAGGCACAATCACCCACCATGCAAGCAGCGTCCGTGCAATGACATCAAAAGATAGAACGTCGGCTATTTTCATAGGATACGTTCTATTCCACTCTCACGAGCAGAGCAGTTTTAAGGATTTTCACCCAGGGAAGTGCATCTCCTTTTGCGAAGGTCGTCTTTCGCCTTTCGGCTACTCCATGTGACCTCGCATCGCAAAATCCGGGCAACAACGCCAACGAATAGTTCGCATTGTTATTGTTGGCCGAGCCATCCGTGTTCACATTACAGAAATTGTTGTTATTGTTGTAATTGGCGGAGCGGAGCCACCAGTAAACCTACAGGAGAGCGTTAACACGTAACAGTCTCACTTACAGACGCACACCCAATAATTTAGTTATTGTTTTGCTTTTGATTGTCCAACAGACTTGATATTACCTTTGATCAGCTCATCCTCATGGTCAATCATCTCACCGAGATTTGCCGCCATGCGGTCAAGCTTTTCAATGGCTTCTTTCGAGCCTACCTGTCTACCACTGCTTGTTGTAAAACACCCCTCTGGATTTTGCATCATCACGGTATAGCAGTGGGTAAGCCTTACATCCAGCGCTTTCAGAGATGCTCTTGCCTCTAACAAATGTGCCTTTCTCAAATTGATCCGCTGTTCATCGGACGGGAAAATACTGTTGGCCTTTTCACAGTGGTCAACAACTTCGCCGGCCAATTTAGCGACTGGTTCAGCCAGAAGCCGGGCATACCTGGCAGACATTCTTGTTAGAAAGTTGAGTGTTTCAACATAAATCTGATTTGCCGTATTGACAAATTCAGCTTTACTAACCGTTCTCTTTGCTTTTTAGTACAGACAATATTTCACCTTTTTAATTGCTGGATTTACGCCTATTTAGGTTTTTCTTCCTCGATATGATCCGCCCCTTCTTTTTCGATGTCCTCCAAATGCTTGAGAAGGACATACTCAATATAATTTGTCATGGAGCGGTGTTCACGAGCTGCAAGCGCCCCTATTTTATCGAAAACCTCATCTGAAAGACGCAGCGTAAATACTCGTTTGTTTGTTGGCATATTGGAACCTCCATCTCTATGACTTGCTATTATTTTAGGCTTATTCTTAGCTTTTGTATGCAGTCATAAACCTGTCAAGTGATAGCATTTTAGAGAATAGAGGAAATTTATAAAAATTCGCGGCGGCGCGAAGCGCCGCCGCTTGATATCCCGTATCTTCCGTTGGCTCTCCTATTGGAGAATCCCGCCCACTGACGTGGGCGGGATAGATCCTGGATACACTGCGGTGGATTAGACAGCAAAGCCGGGCAGCAACGCCAACGAATAGTACGCAATGGTACTGCCGGCCGAGCCACCCGTGTCCACATTACAGAAACTGTTGGCATCGTAGTAATCGGCGGAGCGGTGCCACCAGTAAACCGACGTACCCGTAGCGTTGTACTTGTACGCAATTCTCTGGTTGCCAGAGCTGTAATATGTGTACTTGCTGAAAATTCTGCTCATACTGGTTAGCGTAACTTCTTGCACCCTGAACCTCAAACTCTGCAAGTAGCCATAGATAATCCGTAGTTGCAGTCACATTTCCAGACACATTGGACGCATTGCCAGTGTTATCCGTATACTTGGTCACGGACTTCATAACCGCTCTCAAATCGGCTGGCAGAGCTGCCATGAGGCTGTTTGCCAATGGGCTTGTCGGAGTATTGGTATTGCCCAGAATGGTTCTGCGCATATAGCTGTTGTTCCAACCGCCGGAGTTCGTATTGCTGGTATTCATCACAAAGTTACCAGAAGAACCAGCATTCCAGCCATTATCGGGCGAATATTTGCTGTCAATTAGACCAACAAGCTTGCCTCAATTTTACCAATCTGGAAGTGGATTCTGTTGCTTCCTTCACGGGAACTATTGTGATTAAATCCAATAATAAATACATCAACGGATAGGTTATTAAATGTGGTACTGCCTACCTTGCCATTGATTTTGATATTCTTGGTATCGCCAACATCCCAATAGTTATCTCCTTGCCCACTATCAGAAACAGCCTTAATAACCGCCCAGGAGTTCTCATTCAGAACCTCGCTCACGAACTCTGCATTGACCGTAACCGTCTTATTCGCCGGAGCGGTATAGTTTGTACCAGCGGCCACCTTAACCGTAATGGTGGTGTCTCCGCTTGTCTGATTGACATTGTGTACAGTAATTACATTCCCGCTCACGCTGACAGTGACAATGCCAGTGTTATTTGACACTGCGGTAATCGCGCCATTACCAGGCCGTGTAACGGTAATCTGAGCAGTTGGGTGTTCCATGTCCAATGTGACCGTTTGCGGACTCACACTCAAGCTGCCTGCGGCCTTATTGATCGTCCAGTTGACAGTCTTTGCAGCCGTAGTCTCGTCACTCCACATATAGTCATCCTTTGGGTAAAGGAGGCGCTATAAGTGCCGGCATTGGTTTGCCCAGTGACGCTCAAAGTCATCTTGTTTGTGTCATAGTTGCTAAATGTAGGAGTCTGGGCACTCCCGTTATAAGTAAGAGATCCACTTTGAGAAGGAACCGTAGCGATCACCATGCGGTTAGCTTCTCCAGTGATTCTATTACTTGCGTTTACATTTACCGCACCATCCGTAGATACCGGGAAGAAAGACACATAATAGGTCGTGCCGTTTGTAAGCCCTGTCACGGTCAACGGTGCGCTTGCATGGGCGTTTCGTGTAGTGCTGGTATAGGTATAGGCCGCATCTTCATCGTCTGGAGAAGTGGCGTATTCGCCCTCCTTAACCACCACGACGGTCTTCTCCCAGGTTGCCAGGGTAAGTCCATCGTCTACAATGGTAGCTGCTGGATCAGTCCACTTAATTGCAAGCTTACCATTACCAGCCGGCGTTGCACTCATGCTGGATACATTGCCCATAGTAGGAGCATTTGGAGTTGCAGTGAACTCGCAATCCTCATGCTCGGTATAAGTGTTTGTCGTTGTATAGGGGAAGAACTTGTAGTAATAGACTGTGCCATCGGTCAAACCGCTATCGCAAAAATATTGGTTCTGATACTGATTGCGCACCTTACTGTCTACGACCACAGTGCCGTCGCGTCTACTGACAGGCATAGAGCCGGCCTTGCGAACAAGCAGTGTGCCCGCCCACTCTGCCAAAGTGGATTCGGCAACAACCAGGTCTTCAGGATCAGTCCACTTTACATACACTTTCCCATGCGAAACCTTAGTGACGATGCCAGAGACAGCGGCCAGTTGAAGTCCGCCGCCGCCACTTCCGCCACCAGATGGAAAGTTAGAAATAATAGGCATTTAGATGTCCCTCCTTTTATCCTAATAGAATCACTACAACTGGGATGTCCACTTCTGGCATTTCTCCATCGGCGGAGATAATAAGTTGCCCCTCGCTCTGTCCAATGACAGAAAGCATAGCCATACGAGCCGCATCCCGTTGTTCAATCGTTGCATTTTGCGCCACCGAAATATTTCCGTTTTGATCTGCGCCAAGACCCTCTACGGCCAAAGTCTGCGTGAACGGAGAGTCAATCCCGCTCCATGCGGACGCAAGCAAAGTCCCAACGACCTTCCCGCTTTTCTGCGCCATCGTTCCAAGCGCCGTGTCGATCTTGACCATGTTGGAATTTTCGGTTCCATTGATTTTTTTCGCGCCACTCCTGAAATCGTGTGGAAGCATCGTCTTCCAAATAAAGCCCGATGTTAGGGGTCTCACTCATTGGTCAATACCCCTTTCTCAATGAAGCAAAATCACTACGATTGGAATATCACAAGTCGGTACATCACCAAATGCCGCAATCGTCAATGTGCCATCGCCCTGTCCGCATACATAGAGTTCAGCGCTCTTTACAGCCTCCAGCTCTGCGTCGGAAATCAGTTGGCTAATGCCAACCACACCGTCTGTATCTGCGGTCATGCCCTCAATCGCCACAGTCTGTTGGCCGGCGTTCCATGCAGACGCAAGCAGAGTGGCGGAAACATCTGAGCTACCGCCTCCTGTATTTGGGTTAATGCGATGTCTCTTCTGCTCCCCCGTTATCCTCAGAGTCGATATAAAACCCTCCATCGTCTGGGGTGAAATACGCCCATCCATCATGGAAAGGCGTTACATCCGTTGAGATACGGGAGCTGTCACCTTTCAAAATCTTAAAAGAGCCATTCTTTTTTCCTTACCTCCGTTCTACAGAGAAATGAAAAGAGGGCGGGTGTTACCCCGCCCCCAAATATGGGAAATACGAAATTGTCTATCTGCTATTAGAAGCTGCCCCAGGTCAAAGCAGTATCGGTGTACTCTTTGGCATCTGCAAGAGCACCAGCGGCAGAACCAGCGGCATCATAGTTGGAAGCCAGGCCATCGGCATAGTCCTTAGCGTTCTGCTCCATGGCATCCCACTTCGCCTTGTCGCCGTCAGCGATCTTGTCAAGCTCGGTAGCATTTGCGTGAACGTGCTTCTTAGCCACAGCATCAGCCAGGTTAGCCTCAGTCTGGGTGTAGGTATCCAGTAGAGCCTTGTTTGCGTGGGTGTGAGTTGCGCCCTCCAGGGTAGTCACACGGCCAGCCAAGAGCGGTCAGCTGAGCGGCAGTAGCGTAGTCACCAATGTTCAGGGCGGCAATCGCATCGGTCACATAGGCAACCACAGTGGCTTTCTCGCCAGACTCGGTATCACCGATACCATCCAAGATACCCTGTAGGGCAGTAATGGCAGAGTTCATTGCGGCAGCATCGTCACTGTGGCTGGAAATCCAGTCAGAGATCTCCTTCAAGGTATCGAAAGACTCAGGCGCATCAGCGATCACCTTAGCAATCTCATCAGCAACGGTCTTCTTCACAGAACCCTCAACAGTGGCCTCGCCGTTCAATACACCGATTGCATTAGTGTTGGCCTGAACTTTAGCCTTGATCTCGGTATCGTCGTAAGTAGCTGCCTCCTGAGCTTCCTCAATCATCTGAACGACGGTCTTGCTCTCAGGAACAGTACCAACTTTGGCCTCCAGCGCGTCAACCTCAGTCTGTACAGCAGCCGCCTTTTCATCGGCGTACTTCTTAGCACCCTTTAGGGTATCCATGTCAGAAGTATCATCAGCAGTACCAACATTGGCCTTTCCGTTAATCTTGGTCGCAAGAGTGGCCTCCAGATCAGACTCAGCAACCTTGTCCTTTGAGGCCAGAGCGCCCAGCCCCTCGATAGAGCCAGCCACCACATCGGCAATCTTAGTATCCACATAGTCTTTCACATTGGCATAAGGGGTGTCGCCCTCCTTATTGCCCAGCTCACCAATAGCCAGATCAATGGCGTTGCTTACATCCTCAGCGGTAGTGTGAGTAGCGCCCTTGGTCAAGGTGATCTTACGAGTTGCAGGATCGTAAGAAGCGGCGGTTACGGCGTTGCCATCGCCCACAACCTCAATAGAGGTAGCGCCAGTATCAAGGTTGATCTGTACATAGGCAGAGCCGTTCCACTTTGCCAGCACATTCAGGTCTGTGATGTAGTACAGAGCGGTAGTGCTGGGATTGGTGTTGGCCTGAAGAGCTTGCAGGGTTGCGAACTCCTGAAAGTCGCCAATGCGGATACGGGTAGAACTATCAACGTCCAAATAAATAGCCCGCTCGTCAGTAGTTACATAGAAAGCACCTTCTGTATAAGTTTTGGGCAAATTAGCCAATAGACCTTTCTTAAAAGCAACAGTAGCCATTATTTAATCACTCCTTTTTTTCATATCAAAATTTACATTGTTCCCCATTCAAGGCTTTCAGAAATGCTCTCAATCTTCTCTGGATCAATAGAGTCAAGCTTTTGTTTGTCTGCAAGAGACATCAAGCCGGCAGCAGACTTTCCATCTGCTCCATATCCAGCTCCAATCAAAGTAAGAACTCCATGCTGGACATTGGGGGAATATGTCCCGTCTTCCTGTTTCGTAAAAATACGGATCTCTGCGGTATTAGTGGTTTCAGTGCGTTGTACATTTACAATTTCACTGAGGATTTCATCTGGCATAGAGTCGATAACTTCCTGCACCCCAGATACATCAGGGATATCCCCGATAGTTGCAATCTCATGCTCAGGATCATCAGCCACATAATCAGCGGATGCCTTGTCCTCCGCATTATGATAGAAAATACCCTTCTGATAGACGTTGATACGAGAGCCAATCCAGTTGCCGTCTACATTCTTATCAGCATAAATCTGGGCAACCATACCGTTCTCGCCGCCATCGTTTACTCCAACAAATGACTCTGTGCCATCAGTATGATGGAATTTTGCACCGCCGCCAGTAGGCTCGTTCTGGATAATTGCTTCTCCATTCTGGCTTTCAATTACCTGAACCACAAAATCGCTGGTGTCAATCAAGCCTTTAGCTGGAATATAAATGTGAGAAGACGCGCTATCATTCAGCTGCAAGTCAATATAGGTATCCCCAACTTCAGCCCCTTCATATGGCTGATCTGCTTCAGTTACTGTTTTGACTGAACCACTTTGCACAACCAAATCTTTTGGGATGTTGATTGAGTCGCCAACATATGTGGTTTCATCTCCCAAAGTTCTCTTTAGACGATAAGTTGCAGCGTATCCTTCTGTTGCTTCTCCTTGCTTCTCAATCGCAAACTCTGGAGCTTGAGTGCCTGCGGCAAACAAACCGTCAGTTTTCAGTACAATGCTATTGCCAGCTTCTTTAGATAGCTGTACGCCGATTGTCTTTCCGTCTTCACCATCAGCAATAATGACTGACGCATCTACTGGAGTAAGCCCAGTCAATGTACCAGGAGAAAGACTGTCAAGCTTAATTTTGTCATCAGCAGACATCAGGCCGGCAGCGGTTTCAGATGCTGTCTTACCAGTAGCAAACAGAAGATTGCCCTTGTAGAGTTCCTGCACATCTTCCAGCCAGTACAAAGTATTTGTGTCTTTCTGCTCCAGCGCATCAAAGAGCGCCTTTGTACCGACCTTAAAAATTACATTAGCCAATTCGATTTCCCTCCTTTACAATAGAATCAAAATATATAAACACTCTCTAAGAGTTTATATAGCGTTACATTTTCTCCCACACATAGTCAGAAACAATCTCACTGTCATCAATATCAGACCACTCATCATGCGGGTTAAGATCAACTGGGTCTGGCACATCACCAGGCTCATCTTCAATTGTAAAGCTTAGGATTTTTGCTCCGAAATATGTGGGACGTATACAGCACCATCTTCTCCGGCGACACTTCCGATGTTCTTTTCTGTTCCATCACTCATCTTCAAAATCATGTCGCCATTTTCTGCAAGCTCAGCATCTACAACTGGATTTCCAGAAATAATGCCTCCGCCGCCTCCAAAGAAGAGTTGCCGAAGAACGGCAAATCGGCCATTGAAAAACACCTCCTTAATACATGTAGTAGATGTTCACTGACTTCTCTTCTTTGAACACGAGACTTGTAATATCCACTTGACCAAAACCAAGCTCGAATACTCCAGACACAATAGGGATCTCGCATCCATTGATAATTACTTCCGTTCCCGCCTCACATTGAATTCCAATCTTTTTGATTACCATATGATCGGTAAACGCAAGTGTACTATTTTCATGTGCCGCCATCTCATTTTGCTTAAAAATATCAAGCATATTTACATTGGCAGTAGTAGTACCATTAAAACTACCAAGAGTACCTTTTGACATATCGAAAACTCCTTTCTTCTTTCGTCACGCCAAAATCACATAGTCTAATTCTTCTAATGTAATATCGTCATGCTCAGACAGTGTTAAGTTATCCATTTCAGAAAGCAACCTATGTCTTTTTCATTCCGATGTTTAGTTCGGAAGATAGAAGAGATCCGCTCTCAGCCGGGAAGATAAAACACTGCAAAATATTCCCTATCTCCAAAACAAGATTGAGGAAGCTTTCATACGTCATAAACTTTTTAGATTGCACACCGCTATTCTCAACCGTCAAGCACATCGAACTATCGCCTGTCCCAAGCGTATACCACATCTCAAAGTCAGCAGAGAAAAGCAAATTCATCATTGCTTCTCCTTCTACAGACAGCATGTAGAAGATATCAAAATCGTTTGTAGTCAGAACCATATCGGTCTCTGCTTCACCATGGGTAATAGCGGAGGTAGAAGCGTCAGAGTCTAAGAGCATAGTGTTCTTAAATTTCTCTAACGCTTCTTTCAAAGTAGACGCCGGAGCTGTCCTTAGCTCCATTTCCGTTGATCCAGACCCAAGAGATTTTGCGATATCGTACTTCAGTGTGTTTGTCAAAAGCTGTGTGACATTTTGGAATGTGTTAAAGCTTTCTTCACCAATATTGGCTTTACCTTTAGTTAAAACCAGCTCTGTTGAACCGCCAGTTGGTTTTGCTGCGAACAACTCAAGTTCTGCACCAAGTTCCATCCCGCTTGAAAAGATATTGAAGACTCGTTCTAACAAATTATCAATTTCTGATACAAGCTTCGTATCCGTATCACCAACAATAAACTTTTGCAAATATAGATAGTTCACCATTGCGTCAAGATACATGCGGTTGTAAATCACGAGGCCGTCACGATATGGCAAATCCCTAATAATCAGGTCAAATTCAGTTAGTCTTTTTCGGAGATAAATGTTGTATGTTTGCGCCATCTCTCCACCGCCTAACTAATCGTAATTAAGCTGGGTTGCTCAAAGTCAAAGTCAGGCTGTTTGCCTTAATCGTTACGATAGTCGCGGCCTCAACATTACGAGGGGTGGATAGGGTGTCATACATAAGTAGATTTCCGGCCTCCAGCGCATCATAAATAACGACGTGGGACATTGTTCCCCAGTTTGCAGTTGACTCATCAAAAGAAATGGCCTGCTCATTTGTAATTACACCATCTGCCGGCTCACTCAAATTCTCAAGCTTCACTTTTTATATCCAGAGTTTGAAAGAGGCTCTGTGACATTACCGCCACTGATATTTGGAGCGGTAGAACTTAGGCCAATGTAATACTCGCTTGGAAGTGCAGGAGTTTCCTTTGTCTTAAACAAATTTCCCATCACTTGATTCAGAAAGTATGTAGTGTTCATTTCATATCCTCCTTGCAAATAGATTAACTTATTCCTAATAAATTAACGAATCACCGATTTATCAATGTTATTGGTGATTCCCAAAATACCCTGGCTTGGGATATCCGTTTCCCCAGACATGTCTTGGATCGTAATCTGGTAGATGTACTTCCCGTACAAATCGACAGTCTCTTTTGGGAGCAGTGTAACGGCAAGAATACTTTCAATTCCATCATCATCGGCTATAACACTCATTGCTTTTGATAGCACTGGTGCTCCTGTTCGATTTACCGAATACACAATTGAGAATGTCGCTTTTGCGCCAGAGGCATTAAAAACTCTGCCTGTGTCCGTAAACAAATGAAAGCGCAGATCATGTGTCTCTCCGCCAACAAATGAAATCTCAGGCAGATTATAAACTTTACTAATCATTTTGCTTATCCTCCTACGCTAACCGGAATTCACATGTGATTTCAAGCTTACAATCGCCAACAACTTCTAATGAATTGTCTCCGCAAATAAGTTTGAAAAATTCAAAATTGAAATATGGATATAAATTAAGATCCATATTATTTGTGATAACCCCATTTTCATTATCCACTTCTATTTCCAAGAAATAGGATTGAGGAAGTCCTGTAAATTCAAAAGTTCTATCGTTGTCTGAATGGTTAATAATTTTCATACTATCTGTACCATTCGTTGTGCTTTTGAGCTTTGGTTGATATCCTCCCCTATAACTACCAAGATTCCTAAGCAAAATATTGGTGTTGCCCTGGCATGTATAGGAGTATGTCACTGGATACTGATATGCAAACGGGGAATCACATCTCACAGTGCAAGAAAAAGCAATGGGCAGATTCCCCGATCTCCACCATCTCTAATTCTTCGATGATGCAGCGATAGCGAACCTGCTCCATGTCATCCTGTTCAATTTCAAGCCATTTGTATCCATCCAATGGCGATAACCATGAACTGATTGCCTCTCTATCCCAAGCGTCAAAAAAGCCTCCGCTGTTTGCAAGCTCTTTGTCGGCTCCAAAGACCATCTTAAATGAAAGAGGTTCATTTTGTGTAACACCATAAAACAACGGACGGTATCTACTTGAAACTCTGTCTTCAGAAATATCAGAAGCCACAGAAAACTTCGCCCCCCCGGTGTAACACCATTCACCTCATAGAGCCTTAGGCCAAATTCCGTACATGGTATCCCATCATAGACGAAATAATCACCCCAAAAAGCCATTGCACCACCTCCTGAGGATATATATTATTCTTTTTCTTCTCCTTCAACATTTTCCTTATTGAGCGTCGCCTCAATGTCCATCTTCTGAAGATCTACGATGACACTCTCCAGAAGGTCGATGACCCCACCCATATTCAACAAATTTTGCTTCTGTTTGACCTCAATATTATTTAAGACGCGGACAGCAGCATCAATTTTCTTAATGATTTCTTTCATACGACCTCCATATTATTTTGCAAGTAAATCTTCAATGACGCTTCCCAAATTCACATAATCTCCATTTACCATGATATGAACATCGTCTGGAATCCAGATACCATTCCCGGCTCTAAGCGCCATACCTTCATCTGCGACAATCGCAATTCCTCTTGTAGACTCAATGTACACCAAGTCAGTCCTGCTCACACCGTCGCTACCATATCCATCATAGATAACCCCATAATCGCCAAACAAAAAGTCGCAACCCTGAATCGTTCCGCCCTGAATATATGCGCCTTTAATATTGGGAGCTGACACAAGCTCGTCTGTGATCACTGTGGACGAAATATTTCTAATTTCTCTTTCAGTCCACATATTCTCTGAAAGCCAATCAATCTCTTCATATACGCCGTCGAGCTGCGTATTGATCCGCGTTAGGCGGTAATCCATATCGTCTTCCAGGTTTGAAATCTGCGGATTAGTGCCAAGCTGCGTGACCGTATTCCAGTTAATACGAGAGCCAGAGCCAAGTGTGATATTTCCATCCATTGTAATATTGCCGGCGCTATCAATGACAAGGGTATTCTTGCTGCCATTGCTGATAGTAAGCCCCCTTAGCTCCAGGTATGTAGGAGAGAATTTATAGCTTGAAGTCAGCATACTTCTGCCATTCAAATCCTGGTAATCAGAAGCCTGTACAACACCTTTGAAACGGCCACTTGCAGCAACAAGCTCACCGCTGAACTTTCCATCACACCCCTCAAGCGTCCCTTTGATGTGAACATTGCCATTGATATCTACCCAGAAGCTTGCATTATCTTCATCAATTGTATACTCGTCTCCTGAGTACAATGGATACTTACCAATTGCAAATCCTGAATATGGGTTTAGCGTGATCTGCACTTGATTGCCATTGTAAATATCAAAAAATTGCATTGTGCAGTGATGCACCGTTCCCATCCACGCGGAACACAGAAATGTCGCCGTCTTTTTTGCGCTTTCGATGATGAGACTGCTTCCAGCCAACAATTTGCCAATCAGACTATCTGCAATAACACCGCTCATAATTCCGCCGTCTTCTGTTTTCATTTGACCAATAGCGAGATTGGCGGTTGCCCAGTTATCTGTTGTAAACATGATTTGGCCGTTATTCATCCAGATCTCATAAGGCTCATATTCTTCTGGATTGTTCTCTTTTCTTTTGCGTAACCGTAAGCCAGATTCACTCCAGGAAATATCTTGACCAGAAGAAGACAGAATGTTATTCTTGGCAATATCAAGCGCCTCTTTTTGTAAATTTGCTGAGGCTTGTTTCCGCACCACTATTTACAAACTGGCTATATGTCCATTTGCCACTATCCAATGTTTTCCCTGCGGTATTGCTGTCTTCAATCAGATCGATGTAGTTAAACCCATCCCCATTTGCATAATACTTACTTGACAGCTCAACCTCAAAACCCGTCAAATCTTCAAACGGGATTCTTACAGAAATCAAATATGGACGCATAACCTCTCCACTTGATTTCTGCCAGTACAATCTACTGCCTAAGATAAGGTTGTTTTTGAATGGTTCAAACTCTGACATCGCAAGAAAATTCGCCAGATCCAGACTGCATGTATAGGATGGATAAGACACTCTTTCCATCAGCTCCACACCATAGTCCAGCAAATCCCACTCAACAGCTCGTTTTTCATATTCCGTTGTGCTTCGAGTGAAGTATAGATCCGCATCGCCAATCTTAAAGGAGATAGTGCTTCCCTCTTCGATTGCGCCACCGACACTGGAATCTGGTACGACATTTGATGTAACAGTGCTACCAGTTCCTGCAACAGAGACACAGCCGCTTGGGAATGTTTCTCCATTCAATGTACCAGCTGACAGTCTTGCAGTGAAAAGTAGATCGTGGTTTTCATCAAAATCAAGTGACGCTCGAATGATATCCGCATTCAATACAAATCCAGAAGTCGAGCATCCGATCTTGCCTCCAACAATAGAGTAAATATCTTTTCCAGCTTCATTTGTTACCTTAGTAACTGTAGCGTCCATAATATTGAAGATTGAACCAGTTGCAGGAATGCTTTCTCCAGCGCTATCAAATGAATCGACTTCAATGGCGACAAAAGAGTCTTCAGAAATAGAATCCTCTTTCAAGTACCGATCAATGATTTTATACTCGTCTTCTGTGAAAAAATGCGCTCAGTTTTGTCTTTTCATTGATAGCCTGCATCTTTTCATCAAGCTCGTCTACCTCTGCCTGAATATCTTCGAGTTTATTCTGTTTTGCAGTAATTTCATTCTTCTTAGCGGAGATATCCTGATTCACCTTGTTCAGATCGCTTTGACTTTTCATTCCTTGGGCAATTGCTTGGATTGTTGTCGCCTGGATATTCTCAAGGCTTTTCAGCTCTCCTTCAAGCGTTGTAATAGCGGCCTGTTCCGTGAGTAGTTGAGCAGTCTTCAACGCCTCTTCTACAGTAAGATTAAAATAAGACCTCTGATATGATTGAAATGTCTCTTTCCAATCGTCATACTTATTGATAATATCCTGTGAGAAGTAATCATGCGTCATAAAATAATCCAGGTTAATTAAGCTTGTTGTACCCATTGGGTTGACGCTTCTAATATCAACATTGTCCGCCCCGTACACACTCAGCTGCGTAACGATGCTCTCTGTGTCTTCCTCAACAGAGACTTCTTTAATGAGATTGTCCATTGAGAATAACACCGGCGTTGTCTCTGGCTCATTCGCAATATCACGAACATAGATCAGACGATTATATGTGTCAAAGTCAAAGACACAACCATAGGATTCTTGCAAATCTGACTTAATGAAGTTATATATATTCTGGTCTCCGCTATCGTCAAATGTGCGGTATTTATCGATTAGTGTTGCATCTACTTGACCAATTTTCCACGATGGCATAAGGTCAAGTATCATTCCAATAATCGTATCATTTGGCGCAATCGGGTTCCATAGGTTATATGTGCCGGCTGAAAGCACAAGTTTCTTGAAAGTAAACTCATACTCCAAAGAATAAGCGGTGCAGCTCTTAACCTCTCGAACTCCATCGCTCTCTATTTTAGGATCTACCAGAAGGAATCTTCCGTAGTCCTTTAGATCAATGATTCTCATTCCAACCACTTTTTCGTAGTTTGGAGTTTGTTTGCCGTCCACATAACCAGGAAGCTCAAACGATAGCGTTGACACCTCGTTATAGCAAAGATCTGCTTCCACATTAAAAGCATACTTCAGAACACCAATCGGCGTATCATCCATGTTTTGCAAAATAAGTAGAGGCTGCTCTTTTACATTGACCTTTGCAAAATCAACAACCATGTCTAAAGCCTCCTTCTTTTTATAAAATAAGCGGCCACCAGTTACGGTGGCCGCATTAACTTATCGGAGCATGTGACTTCCAATACTATTCTTCATGCCCTTTCGCTTTGCAGCGGTCATAAGCTTATCAATAGTGCGATCAGAATAATATTCTGCAAGCTCCCTTGCCGATTTCTCATCCGCATTCTTAACCTCGAAGTGGTTTTCAATACGGATCTCTCCCATAGAATTGTCTGTGTTCTCATTGTTGGTTACAGACTGAATTGCAGCCGCTGTGGTATCTTTTGCTGTTGCAAGACTACGCACAACGGAATCTACAACACCAGTAATCGTATCACCAATCTGACTAAACAGATTTTTATATTGCTTACTGGTAAATACAGCCTCTCCCTTTTGCAACTTGGCAAAAACCTCATTGCTCTTTAATGAGTCCTCTCCGACAATTCCTCCGTCGTGATAAATATACTGTCTATATTTTTGGAACAGCTGTTCACCGCCAACACGGTCTACATACCACACGCCGTCATCACCACGGACTGCGTTAATACCATACGGGGCAAGCAATCTGCCAAGCCGTAGGTTTTCGTCAGCGAGGCGTTGCTTCTCTTCATCAGAGGCAGACCCCCACGCCTGACCGTTGGCGTACATCTCAGACATAATTGCACTGATTTCAGCATCTTCCTGCTGTTGATCCAGAATACCTTGCTGCTCATTGGCGATATCATTATTGATACCATTTAGAGCGGATACAATATCTCCATACTCTTGAGCTGCCTGCATAGCAGTCTGCCAAGCAGATGTAATTGAATCCTCCCCATCGATCATATCTCCATACTGTCTATTCCAAGCAATCAAATCTTGGTACAACTGATCCCAGTCTGCATCAATGCGGGCAATGGCGGCGTTATACACCTCTTCCTCAGTGTCAACCGTTGCCTCTACCTTGGCGATTTCGTTGTCCTTGGTTTCTTCAAACTTGTCAGCTTCCTTATCCAAAGCATCGACCTGCGCATCATACGCATAGTCTGCCTGGTAATCAGCGAGATCATTTTGAAGTTCGGCAAGCTCCTGTTCCAACTGCTGCCGCTCGGCATTAGCCTCACGACTATCATCGCGGCTCAGCTGATTGATCTTTTCCTGCACCTTTGCAATTTCGGCAACGCGCTCTGCAACCTCACGCTCGTAATCCTCTTCATCCCTGGCGACTTCAAGAGACTCCTTCTTCAAATCAATGATTTTCTGATAATCGTCAATCTGTTCTTCCAAAGCATCAACTTTATCTTCGGCTTCCTGACGCACCAGCTCCATTGTCTTTTCAATGATTTCTGTAATAGCGTCTTTCTGCTCATTATAAATATCGAGCTGAGTTTCACGCAGAAGTTCAGTGTACTCCCGTAGGGTTAGTACGCCCTGCTCAAGCAGGCGGTTCAATGCGGCAATCTTCTGTCTCAGGTAATCAACTTTTGTAAAATCAAACCGATCCCAAAGGTCAAAGTCATCCGCATATTCGATAAACTCATCAAACGGTTCAAGTACATTATCAACGATAGATTCATTGATTTCCTTGATATCGTCTTCAGCATCCCACCATGCGTCAATACACTCCTGAATTGCCTCATCATTTTCATCTACACCAAGCGCCCGTAATCTCTGTGCTTCCTCATGGGCAAGCTCTTGGATTCTAAGCTGTTCTTGGCGCTGCCGCTCCAGATTGGTTGACATGTCACGATAGTTTTTGCTATCGCTTAGGCCATCATACTGGTGCTGCAAAAGTTCAATGGTATTTTCGTGCGCCTCAACAGCATCTGTATAAATACCATGTAGAATATCGTCAATCTCATCCTGGTACTCCCACCACTGTTCTCCAAGCTCCTGAATGTAATCGTTATTCTCATCCAGTCCCATTGCGCGGTATTTTTCCGCATACTGGTGAACAGTGTCTTGCATCTTCCTATAGATAGCAATAATTTCTTCTGGAGTTCCATCATTTCTTTCAAGCGTAAAGATGTCGTGCTCATAATTACCCAGGATTTCGTCAAGCTCATCCTGGATTTCTTTTATGGCATCCTCCATCTCTTCAGCAAGCTCTTCGTCATCAACTTCAGCCTTAACATCTACCGTAGCAGTTGTCGTGGGAGAAGTATACGGAGTGCCCGTAGAGCCGTTCTTGTCAACCTCGACACGCAAACCGCTTGTTGTGATTCTTCCAGACGCATATGCTGGAATCGTACCAGTAATCCGTTTGCCAGAACGACTTAAAATCCGTTTGGTTTCATCCGCAGTATAAACTTGGTCTCCCTGGTTCAAATAGGCAATTTCCGGCCCGTTTGTTCCAGCGAGATATGCTCCATCCTTCGATACAACAAGCTCTGGCTTTGGAGAACCGTTGGGTGAATACTGTCTCCAAGCAAAGCATTGCCAGCCGGCGCATTAGAAGTGCCTTTTGCAAAGCCAAGCAGATTACCAATACTGTCAATAAGACCACCTTTACGCTGTACATTATAATATACAGTGGCAGTTCTACCATTTACACTATCAATAGCCGTACCAATGCTATAAACTTTTGTTGCAGCATCTTGTGCGGCTGAACCGATGTCATCAATTTCTGACTCTGCGTTGCTCGTAGTAGAGTCATTTACATCGTCAATTGCAGTTTCAACACCATTGATTGATGTTGTAACATTGGTAAATGTAATCGTATCGATATAATCAAGCGCGTCACTTACACTCTGCACTTGACCATCAGCATTTGCCAGTGAAATGCCGTCTGCTTCGCCAAGTTTGGTAATAAGCCCTTCTGCTTCTTCCTTGGTATAACCAATGTTGGCAAGAAGATCTCCAAGCCCTTCATAATTAACCGTGATTGTATAATCATCACTGGTAGCAAGGCCAAGATTTTGAAGGCTTGTTGTTACAGAGTCAATATCACCAGATACACTAAATAGCTGTACGCCATCAAGCCCTTGTAAAGCAGACAAAACATCATAAATCTCTTTATCTGTTTTACCAAGGGTCATCAGCTGCTCTGTCAAGCGGTCTACATTGATAGCCTTGCCAGCAGCAGTTTCAGCAGAGAGGCCAATTTCGTCAATAACCTCTGATACCTCAGTGAGATCGTAAAAGTCAATGTCGCCCCACATAGATAGAGCCTCGAAACAGGCGATAACCGCCTCTTCCGTGATGCCCATCTTTTCTGCAATCTCGTCAAGATTTTCAGGGTCAACATCGAAATCAAATGCGCCAGTTGCGTCCTTGCTGATCTCAATAAGGTTTTCCCCTTCATCATTAACAAGCTGGCCGGCCTGAGCCATATCGTAAAGTCGCTGAATGAATCCAGCTCCAGCGCTGTCCGCATCCTCAAAGACGCTCTTATTACGCTGCATAGCATCGTAGATCTCATCCAGTCCGTCACTCCAGCCCCATGTATTAAGCTGCTCACTGCCAAACAGGAATTCAGCAGCAGCCCAGAAAGCATTAGAGTTTGTGGTGCCAGCCCCAAACTGGGCGTTCAACTCTTCAAATGCCTCTGCATAAGAACGGAAATCGGTATCCTTTTCCTCTACAGCCATGGCCGCATCATAGCGCGACTTTGCATCTGTTACCTGGTCAAACTTATCGACCATACCATCAAGGGCATCATTGAGCTTTAGAGCCTCAGCCGTAACAAGCGAAACGCCGTCTCCGCCCTCTGCCATATTCTGAAGAATCTTGGAGAGGAATTGAGCATTCATTCCGTCCTCTTCCAAAATGCCAGCCAACACACTGCTTTCAGAAGCGAGTTCTTCAATATTCTGTGGAGTAATACCGTCCACTGCTTGAGACATAGCGATAAGCTCTTCCTTGGTATCTGAGAAGTCCTCAGAGTCCCACATACCACGGATACGGCTCTGCAATGCCTCTGCATTTCTGGCCGCTACAGCCTGCTCACTATTGTACTCTTCAATTGCAGCAGTGATATCTTCCCAGGTTGTCGCACCTTCGTTGATAACTGCATTGTAGGCAATTTCAAAATCTTCGTCGGATAGAGCTTCAAGTTTGTCTTTTACATTTTCGACCTCTGCGCTCCAAGACTCCATCGCGTGGAAATGTGCAGATGTTCCAGGAGTAAGCTCTTCATATGTTTTAGGAACAAGCTTTTCAGCAATCTCACGCATTTTATCGTTGACTGCCTCAGCAGACGCTTGCGCTCTTGTAGTTCCGCCAGGAGACCAGAATATCTATCGTCCGACCCAAGTACATTATCCGCCAGCTGCTCAGCAGTATATGTACCATCCTCATCAAATCCAGATGTATTCTGGATGTTTTGGATCATCTGCTCTCTGAATTGCTTAAACTCGTCTACTGTAGCGGGCTGGTCAAGAGCTTGTGCAGCAAGCAAAGCGTCTTGAGCAATCATTTGATTGGTATTATCAATCTGTTCGATTGCTTCTTGAAGTGCAGACTCATATTCGTTGTAAGCATCTGCAAGCACAGTAAAAACAGGATTATCAGTGCCAAACTCATCCCTTACAGCATTCATAGTATCTCTTAGATACTCATAGTTTGCCATTAGGTCTGAAAATTCTACATCTTCTAATCCCCCGTCTGTGCTATAAACGCTTGGAAGAAAGATTGTTCCGCCACCATTTGAACCAGTGTTGTCGATCCCCTCATACCCAAGAGATTCAAGATAGGCCATTGCTTCTCCAGCAGCTTCACCCGTTGCAGAATAAAAGCTGTGTGAGTTGAAATATCCATCAAGTTCCTTAACAGCTTCTTCTTTTTGCAATATCAGCCGCTCTTGCTCCTTGAGAGATATTTGTACGCATTTGCTCTCTTGCCGCTTCAACAATAGAATCTCTTAGATCCTTGTAATCTCCAGAAAGATTTTGAACGGCGATTCCTTGGGTCTCAAGATAAGCAACAAGCTCATCCTGAATACTCATCAGATCTTCTTGGGAGGCAGTGCCAGCTTCCACGGCATAGCTCATCTCAATATATGATGAGGCAAGATCATATAGTTCATTTGAACTCTGGACGGCGGCAGAACCAGCCTCCAATGCAGCCTCACGAGCCTCTTTTGATTTATTGATAAGAGAAGTGATACCAGAGACAATAGCGTTAATAGCTAAGCCGATGCCAAGTCCAATTAACGCATTAAGCGCTGTATTAAGTACCTGCACACCAATAGCAGCAGCCTTGGATTTAACACCCATAAGAGTAGTTTTAAGACTGGCCTGTTCCATAGATGATGCGTATGCCTTTGAAGAAACAGCTGCATCATCAGATACCTTCACAGCACTGCGTAGGCTATCGCTACCCTTACCAATAGTGTCATTCCAGATGATTTGTCTTTGTGTTAAATCCCCTGTTGATGTTCCAAGGTTTGCAATTTTGCTATTATACTCGTCCAACAACTTGATATCATTATCAAGCTCAAGTTTTTGGGCGTTCCATGAAAAGGCGATTCCAGTGCCAGAACCTCCCCAATTCTTTTTGATCTGTTGTACGGAATAAGTTCAGCTTATCAAAGAATGGAGTCACGGCAGCAAAAACAGCCGGCAAAGCACCAACCGTATCGATAAGAGAAGTTAGCCACCCAAGCAGACCAGTACCAACATCAAAAGCTCCTTTAATTAGGTCGCTGCTCAGAATGGTATTAGCAAACACCTCATACTGAGCCTGGAACTGTTGCTGCTTGGCTGAATGCTATCCATCCACTTCTCATGCTCTGCAACAGCAGAACCCTCGGCGTTCATAGAAACATCCATAACCTTGACTGCATCGCTCATATTCGTAATAGCAGCAGCCAGGGCGTTACCCTGTCTCTTACCTGCCAATAGCTCAAGCAAAGCAGCCTGGTCGATATCGCTCATCTTTTCCCAAACTTCGCTGATTCCAAGCATGATATCATAAGTGCTCTTAAATGTTTCATCATCGAGCATGATATCAAAACCGCCGCTGCCATCAACATTTGTCAGCCCTAAGATTTTATCTCTTAGAGAAGCAGTAGTTTCAGCCATGTACTCTGTTTCAAGGCCGGCCTCTTCCAATTCGGTTTTTGCACCACGAATACGCATAGAGACGGTCTTCCACATCGTACCAACCACATCAGGGTCTTGAATAACATTGTTTGCCGCTACGATCAAAGCAATAGATTCATCAATGGTGTTATTTGCCTCTGCCATCGCTGAAGCGCTTCGCATCATAGCCTCACCAATGCCACCAGAAGAAATAGCGAATCGGTTGCCTACCTCGTTGAATTTATCAACGATGCTCATGGTATCATCTACTTCAATACCAAAAGCTTTCATAGTAGAGATGATTGAGTTTGTAGCACCATCAATACCGTCTACTTCATCACCTACTACGGCATAAATATTGGCTACCTCAGAAAGCTGAGAGGCATCCTCCATATTGTATCCAAGCCGTGCAAATGAGGCAGTTGAATCTACGAAGTCCGCATAGGTAGTTCCGATTTGAACAGCTTTTGTGGCTGCATCAGAAAGGAAGTTTTCATATGCTGTGTCTGTTTCGTCCGTAACCTTCTTCAGCTCTGTCATAGCACTATCCAGCTGTACAACTGCGTCATATAGACCAGTCACACCGCGCATTACGCCGGCAATCACACCGCCAAGCACCATCCAGGAACCCATCTTTGCGGCGTTGGCTTTTAGGTCATCCCAGAGAGATCGACTATGCTTCCCAGCCTGGATTAGCTCCTGCTCAAACAGACGAATCTTAGCATTTAGATTAGTTAGTTCCTTACTGCTACTAATCATCTTCGATTCATCGAAGAGTTGTTGCCATTTAGCAAGAAGATTCGGATCACTCACAAATGAGCTATATGTGTTCTTCAAATTCTGAATCCGCAATTGCGCAGTCTGGATATTTGAAGTCAATCTGTCTGCGTCAATAATTTTCCCAGACGCAGAGCTTTGTAGCTTCATCTGCTTGAATTGCTGATTCAGCAACGACAGCTGATGACGGTAAGCATCAAGGTCAGTCGGATCAAGTGCCTCATCAAGCATTTGCTTCGCTTGATTTACCGCAGCCTGAAAATCCGATCCAAATAGTCCAGAGTTTTGCCAACGCTGGATATCAGTTTGAAGTGCGGCCTGTAGTTCTGCCTTTTTATCTGTAAAGGTAGCCGCATTCAAATCGGTTGCTGCATATGCAGATGTCTGAAGCTCTCTTGCGTATCTCTGTAAATCAGCAACCATAGAATTGATTTCTCTTTTATGATCCGCAGACAACGTTGTGTTTGCCTGTCTGATCTCATCAATTCTACCCTTTACCTCAGTAAGTTTTGCCTGATATTGATTAAATTGTTCCATATCAGCAAGCAGAGGCTTAGATGTGTTTGAAAGTGTTTTGCTTGTAATGTCAGCGATCTTATTGTCAATACGATTCAGATAGTCAAGAGTACGTTGTAGATTTGTTCCGGCATTCTTATCTGATAGGATAGAGTTATCCTGCACAAAGCCGCTATAATTTCTTGAACCATGGCGAATTTTAGCAAGATTAAAATTAAATCTCTCTACAACGCCATCTGCCTTAGTTACACTGGCAGTAAAGCTTTGGATGTCTCCCTGAGCATCCTTGAATACATTGACAACATCAACACTGCCAAGTTTACTAAATTGCTTTTGGACGCGGGATACGATATCTCTTACACCAGTAAAATATCTCTGCCCGTCAGCTTCAGCTGAGCAGCATCGAAAACTTTGATCTGTGCGCCTCGACCACTGCTCCCAGCAGCTGAAACCTGTTTTGCGATTGATTGTAGCTGGCTCTGCGTGGTTCTGATAGAAGCTTCATCAACAGCTACCTTCAGCTTTACTTCGTGCGATGCGCTCAGCGATTTAACAATACTGGATAATTGAGAGTCAAGCGATGAGGCACTACTGTCATCAATGATCGCTTTTAGCAGAATTTGCAGTTCATCCACGCACAATCACCTCGCTTAAAATAAATTAACTTATTCTAATAAATGTTATCGAACTTTAATTCCATGCTTTCTTAAACCGTTCTTCATAGCGATTACATGTTCCCCAGAGGCATCCAATCGCTCAATCGTTGTTGCTGTAAACGGTCTTGCTTTTGGCCGTTTCAATAGTCATAACCAGGATCGCCAGATTGCCCTACTCCATGTTCAATCACATAAGGCAGGCTTTTATTAACGGTGGCACGAGCACCATTTCTTCCGTTCAAATATGGATTTGGTTCAGTCTCGTTGACAACAGACATTATCCCGTTTTTGGCCGCTCCACCTTTGATTACGATGTTATACGGATCTCCAATTCCTCCATACTCATAGCGCCTCTGATAATATCCAGATGTAGGCATACTATAAACTACATCGTCCACAGCCTTTACCTCTTCTTTTTTGAACCACTGGAAATACATCTTCTGTCAACACCTGGTCAACCCGTTTTTGCAAATAGGCCATAAGCTCTTTTGTACTTTTGAATTTTGGCATATTGCACCTCACAAAAAAGTAGGACAGCAATAATGCCATCCTACTTACATGTATTTCAAATTGTCGGCATGTTCACTAATCCATCCGCGATAGTTCTTCTTTAGTTCACACACCTCGCATCTTTCATCGCCCAAAAACCAATTCATATACCGAACAAAGCCTGAGCGCTCTGGGTTCTTATACAAATCGATCTGCCCATCATGCCCGATCACTATAACCTTACAGCTGTCGTGGATTCTGGTTAGAACCTTCATAAGCTCGTCAAAATAGTAATTTTGCGCCTCATCAATAATCACTACTTTGTTTTCAAAGTTTACACCGCGCAGAAATGTGTGAGTTAAACATCTCACATATGCAGTGCCATTCTTTTCATTCATAATGTTATCAAACAAAACGGTGTTTAGATTTACTCCAATTTTGAGCAGCGCCTCATAAAACGGTTCAAAATACGGTTCAGACTTTTCTTCAATAGAGCCGGCCAAATACCCTTGCTTTTTGTTCCTGGGTGGGCGCTGCAATATATACAATCCCATCGTACAAACCATATTCGCACAATAGATTTGCCGTGGCTGATGCAATCGTTGTTTTACCAGTTCCGGCCTTTGCATTGCAAAATACAATTAGCTTCTCTGGGTTCCAAATCGCATCTCTAAATTTCTTTTGATACTCGTCGCACTGAATACCGTAGAATGGATTGTTGTCTAAAGTCTCAGGTGCCTGCGGTTTAATTGGGTATGAAATGCTGTTCTTTCGCGCCATGAAGTGGCCTCCTAAATAATTTCGTCAAGATCTGTAATAATTTCATCGGCAACGCCGTACTTAATAGCTTCATCACTGAACATAAACCAGTCTCTTCGATAATTCCGATCAATCAAATCTTGTGGAATATTGGTATGCTCTAAAATAAACTTACGAACCTTTGCCTCTGATTCTTTGGTAAGCTCCAAATTGTCCAACACCTTACCAGTGTCGCCCACAGCCCCAGTAGAGCCGTCGTGGATCAGAATAGAGGTAGAGTCAAAGATATACCGTTTGTGGCCTGCCATCAGCAGCAACCCTCCACTGCTATACGCTCTGCCCATTCCAATAGTAATAACTGGCGTTTTAGAAAGAGCAATAACATTTGCAGTATAAAGAGTCACATTTGCCGTGCCTCCATCAGAATTGATAAAGATTTTGATCGGTTTTTCTCTCTTCAACAGGCAACCCCTTGTCCTCTTTATTCCACTTAAAAAATGTACATAGGGATATCAATCATCCCATCGTCAATAAGATCATTCCATAGGATTTCCCTATCGTTCAATCGACGGTAATACTCAAGAAGTGTAGGGGGGGTAGAGTTGTTTCCATCAGATCTTCAACATCCATAAAATCTTCTTCAAGAAAAGCTTTCCTCATAAGCGCCTCCATCATTTTTATTCTTTTGTATTTCTGCTTTCCAAAAATGCCCCAGCAAGACTCTGCGCTGAAATTTCAGTGTTTTGCGCCATCTTCCCCATGCTGGTTACAAAATTACCCATTTGCTCAGCATCGACACCATCAAATAGGCCGGACATCTTTGATACAAACTCAGAAACATTCTCTGTAATCTGTCTTACATTGCTTTGCTGCTCCGCAATCATCTTTCTCTCTTCAAATGCGATACGTTCATCAATAGACTGACGAATCATATTGAATTGTTCGAGATCGATATTATCAAGAATCACCGCAATAATTCCGGTTGCCGCCATTACAAAATCATAGGTTTTGCTTTGTGATTCAGGCATGGTGAAATTTGCATAATAGGTCATCAGATTTCTCTTCACGATAAAGTCTCTTGCAAGCGGAATAATCAGCATATCGTCAACCATGATACACTCTCTTACAACATCCTCAATAAACCGAATAGATTCATCCATGGATAATAGCGGCTTAACTGTAAAAGAAAGCGTCTCCCCATCACCATAAGGCATTTGAATTTCCTGCGGAGAAAGATTTAGCTGGTCGCAATATTTCTCCAATGTATTTACAGAGATTTTATTCTTTTTCTTTGACATGAAGTGCCTCTCCTTCTATTTCAAAATGATTTACGGCATAATGCCCGATACATATTGCATCAGATAGATTATCATTGTCTGTATCTACCTTAAATTTATCTTTCACAAACTGGATAGATAGAATTTTTGATTCTTTTTTGCCAGCAGCTTCGAGGGTCTTAATTTTTTTCTTTAATCTCCTTTGTGCTTCTACCACGAGCCTTGCAATAATTTTGCCATTGTGTAGGAGCGACAAAGCTATACAAGTATTCGTTTTTCTCAAAAGATTAACGAGGACACCCTGTAGCTGAGCAAGCTTCTTAAATGACTGTACATTAACACGCAACTGAATATCTTCAATAAAAACAGCCGCAATATCATTTTCTTTGATCAATTCATCTACCAGCGTTTCTATGGCAAGAATCGCCTTTGCGTAAGTGTATTTCTTACTTCCAAATGAAAAAGTCCCGTATTTTTCAAGCTCCTTTGTTTCGTAGTTAAATATCGCCCACGCTCCGTTTCTTGCCTGGTCAATAGCCAGGATTTTTATAAAACCATCCTCCGTTCTCAATATAGAAAAGAAAGAAGGAGAGGTTATTCCTCCCCTTCCTCATCAACTTCAACAGGTGTCTCTACCCGGACATGCGGTTGGTGCGCCTTTGAGATACGGACTTTCTTATCTTTGATTTCACAATAGACCTCTTCCCCTAAATACTTATCAATCCCGCAGTCCTTGGGGAGACAAATTTGAGTGTCCTTGCCATTCAGTTTAGTTTTCACAACGCATAGGTTACTGTCTGTTTGAATGACCTCATTCACATAAATCTTATATCTCATTGATCTGCCTCCAAATCGCTATAAAAAGAATAAGGGAGGGCGCTTGCCCTCCCCATTTCTTCTTGTGTCTCAACCCTTAATACTTAACCATCTGAATCATAGAGCCGGTATCCGCGTCACGCATGATCTCGCACTCAAATGTGGTAGTAGAAGGATCTCCCTCGGCAGCAAAGCCAAGCTCAAGGTTAGAGGTGAATTTTAGGTTTGGAATAGTAACCTGGAATGCCTCATCCTTACCAGTCTTCTGGTTGCGGAGCACAGTATCGCCCACCAGCTTATATGTACCGATGAAGTGCTCGGCATCAATGATATAGGTCTCTGCGGTCTCTTCGCTGTCATAATCATAATACACTACGACTCTCTGATCAGCAGCGTCGGCAACAGTAAGCTCCTTACCAGAGAGCTGTGCGCCAGACATATCGAATAGAGCCTCTTCATCGCAGTCGGAATCATAAGGATAAACCAGGATCTTATCCGCTGTAGTATTAGGCTCAAACCCAAGTGTAATCTTACCTGTGGAGTCTGCCCTTAGCGGATACAAGCTACCCTTATTCACGCCGTTCTCATCATACTCGGTTGTCTGTCTGATACGAATGGTCTGTACACCGACCTTACGGGCAATACCAGAAATAAGCTCCAGTGACTTTGGAGAAATCAAAGCGTCCTCGATAGTCAGAGTAGCCTCCTTATTGATCTCCCATGTAATCAGCTTAGGATTGCCCTTACCGCCTCTTGCGTATACCTTCTCAGAGGTAACGCTAATTGAAGAAGTCTTCAGGCTGTCAAACTGGATAACCGGCTTGTCTGTCTCCATATCATAGAGAACAACGTCCATGACTTCTTTTGCGCCAAATTTTGCGTTAGACATTTACAATACCTCCTTAAAAAAATAAACAGCCTGGTTTCCCAGACTGTCTGCTGATTTATTCATCTTCACGTTTGATCTTTTGTAATCCAGTGCGTGAGATTTACATCTTCTTTTTAGCGCCGTGTAATAGCGCTTGTACATTGACCTCATAATCCTCCATGATCTTTAGGCGATTGAATTGATCATTAAACTGATATAAATCATATTCCATAATCTCATCCATCGTCATGCCAATGCCACTCGCCAAAATACTAACAAGATCTGCAAGCGTCAATGAGGATTCTTCGTCTCCGCTTTTCGCTTTTCGCCTTTTCAATCGTTCTTCTTTTCTTCTCTGCAAGACTCTACGAGCCGCCTCATGGTCTGGGTTCTCTTCCTCTTCTTCAACTCCTTGAAGGCCATTTCTTAACCTAATGATCTCTTGAACAGAGTCAAAGTTGTCTTTTGTAATCTCAAATCCATCTCCGACAAAAAGATAGCCTCCTTGGTGAGAATGTTAGTTTGCTATGTGTAATTTTAGTCAGCCAAAATATCATCATATGCAATGTTTCTCTGTCGTGCAGCGCATTTCCAATTAAGTAATTAAAAGCTCCCACACCAGAGATATCTTTACCAAGTAGTGCTCCTATATCACTCTCTGTCAAGGACAAAAAGCGAATATCTGTGTTGTATTTTGTATATCCAACACGAGCAATTTCACGAATTGGAATTGGATAAATTGGAACCCCATCTACGAATATCGGATCTTTAGCACATAGCTTCAAATCAAGATCTCTTGTTTCCAAACTTATTCCCGATTAAAATCAACTGTTCTATAAACAAGTGTAGTGCCGTGAAAATCTTCAGCCGGCGTAAACTTGTCCCAGGATTTCAATTCCACTCTACCCAGGCCAAAACAGTTGTTTCCGTTAATCAGCTTGTCGATCTCAGTGGTAAGCAGATCAGTGACAAGCCCCTTTGGTGTTCTCATTGTTCTTTCATGTGCTATAATCCAAATGTAGATATTAAAATCAGAAAATGAACGATTGATAATTCTTGGTGCAACAATATCAAAACAAATATAAGTCCCTACATCTGTTGTCTTGCCTACCATAAAATCATATGGAAAAATACGCTTATAAGCCAAATCCATCGCGCCCATGTTCGGGTTGTCTTCAGGACGGACTAAATCAATGATTGCATCGCATTTGCAGATACTTTCCATAATGGTATCTCTGTACTTAGGGATCTGTTCAAAATACATCAATACCACCCCTAATTGTAAATACAGCCGTTTGAGACAATTCGTATTCAAGATTTGATACTTCAACCGTGATTTCATGCCCTATATATTCCCTATTGTCAAGAGCATACAAAACAAAATATCCATCTCCTATCGATTCAATCATGCCATATTCAGATCCATCAATTATTGAGACTTCAAATTTGGTCGGAGACAGTACAACTCCATCTTTTAGCAGTTCAATAGAAGCTCGGAGTTTTTCTCCGAATACGATGCTCTTTTCACCACCGTCTGTTGTTATTCGGATTGAATAGCCATCTGGGATATCATCTGGTTTAGAAAAGTCAGACACCCCATAATAATCTGCAACCATTAAATCTTTATTGTCTGTTTTTTCATCAAACTGACTTTCCACAATTGTCCACTGAATCAGACCATCATCTTTACCACAAGAATATCCGCCTGGGTCGATTTGTGCTAAGCGATATGCGGTTGGTTTATCATGGTTTTTATCGATCAAGAATCTGAATCCGCTATCTAACTTAATGGTCTCTTCATTATACGGGATATAGATTAGGTGCTGCGATGTACCCAATGTAAGATGATCTTCCGAAGTTTCACCAGACCCATATTGAGTGCTGTTGATATCATAGACTGGGTACTCAACGACTTTTCCAGTAATAGGAGATAGGAATTTGATTGAATATTTACACTGCCATGCAATGGCTTTTTTCGTACATTTTGTTGTTGTCAGGAAGCGAATATACAAGCCATGTTTGACCTCTCGCCTTAATATACTGGCCACTCCTTAATGTACCAATTCTGCAAAGGAACTGTCTTAGTACGCTATTGTTATAGTTGTCTGCTGTTACACCTTGGATAATTGCGCGTGTCTTAACAGCAGTAGCAGACAGAGTTTTTTCATATACTTCAATGTCATCCGCCAACGGGGATTCTAAGATCTCTTCAAACCCACCCTGCGCAAATGCTGAAAATTCGTCTCCCTCAAAACCGCTATTGAACAAAGGCTGAGACATTAGATACCAAGATTCTGGCATTTGATCCCCTCCTTCAATCAAAACAGTTTCTCTTTAATTTATGAAGCATAACATTTACTCTGCTCAATTCACTATCTAACTCCTGCTTAGTCACGCGCTTTGTTCCGTCTGCTCCAGTTACCTGAATATCCTTCGCATATATACCGTTAAGCGCCATAACACGGCTCAGCTCTCTTTGAAGATAACTGACATACATCATCAAAGCCAAAATACGGATAGTAGGTCGATCAAGTTTATTGGAAAACGATTCGCTCTCACTGTCGTAATCAAGAGCAACATTCAATTCAAGTTCATAGTCTGCAAGTGCAGTTTCTAACCATTGTTTCTCCAAGCCTGGATCAATCCGATATTTTGTTAGAGGCATGGAGTGAAAGCTTGTCTCAATGTCCGTAAATGTGGTTGGCTGATCCATACCTCATCCTCCCTACTCAAATAGTGTTCGTATCAGCGAGTTCGTTAATTGCGGCCATTTTCCATGCCGCAACATCGTCGCCTCCACACTCCTTTGCAATCTGGACAATCATCTTCTTTTCGGCTGTTGTAGACACAAGCTCATTCAGACGGGCGTTAAACGCCTCCTTGCCACGAATAGCGAGTAGAGCCTTTACAGATTCCTCATTCAGTACAACTGCATCCTGGGTAGATTCTTCTCCGTACCCAAGCAGAGCCTTGCGCTGCTTATCATCTACAATAAACAGACGCGCATGATCGCCCTGGTTTGAAGTACCATCGCCTACAAACAGCGGGTTTCCTCTTTGAATCTGCATCTGTACCTCTGCTACATCCAGCTGAGAAAAGTTTTTTTGCATTGGCTGGGATACGGATATCTCCAACGCCGTTTTCACGCTTGAAGTAAAGCGCCCATCCACACAGATTGTTGATTGCAACCTTATCTGTCAATTCCATATTTTCAATTCGCTCCTTTATAAAAGATTCGGGAGGGGTTTCCTCCCCGTTGTAGATTATTTAACTAACTCCTATTAGAGAGTCGGAACCTCGAAGTTAGTATCAGACAGAAGACCAATCTGATCCTCCATGCCCTCAGCCACACCAGCGCCGATCTCCATATCAAAACGAGTCAGATGCTGACGGGTTACGATATCATCGCCAGTCATAGTGGTCAAGCCACCACGACGGAAGATCTGGAGAGGCGCAATATTGCCCTGAGGAATGAAGAATAGCAAGCCCTGAGGCATATACAGCTCATAAGAGGTCTTGTCCTCATTCAAACGAGTAAAATCAAGAGCGTTTGGCAGCTCCACGATATTAGAACCATTGTAGAAGCTTAGCAGGCCAGTCTTGCGGATCTCATCAGCAACTGCATCTGCTCCGAAAGGAATAGTAGACGCGCCAAATGTCTTGTGGCCGGCAAAATCATTCAGCTGGGAAACCACGGCGTAGTCACCGCAAATATTGGTCTTGCCATACCGACGCATTACCTTCAGCATGTCATCAACTGCGGTCTGAGTGATGCCGGAACTCTCTGCAAAGTGCTTCACAGCCCTTTGCGTTCTTCAAAGCCTCATACAGCTTTGCGATTACATAGTACACAGCTTTATTCTGCATATCAGTCTGCACCTGAGCCATACCCTCAGCAACAGTTCCGTCAAAGTTACCGCTTTGCAGCTCACGATAATCTACAGCATAACCAGCAGAGATTGTCTGGGTGGCAATTGGGTACTCACGGAAGCTGTGGGTAGCGAAAGTCACATCACCGCTTGAAGCCTGGAAACGAGAATCAATGCTCTCGTACTTATAGGTCTTCATCATAGGTACGGTATCATAAGGCAAAGATCTGTATGTACCCATAAAGTTGAAGATCTTGATAGCCTCGATCAGTTTAGGCTCAATTGTAAAACGCTGAATAGCGTTCAGCTCAGAAACAGCCTGGTGATCGCCATCGATTGCACGGCCAGCAAGCTCCTTGATATAAGCAACGGCCTTATCTACTACTTTACCGTCAACAGTAGGACGATTGCCCTGTGACAAGGCAGAAAACACCTCAACGATTGAGAGGTAGCCTTTACCTTAGAAGTGCCAACAGAGTCTTTCACATTGTTGACTGTGTTAAGCTCAAAAATCTTATCCATTATCTTCTATCCTCCTTTGCAAAATAAAATCCTTACTGAGCAACAATTTCAGCAAGGATACCGTCATCCATATAAGCGGTCTTAGCAATTACCTTAAAGGAAACTGCATAGTCAGTTGCGTCAGCAACTTTCTCACAAGTCCAGATGTGGTGAATACCAGAACATCTCCTGCGGCCAGATCCTCAGTCCCGCCGTCAATCTCAAAAGCAGCAAACTCAATCTCCAAACCGTTTACAGTTCTCAAATCGTCAGCGCGAACATACTCTCCAGCATTAACCACATATGTCTCTGGGCTGTTGTGAAGCTCAGGCTTATCATTGATGTTGGTTACGATATATACAATCCCCTTTGCAGCAGTATCGTCCTCTGCAAGAGAAGCAGTCTTGGCAACGCGATCAAGCACTACGCCCATACCAACTTTCATATCCACAGCAGCCTTGCAATATGGAATATTCTGCACATTCTTAAATGCACCAATAGTCTTGTATTTCATCTCTTTTACCCTCCTTAATTAGCCAAAGATGTCCACGTCACCGTCATCCTCAGGAGATGCTACTCCGCCAAAGATATCAGGTGCGTTATTCAACTCGGTTGTGCGTGTCTCCTTGTTCTTGCGAACCATCTCAACACAAATCTTGCTGGTGATGCTGTTAATCTCAACAGACATCGGATCTGCCTTAAACGCTTCAATTTCAGCTTTGGCAAGATCCTGCTCTTCCTGGCTAAACTCTGCCAGAGCAGAATTCAACTCAGCAATTTTCTTCTCCTTCTCCAGAGCAGTATTAGCGTCCTTCAAGCTATTAAGCTCTGCTGTCTGAGACTCAATTGTCCGATCCCTCTCAGCAACAGAAGCGTTAGCAGCGGCCAGCTTCTCATTCAGCTCGGAGATCTCTGCGTCTTTTGCGGCTACAGAATCATTAAGCTCAGCAATTTTCTTCTCATACTCGCCACTTTTATTATTAAGCTCGTTAATGGTCTGAGTTACAGAAGACTTGATAAGCTCAACAGCCTGACTCATCATCTTCTCGTCCATACCTGTTTCCTCCTTAATTTCTTGGGTTTTATTATTTAACTCCATGACGATTGCTGTATCATCTGCCGGTCTGATACCAAGAATGGCATATCCACTGTAATCATAGATTTCAGGGATTCTTCCTTTCTCCTTGTAACCGCCATCGTAAATAATACGATTTTCATTTTCCGGCCTGCCCACAATTTCAACAGACCCCTTAACTGTCCCATGCTCCATTTTATCTTTAAGCCATGCGACAAACTTTGGGTATCGCATCTCGTCGATATATCCATCTGCAATTAAGACTCTTTTTGTTTCGCCATCAATTTCAATATCGTCGATATACCCGCGCTCAAAATGTCCTACAACAGTTGCATCTTCCATATACGGCATATCTGAAATTTCTGTAAGGCCATGACCATATGGCAGTGTTCTGTCTTCGCTAATGAATTCAACACACAGAGACATATTTGAAACAGAGTCAATTGTCTGCTGAGTATATTTCTCATCCCAGGAAATTCCGTTCTCCTGCCACTCATTATGGTTAGAGAAAATTTCGTGAAGAACTACCTTAATTTTTCTTCTTCCCGTGATTTGACGTTCATTTGAGAGTTCAAAAATCTGTCCGGTTGGAATACCTTTTTGCATTTTCTCACCCCCTTATCCTGTTGACGGCTTAGGCATATTATTACCACCGTTTTTTTTCCTGAACAGCAGCTGGGTCGTTGCTGTTTGTTGGTGGCCTGCCGCCTTTATTGTGATCCTCAAATTCTGGATCATCTTTACCAGTCACAGTGAAGGAAGTTCTATGAACAGGATACTTGTTCTCAAAGTCCTCATCCAACTCATAATCCATCAACGCAACATAGGTATCTGGGTTAATTCCTGTGGAAGCAATCCAAGCGTACAAACTGCCCTTTCCTCTTGCGTAGAGATCTGACATATATCCAACCATTTGATCACGGTTTACCATCGTGATAGGCAAAATATAAAATTCCACTCTACAACTTGGATCTTTAATAATATTCTTGTTGATGCACTTATTAAGCTCATCGACAATATCTTCAATCCAAGAATACACATTTGCCGCAACAAGTTCCAAATTCAAAGTCGCGGTTGAGTAGTTTCCTGTGCTACTGCCGTCAAGAGCGCTTGCACTAACACTGATATCTTTGTTCACAGAATCAACAATAGAGTTCTCGTTCTTTTCATCCAGCAAGGACACATCCAAAGATATCTTGTCAAGCTTTGTCCCGCTTGCCAAAGAGAAGAATGATGTGCTACTCCCACTTCTGCTCTTACTTGCCAAAGCGTTTTTAATTAGGTCATGTTGCTGCCGTTGTTGTTTCTCATTCAGAGCAGATGTGCCTTTATCCTTTCCCTCAGGGAATGTCTCATATACAATTTGATTGTTTACAGAATCAAGTACATTCCTCTTGGTATCAATAAAATATTGAGCATAGCTAATATCATCAAGAGCTGCAATAGCAAACGGGATACCATATGGATCAGAGATTTCACTTTTGATTTTTTGTTACAATGGTTTTTGTATTGTCAAGTACAAGCCATGACCCATCAAACTCTCCATTATTTTTCTTCATCCATCCCTCTTGGATCTCTTTTTGGGAACCCGGCAAGTTTCTTCTTTCTTGCATCATCAGTGAAATAGTCAAAGTACCGCAAGTCAAAAGCAACAACATAGCTATTGTTTTTACGGCCAATGATTCTTACATAGTCAACTGGAAGAGGGATTACCATTGCATTGATTCCAAGAGTATTGATTTCAGTGATATTCTGGATCTCATAATCCGTAAGCGCCATTCTATAATCAGGTGTGGTTGCAGCTGTCTCAAAATAAGCTACATACATCCCGTCGTTGGCATTCTTAAAGATCCCGTCACGGATAATCTGCTTATATCGAATTGTGTTTAGAGTGCTTTCCATTTTGATTTTGTTTGCACGATAATTCCTCGGCTTTTTGTCCATTAGGCCGGCGAGATTTTGAAACAATGACACCATCTAATGTGTGCATCGATTTCATATAATCAATAGCGCCGGACACAACGCCGTTTGTCCTATAAGCCCACTTTGCCATTTTTCGTAGTTCCACTATATGGCTCATAGGATTTTTTGTGAAAGCGCGAATTTC
>VOFD01001060.1_pt1 | contig 39893 bp, 40 predicted proteins | sample 5384101 | NCBI WGS metagenome assembly VOFD01 (sample SAMN12384723, study PRJNA508395) | human gut metagenome | isolation source: healthy gut C | host: Homo sapiens
GCATCGTGGATACCCTGTCCGGAGAGCATTACATCAAGGCGGTGGTGGGCATCGGCACCCCCATCGCCAACGTGAAGGATCTGGCTACCTCCTTTAAGGAAGCACAGATCGCCATGGAAGTGAGCAAGGTGTTCGACACCGAAAAGCAGATCATCCGCTACGATAATCTGGGCATCGCACGCCTGATCTACCAGCTGCCCACCACGGTCTGCGAGATGTTCCTGCGCGAAGTGTTCAAGCAGGGCAGCATCGAGAGTCTGGATCAGGAGACCCTCTTCACCATCCAGCGCTTCTTCGAGAACAACCTGAATGTCTCCGAGACCAGCCGCGGCCTGTTCGTCCACCGCAACACGCTGGTGTATCGTCTGGAAAAGATCAAAAAGCTGACCGGTCTGGATCTGCGTGAGTTCGACGACGCTATCGTGTTCAAGGTAGCGCTCATGGTCAAGAAGTACCTGTCCAACAACCCGGCCAAATATTGATATTTCGTCTCAGCCGCCCCGGCTGCGGACGCCGAAACCGGCCGCTCGACCCCGATGCTGGCCGGTTTCTTTTGTTATAGCCTGTATGGACAACCTCTCCGTCACGGCTGACGCCGTGCCGCAACCCGGCCTTGTCGAGCGAAGCGAGACTGAGAGGTTTAAGCTTGGAACTTCTGTACCAAATAACTTTTCAGGAGCAAGATACTCATGATAGATTTTGAACATGTCACCAAGATATACAAACGGAGTGATACTCCCGCTCTGGAGGACATCGACTTCCATGTAGACGACGGCGAGTTCGTCTTTCTGGTGGGCCACTCCGGCGCCGGCAAGTCCACTCTGCTCAAGCTCATCCTCCGCGAAGAGCTGCCCACCGAGGGCCGCGTGCTCGTGGACGGCAAGGATGTCGCCCGGCTGCGCCGGGGCAAAGTGCCCTATCTCCGCCGCCAGATGGGCATCATCTTTCAGGACTTCCGCCTCATCCCCACCATGACGGTCTACGAGAACATCGCCTTTGCCATGCACGTCACCAACATCGGCAAAAAAGACATCAAAGAGCGCGTCAACTATATGCTGGAGCTGGTGCATCTGGAGGATAAGGCAAAGGTCTACCCCGAGTTCCTTTCCGGCGGCGAGCAGCAGCGGGTGGCCGTGGCCCGCGCTTTGGCCCACAGCCCTCGTCTGGTCATCGCGGACGAGCCTACCGGCAACATCGACCCCGGAATTGAGCCTGGAAATGATGGAGCTGCTGGAGCGGGTGAGCGAAACGGGCATCACAGTGGTGGTCGTTACCCACGAGCACGAGCTGGTGCGCCAGTTCCACCAGCGCGTCGTCACCCGGCCGCATCCGGATGTGCCTGCCGACAAGGAAGCCATCCGCGCACGCGCAGAGCGCAAAGAACGCCTGTTCGAGACCGAGCTGGAACCTGCTGACACCGCAGAAAAGGAGGCGGCCACCGTATGATGAGACCTTCTACCTTCTTGGTTTCCTGATCCGGCGCGGCGTGCGCAATCTGGGCAAGCACTGGGCCATGACCATTGTGTGCATCGCCTCGCTCAGTGTCTGTATGACCCTGAACACCTTCGCCAGCCTCGTTGAGGTGAACGTGGACAGCATGGTCTCCTATCTGGGCACCCAGAACGAGACTGTGGTATACCTGGACCCGGAGTGTGATGATGCCACTGCGCAGGCCGTGGGCGAAAAGCTGGCGGCAATGCCCGGCGTGACCAATGTGCAGTTCGTCTCCAAGCAGGACGTGCTGAACACTTACCGCAATTACATGGAAGATTACTCCTCCCTGTGGGATGAGTTTGAAAATGACAACCCCTTCAAGGCCAACTACCGCGTTTCCATCGCGGATCTGAGCCAGATGGAGAGCATGAGCAAGCAGATGCAGGCCATTCAGGGCGTGTACAGCGTTACCGCCCCGGTGGAAATGACCAACGTCTTTGTGCAGGTGCAGCGCTCTGTTACCAAAGTGGGCCGCGGTATCGTGCTGGTGCTGATGGTCGTCAGCATCATCACGGTGGGCAGCACCATCCGCCTGAGCGTGTTTGCGCGCCGCCGCGAAATTGAGATCATGAAGTACGTGGGCGCCACCAACGGTCTGGTCACTCTGCCCTTCGTTGTGGAAGGTCTGGCCATGGGCCTGATCTCCGGCGTGCTCACTGCAGCGATCAGTCTGGGCGGCTACTCCTACATGGTGCAGGCCTCCGACGGTCTGGGCGGCGTGTGGGAAATGATCATGGGTCAGGCACTGGTGCCGGTGAGCGCCGTCTGGTCCACTATCATCCCGTACAGCCTCATCGGCGGTGCCGTTGTGGGTGGTCTGGGCAGTATGTTCTCCATCCGCAAGCACCTGAACGTGTGATCGAAAGGAGCCGCACATGAAAAAAGCACTTCATGCAAAGCCCTTCCGCCTGCAGATGCCCGGCCATACGCCGCGCCATGCACGGCCGGAGCCTGCCCGCAGCAAGCTGCTGCGCGGCGTGAGTCTGTGCCTGGCGGCGGTATGCCTTGCGGCAAGCGTCAGCTTCCAGCCGGCCACGGCAGCCACCAGCATGGCCAGCCTGCAGAACAAGCTGAACAGCCTTTCCAAATCCATCGACCAGCACAAGAAGGAGCTTTCGGACGCAAAGAAAAAGGAAGCTGCTGCAAAAGCGCTGGAAAGTGAGCTAAAGGAGCGCGTGGGCGTCATTCAGTCTCAGATCAGCGTGCTGAGCACCCAGATCGCTGCTGTGCAGAACAACATTGGCCAGACCGAGCAGAAGATCACCGCCAAGGAAGGCGAAATCACCCAGAAGCAGGCCGAGATCGACAGCCAGTGGGGCGATTTTAAAAAGCACATGGCTGCCATGCAAGAGCTGCGGGACGGCGGCAGCGTGGCCATGCTGAGCGCGGTGAACGACCTGTATGAGCTGCTGACCTTCAACGAGGTCATGCAGGACATCTCCATCAAAGATACCGAGATCATGGACAATATGAAGGCCGCCAAGAGCGCTCTGGAAGCAGATAAGGTGGAGCTGGAAGCCCAGCGCAAGGAGCTGACGAGCCAGAAGGCGGAGCTGGATACCCAGAACTACCAGATGAAGGCAAAGCAGAGCGAGCTGAACAGCAGCATTTCTGCGGCGCAGCTTTCTGCACAGGATGCCCAGAAGGCCCAGCAGACGGCACAGGCCGCTATTGAATCGGACGAGCTGAACTATGAGGCCGTCAAGAAAGAGATCCAGAAGCTGATCGCGGCGGCTGCATCCAGTAAGCCGCAGCTGAGCTTTACCGGCTTTGCCTGCCCGCTGAAGAGCTATACCCGCGTTTCCAGTGAGTACGGCTGGCGCAAGAACCCGGTGTCCGGCGTGAACAAGCTGCATGCCGGCATCGATCTGGCTGCCGGCGGCGGCACCCCCATCTACGCAGCCGCAAGCGGCTATGTGCAGGTGGCGGGCTGGTCCAGCGGCGGCTATGGCAACTATGTCATCATCTACCACGGCAGCATGTCGGACGGCAACGCCTACAGCACCCTGTACGGCCACATGCGGTCGGTGGCCACCAGTGCCGGCAAGTACGTCAAACAGGGCGAGCTCATCGGCTACGTTGGCTGCACCGGCAACTCTACCGGCAACCATCTGCATCTGGAGGTCTGGAAGGGCGGCAAAAAGGCCAATGCGGTCAATCCGCGCGGTTATATCCCGTTCCCGCACAACTGAGTGTGTTTATAAGGAGTCTGGTATTCTATGAACGAACAAAAACACAAGCGCTGGCTGCGTATCGGCTGCCTTGTTCTGGCAGGCGTGTTTGCACCTCGCTGCTGAGCAGTGTGATCATGATGCTGCTGTATTAACAGGGAGGGGCAAGCATGAACCGTAAAATCTCCATCGGCATGGCGGTCACCATCGTGATCCTTGCCATGACGGTCACTTTTTCCATCACCATGCTGGTGGCCATGCGTCTGTTTGACAGCACGGTGAGCAGCGTCAAGGAAAAAGAAAGCATGTACAACAAAGTGGCCGAGGTGGACCGCTATGTGCGCAGCAACGACTACTACACCATTGATGAAACGGTGCTGTACGACCGCCTGACCGCAGGCTATCTGCTGGGCACCGGCGACAAGTACGCCCGTTACTACACCGCCAACGCCTACACCGAGCTGATGAACCAGCAGAGCGGCAAGGTGATGGGCATTGGCGTGGAACTTGGCATGGACCAGACCGGCTATGCCAGAGTGACCAGGGTGTATGAGGACTCGCCTGCGCAGGAAGCCGGTATCGTGGTGGGCGATTACATCACTGCTATTGACGGCACCGATGTGAAGAGCCTTTCCGGGGTGGATGCCGTGCAGTCCCGCCTGCAGGGCGAAGCCGGTACCATCGTCAATGTTACATGGCTCGACAGCAAGGCTGCTTCCCGGACGACGGACCTGACCCACTCCGGCTACACCAGCACCACGGTGGACTATCAGATGCTGGGCGGCGTGGGTTACATCAAGATCCGCCAGTTCGACGGCAGCACGCCCAGCGAGCTGGACTATGCCATCCGGTCTCTCACTACCAGCGGTGCCCAGAGCCTTGTGTTCGACCTGCGCGATAACGGCGGCGGCGTGTTGGATGACGCCATCAGCTGCATCGACCTAATCGCCCCGGAAGGCACGGTGGCCTACGCCGAGGATAAGAACGGAAACCGCACCATCATTGGCAGCAGCGACGATGAGAGCAAGGTGGAGCTGCCCATCGTCTGTCTGGTCAACGGCAACACCGCCAGCGCAGCAGAGCTGTTTGCTGCCAGCCTGCGCACTATGAACGGCGCACGTCTGGTGGGCACCACCACCATGGGCAAGGGCACCATCCAGAGCAGCCCACAGCGCCTGTCGGACGGCAGCGCCGTGAGCATCACGGTGGCAAAGCTGCTCTGCGGCGACGGCACCAGCTTTGACGGCACAGGCCTGAGCGTGGATGTGGAGCGTGCCCTCAGTGCCGAAGAGACCACGAATTTCTACGATTATACCCCCGAGGATGACCCGCAGATCCAGCGTGCGGTCAGCGCAGCACAGCAGCTGAGCGGTACCACGACTCTGGGCGGTGTCAACGAAGCAGCTTCTTCGGCTGCTGCTTCCGAAGAAGCCGACAGCGCTGCCACTGAGCCGGAGAACGCTTCCTCTGAGGAAACGGCTTCCTCCACCGAAGCAGAAGCCGGCGGCGAAGCAGCATCCAGCGCAGAATAAAGGGTAAAACCGGCAGAAATGCTGCATGGGCTTCTTTTTGCAAAAAGGAACCCGGTTTATTGCGGTGCTGTTTGCCGTACGCATGTTCCTTTCTTGAAACGGCTTTTGATCGCGCCCGTAGGGCGCGGTGATGCTGCCTGCCGTACCGACTCCTTACGTGAAAAGGCGTTTTGGAGCGCCCCGCAGCGCTCCCGTTTACCGTACCGACCCCTTCTCGTGAAAATGCAACCCAGCCAGACCCGCAGGTCTGGCTGTGCCATATTATAATAATATTTCCGCTGAATATGCCCAAAGCGACGCGGAGGGCATTCAAATCGTACTATGAAAAAGGATGGAATCTATGCCCGAACTGACCGACATTTCCGTGATCCGTGCCCTGTGCGAAAAATACGATTTCGCGCTTTCCAAGGGATTCGGGCAGAACTTCATCATCAACCCGGGCATCCCCCCGAAGATCGTGGATGCCAGCGGCGTGGACAAGCGCTATGGTGTCATTGAGATCGGCCCCGGCATCGGTGTGCTGACTCGGGAACTGGCAAAGCGCGCCGCCAAGGTGGTGTCCATTGAGGTGGACGAGCGCCTGCCGCCGCTGCTGGCCGAGACCATGGCCGGGGTGGACAACTTCAAGCTGGTGCTGCAGGATGTACTGAAAGTTGACCTGAAGGCTCTTATTGCGGAAGAGTTCCCCGGCATGCCGGTGGCTGTGTGCGCTAACCTGCCCTACTACATCACCAGTCCCATTGTCATGAAGCTGCTGGGCGACCGCCTGCCCATTGAAAGCCTGACCGTCATGGTACAGAAGGAAGCTGCCGACCGTCTGGCTGCTGCGCCCGGCACCCGTGCATCCAGCGCCATCAGCTGCGCGGTGAGCTACTATGCCACCTCCAAAATGATGTTCACCGCTGCGCCCGGCAGTTTTTACCCGGCCCCCAAGGTGACCAGTGCCGTGGTGCGCATGGAGATCCGTCCGCAGCCCGCTGTGCAGGTGGAGGACGAAGAAGGCTATTTTGCGCTGGTGCGTGCCGCCTTCGGACAGCGCCGCAAAACGGCTGCAAACGCCATTGCCAGCGGCCTGGGGATGCCCAAGGACGCGGTGACAGCCGCCATTGAAGCCGCCGGTTTTGATGCCCGCATCCGCCCGGAAGCCCTCACACTGGAGGATTTTGCAAAGATCCAGCAGGCCCTTGCCCGCTGAAGCAGCCCGCTGCTCAAAAAAGAATACAACAGACTTTGAACCCCACAGGAGCCGTCCACGGTTCCTGTGGGGTTTTTATGATAATAGAATCGAATGGTTCGATTTTATTATCGATATATTGCGTTGAAAATTACGGGTATCAAAACGTGATGCAACAGAAAAGAATGCTAAAAGCAGACGAAAGCATGAACTGACGGCAATGACACCTCATTTGTTAAACGGTATAGTATACTGTTTGGGGAATGGGTTGTTTTTTGCGCGCCAAGAAGATATTGACAAGCCGCGCGTTTTTTGGTATTCTATCAAAAGACCGCTTGGTCCATGCTGGTGTGGCGCAATGGCAGCGCAACTGATTTGTAATCAGTGGGTTGCAGGTTCAACTCCTGTCACCAGCTCCAAAAAGCCGCTCAGGAACGTTGATTTCTGGGCGGCTTTTTGCTTTTGTACTTTTGCTTTCGGCACAAAAATCCAAAAATTCCGCAAAAGATGTTGACAAACTATCATCCGGGTGGTAATATATACAGGCAATCCATGGACTGCAAAACTGAATATGGGCGTGTTCCCGAGTGGCCAATGGGGACAGACTGTAAATCTGCTGCTTTCAGCTTCGGTGGTTCGAATCCACCCGCGCCCCCAAAAAACCTCAACGTATGAAAGTACGCTGAGGTTTTTGTTTTGCGACAAGGCTAAACTCATCGGGCGGGTGGATTCGAACAGCATCGGCCCGCCGAATAGTCCGGCGGACAAAAAAGCCCCTGCGGGGCTTTTTTAGATGCGCGGCTCGCGACATCCACCCGCGCCCACCAAAAAAGCTCTAGCGTATTTAGTACGTTAGAGCTTTTTGTTTTGCTTGTGCGTGAGGCTCACAAATGCAGGTGGATTCGAACAGCTGCGGCGATGTCGTTGAAGACGGCGCAAAAACAGCCCCGATGGACCGTCAGGTTCACCGGGGCTGCTGCTATACCATAATTTTGTTGACGTTAACATTTTCGTGATGCCGCGAAAACATCACATGTAGGATATCTGTTTGTGCCGCCGTTACTCTTCCGCTGAGCTTTGGATTCGTTCACAAAGGCGGCGATCTTATCCACCTGAATTTCGGCAACAGCACGGCCGGTCTCGTAGACGCGGCGCAGCTGGACCGGATCACGCTCCATGGAGCCGATCTCCAGCGGGATGGGCGGGCGGATGACGAACGCCTTGCCGGTCTGCTCCAGCATGGCCACATGATCCAGCGTTTCGTTGTAGCGCTCGTGACGGTCGGCAACGGCTTCCACGAAAGCGGGGTAGCGCATGTAGCGTGCCCGGATGACGGGCAGCATCTTGTTCTTCTTTTTCACAAAGTCCTTGGGCTGGGTCAGCACGATGAGGTTGCGCTTGTAGCCGATGGACTCAAAGAAGCGCACCGGGATGGAATCTGCAATGCCGCCGTCCAGCAGCTGGTAGTGGCCGATCTTCACGATCTTTGCGGCCAGCGGCATGGAGGCCGACGCCTGCATCCACTGGATGTCCTCGGCGTCGCCGGTGCGGCACTTGTGGTAGATGGGGTCACCGGTGCGCACATCGGTGCACACCACAAAAAAGTCCATGGGGTTCTCTGCAAATGCCTTTGCGTCGAACACGTCCAGCTTTTCCGGCACGGTGTGGTAGCAGAACTGCTCACTGTACAGGTTGCCGGTGCGCAGCAGGTTGCCGAAGCTTGCGTAGCGCTTATCGTTGCAATATTGGGTGTTGTAGCGGATCACACGGCCGATCTGATGGGACTTGTAGTTGCAGCCGAACACCGCACCGGCCGAAACGCCAATGGCACCATCCAGCACGATGCCATGCTCCATCAATACATCCAGAACACCGGCGGTAAACATGCCGCGCATGGCACCGCCTTCCAGCACAAGACCCGTTTTCATATATGCTCTCCCCTCCTGTGTGCCGGTGCACAGATGCCGGACACACCTTATATTAACTACAGTATACTCGAATCTGTAAAAAGTACAAGAGCGGAAAACCTATAAATTTATCAAGAAAACCTCTTGCCAAAGGAAAGAGCATCCGGTATACTAAGTGAAATAAAAAGAGAAATATGCGCTGCAAACGCATGGGCATGGAAAAGATCAGGTTGGAGGAACTGCTGCACTATGAAGATGCTGGAAGATCGTATTCGCAAAGATGGTATCGTACGCGAGGGCAATGTGCTCAAGGTGGATAGCTTTATCAACCACCAGATGGACATTCCGCTGTTCCGGGAGATGGCAAAGGAGTGGAAGCGCCTGTTTGCAGGCAAGCCCATCAACAAGGTGCTCACCATCGAGGCCAGCGGCATTGGCATTGCAGCCATCGTGGCCAGCGAGTTCAACGTGCCGGTGGTATTTGCCAAAAAGTCCATGAGCATCAATCTGGACTACAACAACTACGAGACCAAGATCCAGTCCTTCACCCACAAAAAGATCTACAATGTGATCGTCTCCAAAAAGTTCCTCACCCCGGAAGATCATGTGCTGATCATTGACGATTTCCTTGCCAACGGCTGTGCCCTGATGGGCCTGCTGGATCTGGCCAAGGAAGCCGGTGCCACCGTGGAAGGCATCGGCATCGCCGTGGAAAAGGGCTTCCAGCAGGGCGGCGAGCTGATCCGCAGCAAGGGCATCCAGCTGGAGAGCCTTGCCATCGTGGAATCCATGAACAGCGAGACCGGCGAGATTGTGTTCCGCGAGCAGCCGCATCAGAATTAAACAAAAAAACATTGCAGCCCCGGGAAAGTCGGAAGACCTTTCCGGGGCCGTTTTTTGCTTACGCCCCGTCAAAGCTGTCACCGTCGGCGGGCAGGTCGGCAGCGGTCTGGGCGGGATCGGGATCGGTTTCCGGTTCCACGGCGCGGGGCACGCCTTTGTACACCAGCGTCTGTTCCAACACCTCGGCACACACCGGGGCCGAAAGGCTGCCGCCGGCGGTCGTCCAGCTGTGGGGTTCGTCCAAGCACACCAGACACAAAAACTGCGGGTCGTCGATGGGAGCCACGGCCACAAAGCTGGCAATACGGGCTTTTTCGTCGGTGCTGTCCAGCTTCTGGCTGGTGCCGCTCTTGCCGCCCACCCGGTAGCCTTGGATGCGGGCATTGCGCCCGCCGCCGTAGAGCACCACGGCTTCCATCATCTCACGCATGGTTTCAGAAGTTTCCGGTTTGATCACCTGCCGCCTGCACACCGGCTCTGTGTGCTGCAGAATGCTGCCGTCGGGGTTTAGGATATCGCTGACAAGATAAGGCTGCATCAGCCTGCCGCCGTTCACCACAGCGCACACGGCTGCGGCCATTTCCATATAGGAGATCTTGCTGCTCTGGCCGAAGGCGCAGGAGGCCAGCTCCACCGGCCCCATGCGGTCGGCGGTGTAGTACAGACTCTTTTTGGGTTCGGCGGGCAGATCGACCCCGGTTGGCTCCCGCAGGCCGAAAGCGGCAAAGTAATCGCAGAAGGCTTCCTTGCCCAGCCGCGCGCCGATCTGGATAAAGCTCTGGTTGCAGGAATTTTCCAGCGCCTGGGTCACGGTCTGGCTGCCGTGGCGCTTGTGGTTGGCGCAGTGGAACCGTGTGCCCGCCACCGAGATGGACTCGCCGCAGTAAAAGGTGGAGTTTTTGCTCACAGCCCCGGCGTCCAGCGCGGCCGCGCAGGTGATGAGCTTGAACACGCTGCCCGGCTCGTACAGGTCGCTGACGGCCTTGTTGCGCCACTGGGTCTGCTGGGCCAGCTGTAGGGCGGCAGCGCGCTCGCTGCCGGTAAGGGCATCCACGGCCTTGCGGGCGGCTGCATCGTAGATCACGCGCGGCTGGTTCGGGTCGTAGGCAGGCGTGGTGGACATGGCCAGCACGGCCCCGGTGTTCACGTCCATCACGATGCCTACGGCGCGCGCCGCCACATGATGCTCCTTGACCGCATAATCCAGCGCGTTTTCAAGGTAATGCTGGATGTTGGCATCGACAGTCAGCCGCAGGCCGCTGCCTTCCAAGGGCACTTTTTCGGTCTCGTAGCTCTGCTCCAGTGTGTAGCCCCAAGCGTTGACGGCGGTGAGCACCACACCATTCTGCCCGGTGAGCACATCGTTATATTTCAGCTCCAGCCCGCTCACACCGGCGTTGTCTACATTGGTAAAGCCCAGCACGCTGGCCAGAAATTCCCCTCCGGGTACCAGCGCTTGGAGTCCTGATTGATGCGGATGCCGGTGATGCCGTTCTCTTCACAAAAATCCCGCACGCGGTCGGCGGTGTCGCGCTCCACGCGGTAGCGCAAAAGGCAGTCGTTGGAGGTGCGGTCACTGAATTTTTCCAGCAGCTTCGCTTCGTCCAGCTCCAATATTTCCGCAAGGCCTTGCGCGGCAAGGCTGAGCTTTTCCTCCGGCATCTCGCGCGGGGAGGCCCGCAATGTCCAGCAGCTGCTGTTGGCGGCAAGCAGTACACCGTCGGCGCTGTAGATACGGCCCCGGTCGGCAGGCACCACAGTATCGCGCAATTGCTGGCCGAGGGCACGGCTCGCATACCAGTCGCCTGAAAACAGCTGCAGATACGCCAGCCGCGCGGCAAGCCCCGCAAAGCAGACGCAGCACATCAACGCGGCCACCAGCCGTGCCCGGGCATGGAATGCCCGTTCCGGCAGGGTGCGCAAGGGACGCGGCTCCGGTTTTGGCATGGCAGGCACCTCCTTCTCTGGGCAAGTGTATGCGCCGGTGCGCCGGGGCTATGACTAACCGGCACCGCCGCCGCGTACAATAAAGGAACGGAGGTGATACGGATGCACAAAGCTGCTGCCCATGCAAAGCGCGGCCTGCCGCTGCGGCATCTGCCGGCCATGGACCTGCCGTTTCTGGTGCTGGTGCTCACGCTGGTGGGCTTTGGCCTTGTAATGCTGGGCAGTGCCAGCAGTGCAGTGGCGCTGTACCGGCGGGGCGATGCTTTTGCCTACCTGCGGCCGCAGCTGCTGTATGCTGCGCTGGGCATCGGGGCCATGTGGGTGGCAAGCCGGGTGGACTACCATATTTACCACAAGCTGGCATGGCCGCTGCTGGCGCTTCAATGGTACTGCTGACGGCGGTGCTGTTCATGCCGGAGTACAACGGCTGCAAGCGCTGGCTGGTGCTGCCGGGCCTGGGCACACTGCAGCCCAGCGAGATCGCCAAATTTGCGGTGGTGCTGGTGTTTGCGCATATCATTGCACTTAACCACGACCGCATGGGCAGCTTTGCGGTGGGGGTGCTGCCCTTTGCACTGGTGCTGGGAGCGGTGGCGGTGCTCATGCTGCTGGAACCGCACCTCTCCGGCACCGTGCTTATTTTGGGCATCGGCGCGGTGCTCATGTTCGTGGGCGGCACCGGCCTCAAGTGGTTCGTGCTGGCCGGGGCGGGCGGTGCAGCGGCCATTGGAGCTGCCATCATCATTATGCCGGACCTTGTGCCCTACGCGGCCAGCCGTCTCAGCTCATGGCTGGACCCCTTTGCCGATCCGTTGGGCGACGGCCACCAGACCATCCAGAGCCTGTATGCCATCGGCTCCGGGGGCGCGGCGGGCCTTGGCCTTGGCAGCAGCCGCCAGAAGCACCTGTTCGTGCCCGAACCGCAGAACGACTTCATCTTTTCCATCCTGTGCGAGGAGCTTGGCTTTGTGGGAGCCTGCGCGGTGATCCTGCTGTTTGCGCTGCTGCTGTGGCGGGGCATCACGCTGGCGGCGCATGCACCGGATCGGTTCGGTGCGCTGCTGGTAGTGGGCTTTGTGGTGCAGGTGGCCCTGCAGGCAGTGCTGAATATGGCGGTAGTCACCAACACCATCCCCAATACCGGCATCAGCCTGCCGTTTTTTTCCTCCGGCGGCACCAGTCTGATGATGCTGCTGGGCGAAATGGGCATCGTGCTGTCGGTGTCCCGCGGGGAGACATAAAACCGGGCGTTCCCTGCCATAAAACGACAGCATCCTCTGCCGGCGCAGCCACAAATAACCGGACAAACAAATGACACAACTGCAGACAAAATAAACAAAAAGCCTTCGCGCCGCATAGCATGAGGTATCTTTTGCGGAACGGGGGCTTTTTGCATGGGCGGAGATCTTATCATCACAGGCGGCATGCCGCTGAACGGCACAGTACACATCCCGGCAGCCAAAAACAGCGTGCTGCCGCTGCTGGCAGCGGCCCTTTTGTGCAATGGCACGGTGCGTTTTCTGCAGGTGCCGCATCTTGCGGATGTGGACACCAGCGTGGAGCTTTTGCAGGGTGCGGGCTGCACGGCCCGCTGGCAGGGCAGCGACATCACGGTGCAGGGCGTGCCTTCCACCTGCCGCCTTGCGCCGGAAGCCGCCGCGCGGATGCGGGCATCCATTTTGTTCTGCGCACCGCTTCTGGCACGGCTTGGCCGGGTGGAAACGGTGCTGCCCGGCGGGTGCCGCATTGGTGCAAGGCCGGTGGACCTGCACCTTTCCGGCCTTGCGCAGATGGGCGTGCACTGCCGGGAGGAGGGGGCAAGGCTGATCCTGACAGCGCCTGCCGGGCTGCACGGTGCGGACATCACACTTGGGTTCCCCAGCGTGGGTGCTACCGAGACCCTGCTTCTGGCAGCAGCTGCGGCGCAGGGCGAGACGGTCCTGCGCGGGGCCGCACGAGAACCGGAGATCAGCGATCTGGCAGCATTCCTGAACCGCTGCGGCGGCTGTGTACAGGGCGCGGGCACCAGCACCATCCGGGTGCAGGGCAGACGAATGCTGTATAGCTGCAGCTTTGCGCCCATGGCCGACCGCATCGTGGCATCCACCCTTGCCTGTGCCTGCGCGGCGGCAGGAGGTCGGGTGGAACTGACCGGCTGCAGGCCGGAGACCTATGCACCGCTGCTGGAAATTCTGGCACAAATGGGCTGCAGGATAGAAACAGGGCCGGAAAGTGCGGTCATTACCCGGCTGGGCGCGCTGCACGGCGCGGGCAGAGTGTTTACCGGGGTATACCCGGCACTGGCAACAGACGCAGCGCCGCTGCTTGCTGCTGCCATGCTTGCCGCCGACAGCGCCAGCAGCATCGAGGATGTGGTGTTTGAGCGGAGATTCGGCTGTGCAGAGGGTTTTGCGGCTTTTGGAGCCGCTGTGCAGGTGCAGGGACGCACACTGGACATCCGGCCGGTGCGGCAGCTGCAGGGCGCGTGTGCACGGGCTGCGGACCTGCGCGGAGGCGCGGCACTGGTGGTGGCCGCGCTGGCGGCAAGGGGACGGAGCCGCATTACCGACACCGGTTACATCGACCGCGGATATGCCGGTTTTGCACAGATGCTGGCGGAACTTGGTGCCCAAATTGAGCGGGAAATGCCGCGGGAAAGCGCCAGCGAGAAAAAAACACCTTCAAAAAAGCAAAATTGACTTGCATTCAGGGCAAAAAGATGATACGATACAGTTATATAAGTGTAAGCAGATAATTTCTGTGCGCTATGCGCAGTTTTACGATAAAATCCGATGGAGGACAAAGTTATGGCACTCATGCTCGATGAAGAAATGGACGAAAACGTTACGACGATCAAGGTAATCGGCGTGGGCGGCGGCGGCGGCAACGCTGTCAACCGCATGGTCAGCGACGGCCTGCAGGGCGTCGAATTTATCGCAATGAACACCGACCAGCAGGCTCTGGCCAAGAACCACGCTGCCACCAAGGTGCAGCTGGGTTCCAAGCTGACCAAGGGCCGCGGTGCCGGTGCAGACCCCGAGATCGGCCAGCGCGCCGCTGAAGAGAGCAAGGACGAGATCGCAAATGCGCTCAAGGGTTCCCAGATGGTGTTTATCACTGCCGGTATGGGCGGCGGAACCGGCACCGGTGCAGCACCCGTTGTGGCCGAGGTGGCACATGATCTGGGCATCCTGACCGTTGGCATCGTCACCAAGCCCTTCTCCTTTGAGGGCAAGCGCAAGATGGGTCTGGCAGAGCAGGGCATTGCAAACCTGCTCATGCATGTGGACAGTCTGATCGTCATTCCCAATGAGCGCCTGAAGATGATCAGCCAGGAAAAGATCACCCTGATGAATGCCTTCCAGGCAGCCGATAACGTGCTGCGTCAGGGCGTTGAGTCCATTTCCGCTCTGATCAATGTGCCTGCCTTCATCAACCTGGACTTCGCCGACGTGCGCTCCATCATGAAGGATGCCGGCTACGCACACATGGGCGTGGGCAGCGCCAAGGGCGCAGGCAAGGCCGAGAACGCCGCAAAGGCTGCTATTTCTTCTCCGCTGCTGGAGACCAGCATTGCCGGTGCACACGGCGTGATCATCAACATCACTTCCAGCCCGGACATCGGTCTGGAGGATGTGGAGACCGCAGCAGGTCTCATTACCCAGAGCGCACATCCCGATGCAAACATCATCTGGGGTACTGCGTTCGACGAGAACCTCTCGGACGAGATGCGTGTGACCGTGGTTGCTACCGGTTTTGACAACAAGAGCGCAAGCGACCTGCGCAGCAGCATCAGCAATGCAATGGGCGGCGCACAGTCCACTCCGTCTGCTGTGTTCAGCAGCGAGACTGCAAGCCCGGCAGCTTCTGCCGCAGGCGGCGCTGCACCGGCACCCACTGCTGAAAAGCCCGTGGAAGAGGACAACAGCGATAATGGCTATTACGACCAGCTGATGGCCATGCTGAACAAGCGCAGATAAAAAGCTGGCCGTCATAAGCGGATCAGGCGTATCGGATGGATCGGAGGGACACCATGGCGCAGGGCAGGCAGCAGAACAATGGTTCGCGGCAGCGCTGTGCCCAGTCTGCCGCAGCAAAGGCTCCGGCAGAGCCGCCCAAGGCGGTGTGTGCCCAGCTGGAGCAGATGAACCGAAAGCTGGCAGCGGCCAGTGCGGAAATTTTGCGCTATCAGACCCGTCTGTTTGCCTGTGAACGGCAGATGGCCGCGCTGCGGCAGGAAAATGCCCAGCTGGAAGCGGCCTGTGAGCAGGCGCGGCAGGAGGCTGAGTGCGCGAGCGCTCATGCAGAGCAGCTACGTCAGGAGCTGGCCCGCCATGCCGAAGCTGTGCGGCCTGTGCCGGTTGCGGCACATACGCCCCCGCAGCCGGAACCATCGGCAGCGCAGAGTCAGCGGCCGGAGCCGGAGGCCGAACAGCCCCCACAGCCCGGGCCGGAGGCTCCGCAGCCTGCTCAGCCGGACTGGAAGCCCCAGACCAGATTGGAGCACCTCTCGGTGGAGCTGATGAACTGGTTCGACGATATGATGGGCGCATGACGGAAAGCTAGATGACCTGCAAAAAAAAAGCAGATATGAGTGAAATGAAAAGCTGCTGCAAAGCGCAAAGCTGTTGCAGCAGCTTTTTTTGTGGTCCGGTAGGAAACGGAAGACCCTGCGGCCGGAAGTACAGGAGCGAGGAGCGGTTGAGATGGAACCAAAACAGAAAATACTGATCGTGGATGACTCGGAGATCAACCGCGCTATGCTCAAGGAGATTCTGGGTGAGGGCTACGAATATCTGGAAGCCGAGAACGGCCTGCGCGCGATCGAAATTCTGCGCAGACGCACCGATATCGCGCTGGTGCTGCTGGACCTGATCATGCCGGAAATGGACGGCTTTGATGTGCTGCGGGTGATGCAGTGCTATGCATGGCAGGAGGAAATCCCGGTCATTGTGATCAGCGCGGCAGAGGACAACCGAAGCGTCGAGCGCGCCTATGATATGGGCGTGGCCGATTACATCCGCCGCCCGTTCGAGCGGGTCATGGTGCTGCGCCGGGTGAAGAATGCGCTCATGCTTTACGCAAAGCAGAAGCGCCTTACCCGCCTTGTGACCGATCAGGTATACGAAAAAGAGCACAACGGTGTGCTGATGATCAGCATTCTGAGCCATGTGGTGGAGTTCCGCAACAGCGAGAGCGGCCAGCATGTGCTGCACATCCGCACCCTGACCGACCTGCTCCTGCATCAGCTGGTGCAGAAGACTGACCGTTACCAGCTGGACGAGAGTGATATCTCGCTGATCAGCACAGCATCGGCGCTGCACGATATCGGCAAAATCATGATCCCGGAAGAGATCCTGAACAAGCCCGGCCGCCTGACCGAGGAAGAGTACGCCACCATCAAGACCCACACCACCGAGGGTGCCAGGATCCTGAAGGGGCTTGCCATCGGGCAGGACGAACCGCTGGTAAAGGTGGCACACGCTATCTGCCGCTGGCACCACGAGCGGTGGGACGGCGGCGGCTACCCGGACAGGCTCAAGGGCGACGAGATCCCCATTGCAGCACAGGTGGTGGCACTGGCCGATGTGTACGACGCACTGACCAGCGAGCGCTGTTATAAGCAGTCCTACAGCCACGAAAAGGCCGTTGACATGATCCTGCACGGCGAGTGCGGCAGCTTCAATCCGCTGCTGATGGAATGCCTGAAAGAATCCTCGGAGTTGTTGCGCACAGAGCTGCAGCGCTCGGAGTATGACCGCGGTTTCCGCCACGAGACCCGTCGCCTTTCGGAGGAAATCCTGCACCGCGAAGCTCTGCCCCGTGAGGATCGTGCCCAGCGCCTGCTGGATCTGGAACGGGAGCGCACCGCTTTTTATGCCGAGCAGCGCGGCGGTATTCAGTTCGATTACGATATACTCAGCGGCAGCGTGACTGTGGTGAACCGCTACGAGGACCCGGTCAACCGAACCCAGAAGCTGGACTTTGATAAGGGCATGGGCCTGACATTTCTCTCCGGCAAGGACCGCCGCAAGCTGCTGGATGCCATTGCAGACGCAACGCCGGAAGAGCCGGATGCCGCATTCTTGGTGCTGATCGCGGTGGATCAGGAATACCGGCTGCACCGGCTGGTGATGCACACCATGTGGAGCCGCGCCGGTGTGCGCCACTGCGTAAGCGTGGTGGGCCAGATCACAGATGACCATGCCCGCCTGCAGGAGCTGATGCTGGGCGATGTGAACAGCGACCAGCCAGAAGCACTGCTGGAACGCCTGAAGGGCATTTTTGACATCGTGCGTCTGGTGGATCCGGAAAGCACCAAGGTGCTGAGCCTGGGCAAGGATGGCCGGCTGACCGAGATGCCCGGCACCTGCCACATGGTGTGGAACAAATCGGGCCGGTGCGAAAACTGCATTTCCAGTAAGGCCCTTGCCCGCAAGGAATCCCTGAACAAGATCGAGTTCAAGGACGATCAGGCTTATTTTGTCATGGCAAAGTATGTGGAAGTGGGCGGACGCGGCTGCGTGCTGGAAATGGTGTCCAAGCTTTCGGACGGACGCTGGCTGGATATGGGCGGCCGCCGGATGCTGCTGGACCGCGGCTCCAACTTTGACCGCAGCGCCTTTGTGGATTCGCTGACCGGGGCATACTCCCGCCAGTACTTCGAGTGCTTCCTTGCGGAGAGCAAACAGGTGGAAGGCGTAGTGATGATCGACGTGGATCACTTCAAGGAGGTCAACGACCGGTTCGGCCATCTGGTGGGCGATAAGGCCCTGCAGAGCGTGGCACAGTCCATCCTGAGCAACCTGCGCCAGACCGATGTGCTGGTGCGCTATGGCGGCGATGAATTCCTGCTGCTGGTGCCGCACATCCGGCCCGGGGAACATGTGATACAGCGCGTGCGGGAGGCTGCGGCCAGTGCCAGAGTGGAAGGCTACCCGGAGCTGGAGCTTTCGGCCAGTGTTGGCGGTGTGTGCGGTGTGCATCCGCTCACCGAGGCCATCCGTCAAGCGGACGTAAAAATGTACCAGAATAAGGCCGAGCGCAAAAATTAAACAAAACAAAGCCCGGACAGGCTGCAGTATCGCACTGCTGTGCCTGTCCGGGTTTTTTGTTTTTTCAGCGCACAGCGCTGGTGCGGTGCTCCATCAGATAGGTGGCTTCCAGATCCGCGATGTGCAGTTTGACGGCAAGGGGGTACTTGTCGTAGGCTTCCGAGATGGCAAAGCAGCCGCCCCGGGCCGCATCGTCAAAGCCGCCCATGTGCCAGCGGATGGCAACGGCCTCTTCGACCCGCAGCTTCATGAAGCGCTCGATGAGGAATACGCTCTTTTCGCCGTGGCCGTAGGGGAATAGATCCTCCACGCTGTAGCTGGGCACCTTTTCCCACTGGCCGGTGGCTTCGTTTTTCACGTTGCGGGTGCCGGGCTTGTAGTAGTTGGCCTTGCACAGATCGTGCAGCAGTGCACAGATGGCAAAGGTCTCCTCGCTGTCGCCCTCGGTAAAAAAGGTGTCGTGCAGTGCATGGTAGACGTTCAAGCTGTGCATACACAGCCCGCCCTCACACGCACCGTGGAACCGGGTGGAGGCCGGTGCCGTAAAGAAATCCGTCTTATGGTCCAGCCAGTCCAGCAGCTTTTCGCTGCCGGGGCGGGTGATGTGCTGCTGCCAGATCTGCAAAAACTCTTCGCGGCCGCCCATGCTTACAGCTCCAAATCGTCCAGAAGGCCCTTGAGGATGGCCATTTCGTCGTGGCTCAGGGAAATGCCCTTGCCCATGCGGGTGCCGTCCGGGGACCAGTCGCGGATGTCGTACTTGGGTTCGCCGTCGTTCCAGCTGATGAGGTTCAGCTGACGCTCCCAGCCGCGGGGACGCTCCGAGAGAACTGCAATGCGCTGAACAACTTCATATTTGATCTCTGCCATGATGCAAAACCTGCCTTTATCTTTGTTTGCTACCATAATAAGGGAAGCGGACGCAGATTTCAACAGGTAGAGCAAAAATAATTTGAAAAATTTTTGTTAGCCGTAAGGTGCATCCTCACGCCAGTCCACAAGGCTCAGCACCTGAGAAGCATCCTCGTCCGGGGCCGGATGGCAGGAATGGGTGTGCTGGTCTGTGCTGAACAGTCCGGGTGCATAGTGGGCCATCACGCTGGTCTGCACATCCCCGGCTAAAAAATCTTTGGCGTTTTTCTGGTAACAGGCGGCCGGGGTGCCGTTGGTCATGGGCACACCCTGCGGGGCGCTGTTTGTGTCCGGGTGCGGGGTCTGGCCCGGTGTTTCGATCTGCGGCGGCACCTGTGTGCCGGGGGCAGCGGGGTCGCCTGGCAACAGGATATCCGGCTCCCTGCCTAGCGGCGGGCTGCAGCGGGTGCAGCTGTTTTCCGGTGCGGCGGCAGTGCCGGGCTGGTGTTCCAGCTCGTGGCGGATAAAGGGCGTCAAGCTCATTGGAAAATCACCTCCGCCCATAGGATGCCCCGAAAAGACGCAACTTATAAAGGGGCCTGCGGTGTTTCACACGATCAATTCTACGGTAGAGCCGCCGGTGTGGGCTTTGCGCACCACCACCTGTCGGTCGATGCGGTCTTTCAGAGCACCTACGTGGGAGATGATGCCCACCAGCCGGTCGCCCTCGGTCAGCCCTGCAAGTACGCGCATGGCCTGTTCCAGCGATTCGTCATCCAGACTGCCGAAGCCCTCGTCGAGGAAGAGCGTGTCCAGACGGATGCCGCCTGCCGCGCTCTGTACTTCGTCCGAAAGGCCCAGTGCCAGCGCCAGCGATGCCTTGAAGCTTTCGCCGCCGGAAAGGGTCTTGACGCTGCGGCGGGTGCCGTTGTAGTGGTCGATGATGCCAAGGTCCAAGCCGGACTGGCTGCGCTGGTTCTCGGCACCAATGCGCTCCAGCTCGTACTGCCCGGCGGTCATCTGCATCAGGCGGGTGTTGGCGTGGCGCAGGATGCGGTCCAGATAGTTCATCTGGATATAGGCTTCCAATTTGATCTTCTGTTTGCTGGTCAGGGTGCCGCCCGCCGTGGCGGCAAGAGCACTCACCCACTGCCAGCGCTGTTCAAGCTGAGTGCGCGCTTCGGCAGAGGTGCGGTATTTTTCAGCGGCTGCACGGTTGGGCAGCCGCTGTGCGGCCAGCTGCTGGGCCTGCTCCCGCAGGGCAGTGCGGGCGGCGGCAAGGCGGGCCTGTTCTGCCTGTAAAAATTCCAGCGGCTGGGCAGGCCCGGTGGTTTCGGCAGTGGCTTGCTGGGTCTGCAGGGCATCCACAGCGGCTTTGGCAGCGGCATAGGCCTGCTCTGCCTGTTTGAGGGAATGCTGAGCCCGCTCCATGCCGGTGCGCAGGGCGGTGCGGCTGGTTTCCAATGCATCCAGCGCGGCCTGTGCCTCGGCCCGCTGCGGGTAGGGCAGGGCTGCACGAGCGGCAGCGGCCTGCTGTTCCAGCGCATCGGCGCTGGCATTCTGCGCGGCGGCGGTGCTGTCAGCTTCAGCGGCGGCCTGTTCCAGTGCCGGGCGCTGGCGGCTTTTTGCCTGACGGTCGGCCTCCAATGCGGTGCGGCGGGCGCAGTCTGCTTCGGCCTGCCGAAGCGCGGCGACACACTTGGCCTGTGCTGCGTGCAGGGCACAGGCTTCTTCCGTCAGGACAGCGGTCATCCCCTTGAAGGTCAGCTGCACCGTCCCATCCGGGGAGGTGAAGCGCTCTGGCAATAGGCTCTCAGCATCCCGGCGCAGGGAGCGGCGGGCTTCGTCGGCTGCGGCAAGGGCGCTCTGTGCGGCAGTGCTGGCAGTCTGGGCCAGTGCATCGGCCTTTTCGGCTTCCTGCTTGGCGGCATCCACCTGCGCCTGCGTGGGGGCTGTGTGGGGCAGTTGGGCCTTTGCCGGGTGGTGGACGCTGCCGCACACGGGGCAGGGCGCACCCTCGGCCAGCGCCTGCGCCAGCAGTCCGGCCTGTGCGTCCAGAAAGGCTTTGTCCAGCGCATCCCGCCGGGCATGGGCCTGCTCCTTGGCTTCGGCGGCAGTGCGGTAGGCATCCTGCGCACGGTGGGCCTTTTGTGCCTGCTGCTGGCAGGCGGCAAGCCGCTGGTTCAGGGTGGTAAGAGCGGTGCTGCGCTGGGCCAGCTCCTTTTCCCGGTTCTGCAAGGCCAGCAGCCGGGTGGGAGCATCTTCCAGCGCGGTCAGCTCCTTTTCAGCAGCGGCCAGCGTTGTGTCCAGTGCGGCCAGCTGGGTGCGTTTCGCTCTGGCCTTGGCAGCGGCCAGCTGGGCAGCATCCCGCGCGGCCTGCTGCTGATGGCACAGGGCATCCAGCTCATCGTAGGCGGCAAGGGCCGTCTGTGCCTGCGTCACCTGTCCGGCAAGAACATCCAGCTGGGCGGCATCGCCTGCGTGGCGGGTGCTCTCGGCACGGGCAGCTTCCAGCACAGGCAGGGTAGCGGTAAGCTCTGCCTGCTTTGCGGCCAGCTGTGCGGCCAGCTGTCGGGCCTGCTGGGCAGCACCCAGCTGACGTTGTACTTCGTCCAGCTTGGCTTCGGTGTCCTTGAAGGCAGCAGCAACGGTCTCCTGCGCGGCCTGCTGGCGTGCCAGCAGACCTTCCAGCAGGGCAAGGGCCGTCTCCGGCTCGGTCTGGGCGTTCAGTGCGGCAAGGGCATCGGCATCCGGGTCGTCGGGAGAAAACCGGATGCCGGAGAGCAGACTGTCCAGCTTTGCATTCTGGGTGGTGCGCTGCTGGCTGAGAGCAGCGCTTTCGGCCTGCAGGCGCTCCTGCAGCCGGGCATAGCGCTGGGTGCGGAACAGCTTGCGGAAAATGCGGCTGCGCTCCTCGGTGGAAGCGTTGAGCAGCTTTGTGAACTGCCCCTGTGCGATCATGGCGATCTGGCAGAACTGGCTGTAGTCCAGCCCGATGATCTCCTGCACGGCGGCGGTCACGTCCTTGGCTTTGGTCACCGGCGGACGGCCATCGGAATAGGTGAGGGTGGCATCCGCTTTTCGGTGGTCATGCCCTCGCCGCGGTTTTTGGGGCGCTGGTACTCCGGGTTGCGGCGCACGGTATAGCGCTGGCCGTTCACCTCAAATTCCAACTCCACAAAGGTGGGTGTTCTGGGGTCAGCATACTTGCAGCGCAGCATGGCACCCTCGCGCACACCGCCGCTGGAATGATCGTACAGCGCATATGTAATGGCATCGAACAGGGTGGTCTTGCCTGCGCCGGTATCGCCGGTGACAAGGTATAAGCCGCCCCTGCCCAGCTTTGCCAGTTCCAGAACCGTCTCGGCGGCATAGGGGCCAAAGGCCGAAAGAGTGAGCTTCAGCGGTCTCATGCGTCCTCGCCCTCCTTCCAGATCTCCTCAATGAGCTGCTGGCAGAATGCCGCCTGCTCCGCCGTCAGCGGCTGGTTGTTCTGCAGCTGGTAGAACGCCGAGAAGTGCTCCAGCGGGGTGATGCTCTCGGCGCGCTCCGGTGCGGTGATCTCCTGATCTTCCCGGGTGCGGAGGTTATCGTAGTCCAACCGCATCAGGTTGGGGTAGATCACCCGCAGGCGGGCCAGCGCGTCCGGCACGTCCTGCTCATCGGTCAGGGTAATGTGCAGGTAGTCGTCCACCGCAGTGCCGTCGTAATTGCGGCGGTCGGTCAGCTCCATGTAGCTGCCGCGCACTTCCCGCAGGTCGTGCTTCGGGGTAAGCGGCGCGGTGGTGATGGAAACTTCGCCCTTGAGACCGAACTCCACAAAGGTGGCGCTCTTGTGCTGGCCTGCTTCCGAAAAGGAGTATTTCAGCGGGGTGCCGCAATAGCGTACGGCATCGCGGCCCACCTTCTGGGGGCTGTGCAGGTGGCCCAGCGCCACGTAGTCAAAGGCATCGAACAGGCTGGCATCCACGCTGTCCACACCGCCCACCGAGACTTCCTCGCTCTCACAGCAGGCGGCACCGGCTGCGAACTGGTGGGCCACCAGCACGCTGCGGTGGGCCGGGTCCGGCGGGCAGTGGCGCAGCACGCAGGCAAGGGCATCGTTGTAGCTCTCCACGGGCTCGTCCGGCCAGACATGCCGCACCATGGCGGGCTTGAGGAAGGGCAGAAGGTACACGTCCAGCGTGCCGTACTCGTCGGTGAGGGGGATGGGCACCGGCGCACCGGAGAACACCGGGCTGACGTACACCCGGCTGGTTTCCAGCAGAGCCGCGCCGAAGGCGACACGGTCAGCGGAATCGTGGTTGCCGCTGATGGCAAACACCGGCAGGCCTCGGGCTGCCAGCTGGGTGAGGAACCAGTCCAGCAGGCGCACGGCCTCGGCAGGGGGAACGGGCTTATCGTAGAGGTCGCCCGCCAGCAGCACACCGTCCACAGGCTTGCTGTCTAGCAGGGAGAGGATCTGTTCCAGAATGTACCGCTGGTCGTCCAGCATGGAGAACTCGCACACCCGCTTGCCCAGATGCAGGTCGGAAAGATGCAGAAAACGCAAACGGAAACACCGCCTTTTCAGAGTTTTCTTTATTATACAGCAGGGCGGGGGTGGGGGCAAGGAAAACTCCCCCAGTCATCGCTGCGCGATGCCAGCCCCCTCGGGGATGGGGCCTTTGGCAGTGCGGAAAAGTTTCCGGTTTTGCCAGAGGCTCCCTCTTTGAGGGAGCTGGCACGGCACAAGCCGTGACTGAAGGAGTTCGCTTCCCTTAAATCAGAACATCTTCTCCCATGTTCCTTCGCCGACCGCGCCGTCGGCGGTAAGGCCGTTACGGCGCTGGAACCGCTGCACAGCCGCTGCCGTTGCCGCGCCGAACCTGCCGTCGGCGGTCAGCCGTTCACCCAGAGAGTTGAGCTTCTGCTGCACCAGACGCACCGTGCCGCCGGAAGAGCCGCTGCGCAGGGCAATGCCGGGGTAGGGCACATGCAGGCCGTGCTTGGCCGTGTAGCGGGTGTAGAGCACGTTCCATGTGTTCGCGCCCACCTTGCCGTCCACATTCATCTTGTTTTTGAGCTGGAACTCCTTCACGGCGTTCTCGGTGGAAATGCCGAATTTTCCATCGGCCTTCAGCTCGCTGTACCATGTGCAGGCGTCGCGCACACCGTTGAGCCAGGTCTGCACAAGAGCTACGTCCGGGCCGGAGGAGCCCCGCTGGAGCAGGGAATAATAAGCAGGGATCGCCATAATGATCACACGCTCCTTTCGCCACATGCTATGCGGCGAAAGTGCCGGGCGTTACCCCACAAGCACCACATCCTCCCGGCGGGCGGTGCGCTGCTGCACCCATTCCACCAGCCGGAGCCGGAGGATGTACTCCCCGCACACAAGGTCGTTTTCGGCAGGCTGGGCATAGCTGCCGCAGGCAGAGCGGCACAGGCCCGGGTAGAGCACGCACCACCAGTTGCGGCCTTTTCCGGCACCGAGATCGATGCGCAAAGCGTCGTACCGCCCGGCAGGAAGAGTGCCGGAACCATAGCGCCGGGTGGCAAAGTACATATTTACCAGCTGCACCTGCACCGGCGTGCGGATGTTCAGCTGTGCCAGCGCGTGCCGGGCCGTGAGCTGCAGCTCAAATAGATGCTGCGCCGCCCAGGCGATCGCTTCCGGTTTGCTCTGTGCCGGGCAGGCGGTGTCCAGATAGGCAAGCACGGCATCCCGCACATGGAGCTTTGCGCTCTGGCTGGCAATGGAATCGCTCTCAGCCCGGATGTGCAGGCGCAGGGTGTCGGTGCACACCAGCGCCCCGGTGTCCAGCTGGGTGCGGCCCCATGCAAATGTCTGCCATGCGCCACACAGGGCAAGGGCGAGAAACAGGCCAAGGCAGAGCAGAGCCATCTGAGAACGTGTAAGCATTCTGGATAACATAAAAACAGACCCTTCTTCTGGAAATGTTATCCAGAGGATGGGCCTGTTGAAAAGAATTTATTCAGGAAAGAACGAACCCTCTCAGGCATTGCTGCGCAATGCCAGCTCCCCCGAGGGGGGGAGCTTTTGTGCATATACCGGGAAAGTGCAGCTTCAAAGGCGAGATTGAATCGTCTGATGGATTTTTTTCACAGACTGCTTCAAACTGAAGATCCACTTCATAATTAGAAAAACGAAGAACATCCAAGCCGTACTGCGAAAAGATGCTGCTCCGTTCACGGTCATACAGAAGCCCTTGTTCGGTGGTGTGTTGTGCTCCATCCAATTCGATGACCAGTTGTGCGCGAGAACAGTAAAAATCAGCAATAAAAGATTCAATGATGCGCTGCTTATAAATTTTTACCGGGTAGCGGCGCAAAAACTGATACCATAGCTTTCTTTCCTGCGGCGTCATTTCGCGGCGCAGCTCGCGTGCACGAGGCAGCATATCGCCATTTTTGGGAACGATGTTCGGTTTCATAGGAAACACCTGCTTTCGGTTTGAAAAAAGCTGAGCTGGCATCGAGCGAATGCGAGATGACTGAGAGGGTCCTCAGTTCTTCAGCGACTGCATGGGAGCAGGCAGGCGGCCGCCGCGGTTGATGAACACGGACGGGTCGTGCTGGTTCACGGCCATGATGGGCGCATAGCCCAGAAGGCCGCCGAAGTCCAGCACCTCGCCGGCCTTGCGGCCGATGGCGGGGATGACACGGACGGCGGTGGTCTTGCTGTTCACCATGCCGATGGCAGCCTCGTCAGCGATCAGGGCACTGATGACGGCCGGGGTGGTGTCGCCCGGGATGATGACCATGTCGATGCCCACCGAGCAGACGGCGGTCATGGCTTCCAGCTTTTCAATGGTCAGGCAGCCGATCTCGGCGGCATGGATCATGCCGGCATCCTCACTGACCGGGATAAAGGCACCGGACAGGCCGCCCACATGGTTGGAGGCCATCACGCCGCCTTTTTTCACGGCGTCGTTCAGCAGGGCCAGACAGGCGGTGGTGCCGCAGCAGCCGCAGCTCTCCAGACCCATCTCTTCCAGAATGTTGGCCACGCTGTCGCCCACGGCGGGGGTAGGTGCCAGCGACAGGTCGATGATACCGGCGGGTACACCCAGTGCCTGAGAAGCCAGATTGGCCACCAGCTGGCCCACGCGGGTGATCTTGAAGGCGGTGCGCTTGACCAGCTCTGCCACCTCGTCGATGGGGGCATCCTTGGGCAGGCGGGCCAGTGCAGCGCGCACAGCGCCGGGGCCGGAAACGCCCACATGGATCTCACAATCCGGCTCGCCGGGGCCGTGGAAAGCACCGGCCATGAAGGGGTTGTCCTCCGGGGCGTTGCAGAACACCACCAGCTTTGCGGCACCGATGCACTGACGATCAGCCGTCAGCTCACTGGCCTTCTTGACGGCCTCGCCCATGAGCTTGACGGCGTCCATATTCAGTCCTGCCTTGGTGGCACCGATGTTCACCGAGCTGCACACGATGTCGGTCTCGGCCAGGGCGCGGGGAATGGACTCGATCAGGCGGCGGTCACCGGCAGAAAAGCCCTTGTGCACCAGAGCACTGTAGCCGCCCACAAAGTTCACGCCCACCTTTTTACCGGCGGCATCCAGAGTTTTTTTGCAAACTCCACAGGGTCGGCATCCGGGCAGGCACCCAGCAGCATGGCGATGGGTGTGACACTGATGCGCTTGTTGATGATGGGAATACCATACTCGGCACTGATATGCTCCACGGTGGGCACAAGGTTTGCGGCCTTGGTGGTGATCTTGTTATAGATGTTCTCGCACGCCTTCTTCGGGTCCGGGTCGATGCAGTCCAGCAGGCTGATGCCCATGGTGACGGTGCGCACGTCCAGATTGTCCTGAGTGAACATCTCGATGGTCTCGAGGATGTCACCGGTATTAAACATACTCATAGCTGTGTACTCCCTCCATCAGATGGTGTGCATGGCATCAAAAACTTCCTGACGGGTAACATTGATCTGCATGCCCATCTCGGCAGCCAGCGCGTCGGTGCGCTTGTGCAGCTCTTCGTGGCTCACATTGCAGTTGCTGATATCCACCAGCATGATCATGGCGAACATGCCCTGCAGGATGCTCTGGGTCACGTCCTCGATATTGATATTCAGTTCGGTGCACAGACCAGCGACCTTGGCAACAACGCCTACGGTATCGTGACCAATGACGGTAATGAATGCTTTCATCGTTTCCACCCTCGTTTTCCTTTTTTGATGAACGGTGCCGCAAGCGTTCCGGCACACTCTTACTTTTCCAGTATAGCAGATTTGGCAAAATTTGAACACACTTTTTGTAAAAAAGAACAGACACGAGGGGAAAAAGACATTCTATCCCAAAAATTGGGTGCAATCTTTTACGGCTTGTGCTATACTTATAGATAATTTATTTCCCGATTACGGGCTGAGAAGGAGCAAAATACTATGGAACAGCTTTTGAAGATCCTGGAAGACAATGCGCGGCTGCCCATTGAGGATATCGCCACGATGCTGAATAAATCCCCCGCCGAGGTGGCGGCCATGATCGATCTGGCCCGGGCGCAGGGCATCATCAAGGGCTACAAGACCCTTGTGGACTGGGAAAAGGCCGGTGTGAACCGGGTGGAGGCCGTCATCGAGCTGAACGTCAGCCCCAAAAAGAGCCGGGGCTTCGACGAGATCGCAGCCACTATCGCCTCCTTCGACGAGGTGGAGAGCGTGCTGCTGATGAGCGGCGGCTACGACCTGCAGCTGGTCATCAAGGGCCAGACCTTTCAGGAGATCGCCCTCTTCGTGGCAAAGCGTCTGTCCCCGCTGGACGATGTGCTGTCCACAGCTACCCACTTTGTGCTCCGCACCTACAAGAAAGAGGGCCGTCTGTATCAGGACGAAGAAATCGATGAAAGAGAGTGCACGGTGCTGTGATGGATTATGATAGACTGATCGCGCCTGCCGCTGAGGCCATGCGCCCCTCCGGCATCCGCAAATTTTTCGATCTGGCTGCCGAAATGCCCGAGTGCATCAGTCTGGGCGTGGGCGAGCCGGACTTCAAAACGCCATGGGCCGTGCGCGAAGCCGGCATCGAGAGTCTGGAGCATGGCCGCACTCGCTACACCTCCAACGCAGGCCTGAAGGAGCTGCGCGCCGAGGTAGCAAAGTATCTGGAGCGCCGCATGGGCCTGCACTACGACCCGCTGCACGAGGTGCTCATCACGGTGGGCGGCAGCGAAGCCATTGATATGTGCATCCGCACGCTGGTGCAGCCCGGGGATGAGGTCATCATCCCAGAGCCCTGCTTCGTGTGCTACGAGCCCATCACCACCCTGTCCGGCGGCGTGCCGGTGCATGTGGCCTGTCATCAGGAGGACGAGTTCCGCCTCCGGGCCGACGCCCTGAAAGCCGCCATCACCCCCCGCACCAAGCTCCTCATCATGCCTTTCCCCAACAACCCCACCGGTGCGGTGATGGAGCGCGAGGATCTGGAAGCGGTTGCTGAGGTGCTGCGCGGTACCAACATCATGGTGCTCTCCGATGAAATCTACGCCGAGCTGAACTATGGCCTGCGGCCTCATGTTTCCATTGCCACCCTGCCCGGCATGGCCGAGCGCACCATCGTGGTGAACGGCTTCTCCAAGACTTACGCCATGACCGGTTGGCGTCTGGGCTATGCCTGCGGCCCGGCACCCATCATCCGGATCATGACCAAGATCCACCAGAGCGCCATCATGAGCGCTCCCACCACCAGCCAGTACGCCGCCATCACTGCCCTGAAGGAGTGCGACGGCGAGATCGACCGCATGCGCGACGAGTACAATATGCGCCGCCGCCTTGTGGTGAAGTCCTTTAACGATATGGGCCTGACCTGCTTTGAGCCGCGGGGCGCGTTCTACGCCTTTCCCTGCATCCGGTCCACCGGCATGAGCAGCGAGGAGTTCTGCACAAAGCTTCTGGAGCAGAAGCATGTCGCCATCATCCCGGGCAACGCCTTCGGTGCGTCCGGCGAGGGGTACGCCCGCGTGTCCTACGCCTACAGCGTGGAGCACCTGATGGAGGCCCTCCGCCGCATCCGGGAGTTCCTGCAGGAAAACGGCATCTATCACGGCATCTGAGGAGGAACAAATGGCAAGGCTGAACTGCGTGACCGTTCTGGCCCCGGCCAAGCTGAATCTGGCGCTGGATGTGGTGGGCATCCTGCCCGGGGGCTACCACGCGCTGGACATGACCATGCAGGCCATCTCGCTGTATGAGCGGGTGGTCATCCGCCGCAGCCCCTACCTGAATCTGCGGCTGCCGGGCAGTCTGGTGGCCCCCAATAACAAAAACACTGCCATCAAGGCAGCGCTGGCCTTTTTTGACTACACCGGCCTTCTGGCGGGAGTGGACATCACCATCTATAAAAATACCCCGGTGCGGGCAGGCATGGCGGGCGGCAGCGCCGACGCTGCCGCCGTGCTGGTGGGCCTGAATGAGCTGTACGGTGCGCGGCTGTCCATGAGCGAGCTGTGCGCGCTGGGGGCGTCCATCGGCGCGGACGTGCCCTTCGCCCTCATGGGCGGCACCTGCCGGGTGCAGGGCGTGGGCGACCTGCTCAAGCCCCTGCCGCCGGTGCCAGAGTGCTGGTTCACGGTGGTGATGCCCGACTACGGCGTCTCCACCCCGGAGGCCTTTGCGGCCTATGACCGGGTGGGTAGCAGCATCCACCCGGACTGCGGAGCGCAGGAAGCAGCTATCCGTGCCGGAGATCTGGATGCCCTTTGTGCCGCCGCCGGCAATGCGCTGGAAGAGTGCAGCGGAGCAAAGGATACCGGGGCCATCAAGGCCCTGCTGCGGGAGCATGGCGCTGTCACCGCCCTGATGACCGGCAGCGGTGCGGCGGTGTTCGGCGTATTCCGGGACGAAGGGGCCGCACGGGCTGCTGCACAGGCCGCAAAGCGGCGCTGGAAGCAGGTGTACGTGGCGCAGCCTGACCGCGGCGGCGCACGGGTGAGCCGATAAAAATGCATAGACCTCCTTCCCACGGGGCATACTGCCCGCAAAGGGAAGGAGGGATTTTTTTGTGCAGACCTTTTACAAAATCTGCCTGTTGCTGCTCATTGTGGGCGGTGTGAACTGGGGGCTCGTGGGGCTTTTTCAGTTCGATTTTGTGGGCTGGCTGCTGGGCGGCAGCGCGTCCATCTGGTCGCGCATCGTGTTCACGCTGGTGGGCATCGCAGCCCTGTGCGGCATCCCGGGGCTGTTTTCGGATGAAACGGATGAATGACCCTCTCAGTCAATGCCTACGGCATTGCCAGCTCCCCCGAAAGGGGGAGCTTTATTGTGCCTGTCCTCCAGAAGTAAAAAAGCTCTCCCTTCGGGAGAGCTGGCGCGTCAGCGCCTGAGAGGGTCAATGACAGGTGCTTTTGCTTGTTGACTCAATTACTGCTTCCGTCAAGATCATCCCAGCCTACCAGATCCGGCAGGGTGAGCGTTTCGTCGGAGCAGTGGGGATGTGCACGCCGCTGGTCCTCGGCCATGGTGCGCACCACCTCGCGGGTGATCTCGCGGATGGCGGCGCAGTCCTCCGGCAGGTCGGTCTGGCTGCGGCCGGAGTGGGTAAACAGGATCTTACCCATGTGGCCCACCACCAGCGTCAGCGGCAGCTGCTGCGGAGCATTGCTGTTGTAGCGGTAGCCCTGCTCTTTGGCCGCTTTGTAGATGCGCTGGGCCGCAAAGCTCCAGCTCAGGATGCCGCGGGCCTGTTCTACGCCAAGGTAGCCGTACAGCACCCCCGGCGCGTCGCAGATGAGGGTGAAGGGAAACTCGGCCCCTGCGTGGCCTTTGCCACCATGCGGGGGAGGAACGCACCACGCAGGCCAGCCGCACGCCGCGCAGTCTGGGCAGGGTCTGCAGGTAGCGGGTCAGGTATTCCCGCGTGACAGGGTGGTCAAAGGCAGGCAGGAAGATCATGACCAGAGGGTGCTCCCCTTCGCACAGCTTGTAAAAATCATTGCCCGGTGTGGTGGGGGTATCAAAGGTAAAGCGGGGGATGGAGGTGCCCACCAGATGTTCTGACTTCATGCCGCAATGCACATCCTTTCAAGATAATAAAAAAATCCACACACTGCATCTCTGCAGAAAGTGCAGAGGACAGCGGTGGATGGATTGCTATAAAAAGATCCCACCCGATCGTCTGCGGTCAATCAAACCTACCCTTACGGACAGGTGGGTGCCCTGTCGCCGGTTTCGCGCTTCCTCATCGAGCCTTCATGGTCGACCCATGACGGGGAGGTCTGCAATCCACCGGGGAACTCCAAGCTCCCGTTGAATGATTAGTAGGATCATATAAACCGCAACAAATCGAGCCGGGCAGGAAGTTTTGCCGGGTAATTTGTCTGGAATTATTCTTCGATGTCGTACTCGTCGCTCAGGCGCTCTTCAAACAGCTTGCCCAGCTCCAGCAGCAGCTCGTCGTCGTCCACGACATCCAGATACTCGCCTTCATCGTCTTCGCCGACGCTCAGGATGACCAGCTGAGCGTTCTCAGCTTCCTCCTCGGTCTCGGCGTATTCCACAGCAGCCAGATAATGCACACCCTTGTAGTCCAGTGCGTCGATCACCTCAAATGTGATCTCGTTGCCGTCCTCGTCCTCAAGGGTCATCAGGTCGGGCTGATATTCCTCGTCCTCGGTATTCGGGTTCTTGATTTCGTCAGACATAGATCGTGTCTCCTGTATCGTGTCATAAGACGGGCTGTTTGTGCGCCGCCCGCTTGGCCTGCATATAGTGTAGCGTTTTTTTGCCTGCTCGTCAAGATGCTTTTTCGCACAGAAATTGTGCAGCAAATTTTCACGCATTTGCTCTCGCACTCTGCGGCAGAATATGATATACTATCCTCTGAATCTTCTGTGCACGGTGTGCCGTGCAGGTTACTATAGAGTATGGAGCGTGGGCGGAAATGATGCATAAAAAAAGATGGGCGGCGTTTGTGCTGGCAGCGGCGCTGGCGCTGACGGGCTGCAGTGCCGGGAGCTTTCTGCACTTTGGCAAAGGCAGCGGCGGCAGTACAGTCCAGAAGATCGACCGCCCGGCAGTGGAATCGGCAGAGCTGCAGTTTGCCCACCCTGCGGCGGGGGACACCATTGCGGTGTTCGATACCTCGGCAGGCGTGTTCAAGGCGGTGCTTTTCCCGGATAAGGCCCCGCAGGCCTATGATAACTTTGCAGGCCTTGTGCAGGCAGGCTACTACAACGGCCTGACAGTCTCCCGTGTGGAGAGCGGCTTTGTGGCGGAAGCCGGGCAGGGGGCCGACGGCAGGGGCAGTACCATCTGGAACGGCAGCCGCTACCCGGCTGAGACCACCGACAGCCTGCACCATTATTCCGGTGCCCTGTGCATGGGCACGGATGCTTCCGGCGAGTGTGCCAGCGTTCTTTTACGTGGTGCAGACCCTGCCGGGAGACCAGTCGGTGACGCAGGAGCTTGTGGACCAGATGAACAGCGCGGGCTACCGCGCGGAGGTGGTTTCGGCCTATCAGACCGCCGGCGGCGCGCCTTATCTTGACTACACCGATACCGTGCTGGGGCAGGTGTACGAGGGCATGGACGTGGTGGATGCCATCGGCCAGACCGCCGTGGACGAAAACCAGAAGCCCTCCGAGGATATCACCATCAACAGCGTGAGCATTGAAACGTATCAGTGAACCAAAAGGCACCCGCAGCGTTCAAAACTGCGGGTGCCTTTTTATAACTCCTTCAGTCGCCTGCGGCGACAGCTCCCTCAAAGAGGGGGCCCTTGGCAGTGCGGCAAAGTTTTCCTTTTCGCCAGAGCCTCCCTCAATGAGAAAGACTTCCCCCGGCCGGGGAAGATGTCACGCAAGTGACAAAAAGGGGAGCAGTGGCATCGCGCCAGCGATGACGGAAGGAGTTGAATCAACTCTCCCCCGGATGCTCCTTCCGCCATGCGAGATAATCGTCCAGAATGACCGTCGCGCTCACCGAGTCGAGGATGTCCTTCCGCTTTGCGCCAAAGGTGCCGCTCTCGTCCAGGAGGTCGGCGGCGGCGCAGGTGGTCTGGCGCTCGTCCCACATGCGCACCGGCAGGCCGCTCCAGATCTCGACCGTCTTTGCCAGCTTGCGGCTTTTGATGGCGCGTTCGCCCTCGGTACCATCCATGTTCAGCGGCAGGCCGATCACGATCAGCTCGGCTCCGATCTCCTTGGCCACTTCGCACACCCGTGCCGCCACCTTGTTGCGGGCTTTCAGGGTGATCTGCGGGGTGATGGCCGTTGTAAGGAACTCGGTGCGGTCACAGGTGGCAAGGCCGGTGCGGCTGTCGCCGTAGTCAACAGCTAAAATTTTCATACAGGCTTCCTCTCTTGTGTGGAAAAGTTTGTCGGTTCAAGTGTACCACAGCTGCAGGCTAAAAGGTAGAGAATCACACTTTTTTTGAGAGGATTTTCGTGTTACAATAAACACAGATCGATTTTTTAGGAGGAAGTGCCCCATGCTCAAACTGGTTTTAGGCGGCTCCGGCAGCGGCAAGACCACCCTGCTCTATTCCCGCATCAAGGCCCGGGCCGAACAGGGCCGGCGCAGCATCCTTCTGGTGCCGGAACAGTTCACTTCCAGCACGGAGGGCCGCATCTACCGGGAGCTGGGGGACGCGCTCTCCGGCATGGTGGACAGCTATTCCTTCACCAGCCTGGCGGAGCACATCCTCTCGGCCGAGGGCGGTGCAGCGGTGCAGACCCTCTCGGATGCGGGCCGCGCCGTGCTGGTGCGCCGCGCGCTGGAAGAGCTGCAGGATCATGTGCATTACTACTACCGCCACCGCCGCAGTGCGGCCTTCTGCCAGATGGCGGCCCAGACCATCGACGAGCTGAAAAGTGCCGGCCTTTCCGGCGCACAGCTGGCAGAGCTTGCGCCGGACTGCGGGCCGGAAAGCGGCAAGCTGAGCGAGCTGGCACTGATCTTTCAGGGATACGAAACGCTGCTGGCGGGCACCGGTATGGACCCCGCCGACCGGCTGGAGCTGGCGGCTGACCGGCTGGAAGCCGCTCTTGCCCGGGGCGAACTGCCGGAGTTTCTGCGGGACCGGGAAGTGTTCATCGACGAGTTCGATACCTTCAACGCCCCGAAAAAGCGGCTGATGGGCGCGCTGCTGGCCTCGCTGCCCGCCGTGACGGTGGCCCTCTGCGACGACGGTGCGCCCATGGTGCCGGGGGATATGGGGCTTTTTTCCGGCGCAAAGCAGGTGGCCGCACAGCTGCGGCAGTTGGCCCGCAAAAACGGTGCTGATGCGGCAGTGCCGGAGCTGCTGCGCCGCGACCTGCGCCATAAGGATGCGCCCGGCCTTGCGGCTGTGACAGAGCTTTTGGAGACTGGCACCTGTGAGGTGCCGCCCGCTGCGCCGGAGGTGCGGCTGTTTGCCGCTGCCAGCCGGGAAGAGGAAGCCCGGTGCGCGGCGGCCGCCATCCGCCGCCTGATGCGGAAGGGCGTGCGCTGCGGCAAAATGGCCGTGGTCTGCCGCAATATCCCGGATTACCGTGCGGCCATCCGGTACGAGTTCCGCACGGCAGATATCCCGCTTTACTGCGATGAACCCACCACCCCGGAGTTCAGCGCCCCGGCTACGGCGGTGCGTGCACTGCTGGCACTGCTGCGTGGTGCGGACATGACCGAAAACCTGACCATTCTTGCCAAGACCGGCCTGTGCGCTCTGACCGAGCCGCAGGTCTGCGCGCTGGAAAACTATGCCTATACCTGGTCACCCAATGCAGCGGCATGGCGCACAAAATTTGAGAAAAGCCCCAAGGGCTTCGGCGAAAATGAACTGTCCGATGAGGATGCAAAAACGCTGGAGGATGCCGAGACTGCCCGCCAGCTGCTGGTAACAGCCGTGGACGAACTGCGCAGCAAGGTGCGGGGCGGCAGCGCCGAACAGATCAGCCGGGAACTGTATTTCTGCCTGAAAAAGCTGGGTGCAGAAGAGCAGCAGGCAGCGCTGGTGAAAGCCGTCCGCACTGCCCGGGGCATCCCGGCGGCAGAGGAAGCGGCCCGCGAGTGGAACGTGGTGATGCAGCTGCTCAACGAAATGGCCCACCTGCTGGGCGGGCAGGGTGTGACCTTTGCAGAATATGAGGACCTGTTCAGCCTGCTGCTGCGCTCTTCGGACCTTGGGCACATCCCGCAGACGCTGGATGCCGTGGTGCTGGCAAGCGCGGGCAAAATGCGTCTGGACGCGCCGGACTATGTGTTCGTGCTGGGCCTTGCGGAGGGCGAATTTCCCTGTGCACCGTCCGAGACGGGCCTTCTGACCCACGCCGACCGCGATGTTCTGATGGCAAAGCAGATCGATCTGCCGGACTGCTTTGAGAACCGCGTGGTGCGCGAGCAGGTGTGCGTTTACAAAGCCCTCACCGCACCGGCAAAGGGGTTGTGGCTCAGCTGGCCCAAGGGGCAGGGCAAGACCCTGTGCGCAGCGCTGGAACCCATCGTGGAGGCCCTGCACCCGGCGGCACCGGAGCTGGAGCTTCCCGACCTTGCAGCCACCCCCGCCGATGCACTGGATACGCTGGGCGGCTGGCCGCTGACCGACACGGAACGCGCCAGCCTGACTGAGGCGCTGCGTCTGCCGCAGACGGATGCACCCCGCGGCCTTGCTCTGCTGCGCCGCATGGAGGAGGAACCGCCCCGGCAGGTGAACGACCTGTCCGCGCTGAGCGGCCTGCTGGGGCAGCGGCTGCGCATCTCGCCCAGCCAGCTGGAAAAATACTATACCTGCCGTTACGGCTATTTTTTGCAGTATGTGCTGGGCCTGAAGCCCCGCAGACGGGCCGAGCTTTCTGCCGACCAGAGCGGCACCCTGATGCACTGGGTGCTGCAGATGGCGCTGGACCCGCACCCGGATGCGGATAATCCCTGCGCCGGGCTGGCCCCATTTCTGGAGCTGGACGATGAAGCCATGGCAGAGCTTGCCAGCCTGCTGGTGGATAAATATGCAAAGCGCTATTTGCCGGAGGATACGGCCCGGTTCGCCTATCTGCTCTCCCGCCTCAAAAAGAGCATGACCGGCCTTTTGTGCTACCTGCGGGACGAACAGAGGCAGTCCTGCTTCCACCCGGCAGCCTGTGAGCTGCGCATCGGCTCCGGGGAGGACGCCGTGCCCGGGCAGCTGTATCACCTGTCGGACGGGCGCACCGTGCAGCTCATCGGTACGGTGGACCGCGCCGACGAGTGGGTGGAGGAAGACGGCACCCGCTGGGTGCGGGTGGTGGACTATAAGACCGGCACCAAAAAACTGAACCTGAAAGAGGTATACTGCGGGCTGGACTGCCAGATGCTTTTGTATCTGTTCAGCCTGACGCGGGATAAGAGCGGCCGCTTTACCGGTGCGGAACCCGCAGGCGTGCTGTATCTGCTGGCAGACCCGGCCCCCAAGACCACCAACCGCCAGCAGGCACAGCAGGACGTGCAGTACGAGCTGGACGGCCTTGTGAGGGACGAGCAGAAGGTGTTCGATGCCATGGATGCGGATGAGACGGGCCGCTACCTGCCCTTTGGCTACCGCAACGGTGTACCCAGCCCCGGCCAGAAGGATAAGCGTGCCGATATTGCAAAGCTCAACCGCATCCAGCTGCATCTGGATGATCTTGTCACCCAGATGGGCCAGCAGCTTTACGATGGGCAGATCGCTGCAGAACCGCTGGTGGCCGGGGCGGGCAGGAACCCCTGCGTCTGGTGCGACTACAGCTTTATCTGCTGCCACGAGACCGGCATCGGCGAGCGGGCACTGGAAGCCCCGGCCAAGCCCTTTGAGCCGGAAGAAGCCGACGACGGAAAGGAAGGTGAGCAGGCATGAGTGAACCCAAATGGACCCCGGCCCAGCGGGCCGCCATTGAGACCGGGGTGGTGCGCTGCTGGTAAGCGCAGCGGCGGGCAGCGGCAAAACAGCCGTGCTGACCGAACGCGCCGTGCGGCTCATCACCGATCCGGACCACCCGGTGGATGCGGACAAACTGCTCATCGTCACCTTTACCAATGCGGCGGCGGCAGAGCTGCGGGCACGCATCGGGCAGGCACTGCTGCGGCTCAGCCAGCAGCAGCCCCACAACACGAGCCTGCGCCGCCAGCGGATGCTTTTGCAGCGCGCACCCATCTGCACCATTGACGCCTTCTGCCTCGACCTGCTCCGCAAGCACTTTCAGGCGCTGGACATCCCGCCCGATTTTGCTCCCGCCGACCCCGGCAGCGTGGAGGTGCTGCGGGCTTCGGCGCTGGCCGAAACGCTGGAAAATGCCTACCGCGACCCGGACTTCTGTGCCTTTGCAGACCTTTACGGAAAGGGCCGCACCGATCAGGCCGCAGGCAATACCATCCTGCATGTGTACGATTTTCTGCGCGCTCTGCCGGACTACGACCGCAGGCTGGACGAATATCTGGCTCCATGGCAGCGGGAAAACGGCTTTGACGCCTTTTACCTGCTGGCATGACCTGCTGCTGGCGGAAGCGGCCCGCTGCGCAAAGGCCGCGCGGGAACTGCTGACGGCAGCACTGGCAGACTGTAAGGAAGATTTTGTCCTTGCACAGGCACAGGCCGAGGAAAAAGGCAAGACCGCTGCTTCCAAGGCAAAGGCCGTGGCCGGTGTCAACGATAAATTTGCAGAGCCGCTCTCCCGGCTGGAAAGCGCCGCCGCCCTGCTGGGCGAGGTGGAACGGCTGGCTGCGGCAGGGCAGTGGACACCGCTGTACGATAAGCTGACACCCTATGTGCTGGGCATGGAGGAGATACCCGGCTTCAAGGGCATGAAAAAACGGCTGACCGGCGATCATAAGGCGGCGGTCAGGACCCGCGCAGACGAAGCCGCCAAGCTGTTTGAGCACATTACGGAGCTTGTCTCCTGCAGCGAGGAGGAAGCCGAAGCGGACCGGCAGGCGGCCCTGCCCCGGCTGCGGGCGCTGTTTGCCGCCGTGCGGGATTTTGATGCCCGCTTTTCGGCAAAGAAAAAGGAACGCAAGCTGCTGGAATTCAGCGATTTTGAGCATCAGGCCCTGCGGCTGCTGCGCACACCGGATGGCGTGTGCACCCCGCTGTGCCAGAGCATCCGGCAGAGCTATGCCGCCGTGATGGTGGACGAATATCAGGACACGAACGCTTTGCAGGATGCCCTTTACCGCTGCCTTGCTTCCCCGGCGGGGGATGACCTCTTCCTTGTGGGCGACCTGAAGCAGAGCATCTACCGCTTCCGGCAGGCCGACCCAAGCATCTTCCGGGCTAAGCTGAATGCATGGGCACCGTTGCCCAGCGGCACTGCCCGCCCCCGCCCGGAGGAGGGTACGGCAGGCGGAAACGCTCTGCTGGCGCTGGACGCCAACTTCCGCTCCGCCCCGCAGGTGGTGGCGGGCATCAACTTTATCTTCGAACAGCTCATGACCCCCCGGCTGGGCGATACGGCTTACGGCGACGGCCAGCGGCTGGTGTGCGGTGCACCCGGCGACTACGCAGGCAGCGTGGAAGCGCACTTCCTGCCCGACGACACCGCTGAGACCGACGCGGCGTGGATCGCCCAGCGCGTTGAAGAACTGGTGAAAAACGGCGAACCAGTGCGGGACGGCAGCTTCACCCGCCCGGTGCAGTACGAGGATTGCTGCATCCTGCTGGCGGCGCGCGGCGACTTCCTCGCTTATGAGGAAGCGCTCACGGCCCGGGGCATCCCGGTGTATGCGGATGCGCGCGAAAACTTGATGGAAGCAGCGCACATCCGGCCGCTGATCTCGCTTTTGAAGGTCATCGACAACCCGGCGCAGGATATCTACCTTGCCGCCGCCATGCTGGGGCCGATGTTCGGCTTTACGGACGACGACCTTGTACGCCTGCGTGCCCAGAGCGCCGCAATGCAGAAAAAGGCGCAGGAGGAACAGGGCGCGAAGGAAACGGGCAAAAGGGCTTCCCCGCATGAGTCTGTACGGCGCAGTGCTGCAGGTGGTGCAGAATGGTGATGAAACTCCGTTCACCCAAAAGGTGAAAGACTTTTATGACAGACTCACCGCACTGCGGCGCATGGCCCGCAGTGCCCCGGCAGAACAGCTGCTGGAAGAAATCTTTGTCTCCACCGGCTATCTTGCTGCGCTGGGCGTACTGGAAAACGGTGCGCACCGCCGGGAAGATGCCCGGCGCTTTGCGGCTTTCTGTGCACAGACCGGTGCAAACGGCATCTCGGCGCTGGTGCGTGCCATCGACGCGGCGGCGCAGGCCGGTTCCACCGGGCAGGACACTGTGCCCGGCGGTGCGCGGCCTGGCTGTGTGACCATTATGACCATCCACCGCTCCAAGGGTCTGCAGTTCCCGGTGGTGTTCGTGGGCGACACGGCCCGGCACTTCAACCTGAGCGACACTTACCAGCCGGTGCTGCTGCACCGGGAATACGGCGCGGGCCTGCGCCTGCGCCCGGAACAGGGCGAGAGCATGTACAAGACTGCAGCCTACGCTGCTCTTGCCAGCGTCCATGCGCAGGAAACGCGCAGCGAGCAGATGCGCCTTTTATATGTGGCGCTCACCCGTGCACAGGATAAGCTGATCCTCACGGTGCCGCTGGGCATGACCAAGACCGGCAATCCCTTTGCCAAGGCGGCAGCATTCCTTGCTGCGGGCGCGGGAGAAACGCTGAACCAGCAGGCGGGCAGCTTTGCCGACTGGCTGCGTGCAGCGCTACTGGTGCATCCCTTCGGCGGGCCGCTGCGGCGGCTGGCAGGAGATCTGGAACTGCCCTTTGTGTTTACGGAAAGCGAGATCATGGTCACGGTGCAGGAAGCTCAGCCGGAGCCGGAAACACCGGAACAGGAACCGGAAGCGGCAGAGCCTGTCCCGGCAGACCCGGCATTGGTGGCTCAGCTGCAGGAGGGCTTTGCATGGCGGTATCCGGCGGCAAAACTGGCTGCGGTGCCCGCCAAGGTCAGCGTGACCAGCATCGTGCCGCCGCCGAGA
>VOFD01001511.1_pt1 | contig 39847 bp, 47 predicted proteins | sample 5384101 | NCBI WGS metagenome assembly VOFD01 (sample SAMN12384723, study PRJNA508395) | human gut metagenome | isolation source: healthy gut C | host: Homo sapiens
ATACGATAATACCAGCGAAGCATTAATCGCATAATCCAACAGAGTCATCCCTCGGAAGGCTTGCTGCATCACTCGACCTTTATCTATCACATTATAAATCTGTTGGGAACGTTCGTCCTGATATACATTCACCATAAGTTCATGTCGGCGGGCACTTGCTTTCCAATTAATCGTGCGGTAATCATCACCTTTTACATACTCTTTGATCTGCTCAAACTCCGTATGATGTCCTACCCGGCGAATACGCTTTATTCCCAATTCAGTCAGATTATCACTTATTGCCAACAATTCATATTGATGGAGCATCAGATATGACGGGTACACTTTGATATCCAAAGGTTCTGCACAAGTATAGCGCCGGGATATAAAGCCGATTTTTCCGGTCACAAAAACTCTGATATGACCGAAAGAGTAAACACCACGATGAGTAGGGCGAAGATGATAGGTAACTGTTTTTCCCTCGTTTGCTCCAAGCTTCACCTGAAAGTCAACATCACGTTTCTGAAAGATAAAAGGAATCTCATCTATGATCTCTAAAGATACAGGATGCGAATAACGACTTTCCACCCGAATACTCACTTCATTTTCGTCGCCATTAGAGAAACGGTCGGCACACTGGCGGAAAGCATGTATTCCCCGAATACGATAAAGAAAATACACGTCTGCCGATACCACCAAAAACAAGACAAAGAGTGTCCACTGCCCGATGACAAAGAACGGAGCAAAGACGTATCCGCTACCCAGCAACAGGATAACTACGACAAGGGCAATATAGAAACGACGAGTTAAAAACAACTGATTAACTGATTAATTAGAAATTAAAGATTAAAAAATTAAAGACTGTGGTTAGATTGTAGCAATAAACTATCATTTATCAACTATCAACTATTTCGGAACTTCCACTTTATCAATCAAACGCTGTGTCACTTTCACCGGAGAATAACCTTCCATCTCTGCTTCCGCAGTCAATCAGGCGATGCTGAAGTACATAGGGAGCTACAAACTTAATATCTTCCGGCGTCACAAAATCACGTCCCTGCAAAAGGGCATAAGCTTTCGACGATTGCAGCATAGCTACAGATGCACGTGGAGAGGCTCCCAAATATACGGCTTTACTGGTACGGGTCTGCTGCACAATCAATGCGATGTATTGAAGCAACGTTCGATCTACAAACACCTGATTCATGAAAGCACGGAGCGACAGCACTTCTTCTTTGGTAATGGCGGGAGTGATATCATCCAACTTCACCAATGCAGCATTAGTATGATGACGTTCCAGAATGTTCACTTCTTCCTCTAATGAGGGATAATCCATTGTTATCTTCATCAGGAAACGGTCGAGCTGTGCTTCGGGAAGTTTGTATGTTCCCCTCCTGCTCTACCGGATTCTGGGTAGCCAGAATCGTATAAAGTTCCTCCCATCCGGTAAGTGGTTCCGTCAATACTGATCTGGCGCTCTTCCATTACTCGAACAAGGCGGCCTGTGTCTTGGCAGGAGCACGGTTGATTTCATCCACCAATACAATATCTGCAAAAATCGGTCCCTGATGAAAATCAAAGCCATTGGTCTTCATATTAAACACAGTCGTACCTAACACATCACTCGGCATTAAGTCCGGAGTAAACTGGATACGACTGAAGTCAGCATCAATCAGACGGGCAGTCAAACGAGCCAATAGTGTCTTCGCAACGCCCGGAACACCTTCTATCAATACGTGTCCATTCGCCAGAATAGCCGTCAACACCAAATCAACAGTCTGCTCCTGTCCTACTATGACGCAAGCAATCCGGTCTTTCAACTCTTGTATCTTCTCGGAAAAGAGAGTTAAATCTAACCGTTGTTCTGTATTCTCTTCCATAAATTTCTTCTTTAGATATGATTGATTATTTCATTCATTTTATCAATAAGCACTTTCATTTGCTCCGCATTAATCCTGCGTCCTCCGTAAATCACCGGACGTACTTCGCGGATCAGTTCCGCAATCTCTTGTATATCCATTCCTGTTTTCCGGGCAATTCTGTTGAAAGAGCGTTCATCATCTTCCACTTCTTCAATATCTACCTGAATCTCCCTCCGAAGTTCTTCGGCCAAATAGGAAAACTTCTTTCGGACCAGATCCGCATGATCTTTCTTTTGAAAATACAGTGTACCTATCAGTTCAGTAAATTCGAGAGATCTATTTGCCGGTTCCTGAATAACAGGGATAGCCCGTTGCCGTCTCTTCGCAGTAAATATCATGAAGAGTATGATGGTAATCATTGTCAGATATAAAGCCCAACGAAGCGGCTGGTGTGCCAAAAGATAGCGGAAAGGCGATTGCTGCACCTGTGCCGTCTCCTTCATGTATCCCTCTGTACGAACTATGGGCAGTTTTCCCATCTGTGACAACAGACGGAAAATATAGGTTGCATTCTTGCCATCCAATATACCGTAATTGGTGAAAATCAACGGAGTGGAAACTAAAATGACCTCTCCTTTACCCCACTGACGGGACATCGCTACAGGCATATAAGTAACACTATCCGTGACCAGTGAGTCCGCCTCGGTTTCGTATTTAAATTCATTCGACTCAAGGACTTTTTGTGCCAGCACCCTTTCAGGAAGCGAATCTCCCCAAAAAATAAGAAGAGCACAACTGGGGATAAAAATAAAAGGTCTGACGGGGATAAACCGCCGAATCTCCCACCCAACACAGACTGTCTTTTAATAAGAATGAAGTTGCATATTTCTTCAAAGCCATCGGACTGAAATAAGAATAATAAGACCTGAAACTCAAAGTATCTTCCAGATATCTGCCAAACAAGGTACTCACCAACATGATCTTATCTCCGCGTTCCGCCATTTTCAACAGAGCGTTTACATCGACGTCCGACAATCGCAAATTATCAGAGATAACCAATACCCCTCTGCGCTGCGTCGTATCTTCCTGCTCCAATTGATAGAGACTTTCCTTCGAAAAGGTGTACCCCTGTGGCAAAGAAGAAGACAACACACTATCGAACACTGCACATCCGAAAGGTTGCTCGTCATGATGTCCGAAAGTCGGTTTCCACACAAAATTCTTCGGCAAATGATATTCTATTGCAAACATGATGAATAGAAAAGCGACAATAAAGACAATGAACCAGCGACTTCCTTTCATGAAACGCCTCCTTTCTCTATTTCTTCCTGTAAAGCCCGCATTGTCCGGAAAAGTTCTTCCGTCGCCTCAAAGTTGCCATAACGCACCCGCAAGAAATGATTGGTCAGTTGCCGGAATGCCGGTAGCCGGACTTCATTGATATACTGGGTAGGCGTTTTATAAAGTTGCCAGTCAAGACGTTCTGCGTCACGAAGGTGTTTCAAAGTTTGCAGATAGAGCAAACGTACTGCTTCCCGGTAATTCTGACGGGAAAGTGCTTCTGCAATCCCTCCCGGAAAATCCACACCGTAAATTGTATCCTCTTCAATCGTATAAGGCAATGCATTCTTACGAGAGACCATAAACAATTCGGGACGTTTCCGATAGAGGAACCAAACAATCAACAGCAAAATAAGAATCGCAATACATATCAGGATAAGCCCTGAATACTCTTCAGCAAAACGACTGCCGAATATTTTACGCAACAACTCCCCAAACTGCCGGCTGATCCACTCAAAGACATTCATCTCCGGAGTAATCAATTCACGGTTATAGTTGTATGCCGGATCAGACTGCCAAAGGGCAATCTGCACCGTATCACAGACTAGTGTATCAGCCGGGGAAGTGAGATTCATCTAGTAGAGGTTTGGTTTAGAGTTTATCAAAATTGTCAATATCACTTTCTACCGTTATGCTGTCCACTACTTCCGATGCATGACCGTACTGATAAACCAAGCCGACGATACTGAATATAGCCGACAAGTAAGAACCATACAACATCAGGATGGAGAACAAATATTGCGCAAAGTTCAGTCCGACTGATGAAGAGGTGGCCTCCGTCACTCATCGTAAAGATCATTTTTACAATATAGATCACATACCAGGGTATAGAAACGATTCCTTGCAATACGCTGGCAATAAGCCCCATCACCAGTAATATCAGAAAGACTCCGCCCCACGTAGCAAATCCTAGCCGGAATGTTTTCGCAAATGCCTCACCCAACGAAATGTCTTCAAATAAGTAGATGGGAGCCATTAATGCCAAAGGAACCATAAACGCGAATAAAAGCGGGATGGTCAGAATGAGTGTGAAAGGTGTCAACACAGCCAATAGAACAACAAGGATCACCGCAAAGAAGAACAAGAAACCACAAGCAATTCCCATCAGGAACAGCCTCTTGACATTACGGAGCAGCAACGATTTTATATCGCTAAATACAATTCCATTCAGGCGTTCTTCCCTGTTCATTGTACAATCGTACCATCGCATAAATCAGGGAAGTCAGCAGCAAACCTCCCAAGCATGAGAAGAAGATCACTCCTGCATAATTCAATGCAAATGAGGGTCCCAGAGCAGCCAATGGATTCTCACCTATTCCTCCTGAAGTCTGCATAGCAGTAATATCTGTCATACTTCCCATTAAACCGCTAAAGTTTGCGGCTTGAATCAAGCAGATAGGGAGCATCAGATACGTTGAATACTTGAACAACTGTTTCCAATTCTCTTTTATAAAGTCAAAAGAAGCGTTCAACTTTTCGCCGAAGGGGCGTTTTACGTACATCGCAATCTTAGGTTTCTGTGATTCCATGTTTTTTCTATTTGGTAAATAAATATAGTAGAATATAATAAATGCCAGAGAAGTGAGTATCACACCAAGCCTCAACATATCGGGAAGTTCTGTGTGACGGGTAATAAAACCTTCTATAAAGCCTGCCATAATGAATACCGGGACAGTGCCGATCACTATTTTCAAGCCTCGCTTCGCCCCTCTTCTGAAAGATTCCAGTCGGGAATAGGTGCCGGGAAACAGCCAGCCGTTGCCTAAAGCTAATCCGGCAGCACCGGCCACAATAATCGCCCAAATCTCAAGCGTTCCGTGCAGCCAGATGGCAAGACTGGATTCCCACAACAAATCGTGTTGATAAAAGAAAGTTTGAAAAGCTCCTACCATGATGCCATTGGAAAGAAGCATATAGCCTGTACCGAAACTGGTCAGCAGTCCCATTGCAAAACAGTTGAAAGATACCATAACATTGTTGAGCGTAATCCCCAGAAACATCGGAACTTCATCCGAACCGTTATAAACCGCCATCGGCTCACCATTGGCTATATTGTCCAATGTCATGTCCACATAGCCGTTTCCTAATATCAGCCGGACAAAATCCGGATCATTCGCTGCTGATAATACACCGATTAATGCGCTAGCTACGAAAAAATCAGAAAGGAGGTCAGTAATTCGCGGCGTGCATCGTGCATGGTTCGTGGCACTTCCTGCGTCCAAAAGGTGATAATCCGTGTCCACTTCTCGCGTTTATTCCGATAGATTTCATTATGCAACGCCGAAGCCAGATTATTCAGATAAATAGTGATGCGGGAAGTCGGGAAATGTGTCTGGGCGAATGCCAGGTCAGCAGTCAGGTCTGTATATGCATCGGCTAGTTGATCGGGAGACAGACTCGCCACCCGCTCCACAACCTTCTCTGTCTCCTTCCATTTTTCAATGTTCCGACGAATAAACGTAACCTCTTTCATGCTTTTCAGTAAATTCCGGATAAGTTTTGTCCGAAACCGGAAGCAAAAAAGTAAGAGATTTATAATATATTTGCAACGGAATCCTAAAAATGTTTAACCATAAATGGCAGAATCCACGATAATAACCGGACAATTCGTTCGTATCAGCCAAACGCCAGCCAGTATCGGCGAACGACTGATGGCTTTAATCATCGATTATTTTCTGATCGGGCTTTACATCTTGTCCACTGCCACTCTCTTATCCGAATTAAGTTTACCGTCAGGATTCAGTTTATTCTTTTTTCCTGTGTATCGTTTATTTGCCGATTCTCGGTTATTCTTTTTCTTTGCGAAATGTTCAATCACGGACAGAGTTTCGGAAAGAAACTTATCAATATCCGTGTTGTAAAAGTGGACGGTTCCACTCCCAGTATAGGCTCTTATCTGTTAAGATGGATTCTTTTCCCCATTGATGGTCCCATCACAAGCGGGCTGGGGCTTCTGGTCGTTTTATTGAATAAAAACAATCAACGGTTAGGGGATCTTGCTGCCGGTACGATGGTGATTAAAGAGAAAAACTACCGTAAGATACATGTCAGCCTGGATGAATTCGATTATCTTACCCAGAATTATAATCCGGTATATCCGCAATCGGCTGATTTATCACTCGAACAAGTGAATGTAATTACCCGAACACTGGAATCCAGCGAGAAAGACCGGGCAAGACGTGTCATGGCACTTGCTAAGAAAGTACAGGAACTGCTTTCCATTACTCCTCGTGACGATAATCAGGAAAAATTTCTTCAGACTATACTTCGCGATTATCAGTATTATGCATTGGAGGAAATATAACCAGAATACGCTGTTTCAGACTATTCAGGCAAGGGATTATTCTCACCACAGTGAGAATTAATTCTCATTGCAATGAGTATTTTTTCTCATCGCAGTGAGAACTTTTTCTCATAGGCATAAGAATGTTTGAGAAAAACACCGCACAAAAAAGGGGTATACTCACAGAGCACACCCCTTATCTTAATTTTATCTACAATGAGACCGGACGTCGTTTAGTCCACTTGTCCCAGAGAGTTTCCGTATTCCATCTCTCCCTGAACCACAAAGAGGACTTCTTCAGGATCATATTCTCCTACTTCATCCTTTTTGGCTTCTTTTACAATGTAAGCCACAACCTCTTCCAAATCGATGTTGACATAACCATCTTCATCAGGCTGAGCGTCGAGAATGCCACTTTCAGAGTAATACTCGTCGATTAAATCGAGAAAATAATACAATTCGTCGTCCGAGAACTTTTCCTTCAGTTCTTGAGGCAGATAGTTTTTGATAAACTCGATGGTCTTTTCGTCATCGGCATCTGCTAATAAAAAATCGTCTTCCAGTCCCATGGTAATTTAAGTATTAAGTAATAGGTATTAAGTATTATCGACTATAAAAGCTTCTTTACTTTTTCCGCAAATACCGGTTTAGCAACTGCACCTACCTGCTTGTCTACTATTTCACCGTTCTTGAAAAACAATAGAGTAGGAATATTACGGATACCATATTCGGCAGCCATATCGCCATTTTCATCTACATCGCATTTACCGATGATTACTTGTCCTTCAAACTCCGCAGCCAATTCTTCAATGATAGGAGCCACCATCTTGCAAGGGCCACACCACGGCGCCCAAAAATCTACAACAACCGGTTTTCCTTCTGCAAGAACCTCTTTATAGTTGTTGTCTGTAATTTCTAATGCCATTTTTTTTAAGTATTAATTATTAAATGTTATTTTGTTAGCTTATTCTCGCCACAAATATAATCAATTTATTCTAATCGGTGATATTCTTTTCCGGTGTTTTATAAAGCCTATACAAATGGCAAGAACTAAAGAGGCAGGCATACGGTTAATGGATTCCTATTTCTTCAAATAACTCTTCAGACGACATTTCTCTAAATAACGAATGCCTTCAATGACTGCCTCCGCATTGATTATGGCTCCTTCTTTAGATGTATGTACCATATCCATATAATGGGACTTAGTTTTCTCTTCACCAACAGTCTCGAATTTCTTCGCTGCAATATCATTCAAATCTACAAAATAAGCATTTTCTTGTTCCGCCACCTCTCTCGACCATTTGGCATAGGTTTGGGTGCAATGCCTCATTTTACCATCTTGCCATTGATTGGCAGGCGTATGAGAAAGAATAATCACTTCAACCCCTCTTGCTTTAGCCTGACGGATATACATACGGATATAATGTCCATAACTGAATACCTCTTCTATACTTCCGTCACGCTCAAGAACTACTTTTTGTGATTTATCGTCTGTCCCCTTCAGTGCTCCCCGAGCCAGACCGGTATTTAACGGACCACTGTCATTATGTCCGAAGTCTATAATCAGATAATCGCCTTTCCGCATAGCCGGTAACAGCCTATCCCACAATCCTTCTGTATAGTAAGTGCGGCTGCTACGCCCTTCCATGGCACAATTTTCAACTGTGATACGAGATATATCGAAGAAAGCCTGCAAAAAGCCTCCCCAACCCCATCTGCCATATTCACCGTTACCTGCCCGGTATTTCACCGTAGAATCTCCTATGACAAATACCACTGGAGCTTTTTTTGTCCAAGCGACTCAACCCGGCTACAAACTGAAGCGGATTTCCCGGTTCTGAATAAGAGAATACAGGCAGGTCACTCCGTTGAATTGTAGGATAAAAGCAAACGGCACCATCATTCATGCGCGGATGCTCACGTTTCATCAAATTGACCATTTCCGCTCCTGCCCAAATGACCGGAGCATAACCTTGAGCAGCCAGTGCACTCACCGGACGATGATAATAGAACGCCGGATCAAAACCGATGCTGGTCTTTACACAGGTGCCTTCCACTTGTCCGTCAGCGTTGATAACAGATGAGACGGCACTCCATCCCAACAGAGCAACCGGACCGTAAACCATTGCATCAACCCATCTCTTATTAATGGCGTGAGCAATAGCGCATACATAGAGAGCAGTAGACGAAGTTTCATCATAAGAATCATCGCAGTCGGATAGCTGATGCCAAAAGCCATTCTTGCCTTGACAAGCCGCTACTCCTCTAATGTGCTGTCGCAACAAATCCAGCAAATGTTCTCTGTCCGGATGTTCTTTAGGCAATACATCAAGCACTTCACAAAGTGTCATCATAGCCCATCCATTCGCCCTTCCCCAATAATAGGCGGGATGTTCACTCATGCTTTCCACCCATCCATGACGGAAAAGCCCTTTCTCAGGCACAAACATACGGTCGGCAAATTGATTGATCTGACGTACAACTTCTTGAAAATATTTCTGCTGGTCATACGACAAGTAATGTCCTCTTAATGCCAATGCAGGGATTCCCTTAAACATATCCTCCAGCCATAAGGTGTGACGAAAAGGGCGATCATTGGAAAATGTGCCGTCAGACAACTTTGCTGACCGATACATAACGACATTAAAACAGTCATCTATCATAGATTGCAGTTTCAGATCCTTATTCGTCATTTGAGCTTTTGTCATCGCCGCACACATTGCTCCACAGTCATCCAAAGTGCGTGGAGCAAGGAGTTGGATCATAATACTATCGGTAGTGCCATATTTTTCATACACAGTCTTAAAATGAGGTGTCACTTCTGCTAAAAAGTTGAAGCGTTTATATACATAATCGCTATACTCCACCTCTCCTGTAGCCTCTGCCGCAGCAAGCATGGCCGAATAGGTCGCTCCCCATTCAGTGCTTATCAAGCTGAAAGCACCTCTTTCGAGTTGGGCATTCTGATCCATTTTGGCATATTCGGTGATGATTTTCCCATTCTGTTTATTAACTACACGGGGGGGGGTATTCTTTTCCAAATAAGTTAGTACCGACTTCATGTCCTGCTTAATTTCATCCACTGTCACCACACCATAGTTCGCCAAACGAGCAGACTTTACAGGTTCCCAGTTGCAGTCGACTTTCTCTTTCTTTTGAACCATTGCCTGATTTTCTAAAACCAGCGACAATAATACCACTATAGTTACTATCAATCGATTCATCATTCTAGCCTTGTTTTGTATTTATTCAATAAAAAGTGAGCGTAATTCATCAAGTCCCCTTCAACTTTACGTTCCACTTGCTTATTTGAAGAAACCCAGTGATCCTCAAACTGCTTAATGGCATCATCCAGTGCTTTTTGGTTGAATTCTGTCTTACTCTTCACTGCCCTCAATACAGCATCTATATACATATTCCAACGTATGGAATAATAATCACTAATCAATCCGGACCATGCCCGGCTCGCATAATCGTTCAAAGTTCCTCCCCAAGTAGTAACAGATTCCGGGCATTCTTCGCATAATAATCCTGAATTACAGGATCCTTACTCAATCCTCTGGCATCAGAAATCCACTTAGATAGAGAGGTATAATCATGATATGATGTTAGTTTGTCTATATCAACCAGGAGCTCGCGCATTTCAGAAGCACGCATATTCAGAGCTGCCAGATCTTTGGTCTGATACATTTTGTCAAACTCATTCTTAACAGTCAGGAAATAATTGCCCAACAATTGTCTACCAACAGAAATCACATCTAGTCTCAAAGCATCACGACGCAAATCCGAGGCATCCAACAAATTCTGCCATACCAGCAAAAGTTGCTTGTTAGAGTAGTTCGTTTTGTACGTCCACTGTTCTCTCCCATCTTAGGACGGTAGGTCGGCAAAATCCCGGCTGTTTTAGGTACCTGCACATATATATCATTGAATAATATCTGCCATGCTTCACGCACCGGCAAAGATACACTCCCTACATGACGGTCTGCCAACGCATTCACCCAAGCTTCATCATCCTTATTCGTAGCCAGGCTTTTTCAAGAATATATTCGTAAGGAAACTGAACGACATCAAGTCCTTCCAATGTAGAACCGATACCTTTCATATTATCTCCTCCTTCTCGCAATGCGATATCCAGTCGTCTACCGCTCTCTTTTACGTTTCCCGTAATAGCCGTATTTCCTCCAAAATTTCCTAAATAGCACCAGATAAAAGGCTGCCCATGAAAATAGTTTGTAGTTTTCCACAATTCTACGTTCTCACAATGATAATCCAGTAAGAACATTTTATTATCAGGTACGCCTTTCAAAAAGAGCCTCGATGCGGGGAGCGGTCCACTTCTTCCGATCAAAATAAAACATCCAGGTCATTTGTAGCCACTCGGCTTTAGGATCGGCTTCTGTCAAAGTATGATATAGTTTCGATGACACTTTTCCCAGATAGTCAGGCTCCCAACTCGGAGGGGCAACCTCATTAAAAGGATCTACCCCATAAATATGATCTGTTCCAAACAAAAGTGTCTGCTCTTTTTAAGAACTTCTTTTGTATCAAGGAAAATAAAGGTTCTTCAGGATTCAAGAAGGAACAATGATATTGCCTTGAAAAACCGGCCCATTTACCTAAACTCTGAATATTGGCATCGGGATAAATTCGTTTTAATGCTGCCGGAACATGTCCATTAAATGCAGGTAATACAGGCTTCATATTCAATTCCCGTTCACGGGACAATTTTTTTTCTGCAAATCGACTTGATTCTCTAGCCATTCCATTGGTAATGGTCCATTCCAAGAGTCAATATTTGCCATCCGATGCCAAGGCAAATACACAGGTCCGGTAAAATAGGAAAGAATCTCCTGATCTTTCAAACCGATTTCCTTCCACACTTTATACCACACAGCTTCTTGCCCTGTTATAGCCAAAGGCATATTAACACCGTTAAGAGCCATCCAATCTATAAACCGCTCCCAGTCAACCCATTTCCAAAAAGGCATACTATACCCAAAAGTACAATAGTTTAAAAAGAAACGCTGATCTACTTTTGCGGGAATTTCTATCGGCTCTGGAATTTCAGGCAAGGTTTCCGGCATTTCTACCGGTTGACTGGCATACCAGGAAACGGTTGTCAAACAATAGTATTTCAAATAGTAATTCAGACCAACAGCCATCGAATTAGCATTGTTCCCACTTATCTGTATTTTAGAGTTACTTGTGGACTCTATTCTAAAGATATCTTTCTCGCTGTCTGTTTTCTTAAACTGAAACTGATTCACATAAGCCGGAATTAATCGCTTCAACATAGATTCGGCAACTAAGACATCACCATCCGACTTGGCTTGTATAGGCAAAGCCACCATAATAAACAACAAAAGAGAATAATAAATATGCTTCATCCTTCAAATATTTAGCGTAAAGTATATATAGACTATTTGCGTAATATGGAACATCACAAAGCCACGGCACTCTTTACTAATCTTACAGCTTCATCCAATGGTACCTGAAAAGTCTCCGTAGTATTATGCCATGGTGTAGTTATCCATTTTTCTTCCCAATCATCCAAATTCTTATCAGAAAAATAGAGTTGCAAACGAGGTATATAATAGTCCTTAATCAAGCCAGACCATGTGCGGGCTGCATAGTCTTCCTGTATTCCTCCCCACGTTGTTATCAAACGCTTTGCGTTTGCTTCATAAAAATCTTTTTCCACAACAGACTGACCACAGTTTCTAGCCTGTTCGACCCACCTATCCAATCGGTGAAGAGGATGAGACAAAAAGTAGTTTATCTGCCTGCTGTAACAAAGAAACAACATTTTCCAACAGTTTATCAGCCTCATTCTTAGCACCCATCTGTTTCTTCTCCAATGCTTTTATATATAATAAATCTGCTTTTGCACATAAGTAATAAGAAGCAAATTCAATAGCATCGTATCTATAAAGATCAGACTCTTTCAAGTTCTCGGAGCAACTTAAAAACAACTCTATGCCATGAAAAAAATCATCACTCATATCGACTTTGCTCTTTCTCCTGATATCAGGAACAACAGTTTGCCAAGTAAAACGGGGATAAGAATAGAATGTACCATATGAACTTTTTTTCTTAATAAATTCCATGCCTCACTCATATTCTTCGGATATCCCCCCATAACGAGCTATACAATATTCTTTTAACCATAAATCTAAATCTATGGCAGATTTACTCCATCCAGCATCTGCAAGCAGTTCATATATGACCTCATTATTTTCAAGACCTTCCGGCGCAGAACCGAAACCAACTAAATTTTCTCCATATTTAGAGCGCAAAGCCTCAATCGAGGCTGATGCATACAATCCCAAATCTCCAGTCAACAAATTCTTACCTCCAAAATTCGGAACATAACTAAAGATCCATTTCTTACCATAAAATCCTTCATGCATCTTCCAAGTTTGTTCCGTCTTCCATACCCATTTCGGGAATTCATTCCCCAAATCGATTATTATCATCTTATCATCCGGCACATGACTTAACAAAGCTGTTAAGCTTTCCTTGTCCCAAAAAAAGAATGATGATAGCCGAAAGTCCACCCCTGAGTCACCCATATAGCATCCGGATTACCTGCAGAGATCGATTTATAAATGGTTTCACCATATTGGGAAAGCAACTTATGCTTTCCTTCCGTGTCATCTTTCGCTACGGGAAGTTCCATCTCATTAAAACTATCCGACAGGTAAAAATCATTCTTTCCGAATTCTTTTTCCCACTCTTCCACAAACATCCTTCCTATCTCTACAAAAAAAAGGAGAGTCCGGAGGCAATACATAGGCATTGTATTTTTCATCAAAACCTCCCCATTTCAAATGATTAAACTTAATCTCCGGGTGTTTCTCCACAAAAGCCATAGGTACAAATCCTGCAAAAGCTGGTGCGATGGAATGCATATTCAACTCTCGCATTCTATTTAAAATTAAATGTTGCAGATTTATCTGTTCTTTTGCCAGCTGTCAGACAGTCCTCCATCCCAAGAATTCAAATTTCCCATGCGATGCCATGGTAAATGAGCCGGAGCAGTAAAAAAAGACTGTATATCCTTTTTATCCAATCCCAAACGTAGCCACACACGTTCGGCTATAGCCTCTGCCGCTACTGTAGCCAAAGGAAAATTCACTCCATGCAAAGCCATCCAGTCAATCTCCTTTTCCCAACGTTCCCAATTCCAATAAGGAGCTGTATAGCCATAAGTACAAACATTCAAGAAATACCTGTAATCGTATGGTGTCGTTTGCTTCGCAGAATTATACTCCGGCCACGTTTCAGGTAAAGAAAGATGATCTCCACTCCTGGGTTTTCATTGCTCCACAAACATTTTTCAAATAATATCGAAAGGCATAACATAAAGCTATTTGGCTACTTCCACTAATGGTCAAGACACCTTTAGAAGACTCTATCAAGAATGTCTCTTTTCCTTCACAAGGGTCTATCATCTTAAAAATAACATTTTCAATATTATCCCCAAATTGCCTGTTTATTACTTTTTTGTGCGGGACAGCTTTTGTCAGTAGCAACAGCCATAGATACCGATAAACAATAAGTATAAACAAGCAACAATAACATACTCTTCTTACCTAACAAGTTTTTCATAATACAAGATTATTATTAAAGTAACTAATCCATTTAAAAGTTCATACAATCATCAACGGAGAATTTATATTTCGTATATTGCAAGTATTCTTCATCAACATTTAAAAGCACAGAAGGAAAACATTCCCAATGTACCGCATCGGGATATCCTTGAGTTTCTAAAGCAATTCCTGCATTCGCATAATAAGGGATATTACCTTTTCCCACATCAGAACCATCCATTAGATAGCCTGTGTATACCTGCAAAGATGGTTGATTGGTATAAACAGATAATCTCCGCCCACTATCTTTATCATATAATTCAGCAGCGGGAGAGCACTCTTTTTTATTACATAAAGCATAAGCAAAGAAAAACCTTTTTGTTGCTTAATCCCTAGGTAGTCAGTCATTAATGCATCTGAAATCTGGCGTGATTGCCTAAAGTCTAATACAGTTCCGGCTACAGAGACCAAATCTCCAGTAGGAACCAGATTATCATCACAAGCTATTATTTGAGATGAACATAATCTAAGGCTATGAGACAACACATCTATATTATTCGAACTCCAGCCAGATTAAAGAAAGCATGATTCGTTACATTTATAGGCGTCACTTTATCTGTTACAGCTCTACAAACCATTTCTACTGAATTATCAACAGTTAATGTATAGCTCACAGAAACACTTAAATTACCAGGATACCCCTCCTCCCCATCTTTTGACAAACAGGTAAAAACAACAGTTTCTTCTCCCTGCTCATTCTCTTTAATCGAACTATCCCATAAACGATTATGAAACCCTAAAATTCCTCCATGCAAATGATTGAACTTAGGTTTGCCATATATATCATTAGCAGCTAGTTCATAACACTCCTCACCTATACTGAAATGAGCATTCTTGATACGGCCACAAACACGTCCGACAATAGCACCATAATATTGTTCTGAAGCACATTTATAGTCAGACAAATCACTGAATCTAACAAAATATCTTCAAAACAACCATTCCTGTCGGGAACAAACATATCCAACCAACGTGCTCCATAGGTGGAGAAGCGGGCTACTAAGCCATTGGTATTCCTAAGAGTAATCATCTGTTCTTTCTTATTATTAGTCTGCCTGTTTATCATAAGCTCCAATCATCTTTTTACTTCATAAAAGCCCATTTATTGATGTTATATCTCCGTCCATTGAAAGCACCTTGACGTTTGTAATAGCCTTTTCCCTTTTTAACTCCCAATGTCAACCAATTATAACGATTCTTATTTTCAAAATCATAACTAACCCCATCATCTTCAAATAATGTACAATGCTTTCCATCAGAATTACCATAGACCTGACAGGTTATATTAAAAACAGAAGTTTCAGAAACAAACTGTAACGGATCTGCCAAAGGTAAAATTGTACCGTCCTTAACGAACAAAGGCATTTCATCTAAAGCAATGGCAACTTCGTATTCTCGACCTCCCTCGTAACGTTCATTCGTATTAAAATTATACCATGCACCGGTGGGAAATAGACTTTTCTCTTTCCAGTATCATCCAGTAAAGGAGCAACCAGCAAATTATCTCCCATCATATATTGATCTGATAAATTCTGTGTTTTAGCATCCATAGGAAAATCCATCAACAGAGGACGAAATGGAGGAATACCTTCCATATGATAACGGGCAAATGCATTATATAAATACGGTAACAACCGCATGCGGGTATTTATAAGTTTGCGTGTTATATTCTCCATCTCAACACTGTCGGCCAAAAAAGACTCCTGTATTATTCTTATCCTTATCATATTGCAACCAAGGAGGATTTTGCAGGAACCAACTATCTACCACAGCATGAGCTGACAACAACACGAGCTGTAAACGTCTGAAGAATTCAAGTTTAGAACCGGACTGACGAACTTCCGGAGACCACAACAAACCACCAAAAGCTGAGTTACTGATCATTTGAATGTAATCTTTATATCCATAAATATCACTATATAAAGAAGCTGGAACGGAAGAAGCAAACAAACCGGAAGAGCGATAATCTTGAAAGGTTCTCCGATTCTCGCTTTCATACATATCATTTAATGTTCTCAAATACAATAGTCCCAATGCCTGATGCATTTGCTCACCATCCATTCCGGAAGGGAAAGTGCTCATTTCAGGAAATCCCCAAGTTGAATTGCCTACAGAAATATCAGAATTATCACATTCATCCAATTTGAATCCCGAAATACCTTCTCCCATGAGCTGTTTATGATAATCAGAGAAACGCTTTCTTGTTTCCGGCAATGCAAAATCCGGGACTAAGCCCCCCAAACCAGAAAATCTCCTGAATAATCTTTCAGCAGCTCCCACAATGGTGATGTCGGATGCACATATGCATGTTCCCAAAGATTCACTTTATAGTTATTCTCATTCAGGGCTTTTAACATTGAACGATGATTTGGAAAACGTTTCTCATTCCAAACATAAGAACAAGAATAAGCTGCGGTATGCCATCTGGTTCCAATCCAATCACGTCACAAGGAATCTTCTTATCTCTGAAATAAGCCTGTATCCTCATCACACCTTCTTGAGTAAAATCTGTTTTCGTTCTATATTTGAATCCAAGTCCCCACATCGGAGGCAAACAGCCGCCTCCGGAAAGCAGATTGTATTTTTGGACAACTTCTTTTTACATTGGAAGCTTTAAAAACAAAAACTTCAACTCCTTTACAATTAGGAATATCAATATAGACATAATTGCCTGATTTCTTGTTTTCATAAAGTTCTTCTGTTGAGTTCTTCACTTCACCATTTGAGGAAACTATTTTCTTTTTGGGTATGCTTTTCAGTATGCGTGCCACAATAAAAAAGTTGTATAGCGCAATGTATTAATCAGAATGCCATATCCTTTGCTTGAAATATAAAATGGCTGAGGGGCATGCGTGTATCCTAATGTGTTCAGAGGATGGTCATTTACTATCGGCTTTTTCTTCAGTCCCCTCTGTTGGAATGAACCTATTTGAAGTCCAAAGCCATAAAGCTGTTCGTCATTCAGCAATGGTATACGCACCCGTCCACCACGGCTAAAAATTTGCAAGTCTATATCTTCCAATATAAAAGGAAGCGTACCTTCAGTTAGTTTTTCCAAACTTCCCTGTTTGGGTTTCTTCGGACAAAAATCATAAGGGGTATGTTCGTCCGGAGTTCCTACAGACAAACGGATAATTCCATTACCCAATGTATCTATTGAAATTTTATTATATCCGTATACAGACGTACAACACCAAACGAATAAAACAGAAAGAAATATTTTCATATTATATTTTTTAATGAATTTATTTTTCTAACAAGACTTCCTTTCATCTTACGCTTCTACCGAAATTTAGACATCTAAGGCAATCAATCAACAAAAGTCCAAATGGTTTTAATATCCATTTTTTTACCTTTGGTTCGAATAATCAACGGGTAGACATCTTCACCTTTCTTCAATCCTTTAGGTGGAATACCGGGAGCTACTCCAATAAATAATTCATACGGAGAATGAACTTCTAAAAAGAGAGTTTTGTTCCATCACTCATAGAAAAAAGAAAAGGTGCCTTTACCAGGACTCCTACGTACTTTCGATATCCTTTCATATTCAAGTAATGTGTCTTTCCTTTCTGACGGTAGAGAGATGGAATCACGCAATATCAATGTATAGTCATAAGTATGTTCCACATCCGACTCACATGTAAAATGATCTACCAACTTTATACCTTCTAAGGAAAGAGTGCGATGCATATTCACTCCTACATACGTACTGTCAGACACAGCCTCTATTACACCTCCACAAGAAGTTGGCTTAAATAATACTATTTTCCCCTTAGATGCTTTTTTGATCTTTCTTATCAATAGTCACTGTGTTATGAGATATTGTTTTTCGATACCAGGCATAGCAATCCGGCACACCATAGGCCGTAGTTCCCAAGTCCGGCAGGATTTCCCTACGTCCGTCATGAATGCTAATAGACAATTTATCCGGATGTCCATGCACCCCACCACTGGGACCATTCTTCAGAACAATCGTTTTATTTTTAGAACGCAACACACCAACACCTAAATCGGGGAATAAATGACTACTTAAAGAGACACCGGAAGCATGAGATTTCAGCTCCATTCCATTGATTAACGCATCTGGTGATTTTCGCTCTATTTTCTCATAACAAGCTGCCAATACATCTATTATCTTTTGATTTCCTGTACGCAAAGCAACTATTTCATATAAGCCAGCCTGTTCTAACAATGTTGTTCCATACCAACCGTCGTTTTGAGAAGGAAACATTAGATCCGAGTAAAGCATATTGACCGGAGACAAAAACATATTGATAACCTTCTCATCATACAGGTTTATATGACGACACCTTACTGCCTCAGCAGAAAGAAGAATAGCCCTTAAAGGATAAAAATGATAAACGACCGATCCTTCATTCCACCAGCCATCATTATATACATTCTTTTTTTTGCATATCATAATATCCCAGATCCGGTTTGTTTAAGGCAGCATTGATGATAGAATCATTTTTCAAAGCAACCCCTAATGCTATAATTCCTCCATTATGCCAAACTTGCCAATTCCCCTTATCGCGGCTGGATAGCAGCAAGTCAGCACAGGGACGCAGGAAACCTTTTTTTCTATTTGAAGACGTTCTTGCAGCGTCATTTCTACAGAAGCAACCAAAAATGCACGGGCCGCATCTATAGCCCATACAGCTTCATCCAAGCTTTGGGAGAACAGTTTGCCACTAGTGCCGGGAGTATATTTTCGCTCCCGGTCATGGATTTTATAGGCAGGATACTTATGAGATAAGTCCAAGAGCATGGAAGTTATATTATCCGCATATCTTTTTTTCATCCGTAGCTAAATACAAATACATATTCGCCTTCAAATAGTCCAAGTTAGCTCCATGAACAAAATTCACCCATGCCCAGTCATACCTGTCAACATCACCCCATTTCTTCTTACATACTGCGCAATAATGCGCTTTAGGACTTTCCCAGTCAAATACAAATTGAGTGTTATGAATCGGACAAAAATAATGATGCCCATGCCCACCTTCCAAAGCAGGTATAGCTAATGAATGTTTTTCCCTTTCCGCAATGGTTTCAGCAAGTTTACCCAAAATTTTATTCCCCACTTTGTCTTAGACGAGGATTTTATATTGCTGATATCCTCTGTAGAATAAAAATAGAAATTCTCATCTTGTTGGGCAAAAGCTGTTCCAACAAAGAATAACAAGTATATAAATAAAACATATCTATTCATCACTGTTCGGCTTACCATTATTATAAATTTTATTCAAGCGGATTAATGCCTCTATATAATAATAATCAGCATATATGATTGACGCATCTATTTCCGTTCCATCGGGCTTATGTCCTGTGGAATGAAGAAGGAACGCATTGTTAGTTTGTCCACCTCGATAAGCAGGGGAAGACAATGCTTCTACCATTTCTACTGCTGAATTTAAATATGCACCTGACTTTGCCTTGTCTTTCACATACGAACTAAGTTCCAACAATCCCGAGGCCACCACAGCAGCTGCCGAAGCATCACGAGGTTCATTGAGTAAATTAGGAACATCAAAATCCCAGTAAGGAATATGGTCTTCAGGAAGTCTTTTCAAATAAATGTCCGCTGCTTTTTGTGCCACCTCCAGAAAAAGCGGTTCACCCGTTTCTCTATAACACATGGTGAAACCATAAATAGCCCACGCCTGTCCGCGTGCCCACATTGACTTATCCGCATACCCTTGATGGGTTAATTGGCTGATTCGCTTCCCATTGATTGTGTCATATACAACCACATGACAGGTACTGTAGTCTTCTCTGAACTGATTTTGTGAAGTCACCAGCGCATGGCTATAAGCTATATTGTACAAATCTTTGCCTCCCCGTTTTTAGAAGCCCAAAACAGGAGTTCCAAGTTAAGCATATTATCAATAATCGTATTATGCGGCCATCCCTTTTGTTTCCGCATTCCGGGCCACGAGTGAATCGTCCCCACTCTCTTGTCAAACAAAGTGGCTAGCGAATCAGCTGTACGAAGCAATATTTCTTTGTATTTTTGCTCTCCTGTAAGCCTGTAAGCATTGCCGGAGCTACAAAACATCATAAAACCCAAATCATGATTATCGGCTTTACGATCTACTACAGGAAACAAGGCTGAAGAGTAACGTTCAGCCTGTTTCTTGATTTCATCATCACGTGTATACTCATACACATACCATAAAATACCTGGCCAGAAACCACTTGTCCAATCATTAATGGAAGTACAATGCCATTGTTTTTGTCCCTCACCGGACAAAATATTCCGTGGCATTCGGGTTGTATCATTCAACACTGCAAGACTTTTTTAGTTTGTTCCTCACAATAATTCAATGAAGAAGCCACATCAAAATCAGAATGAGAAGAACATGAACAGAAAAGTGCAAGCAGACTACCTAATATACATTTCTTCATATCACTTTTTCAATTCTTTAATAATCATTGTAGCACCACCACGAGGTAAAAGCGACAAATTCAGTATTGTCCGACTGGTTACTTTCTTCGTTTTAATATCCACATGTGTTCTTGTTTTTACTTTTTCGCCTCCATCTGTAAATAGAGTCAGTTCATACTTCTTGTTTTTATCCAAAAAGTCGAGAGAGATGTCCAAATCTCTTGCATCATTATTAGTAATGCATCCGACATACCAAAACCCTCTTTTTTACGGGCCATCGCTATATATTCTCCAATAGCACCATCAAGCGTCTTTGAATCATCCCATGTAGTGGGTAAGTTATCAAAGAAAAATAATTCGGGTTCATCTTTTACATCTTCCGGTGTGTCGTACCAATACAAGAACTGCAAAGGACTGTAATTAATAACGGATAATGCCATCTGATGGCAAGAGGTATTTAGCAATGAACGTGCATTTAGACTCTGTGCCAATCCGGGTTTCAGCTCTTTTCTATGATAATAACAAACTGTACAGTCTGCTGCGCCACTAATAAAACGAGTAAACGGTAATGTGGTATTATTTACCCCATCAGGAAATTCTTCATTGCCTCTCACACCTTCTTGAGTCAACAAGTTTGGATAAGTGCGACTAAAACCGGTTGGCCTATATTCATCATGAATATCAACCATCAGGTGGTATTTCGCACATTTCTTAACAGCCTCGTGAAGCCAGATATTCCACCTGAACGAACCGACATGAACAAAACCAAATTTAATACCAGCGATCCCCCAAGACTCATACAATGGTAGAATTTCATCCAAATGTGCAGCAAGAGCACGTTGATTGACATACAGCCACACCCCAACTCCCTTACTTTTTGCATACTGCACAACGGTAGGTATATCCAAATCATTCACAGAACAACGTTGCGGATCAACGTCTGACTTTCTGGGATCTGAATCTTTTGAAGTTTCGGAGCCATACCAGCCTGCATCAAAATGAATATAATCAAGATTTCTTTTTACTGCAAAATCCACTACTTTTTTGCTCCCTCTGTTGTCAAAGAAACAGTACGGATAATTCGTCCGGGCTTAATCCATTCCGTATCCTCTATTTGGCAAGCCCTGGTTAAGGTTCAAAATAAGATCATTATTGTTGATTAGGTCTTTAGGCTGTTCACCCACCATCACCACTCTCCAAGGAGTTTCAAAGGGAGCTATGTCTTCCACAGCATCATACATTTTACAACGAATCACATCACTTTCACCTTTCCGCAACACAAACTTAGTTCTACTATAATTTACCATTTCCGCTTCTGCCAGACTTGCATACAATCCATTTTCCAATTGGAGCGTCAACGGTCTCTCGGCCTCACCCGGCCAGTCCTTCACTAACATACGTTTGTGCTCTGCTTGAGCAAAAGGCGCAAACCAGCAGTAAGTATTTTCAGGGACGACAAAAGTTGTTTCTTCTTTACTAATACGCAGATAAGAACTGCCTAAATATTTATATCTAAAACCAATACCTGAATTATAAGCTCTCACAATTAATGCAAGCCGACTCCCCCGTCCTTTTATTTTCAACGTATAGCTATATTCTTTGTAACAATCCTCGACTACGGCTCGTTCACCATAAACCGGGTGCCAAGTCTTGTTTACAGATAAAGAGTCAATACGCTCGATTTCCAGATTTTGCGACCAACCATCTATGCCAAGTTGTGACTCCAAAATGACCGGCTTTCCTTTATAAGAAATCTTGTATTTCAGCAAACCGCCTGACTCGTAAGCAGAGAATGCAACATTATTATCAGGAGAGAACAAAACCTTGACGGTATTCTCAGCGTATCCCGACATCATACTTAATATGAAAAGAAGAGTAAAACTAAAAATCTTCATAACCTTATTTTACTTTATTAACTAATTCTATTTCAGATACAATCGGCAAATGATCGGAGAGCAATATATTCTCTACTTTAGAAGAGAGTAGTCTCCAACTCTTTTGGGGATAACCAAACAAATAATCTATCTTATTCCGAGGATGCTTGGAAGGGGATGTCAATACGGTATTATCTGAAAGAGACTGCCATGTCCCAAAATATTTCTTTATCTCGTCAGAATCCGGTTTTGTATTAAAGTCTCCCCTAAAATAATAGGGAAACGCTTTTCTTCCAGTATTTTGGTAATCACCTTCAATTGCTCGGCACGAGATTCAGAAGAGGTGTAATCCAAATGGGTGGAAGCTACTATAATTGTATCTCCACTTGACAGTTCCATCTCAGCCATCAACAGTGCACGTGCTTCATGCCGGATATCCCGTTTAGGCAACATAATCTTCTGCACATTTATATACGGATATTTAGTCAACATTCCAATACCATAAAAACCACCCGCATAAGGTATAGTTTTGCCATACAGAGGAAACAGCTTTGTGTAATAGCCTAGCTCCGTTATAAAGTTCTTGTCATGCTGATGTGGTGTTCTCTCACGTCTGGTCATGCAATCCAGTTCTTGTAAAGCAACGAAGTCCGGTTCATTTCCAACAATAAAATCTGCAATATTCTTCAATGAAGAAAGCTCCCCAAAACGCAGATTATAAGTCATGACCTTTAAACGCACTGGTTCTGGGCAGACAAACAAGAAAACAGAGAGGTAATGAAAAAAAACAAGAAATATTTTCAGTTTCATAGTTCCAATTCAGCTTTAAACTTATTACTCCAATTATAATTACTAATAAAATAACAGGGGCTAACTAAAAAGTTCTATTTACAATATTCTTTCTACATATGTCTGTAGTCAGAGGGGTATTAAGTTAAAACTTTTTAGTCAGCCCCTTTATGAATAGCTTCCACCTTGCTATTTGATTCTTTCCTTATCCGAAATTACAATGGATAAGGAGCATAGGGTGCTATAGACCCACCCGTGTTTGCAGCACGTTCATCTGTCAATGGATACTTCACATCAAACACCATAGTCCAATGACCATTAGCCTTCTTTGTCACACTTTTCACATAGAAAATGGCAAATGCAACATTGCTGACACCCACAGCTGGTGATACAGTCGGATGGGAATGAGTACCCCAACCGAAAAGGAAACCTCCCTCTTTCTTACTTGTATCATTAAATGTATCGCCTACCCGACGACTTGCTGTGTAAATCTTATAATTTTCACCATCAGGAGAAGGAGGTATGATACTTGATTCCAAGAATTCTTGCAACCCTTGCTCAGATGAGATAGCATCAAACGCATCCTTAGTTATTTTTCCCCGCTTAGCAGATATAAAGGCATAAGTCAATGTCTCAAAACCAGTAATATAAGGTTTAGATGCATTATAATAAGCATCACCTGCTCCATAAGCATGAGGTGACAAAGGTTGAACTCCATTTCCTTTGTTTGCCAAGTAAAAATCAATTCTTTCTTGTTTATTTATCGCTGTTGATACACCAAATACAGGGTATCTTCAAATAATGCAAGGAAACAAGCATTATCTGCAGGGTCTGTAGACATAGTAACATCTGTCAAAGAAGCAACTCTGGATGCACTTAATACCTTTACTCTGGGTTTCTCGATAGTTATTACATTTCCTTGATTGGCTGCAACAATCTCCACAGATTCCATCCCCTCTTCACCTGTTAACTGAATAGAGAATTTAGCTTCATTCCCTTCACTGTCAATGAGAGGTAATTCTGTATAATTGCCCAATGAACCATTTTTCTTTATTGCATATTTCACGGAAACGATATCAGAACCTGATGCTATCATTCCATCAATTGACTTTACCTTACCTATAATAGTTCTGTTCAATTCTGTCAAATCACTGGTGAATGTCAGGTCCAAGAAATCTTCCATCACTACATTCAGAACTTTAAATTCTTTAATAGCAACTCCACCATGAACATTAGCTGCTTTTACAAGAACAGACTGTAAGCCAGCCTCTACCGGAATAGAAAGCTCAAAATTAGTAGAAGATAAACTTCCTTGAACTGCCTCTTTTTCCACTCCATTAACCACCGGAACAGCCCAAACTGAAGCCAGTTCGTATTCGCTCTGAATCTCTCCTTTGATATTGAAAGGAATGCCTACGCAAACCGTCTTTTTCTGGTCAACATTATCCTTAAATGCTAAAACAGGAGCGTTTCTTACTTCTGCAACAGTAACCGTTCTCTTGTACAATTGATCGTTTTTGTCAAATACAGCAAAAGAATATATGGGACATATTCTTGACTACCGGAATTTTAACTGACAATACATCATTCGATGATTTTTCAGGAACCGGAATATCTACCGCATTACCAATCACAACCTTACCTTCATCATTTTTCACGCCCACTTTGTAATAAGCACTCTTTATGCCGGCCTCAGAGGCGACATACAAAGGTATCTCCAATTCACCATTTTCATCCAAATATTCGTATTGATCCGGAGTATCCTTTAAATCAATAGAATAACTTAATAATCGTCGTCATGGTCACATGCTCCCAACAAAAGTGAAAACACCATAACAACAAATAGATTTATAAAACTATAGTTTTTCATAATGTCTGTTTAATAAAGATTTTCAATGAAATTAATCGGCAAGAAAATAGAGTATTTATCTCCATTCAGTAATAAATCAAAATCAACTTGCCAATTAATAATTATCTAAATAATACCTATATCAACAATTTATCAGAATCCTGGATTATTGGGGAACTCTGCTTGGGAATTCGCATCAATAACCGATTGGGGAATAGGACCTAAGTTATTCCTTTCTCGCACAGTCTTTGCAGAAGCCTCATAACCAAACCTCTTAACCCTATCGTAAAGCAGTCCCATACGGCATAGGGTAAGTGTACGGAATTCTTCAGCATAAAGTTCACGGGCTCTCTCATCCAGTAGATAATCAATGTCCACATCTGCTGCTTCCACCGGTTTTGCATTGGCACGGTTTCTTACTACATTAATATCTGCAGCTGCTTCATCTTTGTTGTCATTCTTCAAATACGCCTCAGCACGTATCAAATAAGTTTCAGCTAAACGGATAGCGTACCATTCCATTACAAAACCATTAGCCGGTTCGGCAGCATAATGCCAATCTGAACCACATTTCATGATACGAGGATAAAAACGCTCCATTGTATCTTGTCTGGTAGTTAGCCACTCTTTTCTTAATAATCTCACCCGGTCTCAGTTTTACTACAATATTTGTTCCATCCTCCAAAGTCACACCTGTTTCGTAAACCTTATTAGGATCATCCACTTCAACACCATTAACGATTGGTTTAGGAGCTCTATAAATACGATTGATATTGAATTCCGCATTACGCTGATCCTCCGAACCTGATTTTCCCCACAAATCGTAACAGAAGTACGGAGTAGGACGTACCCAAGAAATGCCACGGCCAGTCCAGTCACGGGCATTTCCGTCATAACCAAATTTTGTAGTTCCCCAAAAAGCAGGCCAGAATACGCTTCTTGATCAGTACGGGTAGCTAAGCCATCATTTAATCCACCCTGTACGAATTTATCTACCTGAATAACCCAAATAGACTCTTTGTTTCCAGTCTGATAACTAAAATTAGAGAATCCATCTTCGCTTTTCATCTGGAACAGATCCCAAAAGGCATCCTTCCCTGCTACATCCTTACGCCATCCAAAGCGTTCTGTCATCAAATGATACTCTCCTACCTTTTGGTCAATGACCATAGAGGCTGCATCTATCGCTTTTTGATACATGCTCTTATCACCAGTTTCATCCCCCAAGAGCAATATACATCTCTGCTAAATAATGATAGGCAGCTGCCTGAACCACTCTTCCCGGCTCCGTTACAGAAACCGGAAGATTCTTAGCCGCAAAATCAAAGTCCTCGATACATTGTCTATACACATCCTCACGACTATCACGTGTATAAGCAAGAGATGGAGTTCCTACCGGCTCCGTCAGGATAGGTACCCCTCCAAACAGAAAACCTAAATAACGGTAACAATATCCTCTAAAGAAACGGGCTTCTGCCTGAGCCGCCAACTTTTCAGCCTCATTGCTCCATCTTACATCCGGATTTTCCGTCTGTTTCAACAATGTATTCACATTATAAAGCATACCAAAATGACGTCCATAAACAACACGGTAAATATCTGTGGTCGAATTTACCAAACTCCAGTCTGTATACATATCCATATCAGAAACTGGACGAAACATAATATCCGTACCAATACCAAATTGAAAGAAATAATTAGGGTCATCCCTAAAATTATAATTCTGACGAACAATTCGGTAAAATTCATTCAAACCAGTTCTGAACTGGGAAGCATTTAAATAAGAATTATCGACTGTAAGAAAATCATCTGCATTCTCCTTCAAAAAATCACTGTCATTACATGCACAGAGAGAACAGAGTGACAATGCCAAGCATATTAATTTTTTCATATCTTTCCTCTATTTTTAAATTTAAAATGTAACTTCCACTCCCATGGTTATATTACGCAAAGCAGGATTACCATGAGCATAGGCCGTACCTGTTTCAGGATCGATTCCTTCCCAAGAAGTAAATGTCAGAAGGTTCTTTGCAGCCACATAGAATTTCAAGCTCCGGACAGGAGTTTTACTTAAGAGCTTTTCGTCAAATCTATAAGCTAAAGAAAGGTCTTGCAGACGTAAAAAGTCATGACGCTGTGGGGGCTTATACTGATAAGGATGCGTATAATTTGGACGAGGAACCCTGTTAGAAGGGTGTTCAGGCATCCAATATTCCTTATTCAGCCAGTTAGCAGTACCGCCACCGCCAAAGGTTCCTACATAATTAGCATAAATATTATCAGCAATATAATAATTATTTTTTCCACCACCAGAAATCCAGTTCAGTAAAAAATAGAGTTCAAAGTTTTTTATACGTCAAGGTATTGGACATGGTCATTGTAAAGTTAGGCTTGGAATACCCTACAATTTTACGGTCACCGTTAGCATCAATCTTACCATCATTATTTAAATCCTTGAATTTAACATCACCGGATTACCACCATAAATTGCCATATACTCGAGGTCATCTTCCTGAATAATGCCGTCAAATACATAAGTATAGACTGCACCTAATGATTTGCCAATAAAAAGATTATTTGCGATATCATCATCTTCTACACCATCGCCATCACCATCCAAGCCATATAGCGAAACTACCTTATTACGGTTCATCCAAAAATTCAAACCTGTAGACCAAGAGAAATCTTTTGTCTCAATATTCCTTGATCTCAAAGAGAATTCAAATCCCCAGTTTTTCACTTCACCGATATTATCGGATACATTCTGAAAACCATTCATTACAGGAATAGCACGATTCAGCAGCAGATCAACAGTTCTTGAAGAGTAATAATCGATATTACCACTCAAACGATCATTGAACATTGAGAAATCAACTCCAACATTCCATGCACCAGTCTTTTCCCAAGAAAGTGCCTTGTTAGCTAAGCCACTTGAAGCTGAAGTATTTGCTGTTTCCTGACCGAACAAATAAGATCCGGAACCCATTTTTGAGAAAGTGGAATAGGAACCGACAGACGGATTACCATTTTCACCATAAGATAATCTAAATTTCAAGTAGTTGATTAACTTCACATGATCTCTAAAAAAAAGCCTCATTGCTCACAGTCCATGCACCGGCTAACGAGAAAAAATCACCGTATTTATTACCATCCGCAAAACCGGAATAGCCATCACGACGTATAGAAGCAGATGCATGATAACGCTGTTTATAAGCGTAATTGGCACGAGCCATATAGGCCAATTGAGAAAGAACTGTTTTATCGGTATTGATACCTCTTTTAGCAGGATTACCTAATTCAAGCGAATGAATACCCAGAACTGTAGAACCTGCTGCTTTGAAATCTTTTGCACTCAATTCAGACTTGGTAGTAGTTGCCCTCTGACGTTCTGCCAATAAAGTCAAGTCTACCGAATGATCACCCAATGTACGATTGAAGTTGATCAAATGGTTCATAAACCAGTCTGTACGTGTAGAATGACTTTTGCTACCATTTGCGTCTACCAAATACTTCGTTTGATCATAGAGATCTTTTTCATCCAATGTATTCATAAAATAACGCTCATCTTGGAAGTTTGCACCATGTCCTTCCCAACGATTTAAAGAGAAGTTGAATGTATAAGACAAACCTTTTATCCAAGGCAAATCAACACGAGCAAATGTCACACTATTATAATTCTGATTTCTGTCTTCATTGAATTGTCTTGTCTGCCATAACGGGTTAATAGTAGTCTGATGTCCCTGAGGAGAACGTTCCATCTCATGTTCAAACCCTTCAAAACGAACATACTTATAACCATAAGGAGTGTTGTTTACAGCGTTTCTCATATCCGCTTCTTTACCGTCCGCATTTTTGTTAACAACAGACAACTTTAAACCAACTTTCAGCCAGTCTGTAACCTGTGATTCTATTTTGGAGGTTACAGAGAACTTTTGAATTGGTCATTGTACATAATACCATCTTGATCAAGAAACTGACCAGAAACATAATAGTTCAGTTTGTCCGTACCCCCGGAAATGCTAAGCTGATAATCTTGAGAAAGCCCCATACTAACACATTCATCATACCAATCAATTATATTGCCCTCCTGGTAAGCAGAATACTCATATGGAGTCAACAGATTCTGCAATTCTAAATCCGCTTCAGAAGCACCGTTCATTCTTCTTAAGTCTTTCTTTAATTGAAGATATCCTTCAGGAGAAAGCATATCCGGTCTCGTTGTAGGAGTCTGAAAGCCTACAGTCGCGCCAAAACGTATAGTCGGCTTTTCACTCTTACCACGTTTTGTTGTAACCAAAATTACCCCATTGGCAGCTCTCGAACCATAAACTGCTGCGGAACTCGCATCTTTCAAAACATCTACTGAAGCAATATCACTAGGATTTAGCTCATTCCAACTTCCGAGATGAACAACACCATCAACAACAATCAATGGATTATTGGATGCCTTAATAGAGTTTTGACCACGGATATTAAAGCTAGGATTACCTCCCGCATTAGTAGCAGTACCAATGTCTAAACCCGGAAGTTGACCTTTCAAAGCATCCAACACGTTCATGTTAGGAAGAGACATACGAGGAGAATCTTCCAATCTAATGGAAGCAATAGAACCTGTCAAGTCCTTCTTCTTAGCAGAGCCATAGCCTATCGCAACAACTTCATCTAGGATCTGCGAATTCTCTTCCATCCCAATTTTCAATTTCTTCATAGCAGAAGTCACTTGAACTTCTTTTGAATTATAACCAATGTAATGTACCACCAATGTACCGTTTATAGGTATATTGATCACAAAATTACCATCCACATCAGATACGACACCATTTTGCGTTCCTTTTTGAATAACCGACGCTCCAATCAAAGGATCACCAGTCCCCTTATCAAACACATATCCCTTTACACTTATGTTTTGCGCAAACATAAACGTAACAGATAAAGCACATAACAAACTAAAAATCCAGAAACGTTTGTTCTGATCCATAAAATTACTACATTTCATAAACAAAGATTTAATTAAACAATGTTTATATTACGGACTTAATTACAACTAACAATTCTTAAGAATATTGCAAAATAAGCGAATAATTTAAGAGACTCAAATAGACTATTTATCTAAAAAGATAGACTATTTTACTGCAAACATACAATCTTACGTACACTACTGTTTTATATTGATACTGATTTGAGACTAATAAATCTTAGCAACCCAACCACCGCCTGAAGCTAAAGATATATTCAGAACTTCCCCACCTTCAACCTCTATAAATTCATGTTTATAATCAATAGCACGAATATCAGCATTAATGCCATCTTTAAAAATCTCCATCTTATACTTCTTCCCTTTAGGCAAAAAGCTTAAATCCAGTTTCATCTTTCTTGGACTCCAATCTGTAATAGCAGCTACATACCATGAATCTCCACTTCTACGAGCCATAGTCACGTAATCACCTATTCTACTGTCAAGTGGCACGATTTCATCCCACTCAACAGGGATATTTACCAAAAACTCCGTACATTCGGCCTCTTTATAATAGTCAGATTGAGGATCTGGCAACATCTGCATAGGACTTTCAGCAATAACGGCCATTGCCATGAAATGTGCCCTTGTACCTTGCCCCATCGGTGTGTCATGGTTAAAACGAAATGATTTTTTGGTAGCATTATTCAATGTTCCGGGGATGTAATCCATAGGACCGGCCACATTACGAATAAAAGGAAGCATGCAACGATTATCCGGATTATCTTTATAAGTTCCGCCGTTCTGCTCAAATTCCACCAAAGCCTCTCTTGTCAAAACATTGGGATAGGCTCTTCTTAATCCATCAGGACGATATGCGCCATGGAAATCAAGTACCATCTTATACTCAGCCGCTCTTTTTGCAGCTTTCCAGTAGAAATTAGATGCCTCTTGATCAGAACGGTTGATAAAATCAATCTTTAATCCTTTAATGCCCCATTCGGAAAATTTAGCCAACGCAGCTTCCATTTGGCTATCAAACAGATCGTAAGTGACCCAAAGCATCACATCCACTCCTTTTGAAGTAGCATAATCTACCACCTCCTTCATATTAAGACCGTCAATCGTCCGTGTCAAATCCTCTTTATATGTCCAACCATCATCAAATAAGAAATAACGAACGCCAAAATGGGAAGCGAAATCTATCATATATTTAGCAGTCTCTGTGTTAATGCCAGCCTTAAAGTCGACATTATATAATCCTCGTCGTGCCCACCAGTCAAAAGTTACCCATCCCGGCTTTATCCAAGAAGGAGTCTCAATCTGACATTTAGGTGCCAACTGATAAACCAACTGATTATTCAGCAAATCCTTATCTTCCGAAGCTATAGCAAACACACGCCAAGGAAAAGTTCTCTTTCCAGACGTCTTAGCTATGTAATTCTCACAAGTAAGAATTTGTCTTCTGTTCTTCGAATTACCTTTAACATTATAGGTCTTAGGATAATTCCAGAAATGAGCTCTCAAATCCCTATTCCCTTTTTTCTAACCATAAACAAGGATAATCCTGCAAATCAGACTCTAATAAAAGCACATTCACTCCCGATGGAGTTTTTACTAAAGCCGGATAATTACCTGTTACTCCTTGCTCTATATCTTGAATTTTCTGTTCCACATAAGGTGCCTCATAGTCACTATTCATATTAGCGTCTTTCTGAAAAAAACAAAGTGGAAGAAGGATCAAAAGCAAAGTCTGCAGCTTCATCAAAAATTGTAAGCTCCCCTTTACAATTGGTAGAGATGCGATAAGCTACTCCATTATCATATAAACGAATTTCCAGCTTTGTCTTGTCAGCAAACAGTAATGAAATCTCATTATATCGATCAACTATCCGAGAGTTTTTCTCCTTTATTTCCGGCACAATTATTTGATCAACAGCATTTTTCTTTATTGAATGTACTTTTTGCATTTAGCTTAGGCAACATACCTTGATCTGTATCCAAGTAAATATCACGAACTGTAAACAGGACATTTTCTTTGTGCAGTACCTGCATAGAAACATTCTTTTCAGCCGTCACGGCAACATGCAATACTTTATTTGGCGAGGAAAGATTAACCTCTTTAGCTCCTGCAAACAAAGGATACAGAAGCAATAAAAGCAGATTGATTTTTAGTTTATTCATATTTTTCAGACATAAGAAGTTATTACTTATTTATCATATTACTATGTATCTGTACACCTTGATGGTTATTATCCAAGTGGGATGCAATATCAAAATAGCTTTTTGCCTTCTCCATATTACCAAGCCCCAAATGTCCAAGTCCCATCAGGTAGTTGCAATGAACGCGATTTTTCTTATTCATATCATCTTCCCAAATTTGTAAATCAGGAAGAGATACTGCAAAATAGTCCATTTTGAAGCGATCAAATAAGTGTTTTTCACCAAAATCAATCAACCGATTAAAACGACTACGAGCATTCTCTTCATCCCCCATTTTCAAAGAAGGCTAACCCCTGATAAAATATTTTATCAGGTTTCTGATCATTATAATACATTGCAGCTACAGGCAGGCTATCTCCCCGACTAGCTTTCACAAATAAGCGTTGTGCTTCTGCATCCCGTCCCATCGCTTGCATAATACAACCCTTATAATAATTGAAATCATTTTCTTGAGCTCCTTGCAACTTACCCTCTCCCAAGTTATGAGGATAGACAAAGCATTCATCTATCAACTTCAATGCTTTTTCATATTCCTTCAAATTCAAATATTTTTTTCACCAATTCTACACGAGACAATTGATATTGAGCGGGGACTTTCCCTTCGTCACCTTCCCAAGGATGAAAATGGCGGTTATCAATCAGGTGGATAGCTTCTTCATAACGCCCTAACTGATTTAACAATGTCACATACTCCAAATAAAGATCGTCACGCGAGAACGTAACCTCTTTATATGCATCAAGTAAAGACAGTCGCTCTTCATGCGGACGGTTAAGACACTTATATAATTGATCCAGTTCCATCAACACACGAGCATCCTTTACATCCAACCCAAAAGCCTTCTCCAATAAAGCAACCGCCTCTTGTTTTCGATCTAATTTATTAAAATATGCCAAAGAAAGATTACGGAATACAATTGGAAAGGTAGTATCCTGTTCGACAGAGGTCTCCCAAGCAGCTACAGCTTCTGCATATTGTCTCTTGTCATACCACAAACTACCCAAATAATACAAAGCTTTAGGAGCCTTCTTTACAAGTCCGATGACGGTTTGAAGAGCTAATATTGCCTCCAAAGTGTTTGGAAAACAATAATCCGGCGATTGTAATTCAGCCACTCTCGCCACAGCCGTAGCAGCTTCTGTCTCACCAAGCCGAAGCAGAAACCAAGCCTTATAGTAATATAATAGTGTCGGTTGTGATACCGAAAAAATCAATTGCGGCATTCACCACTTTAAGTGCTTCTTCCCAACATCCGCATGAGGCATAATCCAAAGCAAGCTCTTCGTAATTATGGCTTTCTCTACGCATTTGTGTCATCAATAAATGCAGATTTTCTTCATCTCCAGTTATAAGGTATTTTTCAAAACTACATCCAAAGTTAAAATAATCATAAGACAGTGATTCCTCTATCAATGCCAAAGCTTTATCCACTTCTCCCAAATGACGCAAAACGATTGTTTTCAGATGCCTACCTCGTAAATTACACCAATTCCGCATTAATGATTTGTCTACTTCATAAAGCGCATTTTCCCAGTCATTCCATGTTGCTGATATCTGTGCTAAAGAATAATAACTCATATGCTGCCATGCATCATTCCAGCATGCCTTATAAAAATAGTCATATGCTTCAGCAAGCTTATCTTGATATTTAAGAGAGAGTCCCAAGTTATATAGCGGCTCTCCGTCATAAGGATTCGGATTTTTCTCTGTCAAAGTCTTTACTGCCTGACGTAGATAAGATTCAGCCTTGGCAAACTGTCCTTACGCAATAGCCAAAGCCCCATAGCATTGTTATTTCGGACATCACTCGGATCTCTGTTCAGGGCCTCTTGATAATAATCAGTAGGCATATAAGTAGCATGGCGATACTGTTCCAGATGCAAACCGGTTAGATACAGTTGTTCTGTAGTCGAGACATCTTTCGGATCTAAAACCGCCTTAGCCGCTTCCGGTACCTCCTTAATGTCTTCTGGCTCTGGTCTCCATTTCAACAAGCACTTTCCTTTGGAATTAGAGATAGTGACACATACGTCTTTAATCTCTATAATTTCGACCTTTTCTCTTAAATCATTTTCAGGAGTAATATCTCTGATAATATCAAGGACTGTATTCCCCAAATTGAGTTACAGTTATATGAAGTTCGGTTTGTGTTGACGTAGCAAATACCTTCAAAATTGCACAGTCCACTCCTATTTCAATATTCATCAATATGTCTTCAGAAGCATTTTTCACTACCCCCAATTCTCTATAAGGAATAAAATATTGGACAAATGTTTTTCCTCATAAGGTTGCAGCCATGTAAAATCAGGTTGATTGTCTGTATACACACCGGCCATTAGCTCAATATACGGACCATCTGTATCCGTTAAATTACGATCCCATGCTTGGCCAAAGTCTCCATTACCCCATGTCCATTGTTTCTTACCTGGTGAAATATGGTGGTTTGCCACATGTAAAACTCCTGCACGTGTATCATTCTCGTATCCACCTACAAAATTATATTTTGAACGTATAGCCATATATGAAGTAGGTACAGGGATATTTTTATAACGAGAGATATCAACTCCGGAGGAATAATCCATTTTATAATAGGTTCCTGTAGCAATAGGATAACGAGAAACGTCACGTTTACCATGGTCGAAAACTGCATTAACATCTTCGGGAAACACCGACTGATAATATTCATTCACTGCGACAGCAGGATTGGCCCACCACAAGAATGTTTGAGGGAAAGGAGTCGGATTATATACTTTCCCTTGTATTTCAAGTCGGGCACATCCCGGACGTAATGTAAAACCAGCCATACCTTTTTGATGGAACATACGCTCTCTTTCATTTACCCAAACGATTGCACTACCATCTTCTTTCTTTTTCTATATGATAGTCAACCGGCAAATAAGTGCTCGGACGATGGTGTTGTGGCCAATTAAACTCAATACCTCCAGAAATCCATGGTCCGGTTAATCCCACCAAAGCCGGTTTTATGACATGATTATAATATATAAAATGACGCTGTTTCACCTTGTCATACGCCATTTGTACGCGTCCTCCCAATTCGGGCAAAATCATGACTTTGATATATTCATTTTCCAGATAGATAACATGATAACTTTGCTCCTTACAAGTATCTTCTATCTTTTCAATAACAGGATATGGATAAACAACTCCACTACTACCTTAATATACCCGCTTCTCAAGAAACATGGGATTTTTCTCAGCTTTGCCGATAGCATAGGTAGGAAGAAGAATATCCTCCTCCCAAACTTTTACTTCTTCAATCATGTTTTATCTATTTTTTATTAATTCTTTTTCTAATTCTTCTAATGTCTTTCCTTTTGTTTCAGGCAAATTTGACCGGATAAAAAGAAAGCCCGCCAAACAAATGCCACCATACAACCAGAATATACCTGCTGCTCCTACAGATTCATTAAGAATAGGGAATGTATACGTCAAGAAGAAGCAGGCCACCCATAAAAAAAATGTTGAAAGAGCCATGGCCATTCCGCGTATCCTCACCGGAAATATTTCAGAAAGTACTACCCAGACAACAGGAGCCAATGACATGGCATAACAAGCAATGGCCAATATGACGAGCAACAACATTGGCCATCCGCTCACCCCGCAATAATAACATGTACCCAAAATAAGATAGATTGCCGCCAATCCAATTGAACCTATAAACATTAGATTCCGGCGCCCCCACTTATCTACAGTGTAGATAGCCACAAATGTAAAAATAACATTGGTAACACCTGTCACCACAATATTCATCAAAACATCAGAGACTTGATAACCAGCCGCGGAAAATATCTCATGCGCATAATTGAAAATAACATTAATACCACACCATTGCTGAAAGATAGCCAGTACGATACCTATTATCAGCACCTTTCGAACTGACAGATGAAAAAGTTGTCTCCAATTGCTTTGCTGTTGCTGCTCTGTAACTAGCCGAATTATCTCTGACGAGGTCTGCTTTGCATAGTCATCTCCACCAATTCGAGCTAAAATAACTTGCGCTTTATCCATCTGTTGATTAGCCGCTAACCAACGCGGGCTTTCAGGGATCATAAATGCAAGAATAAAAAACAGCCCTGCAGGCACCAACTCTCCCCAAAACATCCATCTCCAAGCCCACTCCACGCTTTCCGCACTAAGAGTCGTTGAATCTGCCGCATAATACTCTCCTATCTGCCAGTTAGCAAGTTGAGCCATCAATATACCTAATACAATAGTTAATTGATTTAAAGAAACGAATTTTCCTCGAACCGGAGCTGGAGCTACTTCCGCTATATACACAGGGGATATATTGGATGCGATTCCAATGCCAAATCCACCCACAATCCGATAAAAAATAAACCAGTCGAAATCATTAACCGCGCCCGTTCCATAAGCGGACAACACAAAAAGAAATGATGCAATAATCAGCATTTTTTACGTCCATAACGGTCACTCCAACGTCCTGAGAGTAAAGCTCCAACCAAACATCCGACCAAAGCACTACTCATAGCCCAACCGCGAAGCACAGGCAAATCTTCCAATCCCCAAAAAGGTTCATAAAAAAATTTTAGCACCACCAATCACTACCCAATCATAGCCGAATAACAGCCCACCCATAGCCGAGACCAGGCAAATCAATAACAGATAAACATTATTCTTTTTCATAATATATCAATAGAAGTTGCTGCAAAGAAAAACAATAATATCAATACAGAAAATAGAAAAAAAATATATAAAGATGGACTATTTTACTACTTAGCAAAACACAGACCACAAAAATAGCATAAAGACCATAAGTCAATCAGAAGAAAAGAAGCAATCACTACTATCTACTATGTTAAAATGCAATATAACAAACTGACTATATTTATATAATATATATATTTGTATTCATTTACATTGCTAATTCTCTACATAGCTTTATATAATTAGCCATAAAACTCTAACAACACTTTCAATAATAATACTATGATTAAAAAAAAGATGGATTTAGCGGCGAAAGAGCTGTTGTACTTCCCCAATTCATTATACATGAAATGGAAGAAAATCCCGTATCGACTCATTTACATATTACTGATATCGGCTATTACCCCAAAGCAAAGTTTCACTTTATCGAGCGGTCAGAGCCTATTTCCCAGTATGTATTTATTTATTGTTATGAAGGTAAAGGATGGTATCAACTAAATGGGAAAAAGATATACTGTCAATGCCAATGAGTATTTCATCTTGCCTGCTGGAATTCCTCACTCCTATGGCTCTGCTGATGATTCACCATGGACTATCTATTGGATACACTTCAAAGGAAAGTTGGCTCCCTATTTTTCTGCGCAATGTTCACATCCCATAGAAATCAAACCAGAATACATTCCCGAATTAATAACCGAATAGATATGTTTGAGGAGATTTTGCATACGCTAGAATGGGATATAGCCACGAAAACCTATTATATACCTGCTCCATCTTCTATCACTATCTTGGAACATTAAGATATCTTCAGCAATATAGAGGAGCCGTTCAACAGGATTCAAACTCTACAGATATAATCATTGAAACAATACACTACATGAAAGAGAACATTGAACGAAAACTAACACTCCAAGAAATCGCCAAACATACGGGCTATTCAATTTCTCGTTTTTCTTCACTATTCAGCCAACGAACAGGATATTCCCCCTGACTTATTTTAATATGCTCAAAATCCAACAGGCATGCTATCTGTTGGACTTCACAAACATAAAAATCAACCAAGTCTGCTACAAAATAGGCATTGACGATCCTTATTACTTCTCACGTCTATTCAATAAAATCATGGGAATGCCTCCTAAAGAATACAAAAAAACTCAAAAAAGGCTAAAGCAGACAATATTATTCTCACTATTAACCCTCCTGTTTAATTGATTAAAAAGGAGGGTTAATACAGAAACCGGATTTCATATTTTACTGTACCTTAGTTTTTGTCAAATACTTTTTATATTTGCCATTTATTAAGGGACTGATATTCATCTGAGAAAATACATATAATCAATTTATATGAAATCCCAGTTCGGGACGTTCCTTTAAATATGTTATTAAATCCCGGCCTACTGAAAGTCTAACCGGACGGAAATCAAATCAACCGACATATGAGTTACATCAGCATCATCTGTCACCTTGAAGTATAGTTCCGTATTTCCCGGATGTTCCTTTGTCAGAGTAGCAAGTTCAGTGACCAAAGCCGAGTTCAAGACAGACAGGGGAATGATAATCGTGATCTTCTGCACCAGTTCTTCTTTCACGTCGGGAAGAAGTTCCATTGAAGTGATCTTGACTTCCAGCTCATCTTGCCGCCATTGCTTGGCCTGACAGCGGGCCTTAATATACAAGAACGTTCCTTCATTAAGATATCCCTGGTAAGTCACCCAGTCATTTCCCCAGAATGGTATCTCGGTAGAACCTGAATAATCTTCGATCTTGGCGATACCATACGGATTTCCGTTCTTGCTGACTCCACGACGAACACTGGTCACAATCCCTCCCATCGTTATTTCACGACCGACAAGTGCGGCTTTATCTTCCAAATCCGCCATACGTGTATTGCAAACATGTTCTAATACGATAGAGAATTCATCCAACGGATGAGCGGAAAGATAGATACCAACCAAATCACGTTCACGGTTCAGACGGTCAAGATCACTCCAACGTTCTACCCCTTGAGGTATTTCAGGAGTTGCAACATCAATAACGTTTTCGCCGCCGAACAGGGAATTGACGGCAGCCGCCTTATCTGCCTGATAACGGTTACCATAACGCATCAATGTTTCCAGGAACACTTCCCCTTAGAGTTTACAGCAAAATATTGTTCCCGTTTCAGTTCCGGGAAACTATCAAATCCTCCGGCTAATGCCAGACATTCCATATTTTTTCTTGTTGCAGGCATTGAGGTTGACACGTTGTACAAAATCAAAGATTCCAAGGAAAGGACCATTCAGCCTGCGTTCTTCCATAATACTTTGCACGGCAGCTTCACCTACACCTTTGACAGCTCCAAGTCCAAAACGAATATCGCCATCATGGTTTACGGTAAACTTCAGGTTACTTTCATTCACATCCGGCCCGAGCGTCTGGATACCCATTGCCTTGCATTCGTCCATCAGCTTCGTGATATCGGTAATGTTGGACAAACTTCGGCTCATCACAGCCGCCATGTATTCCGAAGGGTAGTTCGCTTTCAGATAAGCTGTCTGGTAAGCTACCCACGAATAGCACGTAGCATGCGACTTGTTGAAAGCATAAGACGCAAACTTTTCCCAGTCTGTCCAAATCTTCTCAAGTACTTTCGGGTCATGTCCGTTCTTTCGTCCGCCTTCGATAAACTTAGGCTTCATGTGATCCAGCTTATCACGCAGCTTCTTACCCATCGCTTTACGAAGGGCATCGGACTCACCACGGGTAAAATCCGCCAGCAGACGTGACAAAAGCATCACCTGTTCTTGATAGACCGTAATCCCATACGTATCTTTCAGATATTTCTCCATCACCGGAATGTCATATTCAATCGGCTTACGACCATGCTTACGGTCGATGAAGTCCGGAATATAATCCATCGGACCCGGACGATAGAGGGCATTCATGGCAATCAAATCTTCGAATGTAGAAGGCTGCAATTCACGCAA
>VOFD01002167.1_pt1 | contig 39828 bp, 63 predicted proteins | sample 5384101 | NCBI WGS metagenome assembly VOFD01 (sample SAMN12384723, study PRJNA508395) | human gut metagenome | isolation source: healthy gut C | host: Homo sapiens
GAAGATATAAGAGATATTATAAGAACATTGTGCCAGTGGAAGGGTGTAGAGATAATAGAGGGAGAAATATGCCTGGATCATATACACTTATTGCTAAGTATCCCGCCAAAAATGAGCGTTTCGAGTTTTATGGGATATCTAAAAGGAAAAAGTAGTCTAATGATATTTCAAAAATATGGAAATATGAAATTTGCCTATCGAAACCGCGAATTTTGGTGCAAGGGATATTACGTGGATACGGTAGGAAAGAATACTGCAGCAATAAAAGTTATATAGCCAATCAGTTAAAACAAGATCGGGAATATGATCAATTGAGTCTATTCGATCCAAGAGACCCGTTTACGGGTAGCAATAATTCAACGCGTGGCTGGCAGGCCAATAAATACGCACGTGTGCGTGGTAGCAGGGCTATGCCCGAAAAACCACCCGCCAAGCGGGTGGATGTTTATTCATGGATTAAAATCATTGCAGATAAGAACTGGAAGGCCTTGACGCAGATTCCGATCCATTGCTATACTGAATGAAAAGTTGAAAAGAAAGAAGAAAAAGAAATGGAGAAGAAAGAAAATGAAACAGATATTTTTGATTGCCACCGGCGGAACGATCGCTTCAAAATCGACGGCACGGGGACTTGCTCCGCAGATTTCAGCGGAAGAAATTATCGGATATATTCCTTCGGCAAAGGTTTTGTCAGATCGATACGGCAGCGCCGCTTAATCTGGACAGCACGAATGTCAACAGCCGGCACTGGCTGGAGCTTGCGCGGCTGATTGAGAAAAAATACGAATACTATGACGGCTTTGTCATATGTCACGGGACAGATACCATGGCATATACGGCGGCGGCGCTCTCGTATCTGATACAGAATAACCGGAAACCCGTTGTAATCACCGGCGCCCAGCGGCCGATTGACCTGCCGATCACAGATGCCCGTTCCAACCTTCTGGACAGTCTCCGGTTTGCTTCCGATGACCGGGCCCACGGGGTGTCTATTGTCTTCGGCGGTAAAGTTATTGCCGGAACCCGGGCCAGAAAAAGAGCGTTCAAAAAGCTATAATGCCTTTTCAAGCATCAATTATCCGGACATTGCAAGCATCCATGACCAGCGGATTATTTTTTATATTGATGATAAGGAGCAGATTGTGCGCCCTCTGAAATTTTATCATCAAATGAATGACCGGATTTTTCTTCTGAAATTGATTCCGGGAATGAGCGGCCGGGTGCTGGATGCCCTTTTTTTGACGACTATGACGGCGTAATTATTGAATCTTTTTGGTGTCGGAGGTCTTCCGAATTATGGGGATAATCGTTTTCTTCAGGCGATTGACCGATGGACATCTGCAGGAAAATATCTGGTTATGGCGACCCAGGTGACCCATGAGGGCAGCGATATGTCTGTTTATCAGGTCGGTAAAGAGATTAAAGAGCAGTTTCCGGTGTTTGAATCCTACGATATGACATTGGAAGCGACCGTAACGAAAATGATGTGGGCGCTGACCCAGACGGCGGATTATGATGCCTTTGGCACCCTGTTTTATCAGACGGTCAATCATGATATTTTATACGTCTGACATAAGAAAGTTTTTCTGCTTTTTATGCAGTGACTGCCGGTCTGACGGCAGATAATCAAAAGAGCGGCAGCCTGTAGTGCTGCCGCTCGCTGTTACTGTGAATGTATTGTCCGGCAAATTGGCAACCATCAAAACACTTTATCGCCATTTCGCACTGCTTCTGACGGCTGCAGAAGAACAACGCCCTGTTCGGATTCTGTTCCGAGGATTCGAACTTCGCTCTTTACGGAACCAATATGCATAGGCTCCAGGTTGACACAACAGATGACCTGGCGGCCGATTAATGCTTCTGGTTTATATAATGTCGTGATCTGTGCGGAAGACTTTTTAATTCCAATCGTTTCACCAAAATCAATTTTAAGAACATAAGCCGGATTTCTGGATTTTTTATTATCTGAGACTTCCAGAATGGTTCCAACGCGCATTTCAACCTGATCGAATACATCTACCTGAATCATTTTTATCCTCCATTCAAAATTATATTGTAAAAAGCTTCTCAATTATAGCACAGGGGCCACAGCGTGAACAAGGGACAGGCCCGTTTTGTTTCCGGTTAAGGCGGCGGCCGGCATGGGGAATGCCCCTTAATCCGGATTCTTTTTATATAGAACTGTTTTTGTGACAGAGATTTTGCGAAAATACAGGTGTCTTGTCAACTGTAAATAAATGTGGTATACTGGAACGAAATATTGAAAAATCGGAAAACGAAAGTTCGGTGTAAAGATATAAATTGGTGGAGGCAGTAATGAAGGAAATACAAGAGCAGATTATGCGATTAAAGAAGGAAAAAAATGCCGTCATTATGGCGCATTATTATGTCGATGACGCAGTGCAGGAAATTGCGGATTATGTTGGGGATTCCTATTACCTCAGCGACATGGCGACGAAGGTGGAGGCGGAAACGATCGTCCTCTGCGGCGTGTCTTTTATGGGTGAAAGTGCAAAAATCCTCAATCCGGGAAAACGGGTTCTTCTGCCGGATGTTACGGCAGACTGTCCGATGGCGCATATGGCTTCGGTGGAGAAAGTCCGCAGGGTCCGGGAGGACTATGGCGATGATGTGGCGGTAGTCTGTTACGTGAATTCAACGGCGGCATTAAAAAGCGTTTCGGATGTGTGCGTGACGTCTTCGAATGCGCTGAAGGTTGTTAAGGCATTGCCGAATCCGGTCATTTATTTTATACCGGATAAGCATCTTGGGTCTTACATAGCAAAAAAGCTTCCGGAAAAGAAATTTATTTTTAATGACGGCGGCTGCCCGGTACATACGATGATCCGGCCGGAGGATATTCATGAAGCGTTGAAAGCGCATCCGGCGGCGAAGGTTCTGGTGCATCCGGAATGTCCGGAGGCGGTGACGGAACTGGCGGATTATGCGGGAGTACCTCCGGTATTATTGATTATGCGACGGCTTCGGAGGCGGATGAATTTATTATTGCGACAGAACTTGGGGTTATGTACGAGCTGAAACAGAAGAATCCGGATAAATCCTTTTATCCGGCAAGCGCGCCCAGATATGCGAAGATATGAAAAAATTACTTTAGATAAAGTGCTTTCCGTATTAAACCGGGACGATGTCGGACTGGATATGACGGAAGAATTAATGGAAAAAAGCTCATGCACCATTAAAACGGATGCTGGAGTTATCCAGATAGGCGGGACAGGGAATGAAACGAGTATATGATGTAATAATTGTCGGCAGCGGTGTGGCAGGCTGCTTTGCGGCCCTGCATCTGCCGGAAGATATGGATATTTTAATGATTACGAAGGCCGACCCGGAAGAGAGATGATTTTTTCTGGCCCAGGGCGGAATATGCGTTCTCCGGGATGCGGAGGATTACGACAGCTTTTTGAAGATACGCTTCGGGCAGGACATTATGAGAACCGGAAGGAATCTGTGGATATTATGATTCGTTCCTCCCGGTAGATTATCGACGAGCTGATCGGCTATGGCGTGGATTTTGCCAGAGACGGCGGTGAGCTGCTTTATACCCGAGAGGGGGCACATTCGAAAAACAGAATTCTTTATCATGATGATATTACCGGAAAAGAGATTACGAGCACATTGCTGGAGCATGTGCGTCATAAAAAAAATATCACCCTTCGAACACATACGGAAATGGTGGATATACTGGCGAAGGATAATCAGTGTGATGGAATCATCGTACGAACTTCCGAAGGCGGTATGGAGGCGGTCTTTGCACAGAATGTTCTCTGGGCCTGCGGTGGAATCGGCGGAATCTACGAACATTCCACGAATTTTCCGCATCTGACAGGCGACGCGCTGGCTATTTCTTTAAAGCGGGGCATTGAACTGGAAAATGTGGACTATGTTCAGATTCATCCGACGACGTTATATACCTGCCGGCCGGGACGGAGTTTCCTGATCTCGGAATCCGTTCGTGGAGAAGGCGCAGTCCTCTATAATAAGCAGGGGGAGCGCTTTGTAAATGAGCTGCTTCCAAGGGATGTGGTGACAGAAGTTATTCAGAAGCAGATGGCCAAAGACCATATGCCGTATGTGCGCTTATCATTTTTGACGATTAAAGATATGGATGTTCGGGAACATTTTCCGAATATTTATCAGAAATGCCTGGAAGAAGGGTATGACATTACCAGAGAACCGATTCCCGTGGTGCCGGCACAGCATTACTTTATGGGCGGTGTCTGGGTCGACAAAGACAGCCGGACATCTATGAAACATTTGTATGCGGCCGGAGAAACGAGCTGCAACGGCGTTCATGGCGCAAACCGTCTGGCAAGCAACTCCCTGCTGGAGAGTCTTGTATTTGCAAAAAGAGCCGTAAAACATATGCTGGCTTCGGCGCATGACGGAGGAAACTGTCTGAGAGCGGCGATGGATATGTCAAAAGCTCTGCCAGATTTATGGTATAAATTTAGAAGACTATAAAATGAGGAAAACTATAAAGCCCGGTGCAGGGAAAGCATCTGGCAGGAAATCAGGAGGAAGCGGCGAATGAATCCGATAACAACCAGATTAAATGTGGATAACCTGCTTTTGCAGGCATTGCGTGAAGATATTTCAGATGAAGATGTGACAACAAATGCAGTCATGAGAACCTATAAAAAGGTGAAGCCCAGTTGATCTGTAAAGAGGATGGGATCATTGCCGGAATGGATATTTTCCGGAGGGTATTTGAACTGCTGGATGAAAATATCCAGGTTGAAACCTGTGTCTGTGACGGGATGAGGTGAAAAGGGCGAGGTGCTGGCGAAGGTTGTCGGCGATATCCGGGTGATCCTTTCCGGGGAACGGACAGCGCTGAACTATCTGCAGCGGATGAGCGGTATCGCCACCCATACCCGCAGCGTGGCGAATCTGCTGAAAGGTTCCCATACACGGCTTTTGGATACACGGAAAACGACGCCGAATATGCGTATTTTCGAAAAATATGCGGTTCGGGTCGGCGGCGGACATAACCACCGTTACAATCTTTCCGACGGCGTGCTCATTAAAGATAATCACATCGGGGTAGCCGGGGGGCGTGCGTCAGGCGGTAGAGATGGCCAGAGCATACGCACCGTTTGTACGTAAGATTGAAATTGAAGTTGAAAATCTGGAAATGTTCCGGGAAGCCCTTGATGCCGGCGCCGATATTATTATGCTGGATAATATGCCGCCGGATATGATGAAGACGGCGGTGGCCATGGCAAAAGGCCGGGCGGAAACTGAATGTTCGGGAAATATGACAAGGGAAAATATTGAACAAATCCGGGATATCGGTGTGGACTATGTTTCCAGCGGCGCCCTGACCCATTCGGCGCCGATCCTGGATGTTTCTCTTAAAAATCTTCATCCAATTGAATAAAAAAAAAAAATCCGGGCGGAAGTTTAGCCCGGATTTTTTTCGGTTATACTCATGAATGAGGAGGCACACAAAATGGAGCGAAAACCTGTACGCCAGTGGATGCTGCTGATGGCCTGGCTGGTCTTTCTGGTAATTATTGTTGTTCATTCCGGATATTTGTGCAGACAGTTATGGTTCATCATCCGGCAGTTTTTTCCGGTTATCGGCGCAGGGATGCTTGCATTTGTGCTGAATCGTCCTTATGAGTATGTGCGGAACTTTTACGAAAAGAAAGGAAAAGTACCGAAGAAGGCGGCCCGGATTGCCGGCCTGGTTACAGTATACCTTCTGGTCATCGGCGCCGTGGCGGCGGTCATCCGTTTTGCTCTGCCGAGGCTGATCGAAAGTATCCAGCAGTTTGTGGAAAATCAGGAGACGTATATCCGGGCATTTGAAACCTCTCTGACCGCCCTGTTTGAAAAAACAGGGGTGGAAAAACCGGACATCTCGCCATTGATGGAAGGCATTTCAAATTATGTGGGACGGCTGGATGAGAAGATGGATGTTCTGGCGCCGGAAATGGCGCGGATGACGACCGGGGCTGCTCGGGCGGCTGGCTTTTTTTGGAATTGCCGGTGTATTATCCGTTTATATACTATATGATAAGGAAGTGCTGAAACGCCAGATGAAACGGCTGTACAGGGCCTATATGCCGGAAAAAATTTATACGCCGGTAAAACACTTTAGTGGAGCAGTTCGGTAGCTCGTCGGGCTCATAACCCGAAGGTCGTAGGTTCAGTCGTGGTGGCGCTGAGCCTTGCCAATGTCATTAATCCGGGAATTGGCCTGAATATGTCCGAAATTTCAGCCCAGGAAACAACAGTCGCAGAAAGCGTCAGCTTCGCGGATACGCTGCTCAATATCATTCCGAAAAACCCGATTCAGGGGCTGGCGGAAGGAAACATGCTTCAGATTATTCTGTTTGCACTGATTATCGGTATTATTCTTGCGAAAATGGGCGAAAAGACAGCGGCAGTATCCAACTTCTTTTCCCAGTTTAATGAAATTATGATGGAAATGACCATGATGATTATGTCTCTGGCGCCTTTTGGCGTGTTTTGTCTGATCGCCAAAACCTTTTCCGGCATCGGATTTGATGCCTTCCTGCCGCTGCTGAAGTATATGTTCGGCGTTATTCTGGCGCTGATCGTACAGTGTTTTGTTGTCTATATGCTGATGCTGAAAATTTTACCGGACTCAATCCGATAAAATTTATAAAGAAATTTTTTCCCGGTCATGACCTTTGCCTTCTCAACTGCTACATCCAATGCGACCATTCCGCTGTCCATCGATACGCTGGATGAGAAAATCGGTGTTTCCCGGAAAATTTCTTCCTTACCATTCCGCTGGGAGCGACGATCAATATGGATGGTACGGCCATTATGCAGGAGTTGCTGTTGTGTTTGCCTCCCAGGCTTTTGGAATTCCTCTGGGAATACAGGATTATATCATGGTTGTTGCCACGGCAACGCTGGCTTCGATCGGTACCGCCGGTGTTCCGAGCGTCGGACTGATTACGCTGTCCATGGTATTTAATGCGGTCGGCCTTCCAATCGAAGGAATTACGCTGATTATGGGAATTGACCGTATTCTGGACATGCTCCGTACGGCGGTCAATGTGACCGGCGATGCGGTATGTACGACCATTGTGGCTGTACAGGATAAAGAATTCAATAAAGACATTTTACGAATAATTAAAATATGGGGCTTCTATTTTCGGAAAGTTAAAATAGAGGCCCTATATTTTGGTGAAAAAATATTAAAAATATGTAAAAAGGGACACAGATTCGGTAAAAAGATTTGCAATATAGACATAATACACAAAAAAACGCTATACTTTTTTTCGTACGAATAGTTTGCGTGCTAACTATTTACACCGTAAAAATTTAATGATAAAATAAAACCATACTTCATATATGGATTTCAGAAGTATGGTTTTATTTTTTATCTGTAGTCGCTCAAATCAATCATACGATAGACAAGAGAGCCGTATTTTTTCGGCAAATTTGTTAATGCCTTCCGCATCATATTCGAAGCAGAAAGGTTCGGATTTGATGTGTTCAAAAAACGCTGGTGTCTTTGATAATCTGGTCGGAAAGTACGGAATAAAAATGCGGTCCGATGTCCATGTGGTAACGGTCCGGATTTTTGAGGAAGAGCTTCTTCCGGTTATTAAAGACGGACGTGTGAAGAAGATGCTGCACACTCGGCAGAAGTTCATCATCAATGACGTAAAACCGGATATTCGGATTCTTCTTGGTAATATTCAGAACTTTCTGAATATGGAATTTACGTTCTTCAGCCGTCATATTATAAACAACATCCGTAAAAATGATTTCACCGTCTTCCATATATCTCATAAGAGAAGATTTCAATACAAAGAAATCAATCGAGCCTTTTTCAAAGATTTCCTCCCAGGTAATCTGAAGCTGGCTGACAAGACGGGCCATGAATTCATCGCCGTCCCGTTCCCGTGCCGTCCGGGTAATGGATTCCCAACATTCCTCCGGAAGCAGATATTCAAATCCGCGGGTGAGGAAAATCTGGAAATTATCCAGGGCATAAAAAAATCGGTGCGGTAGCCGTACTGGTAGAACTCGTCGGATTCTGTGGCATGAAGCATCAGGTTTGCTGTACGGAAAGCCGGCAGGGTACGGATGTAAATCTGATTGACCTTTTTCGAGATCTGTAATGACCGTCGCTGTAAGAATCCGGCTGTACTGATCGAGGGCACACAAAATAGCCATATGATCTTTCACAACGATCGTATTCAACGACCGCATCAGCGGATCGTCATAAAAAGTCAAAAGCAATATGACTGTGAGCGTTGATAAAGTAATAAAGATGCTTTAAATAGTTCAGACTGTCCGAATGTAACGTTTCCGCATTCAACGCAATCTTCACTTTGATTTCGTGGGCGGGCATACGGAAAACAGCCTGATCCGGAAGCGTATCCGAAATAAAACGGCATACATCCAGCGTGCAGAGAACTTCCAGCGGTTCGTTATAAGCTAACAAAATTTCAGGAAATTCGTGGTTGAAAAATTCATAAATATCATTGGCCAGAGTTAAAACCTGGTCTGGCTGGCTTCATGATGATGAAGCTCAGTCGCAATTTCTTTTGCTGGATTCCTTATAATTTTCCTTCAGAAGATTATAAATAATGGAATTCAGGGATTCCGGCGTGGCGTCCACGGAAAAAGTTTTTGAAAATGTGGACAGATCCTCATGTTTGAGGATTTATTTGAGAAATGGTTGGCAAGTGTGCGGTTGATATTCGGAGCCATCTTGGCTGCCGGAAGCTTTGCTTTATTGCACCATTTACTGATATAAGAGACATCGTAACCGACTTCTTCGGCTACGGTGGACAATTTGGAACCGGAAAAATTGATTAAAGTTTTTAATAAAGTTCCATACGTACTCATAGGTTGCAACCCTCCCATGCGTCTTTAATATTGGTAAAAATAATGATAAACTCTCATAATATATAGTATCGCGGTTGTTAGCGGAATGTCAAGAGGAAATTGAATCAAATTGAATTCAAGTTTATCAAATTGATTAAAAGAAGGTCAGATTGATTTCATTGCATTATATATGCAAAAAAAACTATACAATAAACCCATGAAAACCCAAAGGGAATTATGAAAAATATACAAGAAGAGTTTTAAGGAGGTCACTATGGGACAGGTTAAAGTATTAACAGCCAGAGAAGCAGCAGATTTAATTAAAGACGGCGATACCGTAACATTAAGCGGTTTCGTTGCAAATGGTATTGCAGAAGCTTTAAACACAGCTGCAGAAGAAAGATTTCTTGAGACAGGACATCCAAGAGATTTGACATTATTCTATGTTGCAGGAACAGGTAACAAAGATGGCAGCCATGCAGATCATTACGCACACGAAGGAATGATCAAACGTGTTATCGGTGGTCATTTCAACTTCGTTCCACAGATTTGTCAGATGCTTTATGACAATAAAATCGAAGGTTACAACGTACCACAGGGTGCTATCGCTCAGATGCTGAGAGATAACGCAGCTCATAAAGTTGGTACGATCACAAGCGTTGGTCTTGGAACATTTGCTGACCCACGTAACGGCGGTGGCCGCTTAAGTGAAAAACAACAGAAGATATCGTTAAGATTATCGAACTTGAAGGTCAGGAACAGTTATTCTACCCTCGTATTCCGATCGATGTTGCTTTCATCCGTGGTACATACGCTGATGAATTAGGTAACGTTACAATGGAAAAAGAAATGGCTCCTCTGGATTGTACAGCACAGGCTATGGCTGTTCATAACAATGGCGGTATCGTTGTTGTTCAGGTTGAGAGAGTTGTTAAAAAGCAGGACAGCTTGATTCCAAACTTGTTAAAATCCCTGGAATCTATGTAGACTATGTTGTTGAATGTGATGCTCATGATCCAAAACAGTCCCAGAGTATCAATTGTACATATGACCCGGCTTACTCAGGAAATGTACAGGTTCCTGTATCCAGCCTTGAACCTAAGAAACTGGATGCTAAGAAGATCATCGGCCGTCGTGCAGCTATGGAATTAAAGAAAAACGTAGTTGTTAACCTCGGTGTTGGTGTTCCTGAATGGGTATCTTCCGTTGCAGCTGAAGAAGGTGTTGCCGGAGAAATGACATTAACAGTAGAATGTGGTCCGATCGGTGGTGTACCGGGCGGCGGATTAAGATTCGGCGGTACAGTAAACGCTCAGGCATACGTTGATGAATCTTATCAGTTCGATTTCTATGATGGCGGCGGACTTGACCTCTGCTACCTCGGACTTGCTGAAGTAGATATCGACGGTAACGTTAACGTTAGCCGTCTTGGTTCCAGAATCACAGGCAGCGGCGGATTCACAAACATTTCTTCCGCTTCCAAAAAGCTGTATTCTGCGGAACATTCACAAACGGTGTTAAGATCCAGACAGGCGATGGCAAATTAACAATCCTTGAAGAAGGAAAGAAACATAAATTTGTTAACAAAGTAACAGAAATCACATTCTCCGGTGTTGTTGCCGGCAAGAATAACAAAGACGTTCTCTACGTTACAGAACGTGCGGTATTCGCACTGAAAGCAGATGGCGTACATCTGATCGAAGTTGCACCGGGCGTTGACGTTAAGACTCAGGTTCTTGACCAGATGGATTTCGAACCAATCGTTGACCGCGATGAAAACGGAAACGTTAAATTAATGGATGCAAGAATCTTTACAGATGAAGTGATGGGAATGACTATCGAATAATCATCCATGAACTAAATAAAGTTTATAAAATGTTATGAAAGGTTCCGGGCCGGAAGGCTCGGGACCACTCATGGCGAAAAACTATAAATAATTATATTATATAATTAAAGAAAGGGAGTTTTTACTATGGCAAATTTATTTGCAAACACAGGTATTGGTAAACACATCATCCGTACACATCACTGGGGTATCGTATTACCTACAGTAGAAAAAGCTGAAGCTTTCATGAAAACATTTGGTCTTCAGGAAGACTATCGTGGACATGTAAACGCTTACGACGCTAACCTCATCTTCACAAAACATGGTGATGGCGTTGACGCTGTGGAATTCATCATTCCATTATCCGGCGTTTTAACAGAGTTCAACAAAGGTAAAGGCGGCATCGCTCACGTAGCATACCTTGTTGATGACATCAGAGCATGTCAGGAAGAAATCAAAGCTATGGGTTACGAAATGCTTGAAGCTGATCCTGTAGAAGGAACAGAAGATATCATCGTTAACTTTATCCGTCCAAAATACACACAGGGTATCCTTGTTGAGTTAATTGAACAGGTTAAAGACATTAACTATGATGCAACATTCACAAGCCGTTGGGGCAATGCTGAATAATTAAAAGGGATACAGGAGGAAACAACGTGTATACATTAGGTATAGATATTGGCTCTTCATCCAGTAAAGCAGTTATCCTGAAAGATGGCGCTGAACTTATTTCTTCAGCCGTTGTTCAGGTAGGAACTGGTACTTCAGGACCGGGAAGAGTTATGGAAGATGTTTTTAAAGATATCGACCTGAAACCGGAAGATATTGATTTTACAGTTGCAACAGGTTATGGCCGATTCTCCGTTGAGAATGCTGATAAGCAGATTAGTGAAATTACCTGTCATGCAAAGGGAATCTACTATCTTGTTCCTGCGGCGAGAACCATTATTGACATTGGGGTCAGGATGCGAAAGCAATCCAGCTGGACGGAAAAGGCAATATTTTGAAATTCGTCATGAATGATAAATGTGCTGCAGGTACCGGACGTTTTTCTCGATGTTATGTCCAGAGTACTGGAAGTTCCGCTTTCTGAAATGGGTGAAGCTCATTTTAAAGCGGATAAGTGGGCATCTGTCAGCAGTACATGTACTGTATTTGCTGAATCAGAAGTTATTTCTCAGTTATCTAAAGGATTAACAAAAGAAAGCATCGTTGCCGGCGTACACCAGTCTGTTGCCAGCAAAGCCTGCTCACTGGTATACCGTGTTGGGGTTGTTGACGATGTGGTTATGTGCGGCGGTGTTGCACAGAACCCGGGTGTCGTAGATGCCATCGAAAAAGAGCTGCAGCAGAAAATTACTGTTGCACCGAATCCTCAGATTACAGGAGCCCTTGGTGCTGCCCTTTTAGCTTACGAAGAGCTGATTAAAAAGAATTAAGGGACAGCTATTATTAAAGAAAGAAGGTAAAAATTATGGATTTCAATATCAATGAAGCAAGTTCAAAAGAGTGTCTGGGACATTTTCAGGCAAAACTCAATGAAGAAGCATGGGAAGCAAAAAAAAAGCAGGTAAATTAGTTTGTTGGTCTGCTTCTGTAGCTCCGCCGGAATTCTGTGTAGCTATGGATATCGCTATGATCTATCCGAAACACATGCAGCTGGTGCTGGTGCAAAGAAAGCTTCCATGGATTTACTCGAAGTTGCTGACCAGAAAGGTTACAACATTGATATCTGTTCTTACGCACGTACAAACCTTGGATATCTGGAACTGTTAAAACAGGAAGCTATGACTGGTGAAAAACCTGAAAAATTAGCAAACTCCAAAGCAGATTATGTTCCACTTCCAGACCTGGTTATCACATGTAACAACATCTGTAATACATTATTAAAATGGTATGAAAACGTAGCAAGAGAACTGGACATCCCTTGCATCATCATCGATGTTCCTTTCAACCACACAATGCCAGTATCCCGTCATAACAAAGAATACATTGCCGGACAGTACAGAGCAGCGATCAAACAGTTGGAAGACATCACAGGACGTGCTTTTGATTATGACAAATTCCTCAAAGTTCAGGAACAGGTACAGCGTTCCGTATACTGGTGGAATAAAGTTGCTACATATGCATTCCGTAAACCATCTCCATTGAATGGATTTGACTTATTCAACTACATGGCATTAATCGTTTGTGCAAGAGCAAGAGATTATGCTGAAATTACATTCCACAAATTCGCAGACGAACTCGAAGCTAAAGACCAGGCTGGTCAGTACGCATTCGGCGCTGCTGAAAACGAAAAGCATCGTGTAACATGGGAAGGTATCGCTGTTTGGACATACCTTGGAGCAACATTCAAAGGCCTTAAGAACCAGGGTTCTGTAATGACAGGTTCCGCTTATCCAGGACTTTGGAGCCTTGTTTACACACCAGGTGATCTGGAATCTATGGCTGAAGCTTATACAAACGTATATATCAACACATGCGGTTCCAACCGTTACGAAGAGTTCTACAAAGTTGTTAGCAACTCCAAGAGTGATGGTATCGTTCTTCACCTTAACCGCAGCTGTAAGCTGATGGGTCTCCTTAACAACGAAGGTGCTGAATATGTTAACGCTAAGATGGGCGTACCATTCGTAAGCTTCGATGGCGACCAGACTGACCCTCGTGTCTTCACACAGGCTCAGTACGAAACACGTGTTCAGGCATTATCCGAAATGATGGACAACAATAACTAATTGGGGAGGGAATGTAAAGATGAACAGTTGAACAAGTGCAGAATTAAAAAACATTGCAGATAATCCTAAGAAAGCAATGGAATTAAAAAAAACATTGCAGAGGTATTATGCCTAACTGAAAGAAATCAATGGAAGATGGGGAGCTCAGAAAAAACAGATCTCCAAAGCTCGTACATATTTACCACCATTTGCATGTTCCGTTATGCAGTCTGTAATGGAATTACAGCTTGAAGGTGCTTATGATGACTTAGAAGCAGTAGTTTTTCTCCGTACCTTGTGATACATTAAAATGTATGAGCCAGAAATGGCATGGAAAAAGCTCCGGTTATCACATTCACATCCACAGAACCGTAAAAGTTGCTAAAGAAGCAGCAAACGTATTCTGCCGTGAAGAATATGCACTGGTTAAAGAAAAATTAGAAGATTTATTAGATGTTAGAATCACAACAAGAGCTCTTCAGAACTCTATCGCAGTTTACAACGAAAACCGTGCAGTTTGCCGTGAATTCTGTGATGTAGCTGCTGCTGAATACGCTGCAACAATCAAACCATCTGATCGTCATGCTGTATTAAAAGCTCGCTGGTTCATGGAAAAATCCAAACATACAGCATTAGTTAAAGAATTAATCGCTGCTATCAAATCTGAACCTGCAAAAGCATTTACAGGCAAAAAAAGTTATCGTTACAGGTATCATGGTTGAACCTTACGATGTTCTTGACATCTTTGATGAAAATGGTTTCGCTATCGTAGCTGATGACCTTGCTCAGGAAACACGTAACTTCCGTCAGGATGTTCCTGCAGATGCTGATCCTTTAATGGCTCTTGCAAAAAGCTTGGAATGAATTTGATGGATGTTCCTTAGCAACAGATGCTGCTAAACCAAAGGGACAGATGATTATCGATGCTGTTAACAAATACGGCGCTGACGCTGTTGTTGTTTGCATGATGAAATTCTGTGATCCAGAAGAATTCGATTACCCAATCCTTCTTCAGGAATTTGAAGCTGCTAATGTTCGTAATCTGTTTATCGAAATCGATCAGGAATCCACTGCTTTCGAACAGGTTAAGACACGTATCCAGACATTTGCAGAAATTCTGTAGTTCTATAGTTAAGAGGGGAGGGATCTACAGCATGTATGCAATTATAGCTTTTATACCAATTATTGTAACAATTATCGTTATGGCCGGTTTTAACTGGCCAGCGAAAATTGCTCTTCCATTGGCATGGTTAATTACAGCCGTTGTTTGTTTCTTAGCATGGAAGATGGACATTGTTACAATTGCCGCACATACGGTGTCCGGTTTCCTGACATCCATCGATACAATCGTTATCATTTTAGGCGCTATTCTTATCATGAATACCCTGAAATATTCCGGAGGTATGGGTGTTATCAACCGTATGTTCACAAATATCAGTGATGACCCACGTATCCAGATGATCATCATCGGATTTATGTTCGGAGCATTCATCGAAGGTGCTGCCGGTTTCGGTACACCAGCCGCTCTGGTTGCTCCACTGTTAATCAGTGTAGGTTTCCCTCCACTGTGTGCAGCAATGTGTGCACTTATCCTGAACAGTACACCAGTACCTTACGGTGCTGTTGGTACACCGGCTTCTACCGCATTCAACATGGTTAGCGGTGAACTTACAAATGCAGGTGTTACTGATCTGGAAGCATGGAAATTAGGCGTAACCCAGTGGTCCGCTATTCCAAGTGCAATCATCTGCCCAATCATCATCTTCATTACTATGGCGATGATGTGTAAAATGTTCGGTAAGAACAAATCCATCAAACCGGCACTTGAATGTATTCCATACATCCTCATGTCTGCAATCGCATTCTGTGTGCCTTACCTGATTTGTGCTGCATTCCTCGGACCTGAATTCCCATCTCTGATCGGTGGTATCTTTGGTCTGGCAGTTACAATCTTTACAGCTAAGAAGGGAATCCTTGTTCCTAAGAGCAAATTCGAATTCCCTGAAAAATCTGCATGGCTTGACCATTGGAAAGCTACAACTGCAGTACAGGAAGATGAATCCATGAAAGTGGAAGCAAACATCTCCCCTGTAATGGCTTGGGTACCATACGGTATCATCGCCATTATCCTCGTGGTAACACGTATCCCGGCAATCGGCTTAAAAGGCATCCTGAATGTTTCTACAGCACCATTTGCAGTTGGTCTGAAGACAATCATGGGCGTTGAAGTTAACTGGGTATTTAAATGGGCCTGGAACCCGGGTATTCTTCCATTCATCCTTGTTGCACTGTTAATTATCCCTCTGCACAAGATGAAAGGTGAACAGATTAAAGCTGCATGGAAAGAAACAGGTTCCATGGTTGGCGCTGCTATCGCATTATTATTCGGTATCGCTATGGTACAGCTCTTCAGAAACCCGGAGCAGCTTACAACAACAGCGGTATGGAAAGTATGTTAATCGTTATGGCTAACGGTCTGGCAGCTCTGTTCGGTAAAGCATATATCATCGTTGCGCCGATCATCGGTGTTATCGGAGCATTTATCTCCGGTTCTGCAACAGTATCCTGTACACTGTTCTCCACACTGCAGTATGCAGCAGCCGTTAAACTTGGTCTTCCAACCATGTTGATCGTTGCTATGCAGATCATGGGTGGTGCTATGGGTAACATGGTATGTGTAAACAATATCGTTTCTGCATGTGCTACATGTGGTACAATTGGTTCTGAAGGACGTTTAATGCGTTCCAACGTTGTTCCATGTCTCATTTATGCAGCATTAACCATTTTAATTCTTGGTGGTTTAATCCTTGCGGGATACAATCCATTCCCAATAGGTTAAATTAGATAAGGACTCCCGGGACAGACAGGCGGATCCATGTACAGAAAAAGTTGATTTTATGTGCATTGTTGCAACCCTGAAATCTGCCTGTCTGTCTGAGAGTAAATGAACTTTTTGAGTTCAGATCATTCACAATACCAGAGTGTTTAAAGAGGACGGAATCCCGTATGACGGGGTTCCGTTTTTTGACGCTCCGGGGGATTCCGGGAGGGTGAGAGCGGACTTGTCCGCTTTTTTATTTTGTGATATGATGGGAAACAGTAAGAGGTGATCAGAGTGGCAGAAAGAGATATGGATTTTCGTATGGAACGTCCGGGTCTTGTTTCGGAGGGACAGCATGTGACGATGACAGAATCGGTTTTAAAAACCCTGTCCGGAACGATGTATTATTATACGATTAATGATGCGGTGGCGATGTCCAACAATACCCCGAAACGGCTTCGGCATCTGGAAGGCGATGTGAAGTCGGTTTCCGAAGAGGAAAGTGTTTATACAGTTACCGTAACGATTCAGGATGAACCGGAGATGGATGAACGATGAAAAAAGTTTTTTTATGTGAATATATTCATCCGGAGGCCTATAAGCTGTTAAAAGCCCATACGGAGATTATTCGGGAATGGGACAGACTGGGTGAGGCAGATGGTCTGATTAACCGGAACCTCAGCATCAGCCGGGTATGGATGGAGCGGGCAGAAAATTTAAAAGTGATCGGTGTTCACGGGACTGGAGTGGACGGTGTCGACATGGCGGCGGCAGCAGATCTGGGAATCAGGTGTTTTCCGTACCTCACCGGAACAGTCAGTCCGTGGCCGAGATGAATGTGGCCCTCATGCTGGCGTTTCTTGGTCGGAAGCTTCTTATGGCAGACCGGATGATCCGACAGGGCAGCGTGGATGTTTCTGCACTTCGGGGAATGGAATTTTCAGGAAAGGTTCTGGGTCTGATCGGTATCGGAGATATCAGCCGCCGCACGGCAAAAATCTGCCGGGATGGCTTTGGCATGCGGGTGATCGGATGGTCCCGCCATCTGGGAGCCGATGGGGTGGCGGAGCCTGGCATTGAAATCCGGAAATCCATGGATGAAGTTTTTGAAGAAGCGGATGTCATTATGCCGGGGCTGGATCTCACGGAGGAGACAAAGGGCCTGATCGGAAAAAACAGTTTGAGAAGATGAAGCCAGGGGGCTCTGCTGATTAATACGTCCCGGGGCGCGGTATTGGAGGAGAAAGCCTTGTATGAAGCCCTGCGTACCGGAGAAATCGGCGGCGCCGCCTGTGATGTATTTACAGAAGAACCGGTAACGGCGGAGAATCCCCTGCTCCATCTGGAAAACTTTATTGCAGCGCCCCATCTGGGAGCAAATACGGAAGAAGCCCTGAAAAATGTGGGCATGGCTGTTGTCCGGGAACTGCTGGAGCGGCTGGATATTCAAACAAATGAAGGATACAGAGAATGAGGAAGAAAAATGAGTAAAACAATATTCGTATTATTAGATGCCTGTGGTTATGAAATTGCAACAGAGTATTTAGGTTATCTGGAACATATGGCGGATTACGGGCTGGCGGCGAAATACAGAGTGCGGGGGCGAACTGCCTTCCATGTCCCGGCCGATGTATGAAACCCTTTTGACAGGCGTACCATCCCATGTTCATGGGATCACATGTAATGAGGTTGTCCGGCGTTCCAGCCAGGAAAATATTTTTTCGATGTGTAAAAAAGGCGGGACTGACAACCGGCGGCGCCGTCTATTTCTGGCTCAGCGAATTATATAACAAGGCGCCGTTTAATAAGCATACGGACCGGATTCAATTCGGGAGAAATGATGGCGGTCTGATTGATTATGGAATGTTCTACTGGGAAGACACTTACCCGGATTCTCATATTTTCCAGGATGGCGAGTTTATTCGAAAGACCTATGCGCCGGACTTTATGATGTATCATCCGATGAACATTGATCTGGCCGGACATAACTTTGGCGCAGACAGTAAGGAATATGCCTGGAAAGTGGCCGATGACGGGTGTTTTATTGCAGATTTAATGCAGGAATGGCTGGCGGACGGCTATCAGGTCGTGGTGACCGCGGATCACGGGATGGATACGAAGGGGATTCACTGCGGCATTGCGGATCTACAGCGGGACGTCCCTCTGTATATATGCAGTCCACTGGTTGAAAATGGGCATTTTGAGGACCATTCCATCAGTCAGTTGAATATTGCGCCAATGCTGTGTCGGCTGCTTGGACTTCCGGCAGGTGATGCCATGATAGAGATGGAAGAGATAAAATTTAAATAATGAGTTACATAGCCGTTTGGAATACAATTTTTAATTCTTTGATAAATTGTTTCAGAACGGCTTTGTTTTTTTTGTACTTTTATAGTAAAGGCCGTAGGAAATGGGTTCAAAATCTTTAAGTGGTACGTAAGCAAGGTCCGAAGCATGTACTGGAAGAAAATCAGGGATTACGGTTATTCCAAGTCCGGCGCGAACCAAGGTTAAAGCACATTCAGCAGTATCTGTGTAGGTTCGTTTTTCAGGCGGATGCAATTCGACAAATCGGTTTTGCAGTTGGGCCAGGACGGGAGGATTTTTATGCGTTTCATACAGAATCAGATCTTCGGCATGCAGGTCTGCAGGGGATAGATCAGGGCTTTGGGATAAAGCGTGTTCCCGGGGCATGATGCAGGCGAGAGAGCATTTGCATAATTCGATGTAAATGCCAGGTTCTTTTATGCCGGGTTCCATGCGGAAACTGAGCATGACATCAATATCTTCCGTTTCCAGAAGATTTCGGAGAGATTTTGCGGGCAGCATTTTCAAATTTGGGCGCACAGAAGGAAATTGATAAGAAACATTTTTCAATACTTCAGGGAAAAGAGTCATTTCCAGCGCGGAGTGAAAGCCAATATTAAATAAACGGACATGATTCAGACTATGATTTTGAATGCGGTTTTTGGCGCCGTAGGCAGTTTTTACGATATTTTTGCATCGTTAATAAAGATGCTGCCTTCTTCTGTCAGTGTGACGGAACGGGTTGTTCGGACAAACAACTGGACATCCAATTCTTTTTCAAGGGAAGATATCTGATGACTGATTGCCGGTTGGGTCATATTTAATTGCTCGGCAGCTCTTGCAAAACTCAGGTATTCAGCCACGGAGAGGAAACATCTTAATTGCGTTGTATTCATAGAAACTCCTTTGATTAATTAGAATATTTTATTAATAATAACATTTTTCAATTTCACTTTCAATCCGGAATCGTATACAATTATTGTATGAATCAACAGGAGTGTGAAATTATGGGAATTCTTAAAGGAAAAACGGCAATTATTACCGGAGCGAGTTCGGGCGTAGGCTATGGCTGTGCTTTGAGATTTGCTGAAGAAGGTGCAAATGTGGTTGCATGTGCAAGAAGAATGGAAAATCTTGAGAAGCTGTGTGCTGAAGCCTCTGGTCTGGAAGGAAAAATTATATCCCAGAGATGCGATATATCGGTGGAGGCGGATTTAGATGCAGCGGTGCAAAAGCTGTAGATACGTTTGGTACGGTACATATTCTTGCCAATATCGCACAGGGCGGGTTGGGCATGTCATCACCGTTAAGTGAAACAACGGTGGATGAGTGTATGACCTATTATATGACCGGACCAATTGCAAGTATGAAGCTGATGCAGAAATGTTTTCCTTATATGAAGGCGCAGCATTACGGACGGATTATCAACTGTTCCAGTGAAGCCGCTTCGAAGGCATTGAATGGTTTTACGGTTTATGGGATGTGTAAGGCGGCTGTGGAAGCGCTTACACGGAATGCAGCACAGGAGTGGGCGCAGTACGGAATCACGACCAATGTTTTTATGCCTTTTATAAAAACGGAAAATACAGAAAAATCTGAACGCGGAAGAAAAATGGCGGAGAGAGTGGCGGCGTTTAATCCGACACGCCGCTTTGGCACTGCTTATGAAGACTGTTCGCCGATGGTGGCATTTTTAGTCAGCGAAGGTGCAGGATATATTAATGGCGAGGCCATAAATATTTCCGGAGGCGGCACCGTGCCTCTCGGATAAGTGTTTTAGAATAAAAAGATGATATTGAGAAAAAAGCTTCAGGAAAGCTTTTTCCGATATCATCTTTTTTGAGCATTTATTTTGTTCCGAAAATCCGGTCTCCGGCGTCTCCGAGTCCCGGACAAATATAGGCATTTTCATTCAGGCAGCGGTCAAGGTGTCCGCAGTATACCGGAACGTCCGGATGGTGTTTGCTGAAATATTCAATACCTTCCGGAGCTGCGATAATGCACATGAATTTAATATTTTTACCGCCGTGGGCCTTGATGAAATCGACAGCAGATACGGCGGAACCGCCGGTTGCCAGCATCGGGTCCACAACAATAATGGTCCGCTGCTCAATCGGTGCCGGAAGTTTACAGAAATACTCGTGGGGCTCGTGGGTTTCCTCATCGCGGTACATTCCGATGTGGCCGATTTTGCCGAAGGGACAAGGGTGGTCATCCCGTTGACCATTCCAGGCCGGCGCGCAGAATCGGAACGATGGCCAGTTTTTTTCCGGAAACCATCGGGGATTTGCAGGTTTCAATCGGTGTTTTGATTTCAACGTCTTCCAGCGGCAGGTCCCGGAGGGCTTCATATCCCATAAGAACAGTAATTTCTTCGACAAGCTGACGGAATTCATTGGTTCCGGTCGTTTCATTCCGAAGCATGGAAATTTTGTGCTGTATTAACGGGTGGTCCATAATAAAAATATTTTCCTTCATCGTATTCTCCTTATTTTCGTTTTCATTTGTATTTATTTTATCACAGAATCTGTAAGAATACTACTCTGCCTTGCAGATTGGACGGCTCTTGACAAAAGGGGGGATATATACTAGCCTGTTATAAGGACAGATGTAAGGAGGAGATATCATGCGGCGTATTCAGCCCGGAGACAGAGCATTATATATCCGGATGGTGCAGGAGTTCTACCGCACGGATGCGGTGGATCACGAGATTCCGGTGGAGAATATTGAAAATACTTTTGAGGAACTGATGCGTGGGGACGCTTATGCAGAGGCCTATATTCTGGAAGACCAGGGGCAGCCGGCCGGCTATATGCTTCTGGCAAAAACGTTTTCTCAGGAGGCAGGAGGTCCGGTGGTATGGATTGAAGAAATCTATATCCGGCCCGAATATCAGGGAAAGGGCATTGGAAGCCGGGTTTTTAAAAAGCTGGACGCCATGTTTGATGCGGGCGTTTACCGCCTTCGGCTTGAAGTTGAAAAAACCAATATTCGTGCGGTGGAGTTTTTATGAACGCCAGGGCTACACCTGGCTGGCATATGACCAGATGATTAAAGATAAATAAAAAGACGAAGCACTTTGTTTAAAATATTTTAAAGCAGAGTGCTTTTTTTTTACGGATACTTTTACACAAAATTTACACAGTCTGTTCAAAAGTTGTTCACAGGATGACCACGTTTCTTCCATATTTTTGTAGGAAAATAAAAGGGCATATAAATCAGTGAAGGAAGGGAAGTATGTGAAAAAGACACAGGAAGTATTCCAAAGATATGAGAAGAAATATCTGCTTACACGAAGCCAGTACGAAAAACTCCGGGAAGCGGCCGGAGACCGGATCGTTCCGGATGTGTTTGGCAGGCATACAATTTGTAATGTCTATTTTGATACGGAAAGCTATGAACTGATCCGGGCATCTATCGAGAAACCGCCGTATAAGGAGAAACTGCGGCTGAGAAGCTACGGTACTTTGCAGGATGACAGCCAGGTATTTATTGAGCTGAAAAAAAGAAGTATGACGGCGTCGTTTATAAACGGCGGATTCCTGTCAGTCTTTCGGAGGCAGAGGCCTATCTTTATGAGGGGATGAAACCGGAAAAACAGAGCCAGATTTTTCGCGAGATTGACTGGTTTATCCGGTTTTACCGGCCAAAGCCGTCGGTGTTTCTGGCGTATGACCGGAGGGCATTTTTCGGAAAGGCTCAGGAAGATTTTCGCGTGACCTTTGATACAGGAATCCGGTACAGGGAAGATCATCTGCATTTGTCGGAAGGGGATGCGGGAATTCTTCTGATTCGGGAGGATCAGGTATTGATGGAAGTTAAAATGCCGGACAGTATGCCGTTCTGGTTTGGCGAAATTCTGTCGGATCTGGAAATTTTTCCGATATCCTTTTTCAAAATACGGCACTTATTACAGACAGAATATGAATCACTTATTTGGGGAGGGCGTTTTGGATGCTTAACAGTATATTGACCTTATCTGTTTCCGGACTTACAATTAAAGAATTTTTTTACTGCAGCATGTTTTCGATTATTTTTGGATGTATGATGGCCTGTGTGCATATGTATAAAAATCAGTATTCACAGAATTTTATTTTCACAATAATATTGCTGCCGCTGATCGTTCAGACCGTTATTATGCTGGTCAATGGAAATCTCGGAACGGGTGTGGCCGTTGCGGGAGCCTTCAGTCTGGTGCGCTTTCGCTCAGCTCCGGGAAATTCCCGGGAGATTGCCGCAATATTTCTGGCGATGGCTGTCGGACTGGCAAACGGCATGGGATATGTTGGTATTGGAGGCCTTCTGGTGGTCATCGTGAGCGGTGTGACGCTGGTTCTGGTGCATCTTCCGATTGGCAGGAAACAGAAACTGTTTCGGGATCTGAAGGTGACAATCCCTGAAAATCTGGATTACGAGGGGATTTTTTGACGATCTGTTTGCCGAATATACGACACGAAATGAGCTTCGGAAGGTGCGGACGGTAAATATGGGGAAGTCTTTATGAGCTGCACTATCACCTCATTTTTCGGGAAGATAAGAAAGAAAAAGAATTTCTTGACAGCCTGAGATGCCGAAACGGGAATCTGACGGTTGTGTGCGGAAGAATTGCCGAAGAAAAGGATGTATTATAGGAATAAAATGGGTGAGAGCGCCGTATGAAATAAAGAAAGAAGGGAAATTTATGACAGGGCATAAGAAATGGCTGGCTGTCCTGAGCGGGGCATTTGCATTGTGGATGATTGGCGGCTGCAGTTTGAAGAATGTGGAAAACCTGCAGGAGACAGGGAAAATATTGTCGGAAACTGTCGAGGATATTTCAGAAACTTCCGAAACGGACGACGGATATATATCCGGGGATTACGACAAGGAAGATCTGGATGCGGTCTGGTCGGAAAGTACATCAACCATGATTCAATGTGATGGAAAATCCGTATCCATTACGGGAAACGGAGCCACAGCCGACGGAACGACTGTAAAAATTACAGAAGCGGGCGATTATGTATTCAGCGGAAGTCTGGAGGAAGGGCAGATTCAGATTGATGCGGATAAAGAAGACATGGTTCACATTATTTTAAATGGCCTGACAGCATCTTCATCCTCCGGCGCTGTTATTGAAGGCATCCAGAATGAGAAAATGATTTTGACGCTGGCGGAGGGAACGACGAATACGTTGAGTGACGCTTCGGACTATGGGTTTGAAGAAGGGGACGAAGGGAGCCCAATGCCTGTATTTTCAGTAAAGATGATATCTCGGTGAACGGCAGTGGGACACTGATCGTCAATGGCAGCTACCAGGATGGTATTCGAAGCAAGGACGACTTGAAAGTGGTAAGCGGAACTTTGAAGGTGACGGCAGTCCGGCATGGATTGAAAGGAAAGGATTCGGTCAGCGTCCGGGAAGGCAGTCTGACGATTCAGGCCGGAGAAGACGGCATTAAAGCGGACAATGATACCGATGAAGGAAAAGGTTTTGTGGTTTTGGACGGCGGAACATTTGCAGTGACGGCGGGGCAGGACGGTATTCAGGCGGAAACCATACTTCAGGTGAACGGCGGCAGCGGCAGCATTTCCACAGGCGGCGGCAGTGTGGATACCCTTTATGAAGCCAGGGGCCTGAAGGCCGGCAAGGCTTTATATTTAAAGGGGGGAACGTTTGTCATTGATTCTTCGGATGACAGCATCCATTCCAACGGCGATGTTGAAATCATCGGCGGAGATTATGAAATGGCTTCCGGGGACGATGGTATCCATGCGGATAACCAGCTTCTCGTCCTCGGTGGAAATCTTCGGATTCTTAAGTCCTATGAGGGAATGGAAGGCCTGAATGTGACTATACAGGATGGCGATATTCAGGTGACCGCTTCAGACGATGGCATAAATTCCGCCGGGGGCAGTGATACGCGGATGGCGGGCCGTCCGGGACAGAATGGTTTTGCAGAAGGCAGTGATGCGTCAATACGCATCAGCGGCGGAGAGATTCTGGTAAAGGCCTCCGGCGATGGTATCGATTCAAATGGCGATTTCTATATGGAAGGCGGCAGAGTGACGGTTGAAGGACCGGAAGATTCCGGCAATGGGGCGCTGGATTATGACGGTACGGCGGAAATCATCGGCGGCACGTTCATCGGTACAGGCATGACAGGAATGGCACAGGGATTTTCGGATACATCCAGCCAGTACTCGGCAATGGTCGGCTTTTCCAAAACCCTGGCAGCGGGAAATTCTGTAACGGTGACAGACAGCAGTGGAAAAGAGATTTTTACGGTGACACCGGAAAAAAGCTTTAACTGCATCCAGTTCAGCACACCGGAGCTGATTTCCGGAGAAACCTATAAGGTTTCCTGCAGCGACGGAACGACGGAAGAAATTTCTATGGACAGTGTATCGGTATCCAATCCTTCGATGACAGATGGGCGGACACCGAGCGGACGGCAAATGCCGGGAGGCTCGGCGCCGGATGGACAGCAAATACCGGAAGGTTCGGCGCCGGATGGACAGCAAATGCCGTCAGGGCAGGAAAAACCGGGATTTGACAGAAAACAGGATATTCAATATAATTGAAGCAACAGAAAAAAAAAGGGCTGCCGTCGGGGCAGCCCTGTTCGCGAAAAAGGAGAAAATCAATGGCAGGAAAAATATTTTTTATTGCAGATACCCATTTTGGCCATGAAGCGATGATCCGTTTTGAAAACCGTCCTTTTAAAGATACGGCGGATATGGAAGCAAAGCTGATTCAGAACTGGAACGAGACGGTGGATCCGGAGGACAGCGTGTTTATGCTCGGGGATTTTGCTTTTGGCGATAAGGATACCGTGACCCGTCTGTGCCATGCATTGAACGGAAAAAAAAACACTGGTCCTCGGAAACCATGACAACCATTCGCCGGAGTGGTATCGGGAATGTGGTTTCGACGAGGCCAGTGCGTGGCCGATCATTATCGAAGGGTTCTGGATTCTGTCCCATGAACCGCTGTATATTAATGAAAATATGGCCTATGCCAATATCTACGGACATGTTCATGGCAATCCGACTTATAAAGACTACTGCCGCCAGTCCATCTGTGTCTGTGTGGAACGTAATGATTACCGTCCCGTAGACTTTGAGGTAATTAAGGCAAAAGTTCTGGGAAATTAATCGGTGTTCTTTTCCGTATCCGATCCGACGGAATCCTTTTTGGGGGTTCCGTTTTTTCTGGGCTCTGGAAGGAATGGATTTGTTGCTTTCCACCAGTTCGCGGGCAACCATAAAGGGATGCTGTTTCCGGTAAAGGCGTTCCTGGCTGGCTTTGATCCGGGAAGCTGGGCGCGCTCAATCGCTTCGTATTCCGGGCTGCCCGGGCGCGGACCTGCAGATTTTTCCCGATAGGCCAGGAAGAACATCAGCGCAGACATCATAAATATCGCCATACCTGCCGGGTGACCGTTGCATTTTTATATACCGATAGGTGAAAAAAATGCCGAGACCGAGGCAGATCACAGCCAGTATTCTTAAAATCAGCAGCCATTGTTCATATCTTTTTAATTTTGTCTTTGTATCTTTGGTATTGTCCATGAATCTAACCCGCTTTCCTGAATATTCTAATAAAATAACTATTTAATATTATAATCGATAAGGGAAAATACTTCAATAGATAAAATTTTGACAAGTAGCGTTACAGGGTATTCCATCGAATCTTTGGATGTGATATTATAATGTATACCCGCAGGGCATACCGTATGTTAATGCTGCGCATGGGCGCGCTCCGTCAGGCTCCGCGCGATAAAGTATACCTATATGCAGGAAAGTATATATTTGAAAGAGGTGAAGCGGATGGAAATGTATATCCCGGAAAATGCGGCAATCATTATTGAACGGTTGATGGCCCATGGATTTGAGGCTTACGCCGTCGGCGGGTGTGTCCGCGACAGTATTTTGGGACGGGAGCCGGAGGATTGGGATATCACCACATCGGCCAGACCGGAACAGGTAAAACAGATTTTTTCCCGGACTGTGGATACGGGAATTGAACACGGTACCGTCACCGTGCTTGTGAATAAAGAGCCCTTTGAGGTGACGACCTACCGGGTGGACGGTGCGTATGAGGATCATCGCCATCCGAAGGAGGTAGCGTTTACCGCCAGTCTGGAAGAGGATTTAAAGCGGCGTGATTTTACGATCAATGCGATGGCCTATAATCCGAAAACAGGCATTGTGGATATTTTTCACGGCATGGAGGACTTGGAGCATCAGGTCATCCGCTGCGTGGGCGAACCGGGCGAACGGTTTGATGAGGATGCGCTTCGGATTCTTCGGGCGATACGTTTTTCGGCCCAGTTAGGCTTTTCGATTGATCCGAAAACAGAGGAAGCTATGGCCGGAAGGGCCGGAGACCTGAAAAAAATATCAGCGCCGAACGGATTCGGGTGGAGCTGGTGAAGCTGCTCGTTTCCGCCCATCCGGAACGGATCCACAAGGCCTGGGAGCTTGGGATTACAAAGGTCATTCTGCCGGAATATGATGGAATTGTCGGGGTGGAGCAGCGGACGCCGAACCATATTTATGATGTGGAAACCCATACGCTGATCGCGCTTGAGAATATTCCGCCGGAACCGGTATTGCGGCTGACGATGCTGATTCATGATTTTGGAAAACCGGTGGTGAAGAAACCGACGGCGGTCGGGATATTTTTTACCGGCATCCGGAAGCCAGCGCCGAAATGGCGAAGCGGATCATGAAGCGGCTGAAATTTGATAACTATACGTCGGGCGGGTATGCCGCCTTGTCAAATGGCACGGCTTGAAATATTTTCCGGAGGAAGCCAGTGTCCGGCGTGCCCTGAACCGGGTGGGACGGGACATATTCGATGAATTTATCCGGGTACAGCGGGCGGATATTTCCGCCAAAAACCCGAAAGTCGTGCCGGATAAGCTGGAACTTCTTAAAAAGAAGGAAGCAGTTTACCGGGAGATTATCCGCCGGGGCGATTGCTTTGAAGTGAAAACGCTGGCGGTGAACGGAAGAGATTTAATTGGGGCGGGAATACCTCAGGGACCGGTTCTCGGCGCTGTGCTGGAACGGCTTGTGGAGCGGGTCATTGATGACCAGGCTTTGAATACACGGGAGAAGCTTCTGGAACTGGCAGTGGAGGTCAGAGACGACCCGACGATATTTGATGAGAAGGCCTATTTCTTCTCATGATCTTAACAGGATGGAGGACAGCGATGCGCAGAAAAGACAGAGAAATTACGGACGGAGAAAATCCGGGAGATTATTGAAGGATGCGACTGCCTGCGGCTGGGGCTCTGCGATGATGAGGGAATGTATATTGTTCCTTTGAATTTCGGCGCCGTCTGTGAAGCGGGGCAGTGGTATTTTTACTGCCACGGGGCTTCGGCGGGAAGAAAGTATGACTGTATTCAAAACCGTGGCCGGGCGGCCTTTGAGATGGACCGGGCCCATGAGCTGGTGACCGGGAGAGAAGCCTGCGAATATTCCTATCTTTACGAGAGCATTATCGGCGACGGTACGGTGGAAGTGGTCGAAGATCCGGATGAAAAGAAAAAAGGGCTGGATGCGGTCATGAATCATTACGGCAGAGGCGAATGGCATTATGATGTGGAACTGATGCGGCGTGTGGCGGTCTTTAAAATCCGGGTCCTGCATCTGAGCTGCAAGGCTCATTATGAAAGTGAATAAAAAAAAAGGTGCCTGTCACAAAATATGTGATGGGCACCTTTTTTTCAGAATTATTTTCCTGAAATTTTATTTTTCATTCTCTGGAAAAATCCAACTTTCGGCAGGGCAGTCAGTGCCGGGCCTCTCAGGCTTCTAACGCTTAAAATATACATACCGCTGACCATGGCTTTAATTTCCTGCTTTACAGGGATTAAATCATAGATTTTATCATCGGCAATGAGGGTCATGATTCTAGGTCCAACCTTTGCTTTGACAACAGGCACTTTCGTGCGGCGCATAAGCTTCGGAGTGGAATCTATGACAATTTTAGGTAAGCCGGATTCAGTCAGCTTCATCTTCTTTTTTGTCAATGACCAGCATAGTCATCGGCTGTGCGGCAGCTTCAATCTGTTGCTGTGCAGATTCGGCTTTCTTTTGCTGCTTGTTTCCCCAGAATGCGAGTACACCCAGAGCAACCAGGACGACTACGAGGACAACAATCAGAACTATAGAAACTGTTGACATAAGTACGACAGGTATCATCGTCTGCTTCCTCCTTAAAAAATCAATCATTCTCAATTGTAACACGCTTTAACTTAAAAATGAATAGGAAAAATGAAAGAATTTATATTATTTTCCGTTCAGCATGTCATAAATACGTCCCTGGACAAGGGGGCCGAGTCCTTTTTTCTCTGTCGGTGTCATTTCGGCTGTATAAATCGGTGTGCCGAATTCGATGGATACCGTCTGCTTCTGAACCTTTGGAATATGGGTTTCGAAAATATTTTCTGTATTTTTTATGGCGACGGGAACGATCGGACAGCCGGTTTTGGTCGCAATCTTAAATCCACCGTCCTTAAATGGAAGCATTTCGCCGCCAAGGCCCCGCGTGCCTTCCGGAAAGAGGAAGATGGAGGTTCCCTTTTTGATTAACTCAATGCAGTTTAAAATGGTCTTCAGCCCTTCACGGACGTTTTCACGGTCAAGAAACTGGCAGTTGATGTAACGCATCCAGCGGCTGATGCATGGAATCCGTTCCATTTCTTTTTGGAAATAAAACCGGTGTTGTTTTTGACCAGTGTATAACAGGCGGCGATATCGTAATAGCTCCGGTGGTTTGCCACATAGAGAACCGGCGTGTCCGCCGGGACATTTTCAAGGCCGGTCACCTCGAGGCGGGTACTGCTGAGGCGCAGGACGTTTTAAAACCGCCCACGACAAAATTCTGGGAAATACGGACTTTAGCCTCCGGGTTAAAATGTCCGATAATATTGACAACAAGATACATGGGCAGGCTGACAATGGAAAACAGCACTAAAAATAATATGACAGCAATAAAACGTATCATAAATGAAGATCCTCCTTTGTTTGGGCCGCGGAAGCTTCTGCGGCGTATTGATTGCGTCCGAATAATTCGGATAATTCTTTCAGATAGGCGGCGGTTCCCGGATTCAGACGTTCTTTTTCGTAGCGCCATGTCCAGTTATCCGTGTCGGTTCCCGGGGTATTCATCCGGCCGGAACTGTCCAGACCGAAAATATCCTGAATCGGAAAAAAGAACGTATCGGGCAACGGAGCTCATGGCCAGACGGATGAAGTCCCAGTGGACATTGCTTCCGTCGCAGCTCATAAACCGGCGGACTTTATCCTGAGATTCGGGTGAAGCCTGAAGATACCAGCCGCGGGTCGTATCGTTATCATGGGTGCCCGTGTAGCAGACACAGTTTTCAATATAATGATACGGAAGATAATTGTTATCCCGGATGTCTTCGAAAGCAAACTGGAGAATCCTCATTCCAGGAAATTCATAGGCATCCCGGAGCTTTTCCACCGCCGGTGTGATGACGCCGAGATCTTCGGCAATGATCGGCAGGGAAGGGCCGAGGGCTTTAATAATATGGTCGAAGAAATCATTTCCGGGGCCTTTTTTCCACTGGCCGCCAACGGCTGTTTCTTCACCGTAAGGAATGGTCCAGAAAGCTTCAAAGCCACGAAAATGGTCGATGCGGAGCATATCGGTCAGTTGAAGCTGGTGCCGGATCCGGTGAATCCACCAACGGTATCCCTCTTTTTTATGGACGGACCAGTCGTAGAGGGATTGCCCCAGAGCTGGCCTGTGGCGCTGAAATAGTCGGGCGGCACTCCGGCCACGACCGTCGGAAATCCGTCTTTATCGAGATAAAAAAGCTCTTTATGGGCCCAGACATCGGCGCTGTCCGGAGAAACGAAAATCGGAATATCACCGATAATGCGGACGCCTTTTTTTATGGGCATAGTTTTTCAGTTCGTCCCATTGTTTAAAGAAAATGTACTGAAGAAAACAGTAGTAGTCCACCGAATCCTTCAATTCTTTATGAGCGGCGGCTTTGATGGCAGGCGTCGGAAATTTCAGGCGTCGTCCCATTCTGTCCAGGCACGGCCTTCATTGGCATCCTTCAATGCCATGAAAAGAGCGTAGTCCATCAGCCAGCCGCTGTTTTTTCACAGAACGTCCGGAATTCATCCAGCAGCAGGATGATCGGCGTGTGCCGGAAATTTTCGTAGGCTTTTTTAAAAAGGGCCGTTTTATATTGAATCAGAGGACCGTAGTCAACGGCTTCGTCATTCCATTCCGGATGGCAGGCGGCATCTTCCTCCGTCAGCAGCTCTAAGTCCATGAGCTTTTCCGGGCTGATGATCAGAGGCTGGCCGGCAAAGGCGGAGAAAGACTGATAGGGCGAATCGCCGAAGCCTGTCGGACCGAGGGGCAGACACTGCCAGAGCGTCTGTCCCCGGCCTGCAGAAAGTCGATAAAATCATAAGCGCCTTTTCCGAGATCGCCGATACCATACGGGCCCGGAAAGGATGTCGGATGTACAAAATTCCGCTTTGACGGAACTCAGGATTTGTCTTTTGTTCCATAGTGACCTCCAGGGTTAAAAATCATATTACTATCCTATATCATACACGATTTTCTCCGGAAATAAAAGCTGATAATATTCTTCCAGAGTGATTCTCCGGGCGGTGATGTATCCTGCGGGAATTTTCCCGATATAGCGGAAGTGCCAGGGCTCGAAGGCATAGCCGGTGATGCCTTCCTTTCCGGAAGGATAGCGGAGAATAAAACCATAGTCCGGTGCATTTTCCCGGAGCCAGAGACCTTCCGGTGTGGCCTCAAAGTCTGTGGTGAGTCCCGAATGGATGGAAGGTGTGGAAATATCCATGGCCAGTCCGGTCTGATGTTCACTTTTTCCGGCTTCGGCAGAATAGAGGCGGGTGTGTTCGGGGCCTTTGACAGCCAGATTGCTTTCATAAATTTCCGCTGGCGTTCAAAGGAACGGTAGCCGGAGACGGCGGTCAGATCCATGCCGGCGGCGGCAGCATCCCGAAACATATTTTCCAGCGCCAGGGCCGCAGGCTTTCTCAGATAATTTCGTCGGTCATCGCGGATATAGGCAAAGGGAACGTCCACGGGAACTAAATCCGGGGAACATAGTCATCGGGGAGCGGATGGGACTTATTGACAAGTATGCCCAGATAGGAAGAATTCATAAAACCACCCTGCAAAACTTTCTTTCAGTTTATGTAAAAAGACGGATGGTGCGGGAACCATCAAATCCGACCAGGCATATTATAATTCTGAGCAAAGACAGGAGGGCTTTATGGCGTATCAGAGTTTACATCAAATGAATTTGTATGATGTCCTTGGTGACAATCCATGGGCTCAGGATGATGATTTTATGAAGGACAGAGATTATATGAAAAAATGTATCCGAAGATGGACCGGGAAATGGTCCGGTGGGTAGAGGACGTCTGTGACGAAGAGGAATATGACGGCAGTTGTATGTATGATGAATATCCGGATGTGACCGCCATGGAAAATATGGCGGAAAGGGCCTACACAAAAGCCGGAAGACCGGAACCGGAGGATTTTCACCGGGCGTTGATTATGTGCCTGCTTCATGATGAAATCTGCTTTGGAGACGGCGCCGCCGGGATTTTAAACGGCGGCTGTATCCGAGATAAGCTGCGGGGGCGGTGGCTGCCGCCCCTTGTGGATTTGGGCGCGGCATGGTAAAATATCTGCAGATATACCCTTATAAGAAAGGAATTAAAAAATGAAACAGTTGGAAGATGTTTTAGAAGAAGCGCTGAACTGGGAGCTGGCGGATCTGACGCTGAGCAGTCCGAAAAAAAGGCCGGAGATATTCAGAAAATCAAGGTGCGCCCGGTGATTATTAAGGACAGGCTGATATTTCAGGCGGCCCAGTATACAAAAAACCCAGGTTTTTCATAAAAATATTGAAGAAGATCAGATGAAAGAATGGCTGACAGATTTGATTCAGAATGAATTTAAACAGACTCAGATAAAAAGCGGAGACAGGGAATATACGATCCTCTCCGGGAAAAAAGGCAATGTGACGGTGAAGGAACGGAAGAACCGGAGCTGTAAAAAGCAGATAAAACAAGTCTGGAACACAATCGGAAGAAGACCTATATTTTACCGGAAGGAACGCCGGTACCGTTTCTGATTGATCTGGGGGTCATGACATCCGAAGGGAAAATTGTCCGTTCAAGTATGACAAATACCGGCAGATCAACCGCTTTCTGGAATTTATCCAGGATATCCTGGAAGAACTTCCGAAGGACCGTCCGGTGACGATTATTGATTTTGGATGCGGTAAATCCTATCTGACCTTTGCGATGTACTACTATCTCTGTATTCAGAAAGGCTATCCGGTGAAAATGATCGGTCTGGATTTAAAAAACCGAGGTCATTAAGCATTGCAGCCAGCTTCGGGACAAGTACGGCTATGAAAATCTGGAATTTATCCATGGGGATATTGCCGATTTTGAGGGACGGATGCTGTGGATATGGTGGTGACCCTTCATGCTTGCGATACGGCGACGGATTATGCCCTGTATAAGGCGGTAAAATGGAACGCCCGGGTTATTTTTGTCCGTACCATGCTGCCAGCATGAGCTGAACGGGCAGATAAAAAATGATATTCTGGAGCCGGTACTGCGCTATGGTCTTTTAAAAGAACGGATGGCGGCGCTGATGACAGACGGTCTCCGGGGACAGCTTCTGGAGATTATGGGCTATAAGACCCAGATCCTTGAATTTATTGATATGGAACATACGCCGAAGAATATTCTGATTCGGGGCGTGAAAACGGGCATCCGTGGAAACCGGGCGAAGGAGATCGAGGCATACCAGGCCTGTGCCGGGGCGGTGAAAGGGGATCTGACCCTGTTCCGTCTGTTTTTTCCCGGACGGGGAGAAAGAGGGAAATTAAAGCATGAAAGTAAACAGAAAGATTTTATGGATTGCCGGATTTTATGTCGTATCGTTTATTGTGACCCTTTTTCTGGCAGGCCATATATTCAATTACGACCGGATTCATCCGTCAAAAAATCAGGGCGATACGTCACTGATAAAGCTGTACGTAAAGACCAGCGGCATGCTGATTAATGAAATGGACGGCTATCGGCAGGCGATGGATGCCGCTTACCTGAGGGACAGCATTACGCCGGTTTCGGAAAATAAAGGAACTGACGCTGCAGGTACGGGAGCCGGTGAACAGCGTGCGTAATATCCGCTATACGCTGATGGATGAAAATAATGCGGTGGAAATTGAATCGGGCGAATGTCCGGAGGTTCAGCAGGTGGAAGGAAACCGGGAGACGCGGATCACCTTTGCGGCGGATTTACAGGACGGGAAAGAATACTGTCTGAATCTGACGGTGGAAGATGATAAGAAGCAGACCTGTTATTACTATACACGTATTGTCACGGGAAATGATTTAATGGCCTATGACAAGCTCCAGTTTGCCATGGATTTTCATAAGGCAACATTTGAAAAAACAGCCGCTTCCCGGATTGCCGAATATTTGTCTTCCGCATCGGATGGCATCAGCAATGATTTTCGGAAGGTGACCATCGCTTCGGACAGTGAAACAATTACCTGGGGCGACCTGGCGCCAGAGGTCGTCGGTGAGGTGAAGACGACGGTCACGAACCTGGACAACCGGGTCGGAGAGATTCAGATGATTTATGAAATCGTGGCCAGAGATGACAGCGGCAATGATTACAATTATATGGTTGAGGAGCATTACAGCGTTTCGTCCGATGGAAGTAAAGAGGATCTTCTGGATTATTCCAGAACCATGGAAGAAAAGGTCAATGAGCGGAGCTTTGTCTTTGACAATAACCGCCTTCGTCTGGGAATGGTGGATGAAGACGGACTGGATATCCGGGTTTACGGCCGGGAAGAGCCGGAGGAAACGGAGACTGAAAGCGGCGCGGAAAGCGAAGACAGTCCGACTGAAAAAGAGGAATACAATACCTATATCAGCTTTGAAGCGGACGGCGGGCTGTGGGTATATAACACTCGGGATAATATTCTGACCCAGGCCTTCGGCTTTGAAAAAAAGAGCCAGGGAAGCCAGAGAGATGCCAGTTACCGGAAGCATGGAGTGAAAGTGCTCCGGACGGAAGACAACGGCGATTTGTATTTTGCGGTTTACGGCTATATGTATAACGGAGATAATGAGGGAAATTTCGGCATCGAGATCAACCGTTATAATCGGGCGGACGGAACCTATTCCGAAATGCTGTTTATTCCTTATCACAAAAATTATAATATGCTGAACCGGGGAATTAAGGAAATGGCCTTTATTGATGATAACGACATGCTCTATCTATGTCTGGAGGATACGTTATACCGGTTTGATATTGTCATGAAAACATCGGAAATCGTGATGGAACAGATTGGATCGGAGAGCTGCAGTATTTCCGAGGACGGACAGAGTATGGCGACCGTGCAGGCCGATGAAAGCGGCCGGACCCACGAAATTCTGTGGACGAATCTGGCGACCGGAGAGAGCCGGACCTTTGACAGCGGAAAGGAACGTATCGAAATGGTCGGTATGCTGGGTGAAAATCTGGTTTACGGTATCGGCAGATCAGCCGATAAAGACGGACGCATGGAAACACTTTATATCACGGATTTCGAGCGTCAGGTGCTGAAAGAGTACCATGTCGAAGGCGGTTATATTTCCAGGGCGTCGATCAATGGAAATCTGATCGAGATATCCAGAAAAACAGCAGCGGCGGAGATATGGCCATGGATTATATTCTTTATAATCAGCCGGGGGCTCAGGAAGTGGAAGTCGCTGACAGGCAGCAGGAATTTCGGAAAAATGAGAGCTGGATGACGATCAGCCAGTATGGAAATAAAGCGCCGGTCGTTCTTCAGGCCAGAGCGATTGAAGCCTATCGGAACACCTGGATGGACTTCCGGGTTCAGGATCAGAATTATACGGGATATATGGTTTTCCAGGCGGATAATATCCTGAAATATCCGACTTTTTAAAGAGGCCTATCTGGAGGCGCTGGAAAACGGCGGAAGTGTTCTGGACAGTCAGGGAAAGGTCATCAGCCGGCCATCGTCCCGTGCTGCACAAAAAGGATTTGAACGGCGCGTCCATCGGCCTCGCCGGAGAAGACGCCGTGGCTCAGCAAAACGCCGTGCTCCAGTGGCTGATGGCCTATGAGGGTATCAGCGGCAGTCCGGAAATCCAAAGCGGGGATATGCTGGAAAATATGAAGAAAAAATCTTCCGGATGTTCATGTGGTGGACATGAGCGGAATCGCTCTGGAGGACGCCCTGTCCATGGTTTCCGAAGGCGTGCCGCTGGTTGTGAAAACAGCGAGGGCACCTGGTGTGTTGTCGAAGGGTATACGGACAGCACCATCACCGTTGCGGATCCGAAGGACAGTACAGCGGTCAGATATGAATGGGATTCCGTAGTGAAGGGAATTGCTTCGTCGGGAAATGTGATTTACAGTTATTATAAGTAAAAAGGTATCCGTCGGAAAGCGTTAGCCAGTCTTTCCGACGGATACCTTTTTGGGCCATTATTTGAGGTTTTCCGGATTTAAGCCATCGAGCTCCGGAAGCACGAAGCGGCCGTCTTTGCGGATGAGGACATCATCAAACCAGATGCTGCCGCCGCCGTATTCCGGGCGCTGAATACAGACAAGATCCCAGTGAATCGCAGAGTGGTTGCCATTTGGCGCTTCATCATAGCAGTTACCCGGTGTGAAGTGGAAGGAACCCATGATTTTTTCATCGAAAAGGGTATCCTTCATCGGTGTCAGAATATATGGGTTGACGCCGATGGCAAATTCACCGATGTAACGGGAGCCGTCATCGGTATCGAGAACCTGATTGATCCGTTCCGTATCGTTGGCTGTGGCCCGGATGATCTTTCCGTCTTTAAATGTAAAAGAAATATTTTCAAAAGTGAATCCCTGGAAGACTGCCGGGGTATTATAGGTCAGAGTACCGTTAATGGATTCCCGGACAGGGGCTGTGTAGACTTCCCCATCAGGGATGTTCATATTTCCGGCGCATTTGATGGCAGGAACCCCTTTGATAGAGAAGGTCAGGTCGGTGCCGGGACCCTGGATCCGCACCTTATCGGTTTTTTTCCATAAGCTCGATCAGGGGCGTCATGGCCTCATCCATTTTTTCGTAGTCCAGACAGCAGACATCAAAATAAAAGTCTTCAAAAGCTTCGAGGCTCTGACCGTTTAACTGGGCCATGGCATTATTCGGATAGCGCATAACGCACCAGCGCAGCTTCGGAATACGGATTTCGTGATGCACCGGTGTACTGTAGAGACGTTCGTATAAGGCCAGATTTTCCGCAGGCACATCCGCATTTTCAGAAATGTTGTCCGAACCGCGGACAGCCAGATAACAGTCCATCTGAGACATTTCAAGGGCATCGACCCGGGCCATCAGGCGAAGCTGTTCTTTGGTACAGTGGAGGAGCATTTCGCGCTGAACCCGTGGGTTTGTGTAGTGTGGAAACGGCAGGGCGCCGGCAGCATAGGTTTCTTTAATGAGCTGACGGGCCAGATCTTCGGTCGCTTCTCCGGTATAGTGAATATATACGTTATCTCCCGGTTTTACCTGGATTGATTTGTGGATAAGATTGTGAGCAAATACTTTAATACGTTCATCCATTATGAAACATCCTTTCTGTCTTTTCGTTTGCGAGACCATTATACTGCTGAATCCGGCGAAAGTCCAGATTTAATCCGCCAAGAACCTTTACGAAAAAGAAATTTTACGGTATAATAGGAACACTTGAGAAAATTAAGAAAATGAAAAAGATTAGTTTAATGGAGGTATAGATATAATGGAACTTACATCAGTGAAAGAATTATACAGAAATTCTGAAGCCTATATAGACCAGACCGTAACGATTGGCGGCTGGGTGCGAAATTTAAGAGATTCCAAGACTTTCGGATTTCTTGTGATTAACGACGGAACTTATTTTCAGACCCTTCAGGTCGTATTTAATGAAACAATGGATAATTTCAGGATATTTGTAAGCTGAATGTAGGTGCCGCAGTCATCGTTGAAGGAACACTGGTGGCGACGCCGAAGGCCAAACAGCCTTTTTGAAATTCAGGCGCAGAAAGTCATTGTTGAAGGACCGTCCACACCGGATTATCCGATTCAGCCGAAACGCCACAGCTTCGAATATCTTCGGACAGTAACCCATCTGCGTCCACGGACCAACACCTTCCAGGCGGTATTTCGTGTGCGTTCCCTGATCGCCTATGCGATTCATAAATTCTTCCAGGAGAGAGACTTTGTCTATGTGCATACACCACTGATTACAGGCAGCGACTGTGAGGGTGCGGGCGAAATGTTCAGGTAACAACTCTGGATCCGAGGAATGTTCCGCTGGATGCCGAGGGAAATATTGATTATTCCAAAGACTTTTTTTTCGGAAAAGAGACCAACCTGACCGTCAGCGGTCAGTTAAACGGAGAAACCTTTGCGATGGCTTTCCGGAATATTTATACATTTGGACCGACTTTCCGTGCGGAAAAACTCAAACACAACCCGTCATGCAGCCGAGTTCTGGATGATTGAGCCGGAAATCGCTTTTGCAGATTTACAGGACAACATGGCGCTGGCAGAAGCCATGCTGAAATATGTCATTAACTATGTTCTGGAAAACGCGCCGGAGGAAATGGCATTTTTCAATCAGTTTGTGGACAAGGGCCTGATCGAACGTCTGAAACATGTCGTGGCTTCGGATTTCGGTCATGTGACCTACACAGAAGCGGTAGAGCTTCTGGAAAAACATAATGATAAATTTGATTATAAAGTTCACTGGGGTATTGACTTACAGACCGAACATGAACGTTATCTGACAGAGGAGATCTTCAAACGTCCGGTATTCGTAACAGATTATCCGAAGGAGATCAAGGCATTCTATATGAAGATGAATCCGGATGGAAAAACAGTGGCGGCGATGGACCTGCTCGTTCCGGGAATCGGAGAGATCATCGGCGGAAGCCAGAGAGAGGACGATTATGACGTACTTCTTCAGAGAATGGACGAACTGGGCTTGAAGGCTGAAGATTACGACTTTTATCTGGATTTACGCCGTTACGGCTCTGCCCGCCATGCAGGCTTTGGTCTGGGCTTTGAGCGCTGTGTCATGTATCTGACCGGTATGGCAAATATCCGGGATGTCATTCCATTCCCGAGAACTGTAAAAAACTGCGATATTTAATAGCAGAAAATGAAATCAAACAAGAGGCTGCTTTATTTTGCAGCCTCTTATTCTTTATTAAAGGTGGCGTTTACATATGTTGAAAAAAAGGGATTTTTGAAAATCTTCGGAAGGATTTTGTGGCTCGGAACGCCGGTACTGAGTTTCCTGCTTCTGGAAACACTGACCCATTCGGTGCCGGAAGATATGGAGTGGCCGCTGATTTTTCTGAATCTGGTGTTTTACTATTTGTTTTACGGGCTGATTCTCGTCATTTTCAGGCGAAGCTGGGTGAGCATCAGTCTGGGCAGCCTGCTGGTGATGGCGGTGGGACTTGTCAATTACTATGTGATTTCCTTCCGTTCCGTGCCGGTCTATCCATGGGATATATTTTCCATAAAGACGGCGGCCAGTGTTTCGGAAAATTATGATTACCGTCTGGATAAGGATGCCCGGGTGATTCTGGCAGGCTTTCTGGTTCTGATTCTGGCAGGTCTTTTTACCCGGTGGAAGCTGGAAATAAGGAACCGTCAGTATCATATATTGTCGGTGCTTGTGATGGTGCTTGGGATTACCCTTTACGGGACGTCTGTTCAGACCCCGGCGCTGCATAAAAAAGTCGGGTTTTATGAATACCTTTTTACACCGAATGCGTATTATCAGCTTAACGGCTTTGCCGCCAGCTTTATTTCAAATATGCAGTATCTGCAGATTTCAAAACCCGGGAATTACAGTGCCGAAAAGGCAGAAGAACTCCTTAAAGCCGGCGCCGGAGGGACGGAGGAGCTTCCGGAGCAGAAGCCGAACGTCATTGTTGTCATGAATGAGGCCTTTTCAGATCCGGCGGTACTTGGCGGCTTTGAAACCAATGTGGATTATATGCCGTTTATCCGTTCACTGACAGAAAATACGGTGAAGGGAAACGCCTATGTGTCCGTTAAGGGCGGCAATACGGCCAATTCGGAATTTGAATTTCTGACCGGAGATTCGATGGCCTATCTTCCGGCGGGATCGATTCCCTATCAGCAGTATATCCGCGGCGCTATGCCGACGCTGGTGAGTCAGTTTCATAGCATGGGATATGAAACGTCATT